>Ga0187878_1000030_pt1 | contig 153492 bp, 140 predicted proteins | sample June2016WEW_17_1_FD_132979 | JGI IMG/M metagenome (GOLD analysis project Ga0187878, IMG submission 132979) | Peatland microbial communities from SPRUCE experiment site at the Marcell Experimental Forest, Minnesota, USA - June2016WEW_17_150 | ecosystem: Environmental > Terrestrial > Soil >... | reverse complement strand
TGCTCGTCGCCCGGGCTGAAGGCCGAGGTCGACCAGGCGAAGGTGGGGGAGGCCGTGGCGGCCGCGGTCAGGAGGGCGAGAGCGAGGGCAAGGCCGCCCACGCGCACCCTGCGCGTCGAGGTGGAGGCGGCGAAGAACCGGATGACGCCGAGCACTGGCATGTCTTTCCCAGTTGGCTTGTGTTGCCCTCACCGTAGGGCCGGCCGGCCCGCCAGTCTCCCCGTCCTCTGGTCCCGTCGACCGTCGTCAGGTGGTACCACGCTCGACTGCGATTGATTAGGGGTTGCCCCTACGTAGAGGGCGTCGCCGTGCGTGGGCGGCGTTGACAGCGGTCAACGGGCGCCCGCTCACCCGCGCGATCACCTCGGCGCCCGCACCGGCTATACTCCCCGTCGCCCCATCGCAGAGGCACGAGCGGCCCGGCCGCCGAGCACGCTGGGGCACGCGAATGGTGGCCTTAGCTCAACCGGCAGAGCAGCGGACTGTGGATCCGCAGGTTACGGGTTCGACCCCCGTAGGCCACCCCAACACCCCGCCAGAGGCGCGCGCGGCGAGCGTAGGGCCGAGCGAGCGCACGTCGGGCGCAACAGGTGCCCCGGGGGGACGCGCGCTGCCTACACTCCGACGATCCCGGCGGCCGTCTCCTGCGAGCCGAAGAGCCGCCCCTTGAGCCGCATGGCCGCCCACACGAGGGCGAGCATGACAGGCACCTCGATGAGGGGGCCGACGACCGTGGCCAGGGCGACCGTCGGCGAGAAAGCCGTGATCGCAATGGCTATCGCGATCTCGAAGTCGCGCCCGGTGGCGTTGAAGGCAACCGCCACCGCGTCCCGATAGGGAAAGCGCAGCCGCGACCCGATGAAGAGGACGACGAAGAACATGACCGCGAAGAACAAGGCCATTGGGATCGCCATCTCCAGGACGATGCCGGGCCGCTCGATTATCAGGTCGCCCTTGAGCGAGAACATGACGATCAGGGTGAACAGCAGGCCCAGGATGGAGAGGGCGTTGAGCCCGGGCTTGAGCCGCTCCATCGCCTCTTCGCCTCCACGCCTGGTCACGGCCAGCCGGGTGAGAACGCCGAGCAGAAGCGGCAGGCCCAGGTACAACACCACGGATTCGCCGACGACCCAGACATCGAACCTGACGTTCCCGATGAGAAGCCGAGCGTAGACCGGGATCAGCAACATCTGGGCGACCGAGTTCAGGGCGACGAACACAAGGGCCATGGGCGTGTTCCCCTTCGCCAGGAACGTGAAGATGATCACCATCGCGATGCAGGGGGCCAGGCCGTAGAGGACGAGCCCGGTGTGCAGCTCCGGGTCGCTCACGAAGACATTCGCCAGGCCGAGCATCAGGAACGGCGCGACCAGGTAGTTGAAGAAGAGCACGACGCCGAGCTGGCGCGGCGAACGGAACGCGTCGCCCACCTCGCCCAAGTGGACGTTGGTCATCGCCGGATACATCATCGCGAAGAGCCCGATCGGGACGCCCAGCGAGATCGCGTGGGGCACGGTCAGGACGAACGTGCCGCCAGCGATCGCCTTGATCGCGTCGATCGGCGGGGTCAGGGCAAAATCGGAGATAGACAGCGCCTTCCCGATACTGATCCCGATCGCCATACTGACGACGACGAAGAACGGCAGCAGGCGGAAATCCTCAAGCTTCGCGAGCAGACGGGCGGCGGTCATCTGGGCTCCTATCGGCTGGGGCGGCACATTCGACGCGAGAGGGGCAATGGGAACAGTAAGTCTTCAAGCCGCATGAAGGTCAACCGCCGAGTCGCGAAGGTTGAGGCAGCGCCGGCGCGGCTGCCTGGGTGGACGACCGGTCCGCTACGATTCGATACGTGAGACTTCCCATCGCCTCGACGAGGCCGGTCTTCCTCGCCCATCCCCGGCTACCAGCGGTCCCAATGGCGGCCCGATGACGCCGATCGAGGCAGGGGTCATCCTGGCCGCGGGCCTCGCCGCCGGCACCATCAACACGATCGTCGGCTCGGGCTCGCTGATCACCTTCCCGACCCTGCTGGCCTTCGGCTATGCGCCGATCGACGCCAACGTCTCGAACACCGTCGGGCTCGTGCCTGGCTCGATCAGCGGCTCGTTCGGCTATCGGCGCGAGCTCGTCGGGCAGCGCGGGCGCGCTCTTCGGCTGGGCGTCGTCGTCGCCGCCGGTGGGCTGACCGGCGCCCTCCTGTTGCGGGCCTTCCCGGGAGCATTCGCGGCGATCGTGCCGATCCTCATCGGAGTGGCCCTGATCCTCGTGGCGATCGGACCGCGCCTGTCCCGCGCCCTGGCGGAACATCGCCACCCGGAGGCGCATCGCGCCTGGCCGCTGTCCGTGACGCTCTTCGGGTCGGCCATCTACGGCGGGTACTTCGGGGCGGGCCAGGGGATCATCATGATCGCCCTGCTCACGATCTTCGTGCCCGACGACATCCAGCGGCTCAACGGCCTCAAGAACGTCCTGGCGGTGGTCGTCAACGGCGTCGCTGCCATCCTCTTCGCGCTGGTCGCGCCGGTTCACTGGGACGTGGCGCTGTTGATCGCGATCGGTTCGATCGCCGGCGGTCAGGTCGGGGCGAGGGTAGGGCGGCGCCTGCCGCCGCCGTTGCTGCGGGGCACGATCATCTGCGTCGGACTGGTCGCCGAGGCGAGGCTGCTCTTCGGCTGAGGGCGGCTGGGCACGACGCGAGGGGCGGGCGGGGCGGGGAGCGGTCGCGCTAGGAGACCGGCTGTCCGCCCTCGTCGGGCCTCCAGGTGATGTCATCCGGCGGCACCGTCTCAGGCCCGGAGCCGGGAATGCCTTCGCTTGCCGGCTCGCCCGCCGCCGGCCCAACGAAGGCTGGCAGTCGGACCCAGAACCGGGCTCCGCCCTCTTCGCGGTTGTTGGCCCCGATCGTCCCGCCGTGCTGATCGACGATCCACTTCGCGATCGCCAGGCCCAGGCCGGTCCCCCCCGCTGGCGCGTCGTCGGCCCGCCAGAACCGCTCCCACAGCCTGGGCAGGTCCTCCGGCTTGATGCCGGGACCGTGATCCTCGACCTCGAGCAGCGCGGCCCCGGGCTCCGGCCGAACGCGGACCTCCACCGTCGACCCGGTTCTGCTGTGGCGAACGGCATTGTCGACGAGGATCGTGACCAGCTGGCGCAGTCGCAGCGGATCGCCGGAGATGGGCGCCAGCAGCGGGTCGAGCGTGACGGCGACGCCGCGCTCCACGCCCAACGATGCCAGCAGCGACACGGCCTCGGAGGCCGTGTTCGCGAGGTCGAGGGGGACGCGTTCGAGCTGCACCACGCCCGAGTCGGTGCGGGCCAGGAGAAGCATGTCCTCCACCAACGCCGTCACGTGGCGCACCTCGGCATCGATATCGTCGAGGGCCTCGCCCACCTCGTCCACCCGGCTGCGCCGGTTGCGTCTCAGATCCTCGACGCTGGCCCGGATCACGGTGAGCGGCGTGCGCAGCTCGTGGCTGGCGTTGGCGGTGAACTCGCGCTGGCGTTGCAATGCGGCCTGTCGACGCTCTATCGACGCCTTGACCGGCACGAGGGCACGGCCGGCGTACAGGTATCCGGCGAGAACCGATGCCAGCAGGGCAATCAGGCCGCCGCCGAGCAGAACCAGCGCAAGGGTGTTGAGCAGATCCAGTTCGGCGGTGCGATTCTGGGCCCACTGCACCTTGTAGTTGCTGTACCGCTGCGACCCGGAGAAGAAGCTGATGACGCGATAAGGAGTCCCGTCCGGTGCCGTGATCTCGCGCATGTCCACGTCGTTGGGCCCGGTCACAGCCGCCAGGCTGGCCTTGTCCGGCAGGCCCGGCGGTCTCTGGGGCAGGCCGTGGCCAACGCCGACGTTGCCCTGCGGATCGACGAGGATGGGAATCAGGCCGGCCCTGGGTCCGACGACGGTGAACCCGTACGGGTCGTCCGATCCGGTCTCGGTTATGCCGGCAGCCGCCTTGAGCTGGTCCTGCGCGCTCCCCTCGACGGCAGCCGAGACGGTCGCATATACGGAGGCCTCGAGGATGACGAGGATCAGCAGCGTCACCAGGCCGCTGACTGCCATCAGGCGAAGGCGCGAGCGACGAAGGAGACGAAGGTCTTCCTCGGTTCCGGTGCGGCCTAGCGCGGCCACGGCCGACCCACTCGGGTCGGAACCGGGCGGACGCCCTCGCCACGACTTGGGAAGACCAGGTCGCTTCACCGATCAGCCCTCTCGAAGGCGATAGCCAACGCCACGGACCGTCTCGATATGGGCCGCAGCGCTGTTACCGACCTTCTCGCGCAGCAGGTGGATGTAGGCCTCGACCGTGTTCGGCGTCAGGGCGACCCCATACGGCCAGGCGTAGTCGAGCAGCTGGTCGCGCGAGAGAACCTGGCCGGGCCGCCGCAGCAGGCATTCCAGGATGGAGAACTCGCGCTGGCTCAGGTCCACCGGCCTGCCCGCGACGGTGACGCGCCTGGTGGTTTCGTCCAGCTCGAACGGGCCCGCGCGCAGGGCCATAGCCTTGCGCGTCGGCGGACGTCGGCCCAGCGCTCGCAGCCGGGCCAGCAGCTCCTCGTAGGCGAAGGGCTTGACCAGGTAGTCGTCCGCACCGGCATCGAGGCCCTCGACCCGATCGCTGACGGCGTCGCGCGCCGTCAGCATCAGGATCGGGACCTGCGAGCCCTTCCGCCGAAGCAACCGGGCGACCTCGAAGCCGGACCGATCGGGCAAGCCGACATCGAGAACGACCGCGTCCAGCTCGATGCTGGAGGTGGCGATCTCAATGCCGTCATCGGCCGTCAGGGCCGTTTCGACGACGTGACCGTCCTGCGTCAGCAGCCGCTCGAGGAGGCGGCTCAGACGCGCGTCGTCCTCGACGAGGAGCACGTGCAAGGGTCGCCTCCTACGGCGTCGTGATCAGGATGTCCTTGGCTGTCAGCGTCCGACCGCCGAGACCGCCGGAGGCGCTCGGGTTCGGACTGGCGCCGGCCAGGACGCTGGTGTCGATCTGGACGGTCACCGTGCTGCCCGCCTTGACATCGCTCGAAGTGGCGGCCGTCTCATTGTGGTACGTGGTGGTGCTCGACAGGTCGACCGTCACCGTGCTGCCGTTGGCGAGCGTGATGGTCAGCTGCGAACCGCTGACCGACGAGACCGTGCCCGAGACGCCGCCCGCCCCAAGGCCGGTGACGCCGCGACCGTTGCTGCCGCCCCCGCCGAACTGGCTGGTATCGAAGGTCTGGCCCGGAGCCAGCGACGGGCCGACGAATCCGCCGTTGCCGCGGCCGCCCGGGTTGTTGGCGGCCACCGTCGACGAGCCGCCCGTAAGGTGGCCGATGGCGAAGCCAATCCCGCCGACCGCGACGAACGCCGCTACGAGGAGCAGCGCCAGAGTTGTCCGATCCTGCTTCTTGGCCGGCTGGGCCGTTGCTGCCATGAGTCTTCCCCTTTCCAGGATTGTGAGTGACTACTCGTACCGAAGAGCGACCACAGGGTCGAGCCGGGCTGCCTGGCTGGCGGGCCAGACCCCGAAAACGATCCCGACGATCAGGCTGAAGCCGAGGGCGACGAAGACCGTGACCGGATTGAAGACGAAGCCCCAGCCCGCATAGGTGCCGATGGCGAACGAGGCCACGACGCCGAGCAGGATGCCGATCGCGCCACCGGCGAGTGACAGGGCGAGAGCCTCGACCAGGAACTGCGAGAGGATGTCGCGGCCCCGGGCACCGATGGCCTTGCGAATGCCGATCTCGCGAGTCCGTTCACGAACCGAGACCAGCATGATGTTCATGATCCCGATCCCGCCCACGAGAAGCGAGATGGAGGCGATGCCGGCCAGCAGTAGCGTGAGGACGTCGCTGACCGAGCTCACGGTCCCGAGCAGCTGCGCTTGAGTGGCGATCGAGAAATCGTCGGAGGAACCGCTCGCGATGGCGTGTCGTTGCTCCAGCAAAGCCGTGATCTCACTCGAGACGGTGTCTATTTGGTCCTGGCTCGTGGTGCTGAGGCCTATCGTCGAGACGCTGCTGCTGCTGCCTACGAACAGCTCCCGCGCCGTAGAGAGCGGCACGATGACCCTGTCGTCCTCGGTGCTGGTCCCGCCTTTGGACTGCAGGATCCCGATCAGCTGGAATGGCAGGCCGCCGATGTAGATCGTCGACCCGATCGAGCTGTCGGTCAGGCTCAGGTTGTCGGCCGTCGTGGCGCCGACCACCGCGACCCGCAGGTTGTGGTCCACCGACGCCTGGTTGAGGAACGTGCCGGTCCACAGGTCGTAGGCAAAGACCGAGATGTACGCCGGCGTCGTGCCGATGATGCTGACGGTCTCGTTCTGGTCGCCCGAGACCACGAGCTTCGACGCCGTCAGCGACGGCGCAACGTATCGGACCCCGTCGAGCCCGGCGATTGCCGATGCGTCGTCGAGGGTCAGCGTGGTCGCCGAGCCGAACGAGCCCCGGGTGATCGAGCCCGGGGTGAAGCCTGGACTGACGGTCAGGAGATTCGTCCCCAGGGACTGAAGACGGTCGCTGATGCCCTTGGTGGCACCCTGGGCGACGCTGACCAGCGCGACCACGGAAGCCACGCCGATGATGATGCCGAGCATCGTCAGGGCGGTGCGCAGCTTGCCCGTACCCAGCCTTCCGAGGGCCAGATGCAGCAGGTCGGTCGGTTTCATGTCAGCGCCGCTTCCTGGAGCTGACCGTCGCGCAGGTGGACGCCGCGATCCGCGGCGGTGGCGACGTCGATGTCGTGGGTGATCAGTACGATCGTCCGGCCGAGGGCGTGCAGATCCTTGAAGATGGAGAGCACTTCGGCGCCCGAATGGCTGTCCAGGTTGCCGGTCGGCTCGTCGGCCAGGATCAGAGCCGGCTCCGTGGCGAGGGCGCGGGCGATCCCGACTCGCTGCTGCTGGCCACCCGACAGCTCGGACGGCTCGTGGCCGAGCCGATCGCCCAGGCCGAGCCGCTCGAGGGCCGCCTGGGCTCGCCGGAGTCGTTCCTTGCGGCCGATGCCCTGATACATGAGTGGCGCCGCCACGTTCTCCAGGGCGCTGGTCCGTGGCAGCAGGTTGTAGCTCTGGAACACGAAGCCGATCGAACGGCTGCGGACGAAGGCCAGCCCGTCGTCGTTGAGCTCGTCGACGGGCTGTCCGTCGAGAACGTAGCGGCCGGAGGTAGGCCGGTCGAGACACCCGATGATGTTCATCATCGTCGACTTGCCGGAGCCCGACGGGCCGATGATTGCCATGAACTCGCCCCTGGCGACCCGCAGGTTGACGTCGACGAGGGCCGGCACCTGAACCTTGCCGGTGTCGTAGATGCGGCTTACGTCCTCGAGCTCGATGATCGGCTCGACTGCGCGCGCGCTCATCGCCCGAACCCGCCGCCGCCGGGCAGCCCTCCGAGATTGACTCCGCCGCCTGTCGTGGTGGTGCTGTTGCGGGTCGTCGACGTGCCGACGACCACCGTCTCGCCCTCGCTCAGGCCGTTCGTGATCTGGGCCATTGAGGTCGTCACAAGGCCGACTTCCACGGAGCGGGCGGTGATGCTGCCATCACTCGCCATCACGTCCACGCTGTAGCCGGCCGAGGCCGATCCCACCAGAGCCGTGGCCGGAACGCGCAGTGTGCTCGCGACCGAGGCCGTAGTAACCGTCACGGTCGCGGTCATGCCCGAATACACCATGGCCGGCGGGTCGGTGAGCCTCACCGTGACGGCGTAGGTCACGACGCTGGTCTGGCTGCCGCCGCTGAAGGACGAGGAGGAGGAGGCGGTCGGAACGATCTGCGAGAGCGTCCCCGCGACGACCACCTTGGCCGCCGTGACGCTGACCGAGGCGGCCTGGCCGACCTTGAGGCCGGTGATGTCCGATTCGGTGAAGCTGGCGGTCGCGACCATCGGCATCACCGATTCCTCGATGGCGTAGCTGGATGGGGCGTTCACCCCGGGCAGGATGTTGACCGCGACGATCAGGCCGTCGGCCGGGGCGGTGATCGTGGCGTTGGTCACGGCCAGCTGGGCGGCATCGACCGTCGCCTGAGCCGAGGCCACCTGGGCCTGGTCGGTCGCCACCGTGGCGCTGCTGGCCGGGGCGAGCTGGTTGGAGTACTGCAGCTTGGCCGCGGCCAGGTTGAGCGACGCGCTGGTCACCTGCTGGGAGGCCTGTTGGTTCGACTGGTTCACCTTGAGCTGCGTCGTGGACAGGTTCGACTGCGCCTGCGCAAGGGCGTCGATGAGAGCCTGGTTCAGGGGGTCAAGGGCGAGCTTGGTCTGCGCGTCCGTGACCGCCTTCTTGGCCTGGCTCAGGGTCAGGGCGTTCTGCTGGTTGGTGATCTTCCGATTGGCAACGGCCTGGTTGTAGCTGTTCTTAGACTGGTTGAGCTGATTCGCAGCCTGGGCCTTGGTCAGTGCGGTGGGCCCTGCCTGGTCCGACGCCAGCTTCGATTGGGCGGAGGCCAGAGTCGCCTGCGCCGAGGCCAGCTGCAGCTGCGCCGCCGAGTCTTCAGCCGCGGCCAGGACGTCGCCCTTCTTGACCGATTGGCCGACGGTCACCGAAACGGACTTGACCGGCCACGTCACCGAGCTGCCAGAGCCAGCGTTACCGCCGGTTGAGCCGCCCGTACCGGATGTCGTGGCACTCGTGCTGACGATGTCCGGCATCACCCCGAATTTGAAGCCGTAGACGGTGCTCGCGGCGACCGTCCCGGTGGCCACCGATGTGGCGCTGACCGGGCCCACCGTGACCGTCGAAGTTATGTACTTGGAGCTCGAAGATCCGGCGAAGCTGGGACCGACGATGGCCAGCGCCACCGCTCCCACCCCGACCAGGATCAAGGCAAGCGCTGCCAACCTTGTCTTCATCCGGCTATGCCTCTCGTCCCTGCAGTGCTTTCGACCATGGTGGAACACGGGTCATGGGACGCCCGCGCACATGTAGTCCCTTTCGCCTGAAACCTTCCTGAAGCGCCCGCCAGCCCGGGCCACGCGCGGAGAGGGGCGGCACCTCCAGCGTTGGTGGTGGCGGCGGCGATCATGGCCTTGGCCTGGTTGATCGGGACCGCGAAGCCCATGTCCTGGGCGCTGCTCGAGGCTGCCGTCACGACACCGACGACCGCGCCGTTTGCGTCCAGGAGCGGTCCGCCGCTGTTGCCGGGATTGATCGCCGCGTCCGTCTGGATCAGGCCGGTCAAATCCTCGGTGAAGCTCGACGTGCTGTCGCCGACGGTGATGCTTCGGTCGAGACCGGAGACGATCCCCGACGTCACCGAATCGGTGAAGGTGCCGAGTGGGCTGCCGATGGCGATCGCCAGCTGGCCCACCTGGATGGTGCCCGAGTCGCCGAGGGTGACGGGCTGGAGACCGGACGCCTGGACCTTGATCAGGGCCAGATCGTGAGTGGCATCCGTCTTGACGACGGTTGCGGGCAGCTCGCGTCCGTCGTCGAGCGTCACCGACAACGTGCTGGCGTCCATGATCACGTGGTTGTTGGTCAGGATGAGCCCATCCGCGCTCACGATGAAGCCCGAGCCGGAGCCGGTGAACTGCGATGAGCGCCGGCCGAGGCCGGTGGTGCCGGTGGTCGAGACGGTGACCACGGACGGCTTTGCCATCTCGACGACGCGAACGATGGCCTGGGATTGGGTGAGGCTCACCGTCTGCACGTTCGAACCGCTACCGCTCGTCACGGTCGCGGCCGCGGTCGTGGTTCGCGGCGCCACAGTGAACGCGACGTAGGTTCCGGCGGCCGAGAGCGTCGCCGAGAGCAGGGCAGTTGCCAGGATCAGCGGGACGATCCGTCGCTTGCCCGCGTCACGCGAGGCGGGTCCGACGGGCGGGGACCCGGCGACGGCCCACTGCGAAGCCGGCGGCCACTGCTGCGGCGGGGCGGCGGGCAGGAAGTGCTGCGGCCAGGCTTGCTGGCCCGGCCACGGATAAGCGGGCGGGGGCGGGACGGCAACGGGCTGCGAGCCTTCGGCGCCAAGCGGGGGTTCGATCTCCGGATCAGGTGACCATCGAAGCTCGCGGTCAGGTGCGGCCGGGGCCTGGTCTTCGGGACGGCGGTTGGGTTCGTTGTCGTTCATGTGTGCCTTCCGGCTCCTGGTGACCTCGTTCTCGTGATCTGGCCGATTCTTCGCTTCGTAGACTGAAGCAATCCTGAACGTGCCGTGGAGCGGGCGCCCCCGGCTCGCCTATCGGACCGCCCTCGATTCCTTCCTCGCCACGCGGGCCGCTAAACGTTTAGTGACTTGCACGCCGGGACGCAACCGCGCGCCCCCGATTGCTTGCTAGGATCGCCCCCATTGGCCCACCAGGACATGGAGCTCATTCCCAATGGCTACAGTCACCTTCGAGAACGTAAGCAAGCGCTTCGGCGACGTCGTCGCGGTTGACGACCTCAACCTGGACATCCGCGACGCGGAGTTCATGGTTCTCGTCGGGCCGTCCGGCTGCGGCAAGACCACCAGCCTGCGGATGATCGCCGGCCTCGAGGAGATCACCTCGGGCACGCTGCGGATCGGCGAGCGTGTCATCAACGACATCCCGCCCAAGGATCGGGACATCGCGATGGTGTTCCAGAGCTACGCCCTCTATCCGCACATGACCATTCGCGACAACCTCGCGTTTGGCCTCAAGCTGCGGCACGTCCCCAAGGTCCAGATCGAGGCCCGCGTCAAGGAAGCCGCCGCGATCCTCGACCTGACCCGCTACATCGACCGGAAGCCGCGCGAGCTCTCCGGCGGCCAGCGTCAGCGCGTCGCTCTCGGCCGCGCCATCGTCCGCGAACCGGCGGTCTTCCTCATGGACGAGCCCCTCTCCAACCTCGACGCCAAGCTGCGCGTCGAGACTCGAGCGAACATCCTGCGTCTGCACCAGCGCCTCAACACCACCTTCGTGTACGTGACCCACGACCAGATCGAGGCCATGACGATGGGCTCTCGCATCGCGGTCATGAACGAGGGTCGCCTGCAGCAGGTGGGCACCCCGCAGGAGCTCTACGACCGCCCGATCAACCGCTTCGTGGCCGGGTTCATCGGCAGCCCGGCGATGAACTTCATCTCGGTCGAGGTCGGCGGCAGCGGCGACAACATCACGCTGACCGCCCCGAGCGTCACTATCCCGATCCCCCCGCAGTTCCGCGAGTCGATGGGCTCCGCGGGCCGTACGCTCATCGCCGGCTACCGGCCCGAGCACCTGGTTCTCGGCCCCGTCGGCGGCGCCACGGCCGTCGTGAACGCCAAGGCGGAGGTCGTCGAGTACCTCGGCAACGAAGAGCTGATCCATGCCAGCTCCGGCGATCGCGACATCGTGGCGATCGTCGACTCGGCGTACCGCGTCCGCCCGGGCGACATGCTCGAGCTGCGCGTCCCGCTCGAGAAGGTCCAGCTCTTCGACCCCGACACGAACTTCGCCCTCTCGTTTGGACCGGTTGGCGCCTGATACCCGGACCAGCGAGCCCAACGCCCCGGCATCCTCGGCCGGGGCGTTGGCGTTTAACGGAGTCTCGGCCGCTCAGGCTTCCCCGCGCCCGGGCTCGCTTATAGTTCGGCCATGACCGATCCATTCGCCAACCGCAGGCCTCGCCCCGCCGCAACGGGCCGGCCCGTTCTCGACGCCGTTCTCACCGACCTCGCGACCGCCGATACCGAGCTCGAAGAGCGCGTCGTCAGGCGCGAAGAGATCTACCGCGGCCGGTACATGGTGCTCGAGAAGGACGAGGTCGTCCGACCCGACGGGTCCGCCTCGTCGCGCGACATCGTCCTCCATCCCGGGGCGGTGGTGATCGCCCCGCTCGACGCGGATGGCCGGCTGTTCCTGGTCGTGCAATACCGTCTCGCCGGCAACGGCGCCATGCTCGAACTGCCGGCCGGGACCCTGGACGTGCACGACGGCGTCGTGGAGGACCCGGAGACGGCGGCCCATCGCGAGCTGGAGGAAGAGACCGGCTACCGCGCGGGCTCCATGGAGCGGATCGGCGGCTACTACAGCGCCCCGGGCTTCCTGACCGAGTACCTTTCGCTCTTCCTGGCCACCGACCTGCAGCCCGCGGTGCGCGACCGGCTCAGCCCCGACGACGACGAGCGGATCCGGCTCGTCCGGCTGCACTGGCGAGAAGCGATCGCCGCCATCAACACCGGCCTCATCGAGGACTCCAAGTCGATCGCGGGAATCCTGCTGCTGGCCCGACGCCTGGAGGCGCGGGGGCGCTGAGGCGCGAAGGCGCTGAGGCCTCGACCCGGCGCGTCAACCCGCCTTCGACTCGACCCGCTCCAGGGCCCTCCGGTAGGTGGCGCTCTCGGGGTTCATCGCGAGTGCAAGGCGAAGGTGGGTTCGGGCCTCGCTCAGGCGTCCGAGCCGGTCCAGGCTGAGACCCAACCCCAGGTGTCCATAGTGCGACGATGGATCGACCGTGAGCAAGGCTTCGAATGTCTCCGCGGCCCGGGCGTGCTGGCCGCTGTCGTAGTAGGCGCGAGCGAGAGCCTCCAGGATCGAGCCCTTGCCCGGCTCTGCGCGAGCGGCCCGCTCCAGCACCACGGCAGCCTGGGCGTTGTGCCGCGCGTGCAGCAGCTCGCGGCCCCGCGCCAGCAGCTCATAGGCGGTCTCGCGCTCCTCGGCCGGCTCACCCGATCCAGCTGCCTCCGCCGGATCAGGCATCCGGCTGCTCTTCCGGAGCGGCTTCGGTGTCCTGGTGCTCGTTCTCCTCGCGTCGCGCCGACCGCGTCCAGACGTACAGGGCCAGCAGCAGCAGGACGCCTGCGGATCCGGCCGCCGCGCCCAGGATGCGGATCTGGCCCACGGTTGCCGCGCCCGCCCACGCGGATCTGGCGGACTCCGCCAGCGCGGCGGCCTTCTCGACGTCGCCCTCGGCGAAGGCCTTCCTGGCAGCCGCCAGATCGGCATCCGGGTCGCTGCCGAGGAGACCGACGGCCCTGGCAGCGCTCTGGCTGTCTGTCCTGGCCTGGCGAGCCGCCGAGAGACCATCGAGGACGGCCAGCTCCTGCTCTGCCTCCGTCAGAGCGGCGCCCGTGCCGACCGTCTCGAAGGCCGTCTGCAGCCTGACCGGGGGTGTAGTGCTTTCGTTCGGCGCGGCCTCGTCTATCTGTCGGCGCAGTTCCAGGACCCCTTGCGCCTGGAACAGGAGCGCCCTTGCCCTGCCGAACTGCCAGCTGCCCATCGCCGCGCGGACGTCGGGCGGCAGGCCCCACCCGTCTGCCGCCGCCTGCGTGGCCGCGAAGTCGGAGCGAGCGGAGTCGCGGTCGGAGAGCAGCGCCGCCTCGGACGAAGTCACGACCCACTGCTGCCAGATGGCCGTGTAGGACTGGCCGGTCGACTGCTCCAGGTAGTCGAGGAGGCGGCGCCAGTCGGTGATGCCCCCGCGCTGGAGATCGGCACCATGAGCGCTGGGCCGATCGTAGGCCGCGGTCTGGGCCCGAGCCTGCGCCCACACCCGGCGCAACCCGTCCGTGCCGGCGATCGCGACTATCCTGCGAGCCGCCTCGAGGCTGGCGCCGTAGAGGTAGGCCTCCGTTGACGTCCCGGGCGCTGCGGCGGCGGTCCAGTCATTGAGAGGAATGGCCGCCCGCATCAGCGACGCGCTCAACGTCGGGGCGTGGTCCGGCAACCCGAGCCGGAGCACGACTTGCTCGGCGTAGAAGGATGCGAATCCTTCGTCGATCCAGCGATCCGAGGCAAGATCGGCGTTGAACCACATGTGCGCCGCCTCGTGGAGGACCACGATGGGGTCGGCGAAGTAGGAGACCCTCGCGAGTAAGGCCGTCGGGTCGTAGTCGCCGCTGAAGCCGCCGATCCCCTGGGTCGTGGCCTCCTCGATCGTCAGCGACTTCATCGTCGGGTCGCCGAGTCCGATGAGCTCACGCAAGACGGGGTAGCCGGTCTGCAGCACGCGCGCGACCTGGTTCGCCCAACCGGGGTCGTCGGACCAGTAGCGCAGCGTCACGACCAGGGGGCCCACGGCGACGTTGGCGACCCGAAAGTCGGCGGCGGGCACCGTCCGCAGGGCGGTGAACCAGGCGTTCAGTGCGGTGGAGTCGGCAATGACACCGGACGAGAAGACCGTCTCTCCGGTGCCGGTGATCGAGCTGGTGAGGGCTCCGAACTGCTCCTGGACAATGAGGCCGGCGGGAAAGACGACGGCGACCGAGCTGCCCGGCGTGCCCGGGCTGCCGAAGGCCGACACCGGGAACGAGATGACGTCCTGGCCGATGCGGAGGTCCCGATCTGTCGAGCCACCCATGTCCACGACGTCGAACCTGAACTCGAACGAACCGCTCTGACCGGAGTAGAGCCGCTCCCGGAAGGCCACATAGACGATCACGCCCGACGGCGTGCTGGCCCTGACCGAGACGGGCAGGGGCTGGTCCGTGTCGTCGACGGCGACGTAGTTGGCGGTCGACAGGGGCAGGGTCAGCTGCAGGCCGGGGAAGAAGTAGCTCCGGTCGCCATCGCCGGCGGCATGCGACGTAGCCTTGATGAGCAGAACGACATGGACGCGCCCGAGGGTCGGGTCCGCCGTCCAGGTCGCGGCCGAGGTGTAAGAGAGCCCGGATTGAACGGCCTCCACGGGCGCCGGCACCGCCCCCCGCAAGAGAGTGGCGCCAACGGCTATGAGGGCAGCGGCGGCAAGACCCCTCCCAGAGCGGCCGTAACCACGAACCATCGCCGACCACCTCGAGAGCGGGGCGGCCGCGTGGGTTCTCCCGCCGGCACGCCGCGCCCGCGCCTCGCTCAGTCTTTCGCCTCGACAGCGCGCCGGGTCTCGCCTGGGCCAACGCCGCCGGCATCGGCGCCCTGGGGCGAAGAGTCGGACCCGTCGCCCGACGGCGCGTCGCGCCCGTCCGGCAAGCCCCCTACGGCCAGCCGGGCCGCGGGGCGCAACATGCGGTCCCTGGGCCGCTCCACGGTGGATCCGCTGCGGACCAGCCGCGACGAGAAGTCGGTCGCCCTGACGCCTTCACCGATCAGCACGTTTCGGCCGATGCGAACGCCCCGCGGGATGACCGCCCGCTTGCCGACCACAGTGATGCCGGTGTTCAGGCGACCCGGCTCACGCCGGTTGACCGTGTCGTAGTCGGTCCCCTCGCCGACGATCGCGCCGGGACCGACCGCGACCTCCTTGTCGAGGATCGCGCGATCCACCACCGCGCCGGGCCGCACGACCGAGTCGAACAGGATGATCGAGTCCCTCACCAGGGCCCCCACGTCCACGACGACGCCCGGCGAGAGGACGGAGTTGACGACCGAGCCGTTGATCACACAGCCGTGGCTGATCAGGCTGCGGTGGACCTGAGCCGTGGCTCCGATCTTGGCCGGCGCCCGCTCCTCAGATCTCGTGTGGATGACCCACTCGCGGTCGTAGAGGTCCAGCTCCGGGGCATCCGAGAGAAGCGCCAGATTCGCCTCCCAATAGGACTGGACCGTTCCCACATCCTGCCAGTAGCCATCGAAGCGGTAGCCGAAAACTCGGGCGCCGCCCTCGATCATGGCCGGGATTACGTCGTGGCCGAAATCGACCCGCGTGTCCGACAGCCACTGGTGGAGCGCTCGCTTGGAGAAGACGTAGACGCCCATGCTGGCCAGGTCGCTCTTGGGCTGACGCGGCTTCTCGTGCCACTCCACGATCCGGCCGGTCTCGTCCATGGCCAGGATTCCCATCCTCGTCGCGTCGGCGAGCGGCACCCGGCGGACGGCGATCGTCACATCGGCCCGATGGCGACGGTGGGCGGCCACGAACGGCTGGTAGTCCATCTTGTAGATGTGGTCCCCGGCCAGCACCAGGACCGCGTCCCCGGAGGCCTGCCCGATGACGTTGAGGTTCTGGAGGACGGCGTCGGCGGTGCCGCGATACCACTCCGCGACGCGGCCGCGCGCAATGTAAGGCTGGAGCATCCGCACGCCGCCCTGGTTGCGGTCCAGATCCCACGGCCGGCCCATGCCGATATGGTCGTTGAGGGAACGGGGGTTGTACTGGGTCAGGACGACGACGTTGTCGATGTCCGAGTTGACGCAGTTGGAGAGCGCGAAGTCGATGATCCGGTACTTGCCGCCGAACGGTACGGCCGGCTTGGCCCGCATCGAAGAGAGGATCGACAGCCGCTCGCCCTCGCCGCCAGCGAGTATCACCGCCAGAGTGCGCTTCATCGGGCGTCCTCTAGGTCCAAGCCCGGCAGGTGCCCGGGCTCATTCGATGCTAACACCACCACCCCTGTTGCGACGCCGGTCGCCCACCGGCGCTTCAGGCAAATGCAACCCTGGCGGCTAGACGAAGAGGCGTGGGTTCATGAACACCCCATTCACCCGGACGGCCCAGTGGAGGTGGCAGCCCGTGGAGTGGCCGGTGGTGTTCTCGGTACCGATGACCTGGCCCGCCGACACCTGGGCTCCGACGTGGATGCCGGCCGGCGCCTTGCCGGTCATGTGGGCGTACCAGGTGACCATGCTGGTGGAGTGGGCGATGATGACGAGCCACGCCCGCGGCGGCGGGTCGTAGGGGTTGTAGCCGACGAAGACGATGACTCCCGAGCCGGCGGCGTGGACCGGCGTCAGACACGGCGCCACGATGTCGATGCCCTGGTGGAAGTGCGCGCAGTTGCCGACCCGCGGCTCGGAGAACCAGCCGGTGCAGCCGTACTGCTGGGAGATCTTGCCCCCCATGGGCCACTGCAGCACGCCGCTGTAGGCGGACGGGATGCGGCCGCTGCCGCCCAGCTGCGCGGCCAGCTTGTCGATCTTCGCGGCCAGCGCGGCGGAGGCCGCGCCGTTGGACTTGACAGCCGCAGCGAGGGCCGCCTTGTTCTTGGCGAGCTTGGCATCGGCCGCAGTCTGCTTGGCCAGCTCCGTCGCTACCTGGCGCTGAAGTGAAGCGAGCTTCGCCCGGGCGCTGGTCAGCTGCGTCATCTGCCCGTCGAGATCCCCCTTCTGGAGTTCCACCTGGCGGGCCAGCTGGGCGACCGAGATGCGGGAGGCCTCGGCGTTCTGCTTCATCCGAGCCAGGTTGCGCTGGTCCTCCTGGATCTGATCGGCCAGGGCCTGGTCCTGGGCGCTCAAGTCCATGTAGTAGGAGACGTCCGACAGCACGTCGGTGATCGAGCCCGAGGTCAGCAGCTGCGTCAGGAGGGGCGTCTGGTCGGTCTTGTAGGCGGCGACGAGCCGCTGCGCCAGGATCTGCTGGCGCTGGGTCAGCTCAGCCTGCTTCGCCTGCGACTGGGCCTCCAGGGCGTCGACCTGCGCCTGCAGCTCGTTCTCCTGGCGGACCAGGCCGTCGTAGCTCAGCTGAACCTGGTCGACTTCGGCCTGCATGGTCTCGATCTCGCCCTGCAGCTCGTCCATGCTCTGGTTGACCTGGTCGAGATTCACCTGGGTCTTGGCCATCTGAGCCTTGACCTGCGCCTGCTGGGCGGCAATCGTCGCCAGCTGTTTCTTCTGCTCGGCGATCAGCTTGTCAAGCGCCATCTGCTGCTGGACGGCATCGGAGAGGTCGTTGGCGCGGACCGGGGCAACGGGCGCGGGGACGCCGAGGACAGGCATCAGCAGGGCTGCTGCGAGGAGGAGCTGAACCCACCGCCAGCGGTTGGGGCGGCGCGAGGAGTGTCCGTCGTGCATGGCAGTCATCTTGCGAGCAACTCCGTTGCGGCGTGCCGGAGCACGCAATCGCGGATAGGCCCGCCGGTATGACGCCGTCCTTCGAAAGGGGCACAGACTCGGGACGACTCCGGCTGAAATGCATCATACAACGCAATCTGCGCCAGGAATCAAGCCCTTCGCGGTTCGAAACGCGCTTGCGGTTGGACCTGGTCCGGTGCGGTTGGGTCGATTCTGGTGCGCCGCGCCCACCGAACGGGCCTCAAAGGCCCGGATGACGCTCGCATAGTTGCCCCAATCGGTGCTAGCCTCTCCCTTGCGCACGAAGTTCGGACGCAGGCGACTCCCGTGACGCCGCTCGTCCTGATCCCGAGGGATGGAGGCTCCCGATGCCGCTCTTTGGTCCCCCCAACATCGCCCAGTTGGAGGCCAAGAGAGATATCCAGGGCTTGATCAAGGCTCTGACGTACAAAGACCCAGAGGTCAAGATCGCCGCCGCCGATGCGCTCGGGCCGCTTGGAGACCCGATGGCCGTGGAGCCGCTGGCGTTTCTGATCGGCGACGAGGACGCAGGGGTCCGTCGAGCCGCGGTGCGAGCGCTGTCGGCCCGGGGTGGGGTGCGTGTCGTCGAGCCGCTGATCGCCGCCCTCCAGGACAACGACCCGGGCGTACGGGGCGTTGCCACCCAGGCCGTCTATCGCCGCCTTATGACTGACCCGGACCAGGACGCGCGCCGAGAGACGGTCATGGCGTTGGGTCGCATCAAGGCCGCCGACGCGGTCGAGCCGCTGGTCAAGGCGATCATGGACCCGGACGAAACCGTGCGCGTCGCCTCGGTCAAGTCGCTGGCCTCGATCGGCGACGTCGCGGCCGTGGCGCCGCTGATCGTAATGCTGGCCCACGAGCAGTATCGAGCCAAGACTACCGGACGTTCGAGCCTGGCCGTCGAACGGGCGGCCAGTCAGGCGCTCGACGCTCTCTGCACCGAGAACGCCATCGACGCCCTCCAGTCAGCCCTCGGCCACGACGACGCCGAAGTCCGCGAGCTGGCCGTCAAGCGGCTGGCCCGCATCGGCTCGCCGCTGGTCTCCAACATGCTGGAAGCCCACCTCAGCGACGACGATCCCATCATCCGCAGATCCGCCGCGCGCGGTCTGGCGGAGGTCGGCTGGGAACCGCCTTCCCAGGAAACCGGTGCCCGCTACTGGGCAGCCCTGCGTGAGTGGCGACGATGCGCCGAATGCGGCGCCGCGGCCATTCCGCTGCTCGTCGCGGCCTTCCCTCGGGCGCAGGCCCGCGAGCGGTCCGACATCCTCGCCGCCCTCGCCTCCGTGGGCTGGCAGCCGAGCGAGCTGGACGCGACCGCCGCGTCCTTCTGGGCCTCGCAAGGCAACTGGGAGAAATGCGTCGAGGTCGGTACGCCCGCCGTCGAGGTCCTCGACGGCATCGTCAACACCGCCCCCAGGTGGCGCGAGCGCGCCGCGGCCGCTGCCGCCCTGCGGGCCCTCGGCGAAGAGCGGGTCGTTCCGTTTGCCCGAGTTCAGTTGGTCGAGCACGCTCTCGGCGTCCTGGACGGAGAGGGCAGCGACGACGAGAAGCGCGCCTCGCTGACGACTTTCCTGGCGGAAGAGCACCAGTTCGAACCGCACGCCAAACAAAAGGTGGAGTGGTGCCAGTGCGGCTACCCGTCCACGCGAATCCGCAAGGACGGCACGCGTGACCTGATCACGGACGTGCTTGGGTTCGAGCAGGACGAGTCGAACGCACCGGCGTACTTCTGCCCCAACTGCGACGCGCGCCGGACGGCAGAGGGCATCTAGCCTCAGGAGCTGGCAGGCAGGAGGGCTGCCCAGACCGCCCCGATGATCAGGAACGGCCCGAACGGGATGTAGCTCTTGAGCGTGATCCGCTTCGCGGCCAGCAGCGCGACGATCACGACACCGCTCAGCATCGCGCCGACAAAGACCGCCAGGACGAGCCGCAGGCCCCCCGTCAACAGGCCGATGCCGGCCAGGAACTTCACGTCGCCCCCGCCGAAGGCTCCCTCGCCAAAGGGCAGCGAGAGCACGTACAGGAGCAGCGGGAGGCCGATCGCGACCCCAATCGCCAGCCACGCCGGCTGGCGATTGACCAGCGAGTCGCCGCCCCAGACCAGCACCGCGGCCCCGACCACGAAAATCGGCAGCGTCACGACGTCGGGCAGGAGCCGCTGATCGAGGTCCGTGGCCATGAGCAGGACCAACGCCGCGAACACGGCCCCGAAGAGCGCCCGCTCCGACGCATCGCCGAAGCGGATCGGGACCGCGGCCAACGCCACGGCCCCGAAGATCACCACGACCGGCGTGCGCCAGTCCAGCCGCCGTACCGAACCGTCCTCGTGAGCGGGCCAGCGGGCGGAGATGCGGTCGGCGACGACTCCCCAGACCGCGCCGCACAGAGCGAATCCGAATGCCAGCGGTTCCACGCCGCCGCTACGCCTTCTTCGCGCCGGCCAGGGCCAGCTCGACGAGAGTGGCGTGGGAGACGCCCGTGGCACCGGCCGGGGCGTAGGGCGTCTTCTTGCGGAAGTAGGCCGTGCCGGCGATGTCGAGGTGGGCCCACGGCACGGTCACGAACTCGCGCAGGAAGAGGGCGCTCTTGATCAGGCCGCCCTCCACGGAACCGGTGTTCGTGAAATCGGCGTACCAGCTATCGAGGTCGGGGCGATATTCCTCGATGATCGGCATCTGCCAGTAGCGCTCGCCGGCGCGCTCGCCGGCCGCGGCGACCTGGTCGTACCAGGCCTGCGGGGTGCCGAATGTGCCGGTCATCTGGTCGCCCAGGGCCCGCGCCACGGCGCCGGTCAAAGTGGCGACGTCGACGATGTGGGTGGCACCGAGCTTCTCGGCGTAGCACATCGCGTCGCCCAGGATCAGGCGGCCCTCGGCGTCGGTGTTCAGGATGTCGACCGTCTTGCCGTTCATGGCCTTGACCACGTCACCGGGCCGTGCGGAATGCGGGCCGGGCATGTTCTCCACGGCCGGAGCCACGGCCAGGAGCGGGGTCCCGGGCGCGAGACGGGCAACGGTGGCGATGGCGGCGATGACCGTGCAGGCGCCGGTCTTGTCCATCTTCATCTCTTCCATCCGGTCGGCCGGCTTGATGCTGATGCCGCCGGAGTCGAAACAGACGCCCTTGCCGACGATCGCCAGATGCCGTCCCGCCGAGTCCTTCGCGCCGGCGTCGCCCGATCGCAGGACGATCATTCGAGGCGGGTTGTCGCTGCCGTGCCCGACCGCCAGGAACATGCCCATCCCGAGCTCGGCCGCCTTCTCCGGGCCGAGGACGTCGATCGAGAGTCCGTGGCGCTCGGCGATGGCACGCGCCTCGCCGGCCAGCACCTCCGGGGAGACGTCGTTGGCCGAGCGATTGGCCAGGCCGCGGGCCAGGTTGGCGCCCTCGCCCATCACCACGCCGCGTTCCGCCGCTCGCGTCAGCACCGCGGGGCTTGCGCCGGGAGCGACCAGGATCAACTCGTCCAGGGGCGGCGGCGCGGACTTCACATCGTCCCGATAGATCTCTGCCGGCTCGAAGCTGCCCTCGACCACGCCTCGAGCGAGCAGCTCCGCCACTGCCTCGGCGCCGCCTTCGATGCGATCGGCGAGGTCGCCGAGCCAGATGGCGAGAGTATTGACGCGGTGCCCGCCCAGGCGCCGCTCGACGGTCGAGCCGATGCGAACCACGACCTGGCGCGTCAGCTCGTCCGCGGGACCGGCGCCGACCGCCATGAGCCGACCCGCGCGCAGCTGGCCCGGGGCGACGATCGCCGTCGCGTAGCGCTCGTCCTTGAGCTCGCCGAACTCCGCCAGGGTCTGCAGCTCGCCGCCGGACCGGCGGTCGAGCTCGCCGAGGGTGGCCTCGAACCTGGGCTCGCCGACGAACGGCACGGCCAGTACGTCCGCAGCCACGTCCCATGGCTGATCGGAGACGACACGCAACTGCATGACGATGGCCCTCCGGCCTGCGGGCGGCCGGGCTGGCGGCCGCGTGACTCTGGGCGCCGGCGAAACGCAGGCCGGCGAAGACGGTTGTTCGTAGTCTAGCCAGTCGTCCGGCCCGTGCCAGGGCCCCCAACCCGAGCCCGTGCCGGGGGCGCGGCTCGCGACCGGGCTCGGGACCGAGGCTAGCCGCCCACGACCATGCCGCCCGTGAGGTCGCCCAGCGCCGCCCCGAGCTGGCCCTTGGCGGTCTCGATCGAAATCCCGTCGGAAGTCAGGTTGCCGGCCAGCTCGTAGAGCACGACCTGCAGCACCGCGTTGTTGTCGGGGAGAAGAGCTTTGGCGTCGCCGACTGCCTTGAGGGCGGCGGTCACCTGGCTCGTGATCCGTCCCTTCGAGTCGATCATCGTCTGCCACAGGAGGGCCAGCGCGTCGTCGAAGGCCCTGGTTCGGCTCAGCCATTCGGTCAGAGTCGAGACGTCGCCAATCTTCGCGAGCTCGGTGGCGATGCGCTGGGCATCCGCGAGCGACACCGCCGCGGTGGCAAGCTGGGTGAGGGCGTCTGCATATCGGCCCTGCGTCGCCGACTGGAGCGCGTCCGCGGCGGCCTGGTCGTGGGCGTTGATGTCGCCGGCAACCTGCATCGCCACCCTGGCGCCGTTCTCCATGGAAGCCCAATCGTCCGCCAGCGGCGCGACCGAATCGATGGCCGAGCAGACCTCGCGCCAGCGGTCGATCAGGCCCTGGCTGTAGGTCTCGGCCAGCTCGGCGTCTCGAGCGCTCGACAGTGCCTTGCATTCGAGCCGGGCGCTCAGCGCAGCGGCGCCCGCGTCGATGTCGTACACCGCCCTGTCGCCTTTCTGGTAGACGGCGTCGAGGCCGACCTGGTTGACCTGCGCCAGATTCGCCAGCAGCTCGCGGGCCCTGTCGCCCAGGCCCGAGACGTCGTCGTTGAGCAACGCCAGGCTGCGAATGCCGGCATCGAGGCGGCTGGACAGAGCCTGGTCCGCGCCGTACGTCAGTTCGGGCCGGCTGTCGTTCGCCGGCGATTGGCCGGTGGCGGCGACGATGCCCGCCGAGCCCAGCGACAGCACCGCCGCGAGCCCGACCCAGGCGAGGCGCACCAGCAGCCACGCGGTCCCCGACCTGATCCTGGCCCGCCAGCCGTCGCCGTCGTCCCAGTCCTCGAGATCGGTCTCCTCCGGCGTCAGCTCGTACTCCTCCGGTCCGAACTCGTCGAACCGGAACGCGTCCCGGGCGCGCCTGCCCGCGTCCCAGTCGGAGGGTGATGGCCGATTCGAGCTCGACATGATCGCGGCGATGCTACACCGCTCCGCCCGGGCCGACCCGCGAACGATGACCCCAACGCAAGATCGCGCATTCGACGTAGGGACGGACCCTCAGTCGAGCGTGGCCGCGTCCGAAGCCGAAGGTAGGGCCCCGCCACGGGCCCGGACGTTCAGTACTGATCGCCCACCTGATCGGACCCGGAGGCACAGGGAAGCTTGGTGCCACGCAAGACGGCGGAGATCCTCGCAGGTCTCCGCGCGGGCGCCCGTCCGCGAGACCTGCTCGGTCGCGTGCAGCTGTTGCTGCTTGCGCTTGGGCTGCTCAACGTCGCGGCCATCCTCCCCATGGTCGTCGTCTCCCGGCCCGACCCGCCCATCTTCTGGATCCTGGGCATGATCGCTCCGCCCGCCCTGGCGATCGCCTGGCTCAGCGTCTACCGCAACCGATCCATGGGACCTCTAACCGACGCGATCACGATCGGCTCCCTGTGCCTTATCGCGATTGCCGTGGAGGATCGCTGGCACGGCTATCTCTTCGTCCTGCTGGCCGCGGCCGTCATCTTCACATCGGGCTACGGCTCGCTGCCGCACGTGCTGCTGCGGACGACCGGCCTGGCGGCGATCGAGCTCGGCGAGGGCCTGGCCGATCCGGCAGCCTTCACGATTGCCGTCGTCTTCGCGATCGGGTTCGTCATCGTGGCCTGCCTGATGAGCGGCATGGTCAACTCGATCGCGCGTTATGAGGCCACGTCGCGGCGCGAGCAGGTGCTGGCCGCGACCGGCCTGGACCTCGTGGCCGCGTCCGATCTCCCCGAGATCGCGGCGGCGGCGGTCGAGAGCGGGCTCGCCCTGTGCGGCGCCCTGCGGGGGATCCGCGTCAGCCTGGCGATGATCGACGACCCGGACGGCCGGCCGCCGTCCTTCACGGTGCTCGGTGCGACCGGAGACGGCGCCGCCGAGATGAAGGGCGTGGTCATCGAAGCGGCCGCGATCGCCCCACCGGGTCATGAGCTAGCCGACCAGCGCCTGCTGCGTTCGGACGTCGCCGACAAGGCCTCCTCCGGAAGCGCGCCCTCGACCGCGCTCGAACGGCCCCGCCCCTTCCACGACGGCGAGGTGCTGGTGACTCGCGTCAGCGTCGGCGGAGCGGCTCGCGGCGTGTTGATCCTGGAGTCGCCCGGGCCGATCCCCGACGACCTGCCGGGTGCGGTCCGGGCCCTGACAACGCAGGTGTCGATGGCGATCTCGCGGGCCGATCTCCAGAGCCGCGCCATCGAGATCGGGAGCTCGGAGCGTTTCGAGGCCCTCATCCAGGCCTCCAGCGACGTGATCAGCATCGCCGCAGCCGACGGCATCGTGCGGTTCCAGTCGCCCTCCGTGCGACAGGTCTTCGGTTACGGGGTCGACGACATCGTCGGCTGCAATCTGCTCGACCTGGTCCACCCCGACGATGCCGAGCCCATAAGGATGAGCTACAGGCGCGCGGTGGAAGACCCCTCCCAGCCGCTCGTGAGCGAGTGCCGCATCCGGCACGCGGACGGCTCGTGGCGCCACACGGAAACCCGGATCTCCAACCTCATGCACGTGCCCGCAATCGCAGGCATCGTCCTCAACACCCGCGACGTCACCGAGCGCCACGCCCTCGAGGCCGAGCTCCGTCACCAGGCCTTCCACGACTCGCTGACGGGCCTGGCGAATCGGGCCCTGTTCATCAACCGCGTCGAGCACGCGCTGGTCCAGGCCAAGCGCCACAACACGACGATGGCCGTCCTGCACTGCGACATGGACGGCTTCAACCGCGTGAACGACAGCCTTGGCTTCAGCGCCAGCGAGACGGCACTCATCGTGGTCGCCGAACGGTTGCGGACCTGCGTTCGGGGCGAGGACACCGTCGCGCGGTTGAGCGGCGACGAGTTCGGCGTGCTGCTCGACCGGCTGACTTCCGTGGCCGACGCGACCCTGGCGATGGAGCGGATCATGGGCGCCCTGCGCCAGCCGATCCAGCTGCCGGGGGCGCAGATCGAGCTCCAGCCGCACATCGGCATCGTAGTTTCGATCGGCGGCGAGGACACCGCCGAGGACCTGCTCCGCAACGGCGCCGTCGCGATGCATCAGGCCCGCGCGTACGAAGGCGGGTACGCGCTCTTCGACCCGGAGATGCACGCCGACGCGATCCGCCGCATCGAGGTCGAGTCGGAGCTTCGAACGGCCATCGACGAGTCGCAGTTCACCCTTCACTACCAGCCCACGATCGACCTCCGCACCGGCCGGCTGACGGGCGTCGAGGCCCTGGTCCGCTGGCAGCACCCGCGCCGCGGCCTCGTCCCGCCAATGGAGTTCATTCCGCTGGCGGAGGAGAGCGGCCTGATCGTGCCGCTCGGCCAGTGGACGATACGGGAGGCCTGCCGCCAGGTTCGGCTGTGGCAGAAGGAGATCCCGGCGGACGAGCCGATAGCCCTCAACGTGAACCTCTCCGCCCGCCAGCTGCGCCATCCCAACATCGTCCGCGACATCGCCGACGCGCTGGACGACACCGGCCTGCTGCCGAGCCGCCTCGTCCTCGAGATCACCGAGAGCGTCCTCATGGTCGACACCGCGGCGACGCTGAACCGGCTCTTCCAGCTCAAGTCGCTGGGGGTGCGGCTGGCGGTCGACGACTTCGGCACCGGCTACTCGTCGTTCGCGTACCTGCGCCGCTTCCCGGTCGACATCCTCAAGATCGACAAGTCGTTCGTCGACGGCGTCGCGACCGAGCCCACCTCGACCGCCCTGGTGGACGCGATGATCCGGATCGGCAAGACGCTCCGGCTCGAGACCGTGGCCGAGGGCGTGGAGCGGGTCGACCAGGCGGATCGGCTGCGGACGCTCAACTGCGACATCGGCCAGGGCTTCCTGTTCTCGAGGCCGCTGCCCTCAGACGCGATCACGAGCCTGCTGCGCGAGCACGCGGCCAACGGCACGTCGCGCGCGAACGCGGCCTAGCCTCGGCGCGGCGCCGGGCGAACCGGCGGGGCGGCCGGTTACCTCTCCCCGGCAGGGCGGCGGTGCGCGTTGCCGCGCTTGCGAGTGGCGCCTCGGCCGGGCGACCAGCGCGGCGGCTCGGCCGCGTCGGCGCCGCCCGCATCCTTGCCGGCGCGGGTCCCCGGCCCACTCCCCTGACCGATCGAAGACGCGGCAGAGGGCGCCAGGCCGGGCCGCCCTGGTGCCGGGGCGGACAGGCGCTGGCGTTCGAGCCGGCCGATCAGCCATCCATTCCGGACGGTTCGGCCGCCCGCGCGCCTGACCATGCTCGACAGCTCGATATCGTCGGTGACGACCAGGGTCCCGGAGGCCTCCGGACGGTACTGATCTTCGAGAAGGCGGACGATGAGCTCATCGGCGGTGAACCGTCCCGAATACCTGACCTCCACGCCAGACGCGACGTGGCGGGCGACGAGCCCGTGCTCAGGCGAGCCGTCGAGGACGACCGTGATCGCGACGCCGGGGGGAACCATGGCCCGCAGCCGCCCGATCAGCGCCGCAGGGGGGAGTGGCGCAGGCGACCGCCGGAGCGAGTGCAACACGTTGGTGCCGTCGACGACCAGGCGCATGATGCCCTCGAGGACGCGGCGGTCGTCAGGCATGGGACCGCGCGCCGGCCTCGCCCGGGCCGCCCGCGTCGCGGCCGCGGCGCGCGGCTGTGCGGCCCGTTCCGCGCTCTGGCCGCTCGTCCGGTAGCATCGCGTCCATGCTCCTGCTTGTCGATCTCGACGGTGTCGTCTATCGCGGCGCCGAGCCCATGCCGGGTGTCGCCGCCGTTCTCACTGCCAGGGTGGCCGCGGGCGACGACGTCGTGTACGTCACCAACAACTCGATGTGGTATCGCGCCGACTACCTTACCCGTCTGACCAGTATGGGTGCTCCGGTTTCGCCCGACCGGATCGTTTCCTCGGCCCGCGCCACCGCTTTGTACCTTGCCGAGCAGTCGCCCAGGCCGGCCTGCGCGCTGGTCGTCGGAGGCGCCGGGCTCGTCCACGAGCTGCGCGACGTCGGCATCGAAGTGATGCTTGCCGCCGACGCCGCCGCGAGCTGGTCGGCCAACGGCCGGGACGCCGCGGCCGCGACCCGTGGCGTGGATACCGTCGTCGTCGGCCTCGACCTCGAGTTCACCTACGCCCGACTCGCCGTCGCCGCCGAGGCGGTTCGGGCGGGGGCGCGCTTCGTGGCCACCAACCGCGACCCGATCTACCCGCTGGAGCGCGGCCTGATGCCCGGTGCCGGATCCATGGTCGCAGCCGTCGCGGCCGCCAGCGGCGTGGAGCCGGTGTCGATCGGCAAGCCCGGGCCGCTGCTCCTGGAAGTGGCGGCGCACGCCATGGGCCGGCCGGTGACCGAGGCCGTGATGATCGGCGACAGCCTGGTCACGGACATCCCGGCGGCGATCGCCGTTGGGGCGCGCTCGATCCTGATGCTGACCGGCATCAGCACCGGGGCAGAGCTCGCGGCGCTGCCGCCCGACCAGCGCCCCACGGAAGTCGCCGCGAACGCCGCGGAGCTGGCGGCCGCCCTCGACCGTCTGGCCCGCCCCGCCTCCGCCTGAGCCGCGCCGGGTCGCGATCTCCGTGTCGCCTTCCGTGCCCTCCGCGCCTGGGCCTCGCGCCCTCCGCGTCGCCCACCGCGCCCTCCGCGCCGGCCGCTCCCCTTCCCCGGGCTGGCCGCATTGCCCGCGCCGCCCGGCCGCGTTGCCCCCGCCGGCACCGCCCGCGCCGGCCGCGTTGCCCGCGCCGGCCGCTCCCCTTCCCACCCGGGCGCTCGCGCCCCCGCAACTTCCACGCCGTCGGGCCCCCACGCATAAGCCGGGGCTAAGTCCCCCGTTTCATTCTCCCGCTGTGAACCGCGTTCATATCGGCACCACCTTCCGCGCCATCCGCCTCGAGCTGCGTCTCCGACAGGCCGACATCGCGGTCCGCGCCGGCATCTCGCAGCAGACTGTCTCGCGCGTGGAGCGCGGCCGGTTCGGACCCGTTTCGACCGACGTGCTCGAGGCGATTGCCGAGGCGATCGAGGCCGATCTGACCCTCGGACTGAAATGGCGCGGACCCAAGCTCGCCCGCCTGCTCGACCGACGGCACGCGCGGTTGCAGGATCGGGTCGTGCGACTGCTCTCGGACCCTGGCTGGGAGGTCCGCGTCGAGGAGTCGTTCAACCACTTCGGCGATCGCGGGTCGGTCGACATCCTGGCCTGGCGAGCAGATCGCCGCGCCCTCTTGATAGTGGAAATCAAGACCGAGCTGGTCGACCTGCAGGAGACGGTTCGAACCCTGGACATGAAGGCCCGGGTCGTGCCGACGGTCGTGCGAGCGGCCTATGGCTGGGCGCCCGCAACAATCGCCGCCGTTCTGGTGCTTCCCGACGCGAACATCCATCGCGCGGCCGTTGCCCGGCATGCCGCAATGCTTGCCGCCGCGCTGCCCGCCCGCACCCGGGAGGTGCGCCGATGGATCGAGGAGCCGTCTGGCACTCTGCGAGGCATCTGGTTCCTCGCTAACACGCATCGGGAGAGTGTTATGCAGAACCAAGGGTGCACCCAGCGCGTGTCGAGGAGGCGCAACATCCCACGCGGGACCGGCGCTCGTGCCGTCGAGCGTCCAATGAGCGTGGAGATGGGCCGGGACGTGGCTACGCGGACAGCGGCGAAGCCCAATCCGGCCGCGAGCAGCTCGCCGGACCACTGCCGCTCAACTTAGTACTCCTCCCATACGTAATGGGGAGAAGCGAGCGGACGTGGCCGCCCCGCCCCCATAGGGAGAAGCGAGCGGACGTGGCCGCCCCGCCCCCATAGGGAGAAGCTGGCGGACGTGGCCGCCCCGCCCCCATAGGGAGAAGCGGGCCGACGAGGCCGCCCCGCCCCATAGGGAGAAGCGGGCCGACGAGGCCGCCCCGCGCCCCACTCCCCCCGCCCCCCACTCCCCCTGGACAGGCGCGGTACAATAGAACGCACGTTCGGTTAGACGGGCGGCATCGGGCCCGCCGGACCCCCATCGGACGCCTGCAACGCCCGGCGCCGGACCGCCCGAGCAACCCACTGAGCGTGACGGGACCCCTCGTCCACAGCCCGTCCACAGGCCATGCACCAGCTCGAGGCGAATCTCCACAGAATCGCCGCTCGGCGCAAGATGTAGGGGTTTCGTACCGCAAGATACCACAACATCTTGTGTTTTCAAGCCTTGACTGACCCACGGCTCGGGCGTACATTCCGTCGGTCGAGCGGGCCGTCGGGAGTGGCCCGCGGAGCGCCGAAGGGCCGTGAAGGAAGGACGGTCGAGACGGCGACGACGCCGAACGGAAGGGACCGGAAGCGCGATCCTCGCAGCTATCGTCAGGGCGGCGACGGACGGGCCCGGTCGGAACGCGCGGACCGTGGACGCGGGCCGGAGAACGACAGACGGCCCCACCGCCCGGCAGCCCGCGCGGCGCCACTCAGCCCCACAACCATCGCCAGCCGCCCCAGGGCCCACACATGAACCAGCGTCCCAACCGCGAAGAACCCAGCCAGGTAGAGGAGCAGGAAATGAGCCGAGCTGCCGATGGCGCCATCCCAGTCATGGACGAGGCAGTCGCCCCCATGCTCCCCGACGGCCGCTTCACCGGAGTCGGCGTCAAAGGCCTGCGCTTCGAGCGCCGCTGGACCACGCCCGGCATCCACCCCTACGACCAGATCACGTGGGAGACCCGGACTGCCAGCATCGGCAACGAGAAGGGCGTCAACGTCTTCGAGCAGAAGGACGTCGAGGTCCCGGCCTTCTGGAGCCAGCTCGCCACCAACGTCGTCGTCAGCAAGTACTTCCGCGGGCATCTCGGCACGCCCGAGCGCGAGACCTCCGCCCGCCAGCTGATCGACCGCGTGGTCAACACCATCGCCGCCTGGGCCGAGACCCAGCACTACTTCGCCTCGGACGAGGACCTGCGCACCTTCCAGGCCGAGCTCACCCACCTGCTCGTCCACCAGAAGATGAGCTTCAACTCGCCGGTCTGGTTCAACGTCGGCGTCGAAGCGCACCCCCAGTGCTCGGCCTGCTTCATCAATTCGGTCCAGGACTCGATGAGCTCGATCATGGACCTGGCCAAGACCGAGGCCATGCTGTTCAAGTTCGGCTCTGGCGCAGGTTCGAACCTATCGACCCTTCGATCGAGCAAGGAGAAGATGTCGGGCGGCGGCACCGCATCCGGCCCCGTCTCATTCATGCGCGGCTACGACGCCTTCGCCGGCGTGGTCAAGTCGGGCGGCAAGACCCGCCGCGCCGCCAAGATGGTGATCCTCGACGTAGACCATCCGGACGTCGAGGATTTCATCAACTGCAAGCTGCGCGAAGAGAAGAAGGCCTGGGCCCTGATCGAGGCCGGCTACGACCCGAGCTTCACCGGCGAGGCGTACGGCTCGGTCGCCTTCCAGAACGCCAACCACTCGGTCCGCGTGACCGACGACTTCATGCACGCGGTGGTCGCGGACGGCCCGTGGACGACCCACGCCGTCGTCGGCGGCGCGCCGATGGACACCTACCGCGCCCGCGCCCTCTTCCGCGAGATGGCCGACGCGGCCTGGGTCTGCGGCGACCCCGGCATCCAGTACGACACCACGATCAACGACTGGAACCCGGTCTCCAACTCGGCCCGCCAGTACGCCACGAACCCGTGCTCCGAGTTCAGCTTCCTCAACGACACGAGCTGCAACCTCGCCTCGCTCAACCTGATGAAGTTCGTTCGAGACGACGGCGAGTTCGACGTCGAGGGCTTCCGCTACGCCAGCCGCCTGACGATCACTGCCCAGGAGATCCTCGTCGACAACGCCGGCTACCCCACCCCGGCCATCACCAGCAACTCGCACCTGTTCCGGCCGCTCGGCCTCGGCTACGCCAACCTGGGCGCGCTGCTGATGAACCGTGGCCTCGCCTACGACTCGACCGAAGGCCAGGCCTACGCCGCCGCCATCACCTCGGTCATGACCGCCGAGGCATACCGCCAGAGCGCGATCGTCGCCCGCGACCACGGCGGCCCGTTCGCCGAATACCGCAAGAACGAGGAGCCGTTCCTGCGCGTCATCGAGAAGCACCGCGACGCCGCCCACGGCATCCCCGACAAGCAGAGCGTCCCGACGGACCTGCACCGCGCCGCCCGCGACATTTGGGACGAGACGCTGGCTCTGGGCCGGCAATTCGGCTATAGAAGTGCTCAAGTTAGCCTTTTAGCGCCCACGGGAACCATCGCGTTCATGATGGATTGCGATACCACCGGCATCGAGCCCGACATCGCCCTCGTCAAGTACAAGAAGCTCGTCGGCGAGGGCTTCCTCAAGATCGTCAACCAGACCGTCCCGGGCGCCCTGCGCAAGCTCGGCTACACGCCCGAGCAGGTCGACGCGATCGTCGCCTACGTCAACGAGCGCGAGACGATCGAGGGCGCGCCGGAGCTTCGGCCCGAGCACCTCTCGGTCTTCGACTGCGCCTTCAAGCCGATGAACGGCACGCGCTCCATCCACTACATGGGCCACCTGCGGATGATGTCCGCGGTCCAGCCGTTCCTCTCGGGCGCGATCAGCAAGACGGTGAACATGCCCGAGGCGGCCACGCCCGAGGAGATCGAGACGGTCTACCTCGAGGGCTGGCGGATGGGCCTCAAGGCGATCGCGATCTACCGCGACAACTCCAAGCGCTCACAGCCCCTCATGACGGGCAAGAAGAAGGACAAGGAGGTTGAGGCAGCGGCGCCGGTCGCAGCCCCGGCTCCGGCTGAGCCGAAGCCGTACCGGCGCCGCCTCCCCGCCGAGCGGACCGCGATCACGCACAAATTCGACGTCGCCGGCCACGAGGGCTACATCACCGTGGGCCTCTACCCCGACGGCCAGCCGGGCGAGATCTTCCTCAAGATGGCCAAGGAAGGCTCGACCATCTCGGGCCTGATGGACACCTTCGCCACCACCGTCAGCGTCGCCCTGCAGTACGGCGTGCCGCTGCACGACCTGGTCCACAAGTTCGCCCACGTCCGATTCGAGCCGTCGGGCTTCACCAGCAACCCTGAGATCCCGATCGCCAAGTCGATCGTGGACTACATCTTCCGCTGGTTGGGGTCCAGGTTCTTGCCGCCAGAAGACCGAGCGACGCTTGGTCTAGTCGACCGGTCAGCGACCGCGGAATCGACGGTGCAGCCGCTCAACCTCGGACTAGGCGGTTCGGACGCCGCAGGTCCTGGTGGCGCCGGGACCTCAGGGAGCGCCGGCGGGGCTGCGGCCCCGTCTGACGCCGCGGGGCCGGCTTCCCCGTTGAGTGGCGATAAGGCGGGTTCGTCGGACACCCCTGGCGGGGCGGCCTCCTCACCCGCGACCGCAGTGGCAGCTCCCGGCTCCGAATCTCCCTCCACGCCGCCCGCCAGAGAGGGCTCCGCTGACCCTCCCCGCTCCGCGGCCTCCCCTGCCTATGGCAGTGCCAACGGCAACGGCAGTGGCAAGTCCAACGGCAACGGCTCCGCCGGCGTCCGCGCCGCACTCGGCGGCCTCGGCATCGGCAAGGCCCAGGTCACCTTCAGCGCCCAGGCCGACGCCCCCTCCTGCGCCGAATGCGGCTCGATCATGGTCCGCAACGGCAGCTGCTACAAGTGCCTCAACTGCGGCTCCACGAGCGGGTGCTCGTGAGCCTCGAAAGGATGGGCTGACATGGGAACTCCAAAGCAACGGAACGTAGTCCCAAACCCGGGCGGCGGCTGGGATGTTGAGGCGCCCGGCGCGAGCCGTGCCAGCGCTCACCTGGGCACCCAGCAACAGGCGATCGACCGCGGCCGCCAGATCCTCCACAATGCTGGCGGCGGCGAACTCAGGATCCATGGGCGCGACGGCAAGATCCGCGACAGCGACACCGTCTCCCCAGGGAACGATCCCTTTCCTCCGAGAGACGCCAGGTAGCTAACGGGCGTCAATCCACCGCTGGAAGAGACGCCCAGGTAGACCCAGTGCTCTATGATCGAGACAACTCACAGCGGGACAACACATATGGCCGCGATCTCCGTCCGGAAACTTGCCCTCCTAGCGCTGCTAGATGCACCCGATGAGCCTGGCAAGCCGGGAGCCCCAATCGTGGGGGTCACCCGCCTTCAGAAGCTTCTCTTCCTGATGTGGAAGGGGCTGCCCCATATCTCGCCCACGCGTGACATCAGGCTGGACCTCATCTTTCGTCCCGAGAAGTTCGGACCGGCCGATTTCGATCTCTACCCTGACCTCGATTTCCTAGTAACTCTGGGGCACGTTTCCCGACGGCCGAGACCACACCCCGGTCGCATTGAGCGGCAACCCGTCTCTGATCGCGCGGATGTCGCCGACGCCACGGAACGTGAACTCAGCTACACCTACCTCATTGGCGACGAGTCCGAGGGCGGATCTCTAGCCATCGCTGAGGGAACCGAAGATGAGTACTCGATCACGCCGACGGGGCGGAAACTCTTAGCCCGGATTCTCAGCAGTGTGGATGGCCCGGGAAAGGCCGTCTGCGAGAAGGTGGTTGCAGCTGCGAGGGCGACCAGGTTGCAGTACGGACCCTGGCCTCTCCAACGTTTGCTCCGGTATGTGTATACCGAGTACCCCGATATGACAACCGGGTCTGAGATCAGGGAGCGCGTTCTGGGACAGTACTGAGGGTCAGATGCCGATACCACCCGGGGTCGATCCGCCTTATGTCTGGTGTCTGCTGTGGCTTGCCGTCGAAGTAGCCCTTCTTGGCGTCTCGACGCAGCTTGGATCGCTTGAAGAACTCCGGGAACGTGTGACGGCACGCACTTACCGCAGACTCCCGCCATTGAATGTGTATTTGAACAGGGCCCATGACGAGCATTGGCTTTCAGGCGAGGTCGTGCCGGACCACACGGCCTTAATGGCGCTCAAGCGCGAGGTCGATCGGGCCGCCTACGTCGATACCCTCTTGCGTCGCCGCCTGCAATTACTCTCCGGATGCCGTCTCTTGGCTGTCACAGAGGTTGCGTGCGCTTTCTTGCTAGCAGTAGGCATCGCCAGTGGGATCGAGATGGCGGCCCTCGTGTGGCCCCGCCGCATCGTATTTGGCACGGGGACAGTTTTGGCGATCTTGACGCTCATCTGGTGTCAGTTGGTCACCTTCCGCATTTCTACTGGCGAGGACATGGGATGAGGATTAGAGAGCAGGAGGTCGTCGAAGCCGTCGTTTGTTTCATCGATACGATGGGTTTCGATCATGTCCGTGAGTTCCCGCTACTCGGGAAGGTCGCCGACGTATACGGGTTCCGGCGCGACCTCGACGTGAGCTTGGCCGTGGAGTGCAAAGAGCGCGATTGGCGCCGCGCCATCCGTCAAGCAGTGGCATATCAGGTGGCCGCTGACCTGGTCTTCCTGGCAATGCCCGCACGCCACGTTACTGATAATGTGACACGCGAGATGCGGTGCCGAGGGATTGGAGTGATATCTGTGGGGCAGGATGGGGCAACCGTGGTTGTTGTGCCGGCCCGATCGGGGACGTATCTGATCCAGGCAGTACGGGAGAAGGCAATAGCACGGTTTGAAGCCGCGGCCGGGGTGGTTGTATGAGCGGCAATTTTCGTCACATCGTCCGGATGGGGACGCACGCCGAAAAGGAGTACCTAGCCAAAGCGCCCAGCCTATTCGACGGCCTGCTCTTCAACGCCAACCTAGTCGAGGCTTCTAAGGGGGCGACGGCCGTTTTCGCTACGACACAACGGTCTCCATTCTCCATCGATCCGGTGACGTACTCGTTTGCTCTGGACCCGAGATACCTGCTCGCCGCTAGCAAGAAGAAGGGTCTGGCCGTCAAGAGCACGTTCGCCGCTCTTGCCGACGCTTTTGCCCTACCGAAAGGTTTCCTGGGGACGAGACCTCTCTCCCCAGCCGATCTCCGCGACCCAATCCTTGGTTCGGTCGTTGGCCGGGTAATCGCGTACCAACGGGACGTGCTTGCGGACACCTTGAGTGAAGATGAGGCCTTCCTACTGGGCGATTTGGATGCCCGGGTTGCGGCTGCCTTGCCCGAGTGGACATTTGCACCCTATTTCATCAACGACTACAGGCAGGATTGGCTCTCCGTCAACGTGCGTGCTCTGGAGTTCGCGGAGGAAGAGCCAGGACCGGACGTGGCCGGGATCTTAGCGTACGACACTCGTCGAGCGGATCACGAGTACTTGCTGTCGACGGCCCTGGCATATGGAGGGGATCATCCGCGCACCATGTTCGTTTGGGCGAGCAACCTCGACGAACACCGGTCGGACATGACCCAGCTGAAAGACTACGCCGGGATAGTTCGACAGCTCGCCAGCCAGGGCCACCGGCCAATCGCTGCATACGGCGGCTTCTTCGGGATGCTTCTGTCCTTTAGAGGCATGACCGGGATCGCGCACGGGGTTGGCTACGGCGACCGTCGCGATCTCGAGCCTGTAGTCGGTGGCGGGCTCCCGCCGGCCACCTTCTACGTTCGAGCCGTCCGCGATGCTGTTTCCGTTGGTGACCTCACATTCCTAGCTGCGGACCTCTCGGAAGGGGACTTCCGCCATTGGATCTGCGACTGCACCATCTGCGACGGCCTCCTGTCGCGGGGCGGGGTCGCAGGGTTGATTGCGGCCCTGACCGAGACGGACGACCACGTGTCAGAGAAAGGAAATCTGGTTTCGGTCGCGACCCCACAAGTCTACCAACTCACGCGGTTTCATTACTTGCTCAATCGATCTGAGGAAGTGCGCTGGATTCGCTCCAGCGATCTGGAAGAGATCGCCGCTGAACTTCGAGCAGGCCAAGGTTGGGCTTCTGAGCGACTCGGCAACGCGGCGGTTGGCCACATCGAGCGTTGGCTCGATATCGTGAACGAGGTGCCCAAACTCGACTAACGGAGGCGTCTTGTGGTGCTTCGGCCGGACTTAGGTTGGACCGGCTCGGCTGGCAGGGCGTCGCTGGCAACGGACGGCGGCCCGCCCAAAGGCGATGCCGGTTCGGATGTGCCACGAGTACCAGCTCGCGGCACGGGTGCGAGCTCTGGCCGCGAATGGGCGGGTCGTTTGGCCTGAAAGACGACAGGCAGCGTTTCCGGGCTGGCAAGGCCTGCCCGTTGGCGCCCAGGGCTTGGATGTCGAGTGTAGAAATGGCGGCTTGGTCCTTGCGAGAGTTCTTGATCGCGAGCACTTGATCGATCGGTTAGCTGGGTCGTAGGCTCGGTATTCAGAGGTCAGGTTGCCGGACTGGCGCGCGGCGTGGGCTCCCGCGATCCCGCGAATGGACGCCCGAACAGCAGCGAAACCGGATGCCCGTCGCACGAGTACCTCCCATCCGAATGAGTCGCGAAACCGACAAGGCCCGCTCAGGGAAGCGCATCGCCGATCGGGGCTCCTCGGCGCGCCGCATCAGCGCCCTGCTGGACCGGACCCCCGCGATCAGAAAGCGGCCGATCGCCGACGGGCCTGCGTCTCTGGCCACCGCCAGAGGAAGTTGTAGAGAACGCCGAGGCTGTCGTGTTCCGCGCCCTGCAGGCGCTTGCGCGCCTTGCTCAGAGGAAAGGCGGAGAGCCCGGCGTCGGTGCGCAACCCGAAGATCCGGCTGCCGGTCGCGGCCACCCAACCCCATCGGCCGCCGTGGTTCCGGATGAAGGTTTCGCCGAAGTAGGCGCCCAGCTCGGACGCCAGGGCGCTCCTGTGTTCTTCGAGCTCGGCGCGGGAGACCTCTCGAGGCAGCGCCTCGTACATCTGGAGGCCGATCCCGTCCGCGACTTCGATGCTCGCGTCGGAGAAGTCGAGCGCCACCTGGAGCTTCTGCGCCCGATCGACATAGAGGCCGGCCAGACTGGCCATCTCCAGGGCCAGCTCATCGTCCGGCTCGAACTGAACGCCGAGGATCCCGTCGTGAGGCCTCTCTCCAGACTCATTCATGTGGGTCAGCGTACTACCGCTGCCGGCCGGCCAGCACGTGAGCGACCGCCTCGACGCCGCGCGGAGCTCAGAAAACCATCACCGAGCCGTGTGGCGGTCGTAGGCCCAGAGCGACAGCGGAATGAGCAGGACGAGGAGCGCCACGAGCCAGACCGTGGCCTGCAGTGTGGCGGAGGAGTCCGGCTGGCCGACGACGAACCCGCGGACGGCGTCGATGAGGACCGAGATGGGCTGGTGCTCCGCGATCGGACGCAACCAGTCCGGCATGCTGGCGGTCGGGACGAACGCGCCGCTGATGAAGATGAGCAGGAAGAACCAGCTCGACTCGGCGGATTGGACGGCCTCCGCGCTGCTCAGCAGCAATCCCGTCAGCAGCGAGAGCCAGATGAGCGTGAAGCTGCACAAGAGAAGGAGCGCCAACGCGGCGGCCCAGTCCTCGATCGTCCCCTCCGGCCGGAAGCCGACGAGCAGCCCCACCGCCCACACGACGACGATGATGAAGGCGCTGCGCGCTAGGTCGGCCAGCACCCGACCCGTCAGGACGGCCGATCTCGCCATCGGCAACGAGCGAAATCGATCGACGAGCCCGCGCTGGAGGTCCGTCACCACGCCGACGCCGGTGTTGTACGAGCCGAACATGGCCGCCATCACGAGCATGCCGCCCATCAGGTAGTTGACATAGCTGGTGCCGGGGACGGCGATGGCGCCCCCGAAGATGTAGCGAAACGCCACCACCAGCAGGACGGGCTCCAGCGTCGCGATGAACAGCTCTTCGGGGGAACGCGGAATCCGGATAAGCTGCCGCCTGGCCATGACGAGAGAGTCCGCCACGGTCCAGTAGAGCGCGGAGTGGCGGCTCGGCGCGACTCTCTCGGCAGTCCGCGGCCCGCCGGCGGTCATCGTCCGTTCCCTCCTGAAACCGTCTCGGCGGTCTGATCGGCGCCGGCCGCATGGTGGCCGGTGAGCGACAGGAAGACGTCGTCGAGGGTGGGCCGACGCAGCGCGAGATCGGCCAGGGAGACGTGGGCTGCGTCGAGGTCGCGCACGATCGCGGTCAGCTGCTCCGCTCCGTGCGTCAGCGGCGCGACGAGGTGACGGCGCTCGCCGTCGACCTGGATCTCGCTCGAGCAGTGTGGCCGCAGGGCGGCGACCGCAGCCGCCATGTCGCCCCCACCGGCAAGGGTCGCTTCGAGCCGCTCCCCACCGATCCGGAGCTTCAGCTCATCGCCCGTCCCCGTGGCGATCGCGCGCCCGAGATCGACGACCGCGATTCGGTCGGCCAGTTGATCGGCTTCCTCCATGTCCTGCGTGGTCAGGAATACGGTCGTGCCGGCGGCCACGAGCCGCCTGATCTCCTCCCAGACGGCCAGGCGTCCGCGCGGGTCGAGACCGGTCGTCGGCTCGTCGAGGAAGAGGATCGGCGGCGACGTGATCACGCTCGCGGCCAGGTCGAGACGGCGGCGCATGCCTCCGGAGTATGTCCTCACCAGGCGGCCCGCCGCGTCGGCGAGACCGAAGCCATCGAGCAGCTCATGGGCTCGCCGGTCGGCGACGGAGCCCGAGAGATGGTAGAGCTGCCCGAACAGCTTCAGGTTCTCATAGCCGGTGAGGTTCTCGTCGACGGCCGCGAACTGGCCCGCCAGGCCGATGACGTTGCGCACCGCGCGGGCCTGTTTCACGACGTCGAGCCCTGCCACCATGGCCCGTCCCGCGTCGGGCGCGAGCAGAGTGGCGAGAATGCGCACGACCGTCGTCTTGCCGGCGCCGTTCGGACCCAGGACGCCCAGGATCGTTCCCTCTTCGACCGCAAGGTCGAGCCCGTCGAGGGCGCGGGTCGAGGCGTAGGACTTCTCCAGGCTTTCGACCAGGATCGCCGGAGTGACAGACATCCTGCGCGGCCCTCAAGTGCCTACGGCGGACGGATCCTCGAGGTCCCGCCCATCGGCAGGCCCATTATCGGCTGGCGCCGCGCGTCCCGTCGTCGGCTTCGGCGGCCAGCGGCAGCCCCAAACTCCGGAGATCCGAGCGCAGCTGGGCCGCGTCAGTGAACCGGAGGGCGACCATCCCCAGGCCGGCGGCTGCGGTGACGTTCCACTCCCAGTCGTCGATGTAGACCGTGCTCTGCGCCGTCAGGGCGAAGCGCGCCAGGAACTCGCGGAAGATCGCAGGGTCGGGCTTGCCGACCTTGACGTCGCCCGAGATGAGGACGCCGTCCAGCTCGTCCAGGAACGGATACCGCGCCTGCGTCCCGGGGAAAGTCTCGGCCGACCAGTTGCTCAAGGCGTAGGTCCGGACCCCGGCGCGTCGCAGCTCGCGCAGGATCGCGACGGTCCCCTCGAGCGATCCACCCAGCATCTCGAACCAGCGGTCATGGTACGCAGCGATCAGCTCGGCCTGGTCGGGGTGGGCGGCGATGAGCTCGGCCACGCCCTGCGCGAAGGGATAGCCGGCGTCGAGGCGGGCGTTCCACTCCTGATTGCAGACCTCGGCCAGGAACCGCTCCATGGCCGCCTCGTCCGCGCCGAAGAACTTGCGATAGAGGTGGCGCGGGTTCCAGTCGATCAGGACGCCGCCCACGTCGAACGCGGCGGCCGTGATCTGAGCCATGGAGCCTCATCGAATGGCCGGCGGGCGCCGACGTTGACGACGGCATCGGACCCGGGCCGGGTCGCCAGATCGTACCCGAGCCGGCGCCCGGGCATCGCCGCGGGCAACTCGCTCGAGCTTTGCCCGCGAGAAGCGCAGCGGCGCGCCTTTGTCAAGCCTGGCCCCGGCTCTCAGTCAGAGATCAGCGTCTCGATGGCCTTGGGCGTCATCTTGGTTCGGCGGGCGACCTGGACGGCGATGCGGGTGGCGTCGCCGTGGCATCGGCGGAGGGCGCGATGGTTCAGCCTGGGCCACATGGCCAGCGCCCGCCGTTCGACGCGGTCCGCCGACGCCGGACGCCCGTGAGGCAGCCCGGGATGAAGACGGGGAAACGGAACGAGCACAGGGACCTTCCCGCTGCCGGCCTGACGCAGTCTCGGAAACCGAGGCATCGGCACGGGGGGTCGGCCAGACAACGATCGTGCGCGCAAACGGTGGGTAACGCAAGTGCCGTCCGGCGGCGGGTTAGGCCAAGCGAAAGGGCGGCCCCCGAAGGAGCCGCCCTTTGTCACCACGATTGCGGTAGTTCAGGTAGCCGCGCGTGCGGCCGAGCGGGACCGATCTAGCGGCGCATCGTCCGGCGCTGGGCCGTGACGGCCGTCAGGCCGAGAGCGCCCATGACGAGACAGATCAGGAGGGGAACCAGCGGAGTGGAGTTTCCGCTCGAGGAGCCGGCCGTGGACGTCGGGGGCGGGGTGACGCGAACCGGGGTCGCCGTCTCGCCCTGGAACGACTCGAATGGGCTCGGGCAGACCGACTGCGCCGGAGCGTTGGGGGCCCCGGTCACCGAGAGGGTGGCGCACGGGTCCGGGGTGATCACCGGCGACGGGGTCGCGCAGAATTCGATCGCCGGCTTGGCCACGTCTTCAACGAGAACGATGCACGGAGTGGCGCTCGGGTCCACGGTGGCGGTGGGACTGGCCGTCGGCGGGTCGGTCAATTCCACGATCGGCGGATCCGTCACCAGCACGGGGGTGTTCGGACTTGTGGCCAGGGCGGAGCCTGCGAAAGCTGTCAGGACGGCCGCAAGGGCCAGCAGTCCACTCAGGGCGAGAGTAGTTGCGCGGCGTCGAACCACGTCGAGATACCTCCAGGTTGGCTTTGGGGGGAACTTCGCTCCCCCGCACGCTGCAGCCAACATTGGTGGCGGACTGCCAAATGTCCAGCAAATCGCTTACATATAAGCTGCCAGGCGCAACAAGAGGTGCGGTCCCTCGTGGCTTGGGCGCGTTGGTCGCGGGCTCGAGCCAGCCCGTCTCACCTGGTGGGCGTCAGCCGAGGCGCTCGCCCGCGCGAATCTCGATATCCAGGCGGTTCTCGGGCGGCGCCAGCGGGCACGACCAGCGCGGATCGAACGCGCACGAGGGTTGGTAGGCGAAGTTGAAGTCGACCAAGACGATGCCGCGGGCCGGATCCCCACCCAGGTCGGCGCCCTTGCCGCTGTCGAGCATGTAGCGCCCGCCGCCGTACGTCTCGCGGCCGTTCGTGCCGTCGCGGAAGGGCAGGAACAGGCCGCCCGAGTACTCCGGCAACCAGAAGAGCGCGAGCCGGCGCGGGCCGCCTTCGAATGGGACATCGAGCCGGCCGATCCGTTCGAACCCGAGCGGCTGACCGGTGCTGATCGGCAGCCGAAACCCGAGCGGACCGCCGGGCGCGGTCGGCCCGGCTTCGGACGGGGCGAGCGCCTCGTCCCGGATCAACGGCAGCTCGAACCGCAGGCGCGGGTCGTATGGGAAGTGGACGGCCCGGAACTCCAACCGTCGGTCCGCCGGCACGGGCGACGCCGGATGGTCGCGATACAGCGCCTCGCGGACCGCGCACCAGCGAGCGTGCGCCGCGAGCGGATCGTCTAGCGCCAGGCGCCGGACCTCCTCGTAGAGCTCGCCGACCCGGCGGCGCCAGTCGGCCAGCTGCAGCCTGTCGAGGTCGGTCGTGCTCATTCGCCGGCGCCGATCAGTTCCAGGGACGAAGCGGCGCCAGGAAGTCGACGACCAGAGCGTTGAGGCGGTCGGGCGCCTCCATGCCGATCATGTGGGCCACGTCCGGCCAGATCGCGGCTCGCGCGTTCGGAGCCGCGGCCTCGAGACGTCGCGCCACCCCGACGATCTCGGAGAGGTCGAGCGCCCCGGCGACCGCCAGCACGGGACAGCGAAGATCGCCGAGCCGATCGTTGGCCGGCGGATCGAGCACGATCGACCGCCCGCGGACGCGCCCGGGTGCGTAGAGCGGCCGATCCATCGACCTGACGGCCTCGCGGATGGCCGAGTCGACCCGGTCGGGCCGCTGGCCCGGGCCGTCCACCCAGACCCGCACGTCCAGGTCGACGATCGCATCCACATCGGGCTCCGCGGCCGACTCGAGGCGCTCACCCTCCTCGAAGATGACCCGCTCCTCCGGCGTTGGCTCGCCGTCGAACCCGCCCAGTCCGGCGCCAACGCCAACGACCGCGACCACGCGATCGGGGGACTCGATGGCGGTGTCGATGGCGATCTGCCCGCCGCGGCTGTTGCCGACAAGCGCCGCTCGGGCGATTCCGAAGGCGTCGAGCACGGCCAGGAGATCGGCCCGGTTGCTGAACTCGACGTCCTCGGTGGTGGAGGCGCCGAAGGCCCGGTAGTCGTATCGGACGACGCGGAATCCCGCGGCCACGAAGCCGGGGGCCATCGCGTCCCAGGCTCGGTGATCGACGATCGCGGCATGCATGAGCACGATCGGCGGGCCGGCACCCTCGCTCGAGGCGAACAGCCGGCCGCCCGGGACCTCGACAAACCGCTCCATGGCTTCGAGGATACCAGCCCGCGTGGCACGCGGACCGCGCCGGGCCGGGCCCGATGATCCGGAGCATCGCCCACCTCAGCGCCAGATCGACTGGTATCCAACCGACACTTAGGGTGGCAACATCTCGTCTTAAGCACACGGCCTCGGCACTCCAGGGTGACACGAAGGGGACAAAGATGTTCGCAAGAGGGCTCCGGCAAAGGGACCTGTCGTCGACGCCGACACAACGAGGGAGAACGAGGCTCCGCGGAGCGGGGGTAGCTCTGGCCGCGGTCATCGTCTCCGGCGCATGCGGCTCGACCGTAGCCACTCCGAACCCAACTGGCGGGGCGACGCCCACACCGTGGCCGACCAGCTCGGCCTGGCCCACCAACTCGACTTCGCCGTCGCCGTCGCCGACGCCATCGCCGTCGCTCATCGCCACTCCATCGCCATCCTCGAGCAGCGGGCCCGCCATCTTCGCGATAGCCATGGGTAAGGCCGCGCTCCTGGCACCGGCCGATGATTTCGGCGTCCTGGCGGGCACCGAGATCAACGACTTCGGGTTCGACCTGCTGCGCCGGCTGGATTCGAGCGGCAACCTGTGCGCCTCCCCGACCAGCGTCGCGCTCGCTTTGGCGATGGTCCGGCCGGGGGCACGCGGCGCGACGGCAACCGAGATGGACAAGGTCCTCCACAGCTTCGGGACGCCGAGGCAGGCCAGCGAGATCGTGGCCCTGCTCCAGGCGCTCCAGAGCCAGACAATCTACGACGATTCGGACTTCTACTCGGACGATCCGCAGGCCACTCCGGACCACACCGGCAAGGAGCCGGCGGTCGAGCTGGACGTCTCCAACGCCGTCTTCTCGCAGAAGGGCATGAGCCTGGAGCAGGCTTTCCTGGACTCGCTCAGCGCCGGGTTCGGGGCAGGCGTCGGGCTTCTCGACTACAAGAACGACCCGGAGGCGGCTCGGCTCGTCATCAACCGCTGGGCCAGCGATCGCACGAAGGGTCGCATCCCCGAGGTCCTGCACCAGGGCGACATCGACAATGCGACACGCATCGCCCTGGTCAACGCCATCTACCTCAAGGCCGCCTGGTCGGATCCTTTCGACCCGGCGGCGACCAAGTCGTTGCCGTTCACCCTGCCCAGCGGCTCCAAGGTCTCGGTTCCGACCATGGCGAAGGATCAGCTGCTTTCGTACTCCGCCGGAACGGGCTATCGGGCAGTCGACCTCTCGATGGGAGGCATGGGAATGACGATCGTCGTTCCCGATGACATGAGCTCGTTCGTGAACGGCCTCACGTCTGCCAAGCTCGCGAGCATCGACAGCCGGCGCGCGGCTTATGACGTCGACCTCACCCTGCCGCGGTTCTCGGCCGACACGAGGTTCGACCTCAGCGAGGTTCTGGCTGCGATGGGCCTGCCGAGCGCCTTCGATTGGAGGGTAGCGGACTTGACGGGCATCAGCCAGGACCCGGACGCAAAGCCGCTCTACATCCAGAAGGTCATCCACCAAGCCAATATCGACGTGGTCGAAGAGGGCACGACCGCCTCGGCGGTCACCGTCGTCCTGGGCGGCAAGGGTTCCGTGGGCGGGAATCCCGCGCCTCCGCCCCACGTGGTGTTCCACGTCGACAAGCCGTTCCTCTACTTCATACGAGAGCAGGGCACGGGCGCGATCCTGTTCATGGGCCGCATCGACGATCCCTCCGCAAACAGCTGATCCCCTCGTCGGCGCGCGTTCGACTGGGCCCGGGGCCATCCCCGCGGCCCGGTCTTCGTTTCGCGCAGGACGGCTAGCTCGAGCCGGTCAGTCGATCCCGGGCGCCACGCCGTCCTTCTCCCGGTCCTCGCAGTGGAGCGTGTCCGCGTCGAACGTCTCCGCGAGTAAGGCCACGAGCTCGGCCGAGGCAACGAGGATGACCGCCGTCAGGTAGTACCACAGCATCAGCACGACCACGCCGCCGAGTGCACCGTAGGTCAACTCGAAGTGTCCGAAGCGGGCCACGTATACGCCGAAGCCGTAGGTCACGACAAGCCAGGCGACGGCGAAAGTGGCCGCGCCGCCGAGCGCCCAGCGCCAGGGCGGTCGCGCGCACGAGCCGTAGCGAAAGAGGGCCGTCACGGCCAGCACCAGGACGGCAAAGGCCACCGGCCAGCGCAGGATCGAGAGCGCCGTCCAGGTGGCGCCGCCGACGCCCGCCCGATCGGCCACCTCGGTGGTCACGAGCGTCCCGCCGACGATGGCCACGACGCCGAGCACGACCCCGATCCCTCCAAGGACGGTCAGCACCATGGCCATGGCGATGCGGACCGGCAGCAGCCGGGTCTCTCCCACACCGAACGCCCGGTTCATCGCCTTCATCAGGGCGTTGATGCCCGCGGCGGCCGAGTACAACGTCACCAGCGCTCCCACGGATAGCAGGGCTGGTTCCGTGTGCGAGAGGATTTCCTCGAGCTGACTCCTCAAGGGGCCGACCAGGTCGGATGGAATGCTGCTGCCCAAAGCCGAGATGATCCGTGAGGTCGGGTCGGCCACGCCGAGCCAGCCGGCGAGGAAGGCACCCAGCGCTGCCAGGAACAGCACGAACGGGAAGGTCGCGAACATGAAGCGGAACGAAAGCTCGGCCGCGAGACCGGTGGCGTCGTGGCGCTGAAGCTGCCGCACGTATTGCCGTATCAGCGCGATCAACGTCCACCTCCGGGCGCTACGGCAGCATGTGCCGCGATTGCCTCGCGCGGCGAAGCGCGACACATAGCCTACAGGCGTGACGGGCCCGGATTCCCTTCGGATGCGCGAGCAGCCGATAATGCGCGAATGCCGCCCGACCGCGACCCGACTGCCGACCCTATCCCGGCGCCCGAGGAGCCATCGGACGCCGGCGACCCGTTCGAGGCGCTCGTGGTCGCGGCGCTCGACTCGCTGCCCGAGGTCTTCCGCACGAAACTCGGCAGCGTGGCGATCGTGATCGAGGACGAACCTACGTCCGACCAGCTCGCCTCAGTCGGAGCGCCGGGCCTCCTCGGGCTCTACACCGGTGTCCCGCGCACGAGATACGGGGCGGAGGACGCCGCCGTGGCCAGCAAGATCGTGATCTTCCGCGGTCCGCACCTGCGGCAGTTCCGCGACTCCGACGCCCTGGCGCACGGCGTGACCGAAACCGTCCGCCACGAGGTGGCGCATCATTTCGGCATCTCCGACGCCCGCCTGGTGGAGCTGGAGCGCGAGCGGCGGCGGCGTTGAGCCCTGGGCGTTCCCTGCGGGACGTTCCTGGCTGCTAGCGGCCGCTGCTACCCGCGGCCGCTACCGGCGGCCGCTACCCCACCCGCTGCTTGGCCGGACAGTAGGTGACGCTCGCGGCCTTGCGCTGGGCCCACGTCTGTCCGGCGCGCGTACGCCCCTTGAGCCAGGCCTTGCGATCGCGGAGATGGCTGCGCTGGATTCCGGAACCGCCGTTCGAGCGGTTGTCGGCGGCTGTGGACGCGGATGCGGAACGATAGCCGGACTTGCCGCGATCGGGTTCGGATCGCTGCGGCGAGGGGGTCGTTTCTTCGGTCATCGGAGGATCCTTTCGGGGACGGAACGGGGGCGGCTGCGGTGGATCGGCCGGGGCCGGACGGGCAGCCGGAGGTTTGTGCTTGGGTTCGCCGGCTCGGCGGGGTTCTAGCTCTGGGTGCCGTTGCGGCCCAGGCCCAGCTCGCCCCTCACCGCGGCCGCGCCGTGGTGCGCCGCCCAGACCGAGACGGCCGTCTCGAGAATGGGCGAATCGGGACGGACGGACAGCCTGTCGTCCTGGCCGCGGACGGTCGGTCCCAGCTCGGCGAGGACTCCGCGGTAGGCGGGCTTGTCATTGGGCCGGCGACGGGCCGGGCGGAACACGTCGAAGTAGCCGTCGCTGCTCACGACGATGAGCGCGTCAGGCGTGGAGAAGGGGGTGCGGGCCACGGGGGCGTCCGATCTGCCGTGCGCTGCGAGTGACGGAATCGTGACCCGGCGCGGTCGACTGTGTACCACAGTGGGGCCGCGGCCGCCTGAGGTCAAGCCGGCCGGGGCGGTGGACACCGGCTGCAATGCGGCTGCAACGCGGCTGCAACGCCGGCGGCCTCGGATTGTGCGATCGGCAAATTGCGAGTACCGTGGGTGGTGTTGTTGCAGCTTGCGGCAACGCTTCGCGTGGTCTACCCCCCTTTCCGAACCGACCGTGCGTCAGCAATCTGGTTCGGGAAGAGAATAAAGGGGTCACTCATGACCACCGGTACTATCAAGAAAGTCGTCGCCGATCGCGGCTTCGGCTTCATCTCCGCCGAAGATGGCAAGGAATACTTCTTCCATCGCGGCGGCCTCCAGGCCCCCCTCGACTTCGACCGCCTCGTCGGCGGCGAGCGTGTCTCGTTCGAAATCGAGACGAGCCCCAAGGGTCCGCGCGCCATCCAGGTGAGCGCAGCCTAGTTCGCTCTTCGGCAATCGCGGCCCGGGCGTCAATCGTTCCGGGCCGCGTCTCGCCGCTCGGCCCGCGGGCACGGGTCACCCCGACAGGAGCACCTCATCTCGAGAACCGCATTCGTTTCCACCTACGCCCCGCGTCGGTGCGGCATTGCGACCTTCACGTACGACCTGGCCACGACGGTAGGCGAGCGTGAGATCGTGGCCCTTCACCCGGTCGACGAGCCTGGCCCCTATCCGGCCGAGGTGCGTCACCGCATCCGCCGCGACGTCGCGACCGACTACGCGTATGTGGCGCGGGCCCTCAACGAGTGCGGGGTGAAGGTCGTCTGCGTTCAGCACGAGTTCGGCATCTGGGGCGGCGCCGACGGCGCGTATGTTCTCGACTTCGTCGGAGCCCTGCGAGTTCCGGTGGTGGCGACGCTCCACACCGTGCTGGCGCAACCCACGCCGGACCAGCGAGAGATCGTGAGGGATCTGGTCGGCATGGCCGAGAAGTCCGTGGTCATGACCCGGGCGAGCGCGGTCCTGCTCTCGAGCGTATACGGCGTCGACTCGACGCGCGTCGATGTCGTCCCGCACGGCATTCCCCATCTGCCGTTCGTTGCCTCGGACACGGCCAAGCCCCGCCTGGGCCTCCGAGATCGCACGGTGATCCTGAGCTTCGGCCTGATCGGACCCGGCAAGGGCTTCGAGTCGGTGATCGAGGCGATGCCGGCCGTGGTCAAGGCGGTGCCGTCGGTGTGCTATGTGATCCTCGGCGCGACTCACCCCGGGATCCTCGCCCACGATGGCGAGGCCTATCGTGCCGGTCTTCAGGCGCGGGTGACGGCCCTGGGCATGGGCGAGCACGTCCAGTTCGTCGATCGGTTCGTCGGTCGCGTGGAGCTCGGAACGTGGCTCGAGGCCGCGGATATAGTTACGACCCCCTACCCGAACCTCGACCAGAGCACCTCCGGCACCCTGGCCTACGGCATGGGAGCCGGCAGGGCCATCGTCTCGACCCCGTATGCCTACGCAACGGAGCTTCTCGCCGAGGGTCGCGGCCGGCTCGTTCCGTCGCGCTCCCCCGCGGCGCTCGCCGAAGCCTTCGTGGAGCTGTTGAGCGATCACGAGCTGCGAATCGCCATGGGTCGCCGCGCCTACGAGCACACCAGGGGCATGGTGTGGTGGGAGGTCGGCGCCGCGTACCGGCGCATCTTCGACCGGGCCGCAGGCGTGGCCGGCGCCGCCGTCACGGTGCCATTCCGACCCGCTCGCGATCTTGCGGCGGCCATTGTCTGAGCCCTCGACACCGGGCGCCGGCCGCTCGATTAGTACTATGAGCCGCGTAATCGCTGTTTCGGACACGCTGCAGCAGCGTCTGCCGTCGGCACGCACGTGGGTGCCGGCACCCCTATCGCCGATCGCGTCGCCAGCGCGGGGCCCAATCCGTCCCGCCAGGCCCGATCGGACCCGCGTCAGCTGACGCATTCAGGAGTAATCGTTTGACTTTCGACAACCTCGGCCTCTCGGCCGACCTTCTCGCCACCGTCGCGCGGGAGGGCTACACGGAGCCGACGCCCGTTCAGAGCGCGGCCATCCCTCTCATCCTGGCCGGCCGCGACGTTCTCGCCGCCGCCCAGACCGGCACCGGCAAGACCGCCGCCTTCGTCCTGCCGATCCTGGAGATCCTCCGGCACCACTCCAACACGGGGTACTCGCCGGCCCGGCACCCCGTCCGCGTCCTCATCCTGACGCCCACTCGGGAGCTCGCGGTTCAGGTCGCCGGCGCCGTCAAGACCTACGGCCGCAGCGTTCCGCTCCGGTCCACGGTCGTCTACGGCGGCACTCGCATCGATCCGGAGATCAAGATCCTCTGGAACGGCGTCGAGATCCTGGTGGCGACCCCCGGCCGACTGCTCGACCACGTCGGGCAGCGCACCGTGAACCTCTCGCAGGTCGAGATCCTCGTCCTCGACGAGGCCGACCGAATGCTCGACATGGGCTTCATCCCGGAGGTCCGCAAGATCGTCGGGCACATCCCGGCGCAGCGGCAAACCCTGCTCTTCTCGGCCACCTTCTCGGACGACGTCCGTCGCCTGGCCAGTGAGTTCCAACACGATCCGGAAACCGTCGAGGTCGCGGCTCGCAACAGCGTGGCCGACAACCTGACCGAGGTCCTCTACCCGGTCGACCAGAGCCGCAAGGCCGATCTGCTGATCCACCTGATCCAGCGCGACTCGATGGAGCAGGTCCTGGTCTTCACCCGGAGCAAGATCGGGGCCAGCCGGCTGGCCTCGTACCTGGATCGGCGGGGCGTGAGCACGTCCGCGATCCACGGCGACCGCAGCCAGGCGGAGCGGACGCGAGCCCTCGAGGCATTCCGGGGCCGCTTCGTCAAAGTCCTGGTGGCCACCGACGTAGCCTCGCGCGGGCTGGACATCGAAGACCTCCCGTACGTGGTCAACTACGAGCTGCCGTACGAGCCGCAGGACTACATCCACCGGATCGGTCGAACCGGCCGCGCCGGCGCCAGCGGGACGGCCATCTCCCTAGTCTCACCCGACGAGGTCAACGAGCTTCGCGGCGTCCAGCGCCTGCTGCGCCGGGCGATCCCGTGCGCGGTCGTCGAAGAGTACCTCCCCGATCCAGACCGCGAACCCACGCCGGTGGCGCGGTTCGGCGGGCGCTCGGGCGGGCAGTCGCGCTCGAGTCGGAGTGCGTCGCAGAGGCCCGGCCGCACCTTCGCGGCCGCGGCGCGGTAGAGTCCCCACTGTGAGGAGCTGCTGAGCAAGTGCGCAAACGCAAGGTGACGTATCCGGTGGCCCGCACGGCCACCAAGCCCACCAGGACCACCGGGCTGACGACCGACCCCAACTACGTGAGGTCGACCGTCGCGAACATCAACCTGGCGGCCCTCGACACCCGGGACGACCTCTCGGTCGGCGATCGGGTGAAGATCGGCGGAGCCGGGCTCTACGCCGGCGAGCTTGCCATCGTCGAGGCTCTCATCGCCGGGGTGATCCCAGCCGCGATGGTTCGAACCGAGGCCGGCAAGACGCGGCGCGTTCGCGCGGTCGACATCGAGCGCCTCTCCGCCGAAGGCTGATCGCGTCCGGCCCGGATCGGGTCAGCGCACGAGGCCGCGCACCCTCAGCTCGTCCAGCAGCTGCGTAAGGCTTCCGACCGCGACGGCCGCCCCCGCGGCCACCAGCTCATCGGCATCGACGGCGCCGGTCGTGACGCCGAACGCGATCATCTTCGCCCGGACGCTGGCCATCATGTCCCAGGTCGAGTCCCCGACGTACCAGCAGCGCTCGGGCGCGACCCCGAGCTGAGCCGCGGACGCCAGCAGCAGGTCGGGCTCGGGCTTGGCGTGTGCCACATGGCTGCCATCCGTGATCGGCGGCGGCGCCGGAAGCCGCAGCGCCCTGACCGAGGCAGACACCTGTCCGGGCAGGCTCGACGTGGCGATGGCGAAGGTCAGGTGGCTCTCCTCGAGCGCCGTCAGCAGCTCGGTCGCCCCTGGCAGAGGGTCGGGCGACGAATTCAGCTCGTCGAAGATCGAGCCGGAAAGGCGGTCCGCCTCATCGGTCGCGGCGTAGTCGAGATCGCGTCCGGCCTCCCGGGCCACCTCCCTGGCCAGCCGCCGGCCATCCGAGCCGATGTACCCGGCCAGGCTCTCGGGGTCCACGGTCACGCCGATACGCGCCAGGACCTCCCTCCAGGCCTCGATGCGAAGGTGAACGGTGTCGACCAGCGTGCCGTCCAGGTCGAACAGAATCGCCTGAGGCTCGGGCAGATCGGCCAGGGCGCGTGCGTTCGACGGTCGGTTCGCGGGGGTGTCCGAACTCATGCTCGAATGGTGACACAGATGGCGCGGCCGCCGATCGAGCCGTGTCAGGAGGTCGCCGGTACCTGCCCCAGGTACACGCGGCCCTGGCGCAGTGACAGGTAGCCGCGCTCGTGGGCCAGCCAGAAGAGACGCTCGGCGCAGCCATGCCGCAGATCGAACTCGCACTCGAGAAGCTCGAGAACCAGTGGCAGCGGCTGCGACCTGATCCGGAGTATCGGACGCAAGCGGATGACCGTCTCCTTGGCCTGAGCCTCGCACTCATCGCTGCTCAGGCACTCGAGGTCGGGGCAAGGGTACGGCGCCGGCTCGACCGGCACGCCCGCCAGTTCCCGCTCCTCGATCTCCAGGCCGACTCTCTCGCCCGGCTCGCGGGGCCGTGGCGGCGGCACAGTCATCGATCGGAAGGCTCTCTGGACGTCTACAGCTCCCATTTCGGCCTCCCTCCGGCTTCGCGCCGGACGGGCGCATTCGAACCTACCGAGAGCCCTCTCCGGGCCTCGTGGGGGCCGCGAAGGCCTTGAAGTGGCCGAGCGGTGGTCGTCGAATGCCGGCGCGGACGCGCCGGGAAGGCGCCTGGGAGGCGGCGCGGGCGGTGCCTTGGCCGCGCGCCGTTGCGCCGCCGGATCCACTATCGGAGACGGCCCCTCCGGCCGCCCCACTGAGAAGCTGCGACCCTACCGATCCGGCCGACTTCGCCGCCGGCCTCTCGATGTCACGCCCTAAGTCTACGCCCGGGCAGCAAGCCGACCCGCCCCGCCCATCGGGAGACTCGAACCACGTGGACGGCTCACGAGACAGCCGGATCGGCAGCCGAAACGGTCGAACCCCCAGCCGGATCAACCGACGTTCCAGCGAATCCACCGCACTGGCACAGAATCCAACGCCTAGAATCCGACACGCACGGAATCTGCCGTAGATCACGTCCGAAGCACCTGCGGTGGGAGGCCCGGGCGCGGCGGCGTAGTCGAGGCGAGTCCGTTCGGATCGGGTAGACGGTGGAGGATCGTCACCCTCCAAATTGGTGCAGACGCCGGATGGTCGATTCGCGGGAGACGACCGACTACCGACGCAGGAGCGGTTGCGAGCTCCCCTACCATCGGCCCCGATCGGCATTGGCGACGCTGGTTGTCCGACCGCACACGAGGCCGATCCAGGGATGACGGATCAAGGCGATCGCATGGACGCGAAGCAAACGCGCTGCTCTGTGTGCAAGCACCCGGTGGCCATCACGGCCAGCCCGGGCCGCCGACGAGCCGCTCTGATCGAGGACGGGCTGACGCTGTGCGACGTCTGCGCACCCTCCGGCAACCACCAGCAGGTCCGCTTCGAGCGCTGACGGCCGCCCCGACCGCTGCCTCAGAATTCCTGCGGGCACCACGGTTGTAGGGCGGTGCGGAAGAGACCGTCCGCCGCGGCCAATCCTCCCGAGCGAAGCTCCACCACCCGTCCTGCGCGCGCCAGCGACGCGGCGCTGAAGCCCCCGAGGAAGAGCGAGCCCAGGTCATTCGCGTCCAGCGCCAGGTCGGCCTCGCGCTTCGTGGGCGCGACATGTGCCCGGCCGCCGGAGACCTCCAGGTTCCACCGGCCCGCGTTCCAGGGGCAGTACTCGTCGCTCAGATCGAAGACGACCTGCCCGTTCCCGTGGCCGTCGATGCCGTAGGTTCGACCTTCGAGCGCCGCCTTCACGTCCACGATCCGCAGCCACAGGCCGTCGTCCAGGCCCATGCCGAGCCGGCGCGGCTCGGCCGCGAGCAGGAGAGCCGGGTGATCCACCGGCAGGCGCCCCGCCTTGAGCGTCCGCACCAAGTCAACGCTGAAGAGATACCGCCAGATCTCGCGCGTCCCGCGCTCCGTCGACCCCAGCGCCTCCTCGACGATCACCGTGCCGTTGGGTCCGCGCGGTCCCCAATCGGCCTTTGTCTTGTAGACGGCGTACGCCTCGGGACCATGGTCCGCCTCATAGACGACCAGGCGCCTGGCCTCCCCGCCCTTGGCGTCCTTGTCGGCCAGGGGCAGCTGACCCACCCACCAGTCGGGAGTCCGCGACAGGAAGCCGGCCCGTTGCGCACGCACGGCCTCGTACACGGGCGTGACCAGATCAAGACCCTCGCCGACCCGCATCAGCCGACACGAGCCCTCCACCGGCCACTCCCTGGTGAACCGGGCGGCGGCGGTCTCCGCCTCGAAGTGAAGGCAGAACGTGGCCATGCCGTAGCCGAAGCGCTGGTAGATCGCGCCCTCGGAGGCCCACAGCATCGCCAGCGGCTCGTTGCGGGCATGGCAGTCGTCGACCATCAGCCGCATCATCCCGCGCAGGATTCCGCGGCGGCGATGCGACGGCAGGACGGTGACCCAGGTCACGCCGCCGGCCGGCAGGTCGCCGCCGGGGACGCTCAGGTTCACCGAGAAGACGCCGCCCGTGGCCACGAAACGGTCGCCGTCGAGGGCGCACACGAAGCGCTCCGGATCGGAGACCTTGCGGACGCGCTCGATCAACTCGTCGGAGACGTCCTCGCCGAAGCCGATCTCGGCGGTCTTGAGCAGCTCGGCGAAACGGTCCGGTGGGCAGGTGCGAATCTCGACGCTCATGGCTTCAATCCTGACATGACCGCGGGTGCCCGGCCACGGAGCCATTCCACGATCGCGGCAACCACCTGGGGCCCCTCGGGCTCGTTGAGGGTCTCGTGGCGCAGGTTCGGCAGGACGCGCCGCTCCACTCCGGGGACGGCGGCCAGCGGCTCGCTCACCTGCGTCGGGACGAGGGTGTCGGCGCCGCCGTGGATGACCAGCGTCGGGACGTGGAGGCGGTCGAGTTGACCACGGCCCCGCTTCATGGCCTTCAGCAGCTCGGCGCCCAGGCGGGTCGTCGAGCGGGGCTGGACCAGCGGATCGGCGAAGCAGGCCGTGCCGACGGCGGGGTCACGAGAGAGTTGCTCTCCGGAGATGGGGTTGGCCAGGACCAATGCCGGCGCCAGGCGCGAGAGGACCGGCACGAGGGCGCGCTGCCAGCCCGGGACGCGGGCACCCAGTGGCGGGGCGCTCAGAACCAGCAGGTCCGGCGCGGGGCGGTCGGAGCAGGCGTAGGTCAGGGCGATGAGCGCGCCCATGGAATGTCCGAACAGGACCATCGGTCGGCCCGGTTCGCGCACGCCCTGGAGCCGGCAAGCCAGGTCGTCGAGGTAGTCGTCCCACTTTCGGACGTAGACGCGCCGGCCACCGGAGAGGCCGTGGCCGCGAATGTCGAAGGCGTGCACGTCCAGCCCCGCTTCGGCCAGAAGCCGACCAGTTCGCTCGTATCGTCCGCTGTGCTCGGCGATGCCGTGGACGATCAGGACGGTCGCCCACGGCTTGCCGGCGGGCATCCAGTGGCGCAGGTGCAGCGGCGTCCCGTCAGCGCCGGGCGCAGTGGAACCCGGCGCCGCCTCGCCTTCGGATGACCTCGTCGCCCGACCAGTCGGAGCCGCCATCTCGCGCCTCCTTCGTTTCGAGTCCCCCAGTGCGGGTCATCGTAGACGGCCGGGCCGCCGATTTCAGTGCCGCCGCGATGGTGCCGGGTGCGCCGCCCGCGCTAGGCGGCGATGGAGATCCGGGCTCGCGCCGTTACTCCCCTGCCCGCTTCTCGAAGTCCAGTGAGGCGGAGTTGATGCAATAGCGCAGGCCGGTCGGCTTTGGGCCGTCGTCGAAGATGTGGCCCAGATGGGCGCCGCAGTTCGCGCACCGGACCTCGGTCCGCTTCATGCCGAAGCTGGTGTCGGTGTGCGTCGTGACCCGGGCCTGGTCGAGGACGTCGAAGAAGCTCGGCCAGCCACAGTGGCTGTCGTATTTCTGCGTCGATTCGAAGAGCGTCTGGCCGCAGACGATGCAGCGATAGCTGCCTGCGTCGTGGTTGTCCCAGTAGGGGCCGGTGAAGGGCCGCTCCGTGTCGGCCTCCTGAGTGACCGCGTACTGGAGTGGCGTCAGGCGGCGCCGCAGCTCCGCCTTGTCTACCTGAGCCGTCATGCGGGTACTTCCTCCGAGCGCATCATCCTGATCAGCTCCCCGACGAGACCCACGCCCTCCGGCGTCCTGATCACGACGTTGCGGAGCATGAAGCCTCCGAACCCCGCGTCGATGTAGCGCCGCAGGATCGCGGCCGCCTCGTCGAGCAGCACCGGATTGACCATCCCCCGTCGCTCGGCCGGAATGCGCTCCAGGAGACGCGCCTTGTCGGACTCGCTGGCCACGGGGACGATCGGCACGGTCACGGTGCGCAGGATCTCGGACGGATCGCGCCCGATCGCGTCGCAATGGCGATCGAGCACCGCCAGCTTGGCGGCGGCCTCCTCGAGCGAGCCGACCCAGTTGGTGATGTCGGCGAATCGGGCTGCCAGCTTGAGCGTCCGTTTCTCGCCGCCGCCGCCGACCATGATCTTCGGCCCGCCGGGCTGGATCGGCCGCGGGCGGTTGAGCGCATGGTCGATCCTGTAGTAGCGGCCGTCGAAGCTCGGGCGCTCCTGGGTGAACATCGCCTTGCAGATCGTCAGCGCCTCCTCGAGGCGATCCTCGCGCTCGCCGATCGGCGGGAACTCGAAGCCGTAGCCGGCGTGCTCGACGTCGTTCCAGGCGGCGCCGATGCCCAGCATCGCCCGACCCTTCGAAACGATATCGAGCGTCGTGACCGCCTTCGCCAGCAGCGCCGGATTCCGGTAAGTCACACCCGTGACCATCGTCCCGAGCATCACCCGCTGCGTCCGCGCGGCGATCCCGCCGAGGAGCGTGTACGCCTCGAGCATCGGCTCCTCCTCCGAGCCGACCACGCCGATCTGATAGAAGTGATCCATGACGGTCACAAGGTCGAACCCGGCCGCCTCCGCCGATTGAGCCAGCTCGACCACGCGGTCGAACATGTTCGCGTCCGGCACGCCCGCGAAGGTGAAGCTGGGCATGTGGTAGCCGAAGAAGGCTCGCATCGCTCGATCTCCTGAGCCGTCCAAGCGCGCCGTCGGTCCTGGCGATCGGCGCTGCGTCAGGTGCGAACGTAGCACCGTTGGGCCGGACGTGGACAATCCGGCCGGCCATCGTTGCGCGACCTGCCCGCCCGACTATGTCGGCGGGCCCGCCGGCTCTATCCGCTTCGCGGGAGGTCTGCCCTCAGCGGCGCGAGGCGCGCCAGCCCTGGAACGTGGGCCAGCCCCACGGAACCGCTGCCGCGGCGATCCCCAGCCCGGTCAGGAAGTACAAGGGATGCAGGACCGAAAAGCCCTTGATGATCGCCAGCTCGACGACGATCCAGATCATCTGAGCGCATCCGATGGCGAACGCCAGGAACGGAGCGACGCGCCACCGGCGCAGGCCCATGGCCGCGGTCGCGAACGACCCGACGCCGAAGAGCCCACCGAGGATCAGCCCGGGTACGAGGAAGTCGGGGAAGGGGCTCCCGGCGAGCATGCTCAAGGGCATCTGCATGACGCTGCCGTCCGGCTTCGCGACCAGCACGGCGCCGCCCCCGAGGGCTCCCAGGCCGAGCCAAACCAGGAGGCCGACGGCCAGGCGGCCGGCCCGGCCCATCGCCGGGACGAGAATGGAGGAAGCGGGGGTGGCGTTCGAAGTCGTCATCTGCTCGCTCGCCGTACGGTCGTGACCGGTTGGGTCTGGCGAAGTCCAGAGCCACGATCCTCCTGGACCGCGTGAGGGTCGGCAAGGGCCGTCGGACCCATCAGCGCCCGGAGCCAGGGGGCCGGTGCGCCCAAGGACCCCGGCTAGATCCCTGCCGGCTTCGCCAGGAAGAAGCCCTGGCCGAACTGCACCCGCAGCAGCTTCAAGGCCGTCAGCTCGTTCGCCGTCTCGATTCCCTCCGCGATCAGGGCGCAGCCGACGCTCTCGGCGAAGTGAGCCATGCCGGTGACCATGGCCTGGCGGGCCGGGTCCGTGTCGACGTTGCGGACCAGGGAGATGTCGAGCTTCACGTACTGCGGGCGCAGCTCGAGGATGTGGCGCAGGCCGGCGTAACCGGCGCCGGCGTCGTCCACCGCGAGCATCGCGTGCCCACGGACCTTGTCCAGAGCGGCGAGTAGGCGCGGGTAGTCGTCGATCTCGACGTGCTCGGTGACCTCGAGAACGACGGGCCGGTCGGCCTCGGCCAGCACGTCGAGCAGCGGCATCACGGCCGTGGCCAGCGCCGGCGACACGTTCAGGCTCAGGAAGCTTCCGGCCGGCAGCCGGCGCGCCTGGGCCACCTGCTCGCGCAGGACGGCGGTCTCGAGCTGAACCATCATCCCGACCTTGTCGGCGGCAAGGAAGCACAGGTCGGGCCGGGTCCCGTCCGAGAAACGGGCCAGGGCTTCGAAGCCCACGTGCTTGCCCGTCGCCAGGTCCACGATTGGCTGGTAGACCGGCCGGAAGGCCCGCTCGGCGATGATCGCCTGCACCTTCCCCTGGACCTCCTCGCGCTGCGCTCGCTCGACCAGGGCCGGGCCCAGGACGGCGGCGGACATGACGCTGAACTCGGTCAGGGTCGCGAGTCGATCGGACAGACGGCGGGCGTGGTTGGGCGTGGTCGCGCCCATGGCCAGCAAGCCGACGGTGTCGTCGTTCCAGATGAGCGGGGCCAGCATTTCGGCCCGAAGCCCTGAGAGCACCACGGCCGCATCGAATTCTCCGCGCGGCTTTCGGTCGATCCAGGATTCGATCCACAGCCCGAAATCTGCTTGCTCTCGCAGCTCCCGGGCGGCATCCTCCGGGATCGGCTCGCCGACTTCCACCGGCCGGCAGAGAGGACCTCCCTGGGCCAGCGGCACGACACCGTGCGCGGAGAAGGCGAAGACGATGACGGTGTCGATCCCGCCGATGCGCAGCGCCTCCGTGCAGATCCGGTCGGCGCTCTCCTCGACTGTCGCCGCGGCCTCGAGGCGGGCCAGGGAGACGGTCGTGGCGGCCCGCTCGCTCATCTCGGTCGTGAGTCGCTCCGAAGCCACCCGCTCGCGGCCGAGGATGATCCGGTAGCGCGCCATCGCCAGGAGCACCACCGAGCACGTACCGACGGCGATCGGGTCGATCGCGAGCGGCCGGGAGCGGGGCATGACGTCGAGGAAGGCGCAGCCCACGATGGCCACGATCGGCAGCCACTCCGCGGTGGCCTTCGCGAAGCGCTCGTACCTCGGCCCGCCTCCCTGCCGAAGGCTCCAGGTCACCCCGCCATACCCGGCTACGAGGGCTCCCGCGGGGAAGATGAAGTCCATCGGCTCGATCGAGTCCGGCGTGCCGGCGAGGAAGCGCGCCATCCAGCCCTGCCAGGCGAGGGCCAGCAGAACGATGCCCGCTCCGACGGCCCAGACGCCGCGTCTGTTCGGCTCGATGCGGAGCGACAGGGCGGCAGCGGCGGCAGCGGCGGCACTGGAGAGGAACGATGCCAGAACGAGCGGGACGACAAGGTTGGCGGTCGGGTCGGCGAACAGGTCGGCCACCTGCCTTCCCGTCAGGAAGCTCGGGTGGAGCCAGTTGGTCAGGACGAGGGTCATCGCCGCCGCCATGATCACGACGCCGTCGAGAAGCACGGCACGCCTGGCATCCGGCTCCAGGCGGCGGGCGAGGGCAATCATCAGCGTCGCCACGCCCAGCACAGCGCCGACGACATAGCAGATATCCGACACCGCGCCGAGCGGCCCGAACCGCTGATGGAAGATGTCGGGAACGTCGGCGATGATCTGGCCCACGGCGGTCAGAGAGAGCGCTATCGCGAGTGAGATGCGGAACCGCCGGCGATCGGGCTCCCCCCGGACGGCAGCGATGGCCACGGCCAAAGCCGCGGCGGAGGGCGCGACCGCACACGAGATGTCTTCGAACAGGATCCAGTAGTTGCGCGGGTTCAGGAGCTCGAGCACACCGGACGCCGCAAAGACGACGAACCCCACGGTCACGATCGTCACGCCGGGCCGCCGAACGTCGAGGCCGAGCAGCTCCCGCGCGCGGCCGCGGATCGCGTGGCGCAGGCCACGGCGCGCAACACGACCCAGGGCCGGGCCAACGGCCGGGAGCGCCTCCGGCCGGTGCCGACGCGCCCCCAACCAGCCCGTCTCCGGCAGGTTCATGACGCCCAGGCCAGCCGGCTGAGCGCTGGCCTGGCGGCGCGTGGGCTGGTCGTCAGCTCCATCAATGGAAACCCGCTAGTTCACCATTGCCGCGCCGCCGGCTCAGGGTGCCGTAGGCGTGGCCATCGACGCGCAGCCGACCGTCCGACAGTTCGGCCGGCCTGCTCTCTAGGTATCGGCCCGCTCGGTCGAGCATTCAGTACCCGTTTGCCCGCTCTGCCCGCGATTCGGTACCGTAGGACCACTGGAATCGCCGCCGTCACGGCGACCCGACGGAGGACCCGATGCGCCTGCGCGACTTCGCCCTGGAGCGCTTCTTCGCCCGCTGGGAATTCAGCGCGGAGATGCTGCTGTGCGCCTCTGACATCGAGGCCTGGCCGGTCAACGACCTGCTCGAGCTGGCCGACGAAGATGGCCTGCGGCGCTGGACGGAGCTGCGGCTCGGCTACACCGAATCGCCGGGCGACCCCGCACTGCGGGCCGAAATCGCGGGGCTCTACGAGCGGGTGTCCGCCGCTGACGTGCTGGTCTTCTCAGGCGCCGAAGAGGCGATCTTCGCGCTCCACAACGTGCTGCTCGGGCCCAGCGACCATGCCGTGGTTGTGCGGCCGGCCTACCAATCGCTGGCGGAAGTGGCGCGGGCCGCGGGCGCGGAGGTTACGCGCGTGGAGTTGCGGGAGGCCGACGGCTGGCGGCTGGACGTCTCGGAGGTCGAGGCCGCCCTTCGGCCGAACACCCGGCTGATCCTGGTCAACGAGCCGCACAACCCCACGGGCTCGCTGAGCGATCTGGCGACCTTCGACCGACTGGTCGAGCTGGCGGCCGAATCCGGTGCCCGCCTGATCGTCGACGAGGTCTACCGCTTCCTCGAGTTCGATCCGAGCGATCGGCTGCCGGCCGGCGCGGACGTCCTGGAGACGGGCGTCAGCATCGGCGTCATGTCGAAGTCGTTCGGGCTGGCCGGGCTGCGGATCGGCTGGATCGCCACGCGCGATCGCGAGCTGTTGACCCGGCTGGCCGCGTTCAAGGACTACACCACGATCTGCAACTCGGCGCCCTCCGAGGTCCTGGCGTTGATCGCGTTGCGGGCGCGCGAGCGCGTCCTGGCGCGCAACCGCGCGATCGTCGAGGCGAACCTGCCGCTGCTGGATGCGTTCTTCGCGCGCCGGGCCGGCATCTTCGAGTGGGTCCGGCCGCGCGGCGGGAGCACCGCCTTCCCGCGGCTGGTCGCGGACCGGTCGATCGACGACTTCGCGGAGGGGCTGGTTCGAGAGACCGGGGTGCTGATCCTGCCGGGCACGCTCTTCGCCGACACGGGCAATCACTTCCGCGTGGGGTACGGGCGGACGAACCTGCCCGCCGCGTTGGAGCGGCTGGAGGGCTACGTGGAGCGAACGCTGCGCTAGATGGGCTGGTCCGGGGGGGTCGGGATCGGCCTTGCTAGCGCCGGGTTGCGACCGGCCGCAACATCGCCGCCCGGGAGTAGCGGGCCAGGGCGAAAGCGGCTGCCGTCACTACGGCCATCATGACGACCTCCGAGGACATGTCCCGCAGTGGCCTGTAGATGTCGGTGCCGAACGCCGTGGCCACGGTCACCCAGGAGACAACGGCCGCAATGAAGGTGGCGGCCAGCAGGCGGGTGGCTTGATCGGGAGGGTTGCGGTAGACGTGCCAGAGAGCCAGCAACGCGGCCACGTAGATGAGCGCGATCAGCCCCATCGCGGGAAAGCCGAGCTCGGCGGCGAGCTCAGGCCAGATGGAATGGGCGTGGTTGACGTTCTTGTCGATCGGCCCAACCGCGTACCCGGCCATGTAGTAGCGGTGGTACTGGTTCAGGCCGACTCCGAGCACAGGGTGGTCCGCGGCCATATGGAGCCCGGCCTCGACGGTCCTGACTCGGAACATGACGGACCCCTGGCCGGAGACCGTCGCTGGATTCCACGAATCGAACCGGCTCTCACCGACAATCCGCACCATGACACTGCGATAACCACTGTCCAGAGCCGGCGCGACCTGCAGAACCAGGGCCGGCCATGGAACAACGACGGTGGACAGCAGTCCGGCGGTGAGCACGATCCCGGCGCGACTGCGCCAGCTCCGAGCGGCCAGCAGCACGAGCAGCGTGATGGCGATAGAGGTCGCCAACCACGCGCTCTTGGAGAAAGTCAGGAACAGGCCTGCGAGGCAAGCTGCCAGAGCCAGGAGTAGAAGAAGCGTTGTCGAGCCAGGTAGGCGCAGCAAACGACGGGCCAGCAGCACACCTATCAGCAGCGGTATTGCCATCGCCAGCAGCTCACCAAGCAGACCGACGTTACCGTATGTGAGCAGCGAGAAGCTGAATCGTTGGGCCTGGAGCATCGCCAGCGACTTCGCGCCCGGGACGGTCTGGACGATGTTGATCATGCTGCCGATCGCAGCCGAAACGCCCAGCGCTACTGCGACCAGCGCGAGATCCGTCCGGTTGGGCCGCAGAGCCAGCAGGATCAGACCCATGGCGATCGGCTCGATCAGCCCGTGAACCAGCACCAACTCGCTCTGGCCGACGCTGGGCGAGGAGTACGTCGATGCCAGCGCGAGCGCAACGAAGCCAATCAGGGCCAGGCCCGGGACCGCGCGAACCGTGAACGAAGGCGCGAATCTGCGACGCCAACTTCTCCCTGCCGCGCCGTCGGGCCCTGAATCGGGTGCGATTGATGCCCGCTCTCGGATGCGGCCTCGATTCCTCGACACGAGACAGCCAGCTCCCAGGGCGACGACGAAGACCGTCTGCAGGATCACCTGGAAGCCATCGGTGTACCAGGAAACCTGGGCCGCATCCCAGACTGGTGTCAGGAGGAGGATCCCGAGGAACGCAGGCCCGGGCCGGAAGATGGCGAGCGCCGCCAGTGCCGCCGCCGCAAATGGAACGGCGGACACCATCGCCCGGATCGCCGCCGTCTCGGTGACGCCGGCGGGCGTGTGCAAGTTCGAAGACGCGACCCGGAACGTGAGGATGAAGGCGACGGCTGCCAGCACGACGGCCAGCAACCAGTCTCGCCTGACACGGCCGGCGCGCGGCAACGCGGGATAGGAAACGGCGTACCTGGCCCACTCGGCGCTCGAGTAGAGCCGTGTGTCGGGCATCTCAGTTCGTTGAGTGGCGTCCAAGCGCAGAAGTTCCTCTGGCGCGGCCGTCGCCCCGACACGCCGTCTGGGCCGTCGGCTGCGAGAGCCGGGCGATCAGGTTTCTCCCCGGCAGGTCGCAAGGCAAGTGCGCGCCAACGGCAACCCGCGCAGAGAGTGACCGAGAATCCTGAGGATCTGCTGAAAGGGGCCCTCGGCGCCGCCAACGCACCGCAGGCCGTTACGGCAGAAGCTCGATTCGGGCCGCGACCGGAGCCCCACGCCCCCCGCCTCGTTCGGGACCCTTGTGGCTCCAGGCGGCCCCCAGTGGCTCCGGGCCGGCCTGGATACGGGCATCCTGCGCCCTGTCGGGCGCTTACCATGAGTTCCACAGGCGAGCGCTCGGGTTCCCGATCCTCGCCCATCAGGCAGTCGTCACGAGTCAGCTCGATCACTGTCACGCCGTGGAGGTCCCTGATGCCGCCAATCGGTTTCTTCGCCGGCCATGCCGGGTCGGCCCCGTCCCCGTTCGACGCCATCAACGGGCCCAGGCTCGCCGGAGGCGACGGGAGCCATCCCCTCCACTCCGTCAGCCCCGAGGAGCTCCTCAACCCCAGCGACGGCGCGGTGACCGGCGAGTTCGCGCTGGATCATCCGGCTCGAGTTGGCGACGGAATCACCGGCCGGGTCCGGCTGACCGCCGCGAAGGAGATCAACGCCCGAAAGGCCTATCTCCGGCTCGTCGGCCTGCGGCTGGACGAGGTCCGCCGCGAGGAAGACCACCGCAACTCGAAGGGCGAGATCATGTGGACGGAGCGGTGGGTGGAGACCAGCGGCAGGCTCTTTGTCGCGGACTCATTCCTGGAGCCGCCGATCCCGACCAGCTTCCAGCCAGGCCAGACGTTCGAGGCGACGTTCATGGTCCCGGCCCCGCAGCTGGGCCCGCCGACGGCCCACCTGGGCGAGTCGATCATCGCCTGGGCACTCGAGGTCCGATGGGACATCTCCATGGGCTCGGATCACTGGGCTGCGATGTATCTGCCCCTGGCCCAGCACCCGGACCTTCTCCGCGCCGGGGTCGGCAAGCAGGGTGGCGTGAGCCTGATGGCCAGCGTTCCTGTCGGCGACGCATCGATCAACGTCGTGTCGCCCTTGCCGGCGCCCTCCGGCCAGGAAGTGGTCGTCACGGTCTCGTGGCCCTCGGCGCCGTCCGGACAAGGGGCCCGCATCGAGATTCATCGCCGGACGAACGCCCCGAACGGAACCGAGGGGATCGTGGCCTCGGTGCCGGTCGATCCGGCGTCGCTGACCAGCGGCGCCGCCCAGGCACGGCTGCTCGTGCCCGCCGGGTCGGCGCCCTCGTTCGACGGGGCCGGCCTCGAGATCAACTACGTCATCCGCGTCCTGGTGGATCGCCGCCTCCGCTCCGACACCGCCATCGAGCGCCCCCTCGGGATCGTCTGAGTGGCGGCTCCGGGCGGCGGTGGGTGCGATGACCGGTCCTGCCAACGACAGGCCTGCGCCACCGACCGCCGCGGACCTGGCCGAGCTTCTCGGCCCGGCGGGCGATCTCTGGACGGAGCTCCAGCAGGCCGCCACGACCCGCTGCGCGCCGGTGACGGAGCGATGGGTCTACGGCGGCCGCAAGTACGGCTGGTCGTGCCGGCTCGAACGGGGCAAGAAGGGCCTCTACATGACGCCCGACGCCGACCACTTCCGCCTGGGCCTGGCGCTCCCCGACGCCGCCCGCGAGGCAGCCCTCGCCGGCGACCTGCCGCCTGCGATCCGCGACGAGCTGGCCGGCGCGACGAGGGCGATGGAGGGCTGGCCGGTCCGCGTGTCGGTCCGGACTGCCGCCGACCTCGCGGTCGCCCTGAAGCTGGCCGAGATCAAGCTTTCGAGCTGAGGCTTCGGTGGGCCGGTGCCCGCACCGGCGCGGCATACTGAGGACATGATGAAGGCCCACCTGGTCGCTTTCGGACTCCTGGAGCTCGACGGTCGGACCTACGACTACGACGTCCTGGTCGAGCGCGGCCGGATCTCTCGTCGCCGCAAGAAGGCTTCGAAACCGCAGCGCGACCGCTACGGCCACACCCCTCTGACGACCGCGGAGCCTCTGCCCTGGCGCTGCCGCCGGCTGATCGTGGGGACCGGAGCCGAGGGTCGCCTGCCGGTTGCGCCGGATGTGATCGAGGAAGCCCGCCACCGAGGGGTCGAGCTGCTCATGCTACCGACCGCGGAGGCATGCGCCCTGCTCTCGACCGCGGACCTCGACGAGACGGCCGCGGTCATCCACGTCACCTGTTGAGGCCGGATCGCGCCGCGCTGACGTCCAGACGGCCTGACACGGGATTCGAACCCGCGACGCCTAGTAGCGAAGGAGCGTCATCACCGCGCCCACTCGATTGAACATCGCGAGCCCGAACGGCATCGTCACGATCAGCACGCACAGCACGTAGGCAACTGACATCCAGATGGCGCCGAACCAGAAGCCGACGAGAATGAACCAGATGGCCCGCAGCAACATCGGACGCTGCTCGACGTTCGCTGCCGTAAGGTGCCTCGTCCCATCGGCGGACGTCTCGACCTGATACGTCTTGGTCCGGCCGCGGAGGGTCAGGAATGCCGGTATGCGGTTGAACAGATAGAAGGCAAACGGCAATCCCAGGATCGACAGTGCGAGCACGTAGGCAATCGAGATCACGATGGCCGTGAGCCACCACCCGACGAGGACGAACCAGACTGCGCGGACAAGAAAGCCCGGCCCTTGCGGTTGGACGGCGACGATCTGAGACGTCTGAGCATCGGCGTTAGCGACCGGCGGTGGCGCCGACGGCTGAGCAGGTGCGACCTGAATGGGTTCCGACACCTCAACGGGCTCCGACATGGTCCTCACTTCTCTCGACTTGGCGCACGACTACTGGAAACCGCCGCTCGGAGGCGCTCCGGCGACCGGTCCTGGTTCACCGTAGGCCTGATCTGGCATTGGACGCGAGGATGAAAACCCTCCCGCTCGACTGACGCCGAGGGCCGCATGCGAGCGGGGTTTTCATCCTCGCGTCGGCCGCGGATCGAGCCTAGCGTGAGTGATGCGGCGGCGTCGCGAAACCAGACTGGTATCGCTCGGAGACGTCGCACCCGATCGAACACAGTCGGGCTCGAATCGAACGAGGAGATCCCACATGTCCAGTGAAGCATTGATCGTCGCCGCGGTCGTGATCGTGGCGATCCTGATCGTGGCCGCATGGTCGCTCTCAATGCGGCAGCGAACCGGCCAGCGACAGCGGAGCGCGACGCTCCGGGAGCGGTTCGGGCCCGAGTACGAGCGGACCGTGGCCGAGCAGGGCGACACCCGCCGCGCCGAAAAGGAGCTGACGGCCCGTCAGAAGCGAGTCTCGCAGCTTCACATCAGGCCCCTCGCGGCCGATGAAGGCCAGCACTTCAACGACGAGTGGCTGGTTGTGCAAGCGCACTTCGTCGACGATCCGTCGGCCTCCGTTGCCGATGCCGACGCGCTGGTCGGGCGGGTCATGGATGCCCGCGGCTACCCGGAGGGCGATTTCGAGCAGCGCTTCGCCGACGTGTCAGTCGACCATCCGACCGCCCTCGAGCACTACCGCGCCGCACACGAGATCGAGCTCCGCCAGGCTCAGGGTGAGACAAGCACAGAGGATCTGCGCCAGGCCGTGATCAACTATCACGCGTTGTTCACGGAGCTCATCGAGGAGCCGGTGGCGATTGAGATCGTTCCGGACACCGAGGTTCCGGTTGCGACGCGGTAGTTGAAGATCGAATCGGACAGGTCTCAGCAATCGCGGTCCAGCTGCGGCCCTTGAGCACCCCGACCGGGCACGAGACCCCGGTGCTCGCAAGGCCGCAGCAGCCGTTCGGGTTCCCCAACGGGCATACGACTGTCCTGGTCGGTTCGCACTAACCGCCGGGCAGGTTGCTGCCTTTCGGCTACCTGGGCGGCCCCCGGTAAACTCAATTGGCGAGACAGGGAGCCTGTTCGGGCGGGCCGTCGAGGACCGGCGGGGCCCCAGGAGCCGGGGAGCGGCAAATGCCACTTCAGCTCACAGACCTGGAGGTGCGAGAGGCGGCGCCGAGCGACGCCGAGGCGGTCGCGACCTTCATGCTGGCGGCCTGGCACGAGGCGGGGCCCGATAGCCCCGGCTTCACCGGCGCGACTCCTGAGCTGATGGCGGAGATTGCCACCCCTGAAGCGATCCGGGCACGCATTCGCCACGAAGGTCGTCGCGTGTTCCTCGCGCGTTCGCGGGAAGGGACTGTGGGCTTTGCGGGCACTAGACCTCTCGACGCACGGATCGTAGAGCTGGCGGGGATCATCGTAGGCCGCGCCGCCGCCGGGCAAGGCATCTGCACCCGGCTTGTGGAGCAAGCCCTTGCCGCTGCCAGTCGTGATGGTTTCGCGCGCATGGTCGTCCGGACCGAGCGCACCAACGACCCAGCGATTGTCTTCTACCGGGCCAGGGGATTCGAGCCGGCAGCGGACTGCATCGAGCGAGTAGGCGACCTCGAGGTGCCCGTGCTCGAGCTGGCGAGGCAGGTTCCCCAGCGCGCGAACACCGGCATACGGCCTTTCCGCCCGCAGGACGAGCCCGCGCTTCGGCGCGTCATGGAGGCCTCTCTCGAGTTCGACGCATTCCCGGGCTTCACTGCCTGGGACATGGACATGGAGGCCGTTTCGATCGTCGGCGCGCCCGATGGGGTTGCCGTGGCCGTCGAGGATGGACTTGTGTGCGGGTACGTCAGTCCGCGCCACGACGACCTGACGGTCCATCCGGAATTCCGCCGACGCGGCCATGGACGGCGGCTATTCGCGGCCGGCCTGGATCTGGCGGCGAAAGCCGGCTGGGAGGAGATCCGACTGTGCGTCCCGTCAAGTGGCGCCGCGCGGCCATTCGCCCGAGCCATGGGGTTGACCTATCGATCGAGCATGTGGCGGTTGAGTCTGGCGCCCGAGACCGCTGTTCCGGAGCCGGCATTGCCCGCGGACGTGATCGCGCGTCCGTTGGGCGAGTGGCTGCCGCTGCAGCGGTACGTGGACCTCCTCAACGCCACCTTCGCCGAGCATCCCGGCCCCGTTTCCTGGACTCTCGGCCAGGTTCTACACGCCCACGGCCGGCCAGAATTCGATCCGTCGGCCATCTTGCTGGTTTCACCCGCCGACCGGCCTGAGGATCCTGTCGCTTTCGTCCGGACGGCTCTCGGGCCGCCCGAGGACAACGACCCGGCCCCTGTCGGCGAGATAGGGCTCGTGGGGGTGCTGCCGCAGTGGCGAGGTCGGGGCCTGGGCCGCGAGCTACTGCGTTGGGGCGTGGCGCAGCTGCGTTCCCGTGGCGCCGGCTGCATCAAACTGAGCGTCGAGGCGGAGAACGAGCTGGCCCTGGGGTTGTACCGCCGGACCGGGTTCGAGCCCGTCGTCGAATGGCCTCACTGGGTCTGCCCCGTCACGGCGCATCCGGATGATCGAGCAGGTTGAGCTGACGGCCTACCCCTTAGGCAAGGCCTCTTCGCGCAATGGCCAGGCGGGTTGTGCCGCCGCTACTTCTTGCCCTTGCCGGCGTTCTCGTCGACCCTGAATTCGACGATCCGGCGGATCAGGTCCGTCGGCATCGGCTGGCCAAGGGGGAACTGAACCGAGCCCTTGCCTTGCTTGTACGGCTTGAGTTCTTCCCTGAACGCCTCGATCCCGCTCGGCACCGGATAGAACCCAATGTGGTTCTTGAAGCCTGCGAAGTGCACCAGATGACGCCCATTCAGGTCGAACGTGGGCACGGCGTAGCTGATCGTCTCCGTCGCGCCGGGCGCCGATGCGCGGATGAGTGCTCGCAGCTCTTCCAGCAACTTCTGAGTCTCCGCGGGGAATCCGGCGATGTACTCGTCGATCGAGTTGGCCGACCTACTCGCCATCCTGCGCACCTGCCCGGGACTCTGGGAGGACGGCATGGGGGAGCACTCCGACCGGGCACGAGACCCCTGTTCCCTCGAGACCGCAGTAGCCGTCCGGAACCTTGTGGAGGTACTGCTGGTGGTATTCCTCGGCGAAGTAGAACTCGGGGGCGGGCCGGATCTCGGTGGTGATCGCGCCCTTGCCGGCGGCCGTCAGGCGCTCCTGGAATACGGCGCGGGTGGCCTCGGCCTCGCGCTGCTGGGCCTCGCCGTGGGTCAGGATCGCCGAGCGGTATTGCGTCCCGCGATCGCCGCCCTGGCGGAATCCCTGCGTCGGATCGTGCTCCTCCCAGAAGACCTTGAGCAGCTCGCCGTATGAGATGCGCTTGGGGTCGAAGACGACGCGGACGACCTCGATGTGCGCGGTCCGGCCGGTGCACACCTCTTCGTAAGTCGGGTTCGGGGTCGAACCGCCAGCGTAGCCGACCGCGGTCGAGATGACCCCGGGCGTTCGCCAGAAGAGACGTTCGGCGCCCCAGAAGCAGCCCATGCCGAATTCGGCGATCTCGGAGCCTTCGGGATAGGGCGGACGGAGCGGCGTGCCGAGGACGGCATGTCGCTCGGGAACGGGCATGGCCGTGGGGCGGCCCGGCAGGACTTCGTTGGGGGCGGGCATTCGCATCTTGTGCGGGTCGACGAACCAGTTCATGGCCCCAGTCTACGACGCGACCCCACGCCAGTCCGCTCCCAGACCGGGCGGTCCGCGGGCCGAACCGCCAACCTCGCCCGATGAGGGCGTGCGGCCCGACGTTGGACGGGAGCGGCGTTTGGGGTGACCATGGCCCAATGCGACGACCCATCCTCTTCCTGGCGCTGATCGTCCTGCTCGCGGCAGCGGCATGCGGCCCGTCGGCGCCGACGCCGACGGCCGAGCCCACATCGGCCCCAACGCCGACCACCGAATCGGCCTCGACGGCCCCCGTTTCGGCTGCGCCCGCCTCGACCATTCCGGATCCCACCGCGTCGGGTTCGCCCGTGCCGGACGACACCGTCTGGTTGTGCAAGCCGGGCCTCGCCGGCAACCCGTGCGCCGGCGACCTGACCGCCACCGCCATCAAGGCGGACGGCTCGACCAGCGTGGAGCCGGCCGCGCCGGCTGCAGATCCGTCGATCGACTGCTTTTACGTCTACCCGACCGTCAGTCGCCAGAAGGGCACGAACGCGACCCTGAAGATCGACCCGGAGGAGCGGACGGTCGCCGTCGCCCAGGCCGCTCGCTTCTCGCAGGTCTGCAACGTCTACGCTCCGATGTACCCGCAGTTGACCCTGGCCGCGATCGCCAAACCGGCGAGCATCACCGCCGGCAGCGCGGTGGCCGCTTACCAGGGCGTGTGGTCGGCCTTCCGCGACTACATGGCCAACTACAACCACGGCCGGGGCATCGTCTTCATCGGCCACTCCCAGGGCGCGTTCATGCTGACCGGGCTGCTGAAGGCCGAGGTCGACTCCACGCCGGAGACTCGCCGGCTGCTGGTTTCCGCGCTCCTCCTGGGAGGCAACGTGACGGTGCCGATCGGCAAGACGGTCGGCGGCGACTTCTCGAACATCCCCGCCTGCGGATCCACGACGCAGATCGGGTGCGTGGTCGCCTACTCGAGCTTCGCCACGAAACCGCCGGCGAACGCGCTGTTCGGTCGGACGGATTCGGCGCTGAATCTGTTCGGCCGAGATACATCGGGTTCGCTGCAGGTGCTGTGCGTGAATCCCGCTGCGCCGGCAGGCGGCAGCGCCGCCCTGACGCCCTACCTGCCGACGGAGGACCTCTCGGCGTTGCTCGGCACGACGGCAGCGAAGTCGCTGGTCTCCGCGAAGACACCGTTCGTGACGTACCCGGGCGAGTTCTCCGCCCACTGCCAGACGGCCGGCGGAACGACCTGGCTACAGGTCGACCGAGCGAAGAGCCCGACCGACCACCGGCCCGGAGTCTCGAACGTCGGGAGCGTGCGCTGGGGCCTCCACGTGATCGACGTCAACATCGCCCTGGGCAACCTGGTCGACCTCGTCCGCTCGGAGGTGGCCGCCTACTGCGGCTGACACGGCGCCGCCGATCAGCGGAGAGTGGCGAGGACGGCGGGCAGCCAGCGTTCGCGATACGCGGCGTCGTAGCGGGCACGGACCCCGGGCGCGACCGTGACGCGGTCGGAGGGAGCGGCATCGGCGAGGGCCGCCACCATCGTCCCGTAGAGCCCGCCGGCGACCCCACCGACGAGGGCCGCTCCGAGGGCTGCGGCCTCGTCCGTGCGCGCGACCTCGAATCGGCCCGGACCCAGGGCCGCCTTGGCCGTGAGCCAGCGCGGATTGCGCGCTCCCCCGCCGACAATCCGGACCCTCCCAAGGGGCGTGGCGGTGACGCGCTCCAGCTCCTCGATCATCCAGCGCACATGAAAGGCGGCGCCGTCGATCAGCGCGGCAGCGAGCTCGGGGAGACCGTGCGCCTCGAGCAGACCCTCCACCGCCAGCGCGGCCGAGGGATCGCGATGGGGCGCGGTTCGTCCCCGCAGGTACGGCCGAACGAGCGGTTGCGCCGCGCCCGGACCGGCTCGGTCGAGAAGCGCGAGGAAGGCGGCGTAGCGATCCGGCTCGGGAGCCGAGCTAGGCGCCGCCGCGTCCGCGCCAGCCGGCGCCACGACGAATCGGTCGAGGAACCATTCGACAAGTGCGCCCGAAGCCTGGAAGCCGCCGCCGACGTACCAGGCACCCTCCAGCGCATGGCAGCCCGACGAGAAGCCGCTCCGGCGCAGCTCGTCGGCGAGGGCCGGCACCCGCGTCACGAGGAGCGTCGCCTCGGCGCTGCCCATCGAGTCGAGGGCGTCTCCGGGCCGACTCACGCCCGCACCCAGAGCCGCGGCCAGGTGGTCGTGGCCGGCGATAGCGATGGGCGTTCCGGCGGGCAGCCCCAGGCGAGCGGCGGCCGCCCCGGTCAGCCCCCCGACCGGCTGGCCCAGTGGCAGCACCGAAGGCATCTGGTCGACCTCCAGGCCCGCCAGCGAGAGCAGCTCGCCGTCCCAGCGCCGATCGACGACGGAGAAGGCAGCGGTCCGGCACGCCAGCGACGCGTTGGTCCCGAGATCGCCAGTGAGCTCGTACGCGATCAGCTCGGCGACGCCCGCCCAGCGCCGCAGCCGGGTGAACTCTCGCGGTCGCTCCGCGCGCAGCCAGAGCAGCTTGGGCAGGGTGTACTTCGCCTCCGGCCGAAGCCCCGTCCGGGCGAAGAGCGCCGGGGCGCCGACCCGCCGCTCCAGCCACTCCGCCTCCGGCGCGGGCCGCGGGTCGAACCAGGCCAGGATGTCGCCGACGGGGCGGCCCCGCGCGTCGAGAGGAACGCCGGCCTCGGCCATGCTGGCGATGCCGATCGCCCGGGGCGGGCCGACGGCGCCGACGCCGGGTTGCGCGGCGCCCGCGGCTACGCACTCCGCGATGGCCGACTCCACGGCTCCGAGCAACTCCTCGGAGCGGTGGGTGGCGCCACCGCCGCGGACGGCGTGGGTCACCGTGGCCCGGCGAGCGACGTGGACCACGCCACTCCCCGGCGCCACGAGCACGGCCTTGATGTGGGTCGACCCGACGTCTACCCCGATGAGGCTCCCGAGCGTGGTCCTCGCCGCCATGCGCCAATCATGGCGCACGGCCGACTGCGGGGCGCGCCTCGATTCAGTTCGCCTTCTTCGTGGCCTCGCCGCCGGACGCCGGGCCGCCCAGGTCGACCTTGACCGTCAGCTCCTCGACCCCGCGAACGAGGCCGACGTCGAGCTTGCCGGAGCCGGCCTTCGCCAGGGCTTCGTGCAGAGCGTCGGGGTCGTCGATCGGCGCTCTACCGGCAGAGACGATCAGGTCGCCCTCGCGAATGCCCGCCGCTTCGGCCGGACTGTCTTCCTCGACTCCGCGGACCAGGACGCCGTCGCGATCCGGCAGGCCCACCGCGCGCCGCAGGTGTCGGGCGACGTGGCCGGGCGCCACCGCGATCCCGAGCCTCGGCCGAACTGCCGATTCGCCTCGACCGAGCGCGTCGATTCGAGCCCGCAGGCTTTCGTCCGCCGGCAGCGCGAGATAGAACCCCTCGCCGATCCGCTGCGTGTTGATCCCGAGCAGGCGCCCTTCGCCGTCCAGCACGGGACTTCCGGACGAGCCCGAAGCCAGCGGCGCGGTGTGCTCGATGCTGCCGCCGATGAGCCGTCCGCCCGGGCCCCGGAAGGAGCGCTCCACGCCGGAGACCATGCCGAACGTCGTTCGGACACCGCCCGCCGCGGCGCTCGCCACGGCAAAAACGATCGACCCGACCGCCGGCGCCGACTTCGCGTTCGCCCAGGGGAGAGCTGCCGCACCCGCCGTGTCGACTTCGAGCACGGCCAGGTCGCCGTCCAGGTCCTCGCCCAGCAGCTTGCCGCGGGCCCGCCGTCCGTCGGCGAAGACGCAGGTGGCCTCGTCGCCGTGGACGTTGTGGGCATTGGTGAGCACCCGGTTCTCGGCCACGATCACGCCCGACCCGCGGCGCCATCGCCCGCCGATCCCAACCACTCCGAGGGCAGCTCGCTCAGCTACCTTTGCCACCGCCGCCGAAAGCTCTTCCAGTGCGCCCATTCGAATTCGCTCCTTGTGGCCGTCGTGCGACTCGCGCCGGCGGCCCTTGGCATAGTGACTAGCGAGTTGCAAGTTACAACGCCCCAGCGGATCGCGCAAGCGGCGAACTCGCTACGATGGCGCCGTGTCCGGAGAATCAGCACCCGCCCCGCTCCAGGCCGCCCTCGATCGCGTCGGCGACCGCTGGAGCCTGCTCGTCGTCGAGGCGCTCCTCGACGGCCCGCGTCGCTTTAACGACCTGCAGACCGCGCTGCCCGGCATCGCCCCGAACATCCTGTCGGACCGGCTCAAGCGCCTCGAACGCGAGCGCGTGCTGCTGGCCCGGCCCTATTCGGAGCGCCCCCTCCGCCTCAGCTACGAGCTGACGGCCGAAGGCCACGAGCTGGCCGGAGCGCTCCGCCTCCTGGCCGACTGGGGCTCCCGCGCCGACCCCTCCGACGCCCTCCGCCACCAGAGCTGCGGCACACCGCTCGAAGCGCGCTGGTACTGCCCCACCTGCGGCCGAAGTATCGACACGGACGAAGCCACGGAACTGCGACTGCTCTGACCGGCGCCGGCCTCCGGCCGTTGCCGTTGCCGGACCGGGCAGGCTCGCCCATGTACCGACATGCGGAACAGGGTCATATTGTTCGGAGAGGCTCACGCGACTGGCGCGCCAAACCGGAGGAGCTCGACGCCCATGGCAGGTCGAAGCGAAGGGTTGACGCTCGAGCCGCTCTGGCACGCGCCGGAGACCGTGCCCGCCGACGGGGTCGATGCTCGAGGCGGATTGCTGCCCCCGGCCCTGGCCGCGCGCTATCCGGGCGAGCTGGCGGTCAAGCTCGTGCCCGAGCGCCCGACGGTGATCGCCAACTTCGTGTCGAGCGTGGACGGTGTGGTCGCGCTGGGCCCGACCGAGCCGGCTGCGGGCGGCGGCGAGATCAGCGGCTTCTCGGACGCGGATCGATTCATGATGGCCCTGCTGCGCGGGCTCGCGGACGTCGTGATCGTGGGGGCGGGCACGGTGCGGGTCGGGACGCGCCACCGCTGGACGGCCGGTCATCTTGCACCTGACCTGGCTGCCGTCTTCGCCGGGTGGCGCGCGGAGCTCTGGTTGTCGGCCCAGCCCACCACGATCGTCGTAACCGCCAGCGGCAACCTCGATGTGACTCACCCGGGCCTCTCCTCCCCGGATGTCCCGGTGATCGTGGCCACGACCCCCGCCGGAGCGGCGCGCCTCAACGCCCGGCCCCTTCCCGCGAACATGCGTGTCGAGGGGGTCGGCTCCGATGAGCGGGTCCCGGCCGGGGCGATCCTGGAGCTGGCCCGAGGGACCGGCGCGCGCCTGGCACTCTGCGAGGGCGGCCCGCATCTCTTTGGCGAGCTGCTGCGCGCGCGGCTGATCGACGAGCTGTTCCTGACGATGGCGCCGCAGATCATCGGCCGCGACACGTACGCGCATCGCCTGGCGCTGGTCGAAGGGACGACGTTCGGCGAGGGTCACGGCCGCTGGTCGAAGCTGCTTGCCGTCCGCCGCGCCGGCGACGACCTCTTCCTGCGGTATCGCTTCGAGCCGTAGGTCGGGGCGCGGCCGCCCAGCCGCCGCCACGCCTGCGGGTCGCCTAGAATGGGCCGGCAAATCGGACGGGTCCATCGCGGCCGCAATCGGCTGCGCCTGAACGTCGCGGCCGCTGCCCCGGCCACGCCCTCATCCACGGAAGGCACGCATGAGTCGAACCCCGCGCATCGGCATCCTGACCGGAGGCGGCGACGTCCCCGGCCTCAACGCCGTGATCAAGAGCGTCGTCTATCGAGCAACCGAGCTTGGCTACGAGGTCTACGGCATCCGGCGCGGCTGGGAAGGCCTTACTCACATGAAGCCGGGGCCCGGACTGGACGAGAACTACGTCATTCCGCTCGACCGCTACAACACCCGCGCGATCGACCGCACCGGCGGCACGTGGCTGCACACCTCGCGCACGAACGCCCGCAAGATGAAGGCCGGCAACCTTCCGGCGCACATCGGGCCCGATAGGCTCAAACAGCTCGAGGTCAAAGAGGGCATCTACAACTTCACGCCCGTCGTTCTCGAGAACATCGAGAAGCTCGGCCTGGACTACCTGGTCCCGATCGGCGGCGACGACACGCTGAGCTTCAGCCAGGTCCTGGCCGACAACGGCGTCAAGCTGATCGCCGTCCCCAAGACGATGGACAACGACGTTCAAGGGACCGAGTACTGCATCGGCTTCTCGACGGCGATCTCCCGTGCCAAAGACGCCATCAACCGCCAGCGCACCACCCTCGGCTCGCACGAGCGCATCGGCGTCTTTCGCATCTTCGGCCGTGACGCCGGCTTCACCGCCCTCTACACGGCCTACGTCACCAGCGGCCGCTGCCTGATCCCCGAATACCAGTTCGACCTGGATCACCTCGTCGAGCTGCTCGTCGAGGACAAGAAGAGCAACCCGAGCCACTACACCTTCGCCATCGCCGCCGAAGGTGCCCTGTGGAAGGGCGGCAATCTCGAGGAGTATGGCCCGGCCGACTCCTTCGGCCACCGGCATAAGGCCAACATCGCCGAGGTCCTCGCCTCGGAGATCCAGAGCCGGTCCGGGCAGGAGACCCTCGCCAGCGAGCTCACCTACGACCTTCGCTCGGGCGACCCGGACGCGGTCGACTCGATGGTCGGCATCACCTTTGCCAACGTGGCCATGGCCCTGATCGCCGACGGCGTCAGCGGCCGAATGGTCGCCATCCGCGGCGGCAAGTACAGCCACTCACCTCTGCCGAACCCCGACCAGGGCCCGCGCTCGGTCGACATCGCCACGATGTACAACGTCGATCGCTATCGCCCGATCTACACCGACCGTATGGGCCTGCCGCTCCTTCTCGGCATCCCGGTGGCCGAGGATCCGACGCTCCTCAAGTAGCCAATCTCCCGCATGAACGCGAAGGCCCCGGCGTCGCAGTCGGGGCCTTTCCGTACCCGCACGGTGCCTTCGAGGGGGCACGTTTGACAACGGGGCTGCCGCCATGCACGGTTCACAGGTGACGACTATCCCCTCTCCCACCGCGCCTCTCAACGGCCACGACCTCCTGCGCGCCCTCGAGCTGCCCATAGAGGGCCCGATCCTGTGGGGGCGGCCTGTCGTCCCGAGCGGGCCCGGCGTCTTCATCGTCGAGTTGCCGGCTCCGCAGCCCAAGGTCTCGATCGATCCGACCGCGATCCGACAATGGCTCGAGCGCGCCCCCGATCTGCGCCTCGACGGCAAGCGACCGACGGTCGCGGAGCTGCAAACGCGCCTGGCGTCGTTCTGGTTGCCCGGCCAGGTGATCCTCTATGTCGGGTCGAGCCAGAAGTCGGTCGGCGCGCGACTGTCCGGCATGTACAAGACGCCCCTCGGCGAGCGGCGTCCCCAGTCGGCCGGGTACTGGCTCAATACGCTCCGCGACGTGCACAGGACCCGGATCTGGTGGTCGCCCACCGCGGAAGGTGAGCTCTGGGAAGACGCCCTGCTCGACCGCTTCGTCAAGGAGGCCGGGGCGCTGCCATATGCGGTGCTGGCGACGCCGTCCGGGGAGCAGCGAGCCCATGGCCTGACCGCCCCGCTCCACGACGAGAACGCCGGCAAGGCTCCGTCGAAATCCACGCACGTGACGGTCCTCCCAGACGGTCAGGAAGAGGTCCCGCCGGCCCGAGGCCCCTCACGCGGCGCCCGCGCATCGGCGGCGCGCGCATCCGCGGCGCGCAGGCCAGCCGAACCGAGGCCCGTCTCCTCTCGGGACAACACTCCCCGCAGGCGGCCCATTCCGAGGGCAGAGCCGACCACCCGCGCGCGAAGGCTTGCCGCCCCTCCGCCCGGCATGGCGATCGCTCCGACACACCTCACGGCCGAGGGTCTGGCCAACCTCCGCACGGAGCTGGAGGAGCTGACGACGCGCCGTCGCCCGGAGGTGATCGCCCGTATCAAGGCCGCTCGCGAGCTCGGCGACCTCAGCGAGAACGCCGACTACGAGGCCGCCCGCAAGGAGCAGTCGTTCCTCGAAGGCCGCGTCCAGCAGCTCGAGCAGATGATCAAGCACGCCGTGATCATCCAGTCCACCAGCGATAGCGGCAGCGTGGTGGAACTCGGGTCGACGGTCGTCGTCGAGACCGACCGCCACGGCGAGGAGACGTTCCAGATCGTCGGCTCCGCGGAAGCCGACGCCAGCGCCGGCAAGATCAGCTTCACGTCACCGATCGGGCGCGCCCTGATTGGTCGCAAGGCCGGAGAGAAGATCCGCGTCGAGATCCCGCAGGGCTCGATGGACTTCCTGGTCGTTGAGGTCCGCTAGACGCTCCGGTCGGCGGCACGCCGGCTCGGCCGTCTCCGCAGCCTGTGGCCTACGCCCCGGTCGGCCCCTGGGGCGCCGCCGGAGGAACCGACCCGCTGTCATGCCACGTGTCGGAGGGCGTGGGCCTGCCGCTGCCTCCGTGCGGCCGCGGCAGGACGTTCAGCAGCACGATGATCACGCCCAGCGCCACGGCCAGGAAAGGCATCGCGTCGCGCAGGGCCGTGGTGTGGCCGCCCTCGTCAATCCCGATCACGTTCTCGAAGAAGAGCCCGAAGCCGACGAACAGACCCAGACCCACGGCCGCCGTGCGCAGGCCGGAGTCGAGCAGGTCTAGCTTCCGATGCAACAGCCCGTAGAGGAAGAGCGACACGCCGACCGACCCCGGGGCGACCAGCGCCCACGCGTAGGCCCAGCTGGCATACGTGTTGGTCGAATCCTGGAAAGCCAGGATGACGCCGACCGTGGCGATGATCCCGCCCGGGATCGCCATGCCCAGACCGGCTTCGCTCGGGACGGCCAGGCCCAGGATCAGCAACACCACGCCGGGCACGATCACGAACATGGGCCAGCCGTATCGGCTCCAATCGACGTGGAGCTGCTCGCCGGCCAGGAACAGGGCGCCCAGCACGATGAGCAGAACGCCCAGAGCAAGCCCGCCGTGCTCCCTATCGCGATCCCGATCGTCCCACCAGTTGCCCATCGCTCTACCTCGCCTTCGCGCTGTCACCGGGGCTTCAGTCTAGCGATACCAACTGCCGTTGGAATCATCCCAGGGTCGCATTCAGGACGCGAACATGCCCTCCTCAAGTAGGACGGGCTAGGAGGACGCGACGAAGACGGGGACGTCTCCCACCTTCAGGATCCGATCGGGGCCCAGATCGACCCGGCTGCCGCGGATGACCAGTGAGACGCTCACCTCATCGGACGCGGAGAGCATCGACAGGCCGACCGGCACGCGGCGATCGACGCGGACGTCCGTGCGCACGCTGGGCGTCCCCGTGCCGTACACGAGGAGCTCGTTCATCAGGTGATCGGAGTCGAGCTTGGTGGGCGACAGAGCGAGCCGCGTCGGATCGATGACCTGCCAGGTCGTGACCCCGAGCTGTTCCACGAGCACGTGGTAGCCGGCGTTGCCGGGGATGACGTCGACCACGGGCAGCTGACCGGAGAAACGGACCACGACCCGCGGCGTGTCCGACCAGCCGTGCAGGCCGAACGGGTCGAACCCCACGTCGACCGTCTTGGCGGCCCCTCTGATGTCAACGGGCAGGGCCACGACCCAGCGCTCGGATGGCACCGCCGTGGCGGCCAGAGTGTCGGCGATCAGTCGACTGGCGACGGCCCCGACGAGCACGATCCCGCCCGTTTGGGCGCTCGAACCATCGGCCTGCCCCATCGTCACGTTCGGCATGAACTCGCCGGCGAATGCGCCCGCCCGAAGACCGTATGGATTGGGCGACACCGCGTAGTACAGCGCGTGGCCTTCGACGAGAGCCGCCCGCAGGCCGGGGACCGGCTCCACCGGCACGGCCGTTCCATCGGCCATGTAGTACAGGATCGACTCGCCGTGCGCCACGAAGCCCGTCGGGTGAGTGGACGGCGTCGGCTCGACGGACGGAGAGGGAGCGACTCCGGAGGGCGTCTGGCCGGGTGACCCGGAGGGCGCGGGCGCGGTGGCGCTGGGCGAGGGCGTGCCGACCGAGTACGAGCTGGGCCGCGTCCCCGGCCGGCTCCCGGACCCGCCCGACGGCCCGCCGCCAGAGGATCCGGAGTCGATCGCGACCGCGGCAACGCCTGCGACGATGAGCATCACCGCCGCGATCGTCAGCCCGGCGACGATACGCCGTCTTGATTCCATCGCCACTCCACTGCGGTGCGAAGACTCGGTGCAGTCTAGCGGCGCCAGCGCAAACCCTGGGGCCGCCGGGGCAACGGGCGGGGCCGAATGGCCCGCCCGCCGCGACCTGATGGCACTCCCGCGCTTCCGGCGCTGCGGGCATCCTCCAATCATGGACGATCACGCCTCGGTCATCGTCATGCTCAACAACACGTGGTTCGGATCCGAGCTTGCGCCCGAGACTCAGGAACGCCTGGCCAAGCTCGGCACCATTCAGGATTTCGAGGCGGACGAGATCATCCTCCACGAAGGCGAAGAAGCCATCGAAATGGGGATCCTGATCTCCGGCCGGCTCGCCCTGCGAACGCTGGTTCCCGAGCGGGGACCGGTCACGATCCTGAGCGTTGAGCCCGGGGACATCTTCGGCTGGTCCGCCATTCTCGCCGCCACCAAGGCCCAGTCCACGGTCGTTGCGACGGAGCCCAGCAAGGCCCTCGTCATCGAAGGCGCCACACTGCGCGCGGCCCTCAAGGAAGACCACGCCCTGGCCGCCAGCCTCTATCCCCGCGTCCTGTCCGCTGTCGGTCGGCGCCTCCGGGCGACCCGGCTCCAGCTTCTCGACCTTTTCGCCCGCTGAGGGCACCCCTTCCACCAGCTCGTGAATCCGCGCCCGGGAGGTCTCTCGATCCGTGATCACCAACCCTGTCCCTAGCCCGACGGCCGTGGCCAGGCAGTGGTTCCTGGCACGCTCCGACCTGGACGCGCTGATCCAAGCTCTGCGCAAGGCGGGGCGGACCGTGATCGGCCCAACCGTCCGCGATGGAGCCATCGTCAACGATGAGATCCGGTCGGCCGCGGATCTGCCGGCGGGCATCAGAGACGAGCAGGCCGCCGGGCGCTACCGGCTGGCCGAGCGCTCGGACGCGCGTGTCTTCGGCTACACCGTCGGGCCCACGCCCTGGAAGCGCTTCACCTTCCCGCCGAACCTTCCGATCGCGACGGCCCACCGCTCCGGCAACTTCGGGTTCGAGCAGCCCAAGATCGTCGCCCCGCATCTGGCATTCCTGGGCGTGCGGGCCTGCGAGATCGCCGCCCTCGCCATGCAGGACCGCGTCTTCCTCGGCAGTCCATTCACGGACGAAGACTTCCGAGCCCGACGCAAGGCCGCTCTGATCGTGGCCGTGCAGTGCACCACGTCCTCGAGCACCTGCTTCTGCTCGTCCATGGGGACGGGGCCGGAAGTTCGCAGCGGCTACGACATCCTCCTGACCGAGATCGACGACGGCTTCGTCGTCCAGTCCGGCTCGCCGGCCGGAGCCGCGATCGTGGCTCACCTGCCCACGCGCCGGCCCACGCACGCGGAGACCGGCGCCGCGGTCGACAGCGTCGAGGCCGTCCGAACGCAGATCGGCGAGACGCTCCCGATCCCCGGCATCGACCAGCGCCTCAAGCACCAGCTCGACAACCCACGCTGGGGTGTCGTCGCGGAACGCTGCGTCGAGTGCGGCAATTGCACGATGTCGTGCCCCACCTGCTTCTGCACTTCGGTGACGGAGCGGTCGGACATGGAGGGCCGGACCAGCGTCACGGAACGGCAGTGGGACTCCTGCTTCGACGTCAACTTCGCGAAGGTCGCCGGCGGCGACTTCCGCGCCCGCCCGCGCGACCGCTACCGCCAGTGGCTGACCCACAAGTTCTCCACGTGGATGGACCAGTTCGGCAGCTTCGGCTGCGTCGGCTGCGGCCGCTGCATCACCTGGTGCCCGGTCCGGATCGACGTCCGCGAGGAGCTCCAGGCGATCGCTCCGGTCATCACGCCGATCGAGCGGCCCGTCGCGGTCGAGCCCGTCGCCGCCAGCCCCGGTAGCTTCTCGATCGCTCGACTGGCCTCGGTCCGAGAAGAGACCGAGGACACCACCACGCTCTGCCTGTCGGACCTGGACCCGGCCTTCCTGTCGGGGCGCCCGGGCCAGTTCGTGATGGTCGCCCTGCCGGCCTTCCCGGCCGTCCCGATCTCGATCTCGCGCTTCCGCTCGAACGGCATCGACCTGACGATCCGCGCCGTCGGGCCCACCTCCACCGCGCTGGTGAGCCTGCACTCTGGCGCCAAGGTCGGCGTCCGCGGGCCGCTCGGCACCTTCTGGCCGATCGAGGACGCATACGGCCGGCACGCGGTCGTAGTGGCCGGTGGCGTCGGCCTCTCGCCACTCCACGGCCTGGTCGAAGCGCTGGTGGCCAACCGCGACCGCTTCGAATCGATCTCGCTTTACTACGGCTCCCGCACGCCTGAGGACCAGCTCTTCCGCGACGACCTCGCTGCCTGGTCGGCCAGCAAGGCGATCGACGTCGCCGTGACCGTAGACAGGGCCGGCCCCGAATGGAAGGGCCGCGTCGGCGTCGTCACCACCCTCTTCGACATGATGTCCTGCGACTGCTCGCGGATCACGGCCTTCGTCGTGGGACCGGAACGGATGATGCAGGCCTCGGTCCAGTCGCTCATCTCCAAGGGCGTCCCGCCGGAGCGGATCAACGTCTCGATGGAACGCCACATGGAGTGCGGCATCGGGCTGTGCGGCCACTGCCAGACGGGGCCCTACTTCGTCTGCAAGGACGGCCCGGTGTTCCGTCTCAGCGAGCTCGGCGATATCTACGTCCGGGAGGGCATCTGATGGCATCGACCGGAAAGGCCGTCCGACCCCGAGTGGCCGTGGCCAAGTTCGCCTCCTGCGACGGCTGCCAGCTCACCATCCTGGACCTCGAAGACCACCTCCTCGAGATCGTCAGCCGGTTCGACATCGTCGAGTTCCCGGAGGCCACGTCTCGCCACTCCCCCGGTCCGTACGACGTTGTCTTCGTCGAGGGCTCGATCAGCGCACCGGAGCACCTGGACCAGATCAAGGCCCTGCGCAAGCAGGCCCGCCTCCTCGTGACCATCGGGGCATGCGCCACGGCCGGTGGCATCCAGGCCCTTCGCAACTGGGCCGACCACGACGCCTTCCGCGCCGCGGTCTACGAGCACCCGGAGTGGGTCGAGTCGCTGGCCACGGCGACGGCCGTCTCGGACCACGTCAAGGTGGACGCCGAGTTGCGCGGCTGCCCGATCGACCCCGGCCAGCTCCTGGAGCTGATGACCGCCGTATTGGTCGGCCGCCGGCCGCAGATCCGCGACGAGGCGGTCTGCCGCGAGTGCAAGCGCAAGGGCATCGTCTGCATGGTCGTGGCCACCGGCGAGGCTTGCATGGGCCCGGTCACCACCTCCGGCTGCAACGCGCTCTGCCCCACCTACGGCCGCGGCTGCTACGGCTGCTTCGGGCCGCGGTCCGCCGCCAACGCCAAAAGCTGGAGCGCCGGCCTGATGCGCTCGGGCCGCCCGCCCGAGGAGGTCTGGCGCCTCTTCGCCGGCTTCACCGGCTACGCGGAACCGTTCCGTGCCGTCCTCACGGAGCTGGGCAAGACCAAGGCGTAGCAGACGGCGGGTTACGGCTGGTACAACTCCGCCGAAGCCCAGGTCGATGGATCGTCAGAGCCTCCCGCAAGCAGAACTCGGCCGTCCTCGAGCAGGGTGGCCGACGCGGAGTTGCGGACGACGATCGCAGAGCCGGTTCGAGTGAAGAGTCCGGTCGCAGGGTCGAACAACTCGGCCGTGTTGTCGGCTCCTCCAACGACCAGGACGCGGCCGTCTGCCAGAACCGTGGCGGATTGGGCGTCCCGGGCGACCGCCATCGAGCCAGTGGCGACGAACCTGCCGGTCCCGGGGTCGTACAGCTCCGCCGACGCCAGTGGCTCCTCCTGGACACAGCTGGCGTTGCCACCCAGTACCAGGACGCCACCGTCCGACAGCGGAATCGCGCTCTGAGCGAGACGACCCCTCACCAGCGACCCCGTGGCGTTGAACGTGCCGGTCCTTGGGTCGAACACTTCCGCCGAGCCGGACGGATTCCCGTTGAGGCATTTGGCACTTCCACCCACGACGAGGACGCGTCCGTCAGACAGCGTGGTGGCGGTGTGGCCACCGCGGGCGGTCGTCAGCGAGCCGGTTCGGCTGAAGGTGCCGGTCACCGGGTCGTATAGCTCCGCGGTCGCGAGGTCCACGCCCGACGGGTCACTACCGCCGGCCACGAGGACCCTGCCATCGGACAGCAGCGTCGCCGTTTGGCCCCAGCGAGCCGTTGTCATCGACCCCGTCACGCTGAAGGACCCCGTCGCCGGGTCGTACAGCTCGGCCGAGGCAAGCGGCGTTTGGGAAGCATCGTCGCCGCCGGCGACCAGGACCCTGCCGTCCTGCAGGCGGGTGGCGGTCACGCCGTCGGTCCTGACGACGCCCATCGACCCCGTCGGGACGAACCGGCCCGTAGCCGGCTCGTACAACTCGGCCATCGTGCAGCTGCAGCCTCCGAAGATCAGCACCCGGCCGTCCGCCAGGAGCGTTGCGGTCGGGAAGGCGCGAGCGACTGTCATGGACCCCGTCGGGCCGAACTGGCCGTGGCCGATAGTCGGCGCCGCGCTCGGTGAGGCGGGCGCGCTGGCTGCCGGCTGCGCCGGCGAGGGTGACCCCGCCGCGGCCGAAGAGGTGGCTCCGCTGCCGCCGCATCCGGCGACCGCGAAGACAGTCAGCATGCCCACCAGCCCGAGACTCGAGGCTCGCCGGAGTCCGGAGGCATGACTTGCGCGCTCAGCCCAGCCATTCATCGTTGGGTCCTCCACCACCTGGTGACCGGTGGGACTGTGACACGTACCCGCGCCGGCATGTGTCTGGCGGGTGACACGTCGTGGTCCGTGCAACCTGTCGCGGAACTTGCCGGGCAGTCGCACCAAGCGATCGAGCCCGAATCTCGGCGCGCCGTGTCGGCCCAGCCGTGTCACGATGGCCTCATGATTGAGCCTGTCGATCCAGCCACCACCAAGCCAGCTGAGGCCCCGGCTCCCGCGGACCGACCCTCGCGCCGGCACCGACCCACGGGCGAACCGTCGATGGCTCGCGAGCCGAACTACCAGACCAGCCGGCCGACGAAGATCGCCATCGTGGGCGTCGGCCTTGTCGGCTCGACCTTCGCCTATTCGCTGCTGCTGTCGGGGATCGCGTCGGAGATCGTGCTGATCGACGTCAACCACGAGCGGGCGGAGGGCGAGGCGATGGACCTCAACCACGCGGTTCCGTTCGCCCACCCGACGAAGATCTGCGCCGGCGAATACTCCGACTGCGAGGGCGCCGCGATCACGGTCATCGCCGCCGGCGTCGGCCAGAAGCCAGGCGAGACCCGCCTGGAGCTGGTCAAGCGCAACGCCGCGATCTTCGCCCAGATCGTGCCGCAGGTGGCCGAGGCCAACCCGGAGGGGATCATCGTCGTCGCCACCAACCCGGTCGACGTCCTGACATACGTCACCCTCAAGCTGGCCGGGCTGCCGGCCAACCGGGTCTTCGGCTCGGGCACGATCCTGGACACGGCCCGCTTCCGCTACATGCTGAGCGAGCACCTGGGCGTGGACCCGCGCAGCGTCCACGCTTACATCATCGGCGAGCACGGCGACAGCGAGGTGCCGGTCTGGTCGCTGGCCAACGTGGCGGGCATGCGCCTGCCGTCCTTCTGCGCGGAGAACGGCATCCCGCTCGGCACCGACACGATGGAGCGGATCTTCCGCCAGACCCGCGACGCCGCGTACGAGATCATCAGCCGCAAGGGCGCCACCTACTACGCCGTGGCCGCGGGGCTGATGCGCATCACCGAGGCCATCCTGCGCGACCAGAACACGGTTCTCTCGATCTCGAGCCTGGTCACCGACTACTACGGCATCGACGACGTCTGCCTGAGCCTGCCGACGGTCGTCAACCGGCGCGGCATCGAGCGGGTGCTGCGCCTGGACCTCAGCCCGCGCGAAGGTCGCGGTGTCCGCAAGTCGGCCGACGTCCTGCGCGCGACGATCGAGTCGCTGGAGAAGGCGACCAAGCCGGCCTGACGGCGCACGCGGCCTCTTGCGGGCGCGGCGACCCGGTTGGCTACCGCGGCAGCGCGTGCTCTTCGAGCGGCGTGTCCCAGTGGGCCTCAACCAGCTCGAAGCGGCGCTGCTCCTCGCGCTTGAGCTTCTCGGAGTCGGGGTAGAGGCGGACGACGATCGCCGGGTCGGTGTGCTCCTCCATCACGGCCCAGTCGCGGTAGGTGATGCTGACTTCGAACGTCCAGTCCTGGCGGCCGTCGCCGTGGAAGCGGGGCTCATAGGCCCGAACGTCGAGCATCCGGCCAGACTCCACCTGGGCCCGGAGCAGGGGCCAGTGGTTCCGCTCGAAGAGCTCCACGAACTCGTCCTGGAAGCCCCAGCGGATCTTGTAGAAGTACTGGACCGTGACCGGCCTGCCGGCGCCGTCGGCCATCTCGATTCCTCCTGGCTCAACCATGATTGGGGCCAGGCCAGCCTACACGCATCGCCGGCGAACCGCCCGCGGGGGCCCGCCCCGCGGCGGCAGCTCCGGCCGCGCGTGCCGCAGGCTCTCGGCGGCCCGCCGATTCGATGCCCAATGGCGGCGACCCCCCCGCCCTTCGGCACCGTGCCCGATGCCCGTTGGCCCTCGGAGGATCGGCATCGATCGCCGATGCTTCGAACGATCGCCCGATCCCGGCACGCGGACGCCGAGGCTCGCGGCCGCAGCGTCCACAACAGTTCGCAGCAACGCAGCGTGACATGGCCAGCATCGTTCCTTCCCATTCCACCCATTCCCCCTCCTCCGAACGGAGCTCCCTGGAGAACCGCCTCGAGGGTCTCGACGGCCACCACGCCGCCGCGCCCCAGCTCGGCTTCATGCTGGCCGGGGCACAGTGGCGCGACTCGTGGCTGCACGGCTTCCGCAGCCTCTATCTCGTGATGGAGGTCATCCTCCTGGGCCTGGCCGGAGGCCTGCTCGTCTCGATCCTCACCCTCGAAGTCAGCCGGGCCTGGGTCCCCGCGGTGCTGCTGCTCGTCGACGCCACCGGCAGCCTGCTGTTGCTCGTGGGCATGCGCCGCGCGGCCATCGGCCTCGGCGACGACGTCCGCTTCTGGCACCGCGAGATAGTTCGGGCGGAGCGCGAGCTGCCGCCGGAGCGCCGCGTGTTCACGCGCTTCAAGCTGCTGCAGCGGTCGCGCAATCACTCCGACACGGGCGAGCTCGCCGCCATGGCCCTGTCCGAGACCGGGCTGGACGAGATCGGCCTGGATCGGCTGATCGAGCCGTTCAGCGCCACGCGCCGCCTGATCGAGAACCGTGTGCCGACGCTCATCGCCGTGCTGTGGGTGTCGTGGGCGCTGGCCGGCATCGGCGCCCTGTGCCTGCGGCTCGCCCACGTCATCGGCTAGGACCGACGGCCGGCCGCGCGCAACCGCCGAACTCAGATCCCGGCCAGAGCCACCCGCGCCGCCAGGGCGCTCGCGACCGCCACGGTCACACTCGCCAGCGTCCCGACCAGGTACTTCTCGGCGAACGGACGCTCGTCGAGCTGCCTGAACCGCGCCAGCGTCTTGGCCGCGACGACCAGCCCGATGCCGATCTCCGCTTGGCCGAGGATCAGGACGACCACGAGCAGCCGCTCGAGGACGCCGACCACGGCGCCGACGTTGTCGGTCGGCTCCGCGGGCTGCGGCCTGTCGGGCTCGATCCGGCCGGAGAGCGGACCTAGCTTGATGCCGTAGCCCACGGCCGAATGCGAGGCGACCGCCGCCCCCGGGGGCACATCGGGCGGCAGGACCAGCGGCACGAAGAACCGCGCCGCCCGCCAGTTGATGACCGCCAGCGACCAGCCGACGACCGCGATTACCGCGGCGCGGTGAACATCGGCGGCGGCGATCCCGGATGTGGCCTGTGCCACGCGGTCGACGAACCACGGATTCAAGGCGGCATCGCGCAGGAGCAGCCACCACGCACCGAACAGGAGCGCCACGTGGACGGCCTGATCGAGCAGGAAGAGTCCGGCCGGCCAGGGCGACCATTCGGTCGGGTCGGAGGCGGCGCGCCGCGTCTCGGTCAGGCGCGCCTTGGCCGCATCGATGAATGGGTGAGGCACGGTGACGACGAGCAAGGCGCCCAGGCCGGGCGTCCCGAAGGCAAGCCAGAACGGCGCCATGCACGCGGCCACGATCAGGGTGTCAACCCGGAGAGCGCGCCACGCCTGCGGCCACGACCCGTTCCGATCGGCGATGCTCGCGTCCGTCTGGAAGACGAAGTCGGCCGTGAGGTGGCTCACGAGCAGCCAGCCGGCAAGGATCAGGGGCTCGGTCACGACGTCCTCTCTTTCGCGCCCGTACTGGCATCGTCGCCCGCCGGGGCGACGGCGCTCGAGTAGACCTTACGCATCGCGGCCACGAGCCGCCCGAGGGATTGCACCCTGGCCCGCCCGAAGGAAACCGAAATCGTCGCCCTGCGCACGCCCAGTCGCTCGGCGACCTCAGACTGCCGCAGGCCGTCGATCAGCGCCAGGCGAGCGACCGCGCGCTGGCGGGCGGTCAGACCCTCGAGCAGATCTGCCAGAGCGGGCGTCATGCCGGCCAGCAGCTCGTCCGCCTCGGGCCGGCCAGTGCGGATCACCAGGTGGTCGTGGCCGGCTCGGGCCGCATCGATCGCATCGCGCGCGGCCAGGAAGGCCGGCCCGGTACGCTGCGTCGCCGGCCCCTCGCCAGCGTCCACCGGCCCCGCGATGCAGGCCCAGCGGATCGGTCGGGCGGCCGGACCGAGAGCCGCCCGCAGCACTGCCACGAGCGGGTCCGCGTCCGGGTCAAGCAGGCCCTGGAGCTCGTCGCCCTGCGTGAATCCAAATAGCGCCAGCCTTTGATCGCCGTAGGCCTCGTCCAGCTCCGACACCAGGTCACGCAGCCAGGCCGTCGACCCGGGGCGATCCTTGCGCGAGCCGATGACGTCGCCGAACAGAACCAATCCCTGCACCGCGTCCACGCCATGAGGCTAACAGGGCGGGTGATAGCCGTCAACGGCTATCCTGGCACCAGGTAGCCGTATTCGACAGACCTCACGATCGGAGCTCAATGTCCACCCCGCTTCCGCCGTCGCGTGGCACGGACAGCCCGCCCCTGCCCGATCCGCTCTTCCGCCGACTCGCTATCCTGAGGCGGTGACCGTCGATTCCGGCGCCGCGGGTTCGCCCGGGGCTCCCGTCAGCACCGACTCATCAATCCCGCGCAACCCGGGGCGCCTCGATCTCGGGATGCGGGCGACGCTCGTCTTCCCCAACCGCGAGATCGTCGAGCGCTACTACGTGCCGCTCATCTACACGGCGTGCCGGACCTGCTATTCCGAGCTGGCCCCGGACGACATCTTCGAGCGCGCCGTCGACGGCCGGATCGCGCCCGAGAAGCAGCGCGAGCTGATCGGCCGGGTGATCGAGTCCGGGCACGGCTCGACCATCGAGCATGTCGTCTTCACGTTCGCCATCACCGGGGTCAGCCGAACCCTGAGCCACCAGCTCGTCCGACATCGAGCCGGCGTCGCCTTCGACCAGCAGAGCCAGCGCTACGTCTCGTACAAGAAGGGCGCCTCCACGATGCTGCCGGCGACCATCGCCGACGCGGACCCGGAGTTGCGGCAGCAGTACGAAGAACAGGTGGAGGGGGCCCTGGAGCTCTACTCCGAGATGCTCGAGGCCGGGATCCCGGGCGAGGACGCCCGTTTCGTCTTCCCCAACGCCACCCGCACGAACCTGGTGATGACCGCGAACCTGCGGGCCCTGATCCACATGTCCGGGCTGCGGCTCTGCACGATGGCCCAGTGGGAGATCCGGCGGCTCTTCCAGCTCATTCGCCACGAGGTCTTCGCCGTAAGCCCGTTCCTGGGCAGCTTCCTCGCCCCCAAGTGCGTGCCCCTCGGTTACTGCGACGAGGCCGCCAACCGTGACGAGCATTGCCCGATCCGCCCGCACAAGGACAACGTCCTGGCGGCCTGGGCCGACAAGGCCGGGAGGGCCCGAACGGGTCGACAGGGGCCGCCCGCGAGGTGAGAATCGGCGCCGGCGACCGCGGCCGGACGCACTCACGGCCCCCAGGTGGAGAGGTACGTAAGGGCAACTAGTCCTGGTACCTCCAGCGGAGTGCTTGCGCGAAACGCCCAGCCCATGATTCCTAGCAGTCAGTCCCTCGCCTCCCGGCCTGGGACCCGCAACAATGGGCTGGCGTCTTGAGGTGCCCGGTGTGTCATGGTTGGACCCGGGCCCGGCGCGGGGTAGTATCGTGGACTTGCAGTCTCCGTCGTCCCGCGAGGGCTCGGGGACTGAGACCATGGAGATCAGCGTGAATGAGTCGGCGCCGCACCACCCGAACCGCTTCATGGCGGATCTGACGCAGGCCATGCGTTCAGCCGCCGAGACGGCGCGGCTGACGACCGTCGAGCAGTGTCGCGCCGACGCCAAGGCGTACATTGAGCGGCTCAGCACGGAGGAAGAGGCCGAGGGATTGCGCAAAGCGGCCGAGGCCGACGTCGCCACCGTCCGGGAGCGATCGAAGGCCCGGGTGGAGCGGATTCGCCAGGAAACCGAGCAGCGCATCTCGCGGCGCCGCGAACTCCTCGAGCAGGAGCTGCAGGAGTACAACTCCGCCATCGAGCTCGAGATCGAGAGCGTCCAGGAGCGGGTCGCGGCGTTCAATAACGAGGTCGGCCAGTTCTTCGAGCAACTCCTCCAGGGCGCGGACCCCACCGTCTTCGCCAGCATGGCGTCTCAGATGCCCGATCCGCCCGCCTTCGCCGAGTTCGACCGCGAAGCCCTGGCCAGCGAGCTCCGAGCCAAGCGCGAACAGGCGGAACAGGCAGAGAGGGCCGCTGCCGGAGGGGCTCCGCCGACGGCAGGCTCCAACGGCGAGAAGCCGGAGGGGCTACCGGATCACTGGTGGATGGACTCCCCCGCCGCCCTCGCGGCGCAAACCCACGCAGAGGAGCCCAAGTAGGGCGGCTTCGGGCCGGTCATCGGGCGGTACGGAAGGGCGGTTAGTCCTGGTACCTCCAGCGGAGTGCCTGCCGGCAACGCCCGGCCCATGATTCACGAGAGCGAAAAGTCTCTGGATGCTCGCCTTGGACCCGCGATAATGGCGCTTGGAGCCACGGGCCAGGTGCGGTAACGTTCGGGGACCGAGTTCCGGGGTAGTAACGTGATCGGGTAATCTCCGGCGTCCGGCCGGGGCCCGGAGAAGACAACGGGGAGATGAGCGTGAACGACACGGCCGCGCGTCATCCGAACCGATTCCTGGCGGACCTCACGCAGGCCATGCGTTCGACCGCCGAGACGGCGCGGCAGGCGACAATCGATCAGTGCCAGGCGGACGCGAAGACGTACGTCGAGAAGCTCCACGCCCGCACGGACGACGAGGCCGCGTCGCTGCGCAAGGCCGCCGAGGCCGACGTCAGCGCCATCCGAGACTGGTCCAAGGCAGAGGTGGAGCGCATCCGCGTCGAGACCGAACAGCGGATCGCCCGGCGTCGAGAGCTCCTCGAGCAGGAGCTGCAGGAGTACAACTCCGCCATCGAGCTCGAGATCGAGCGCGTCCAGAAGCGTGTCTCGGGGTTCGAGGAGGAAGTCTCTCAGTTCTTCGAGCAGCTCCTCCAGGAAGCCGATCCGACGATCTTCGCCAGCATGGCCGCCCAGATGCCGGACCCGCCCTCTTTCGCGGAGTCCGATCGGGGCACTCTCGCGACCGAGATCAAGGCGCGACGCGAGCAGATCATGCGCTCCGAGGACCTCCTCGGCAGCGAGCCCGAGGCGGCAGCCGTTCCGGTCGAGGCGGAGCCCTCCGGCGAAGCCGGCGAAGCCGGCGAAACCGCCGAAGCCGCGGCCGCCAGGGCGCCCCGTCCCGCTCCCGCACCGAAGCCGGAACTCCCCGAGACGACTCAGGTCGTCGTCGTCGGGCTCGTCAGCGTTGCCAGCATCGCGACGTTCAAGCGCCAGCTTGGCCGTCTGCCCGGTGTGAAGAACGTCGGCGTCTCGTCCGGCCCGGACGGCGAGTTCATCTTCACCGTGGGCCATGGCCCGGAGATCTCGCTGGGTTCGCTCATTCAGACCCTCCCTGCCTTCCAGGCCAGGGTCGTCTCTGAGCGCGAGGGAGTGCTCAACGTCTCCGCACACGACCCGGAGGCGGAGGGCTAGACTTAACGGTGTCGCGTCCGCGCACCCAAGGGAGACCCCGTCACAGTGCCCCGGTCAGCAGTCGCAATCGCTCTACCGCAGGCTGAGCTGGTTGCCGTCAGCGCGCAGCTGACAGAGGCCGGCTATGAGGCGATCGCCGTCAACACTGCCGAGGAGCTCGAGGTTCTTCTCAGCAAGCGCCGCGATATCGGCGTGGCGATCCTCGACGGAGAGAACGAATTCGATCGAACGATCGAGATGTACTCCCTCCTCCACGATGAGGATCGCAACATCCCGGCCCTGATGGTCGTGGCGGCGCGAGCCCTCGACCGGATGGGGCTGGCGGGACGAGCCCGCGTCAGCGACGAGTACTTCACCCGCCCCTACTCCGCTGAGTCTCTGCGCTGGCGGGTCGAGGCGATGCTGATCCGCGCCGAGGTTCCCACGGACGACTCCACAGGCGGCCTCATCGATACCGGCGGCGGATCTGTCATGGACAGCGAGGACTCCCGCCGCGGTCAGATAGTCATCGTGTTCAACCCCAAGGGCGGCGTCGGCAAGACGACGATCGCGGTCAACGTGGCCGCCATGATGCAACTCCGCAAAGACCAACGCGTGCTGCTCGTCGACTGCGACACGGTGACCGGGCACGTGGCATCGTCGCTTGGCATGGAGAACGTCCGCACCGTTGCCGACGCTTGGACGGAAGACCTCACTACCGGCATCGCCGAGTCCTTCGCCGAAATCGCCACGCCGCATCACAACGGCGTCTCGGTTCTGGTGATGGCCGAGTCGCCGCTCCATACGGAGATCCTCGAGCCAAGGCGCGTGGCCGAGGCGATCACGGCCGCTCGCCAGGCCTTCGACTGGGTGATCGTCGACATGCACCCGGACTACGGGCCTCTCAACCAGGTCATCTTCGAGCGGGCCGACAAGATCCTCGTGCCGGTCACGCCGGACGTGCCCGCGATTCGCGCCGCCGTTCAGCTCCGCGAGGTGGCGGTCGAGCTCGAGATCCGCGATCGGTTGGCGATGGTCGTGAACCGCGCCAACAGCGGCGTATCGGTCGGGGACATGGAGCGGACCGTCGGCATGCCCGCCCTGGCGGAGATTCGATCTGCCGGCATGCTCTTCGTCCGGGCCGCCAACGAAGGCCGCTCCGCCGTCGAGCGGTTCCCCAAGGAGAAGGTCATCGAGGACATCGAGCAGCTCGCGGATCGGATGATCGCCACGCGCGAGCCGGGCGCCGCCAAGGTCGGCAGCGGCTTCATGGGCATCTTCGGTGGCGGGCGCAACACCAACCCGTCGGTGCGCGCCTCGTAGCTTCTCGATCGCCGTCTACTACCCCAGGTCGCCGGGCCGCCGGTCCGCCGGTCCGCCGAGCCCAGGCCCAGGCGGCGACGAGCACCAGAGCGAGCGCACCTGAAGGTGCGTGAGCGAGGAGCGCAGGAGCCAACGCAGGAATGGGCCGGCCGAGAGCGCCCTATTGCGCCTTCGCTCGGGGGGTGCCGCCACGAGCCTTCGGTCCGGCCAGGACGATGCGCTGCGGCTGCGGCATCTCAATGCCGTTCTCCGCGAAGGCGGCCAGGAGGCGCTTGCGGAGCTCGCCGCTGACGGCCCACTGCTCCGACGCCCGAACCGTCCCCAGAATCTTGAGCGTCACTCCGTACTCGCCGAGCTGCGAGACCCGCTCCACGCGCGGCGCCTCCAGGATCCGCGGGCCCCAGTCCGAATCCGACGCCAGCTCGCGCCCCACCCGGTCCACGACCGCGGTGGCCTTCTCGATGTCCGTGCCGTAGACGACACGCACGTCTTCGTTCACCCGCGCCCACTCGCGCGTGAGGTTCGTGGCCACGGTGACCAGCCCGTTGGGGACCGTGTGGACTGCGCCGTCCTGGTCACGCAGCGTCGTCCGGCGCAGGGTGAAATCCTCGACCTTGCCCGAGACGCCGGCGATGCGCACGACGTCGCCGATCGAGTACTGGTTCTCCACCAGGATCAAGGCGCCGTTGAGGTAGTCGCGAACCAGGTTCTGGGTGCCGAGGCCGACGGCGATGCCGATGATGCCGAGCCCGGCGATGGCAGGGCCTATGTCGAGGCGGAAGGCGGTCTCGAGAACCATCAGGGCGGCGATCACGACGACGAAGAAGCGGACGACGTTGACGACCAACGCTTCGATCGTGTCCTGGCGCTTCTTGAGCTCGGCGGCAGTCAGCTCGTGAGCCGTCCCCTCGACGTTCTCGCGGTTGAGGAGCGCCCGTACGATGCCGCGGACGAAGACGTGGGTCAGCCTGACGATGATCGCGGCCGCGACCAGGATGCCCAGCATCGCCGCGGCCGGGCCCACGTACGGACCCAGATCCACCTGCCCGCCCCAGGGCGGCGCGACTGTGACGTCGAGGGCTGCCATGCCGATAGCCTAGCTCGGGCCGGGGGCGCGCCGCTGACGGATATGACGCGGCCCCCCGGGAGGGGGACCGAGGGGCCGCGAGAGGTGGACTTGTCTGGTCTTCCCCGCCTCCAGGGCGGGCGCCTGCCGGAGAGGGCCGGGCCCTAGACCGCGGCGGCGACCCCGCCGATGCGCTCCGTGATCACGGCTGCCGCGTCGCGAGCGCGCTCCACCAGCTCGGGCACGCGACTGGGCAGGATCCGATTGCCCGAGGCCCTGACCTCGAGCGCCGCCACGACCGAAGTCCGCTGATCGTAGACGGGCACGGAGATGGCATTGACCGACGGCTCGAACTCTCCGAAGGCAGTGGCGAAGCCGCGCTTGCGGACACGAGCCAGCTCTTCGAGCAGGAGGTCGACGCGAACGATGGTGTGGGATGAGAACGGCGTGAAGCCGACCTTCGAGAGGCGGATGACCTCGCGCTCGGGCTGGTTGGCCAGCAAGACCTTGCCCGGAGCCGTGGCGTGGAGCGGTGAGCTTCGACCCGATCGGTCACGGCCCATTCCCGAGGCATCCGAATAGGCGATCGTCAGGGCGGTGTCGCCCTCGAGGATCTCCAGGGTCGTGGTTTCCTTGACGCCGCGGGCGAGTCCTTCGAGCTCCGGCATCGCGATCGACCGCAGGTCGAGCGTTCGCTCGGCGTGACCGCCGAGCCGCACGACTGCGAGTCCGAGCCGGTATTTGCCCGAGTCATCGTCCTGCTCCACCAGGCCGCGCTTCTGCAGCGTGGCGAGCAAGCGCGATGCGGTGGACTTGTGGAGCCCGAGGCGCCGGGCGAGTTCCGTTACGCCCGCCTCGCCTTGCGACTCCCCTAAGGCGATCAGGAGTGAGGCGGCACGGTCAACCGACCGAACCGCATTCCCGTCGAGCACCACTTCTACTCCTCGCGGGCTGCCTCAGGACGGGTCGCAACCCGTTTCCTGAGCCCTATCGAACGCTCCGCGCCCGAACCGGAGCGGCACTATCCATGTCTTCCAGGCATCCGTTTCCCCGATCCGTCCGGCCTTTCCGATCGACTCGTTTGACCGGTTTCACGTCTCGTGCAGCGGAACGATGGAATGTTTACATAGTTACTAGGGATTAGTCAAGTGGCAGGTACGGACCCTGCCGAACGGACCACCATCCGCTACCCGTATGTGGAGGATGTAACGCCATTGGCCGTCAATCTCGTGTGTCAACTGAGAGCGCCACGCTACGAATTGATTGCAGCTAGGCACCGCGGGGCTGCGGTTGCGGGTAGGGGAACGGACCCACCCAGGAGGGTCGTTCGGGCCAAGCCCGGATCCACCGGTCACGCGCCGCAGATCGCCGGTCCGACGAGCGCAGGCCAGGGCGGCCTCGAGCAACGCGGCGAGATGCAAGCGGGGACCCGGTGGATCAGGGCTCAGCCGCGGGTGGCCGCACGTCGTACCATCGGCAGGTCACGCCCTACCCCATCGCGGAGCAACATGCCGGCCGATAGCACCCACCCCGACCCGGGCAGCCCGGGATCTGCGTCGTTCGATGGTCGCCCCGGCGCGCCTCTGACCGAGGCTGCGATCGGTGCGGTTCGGGCGCAGTTCCCGGCGCTCTCGCGCGAGCAGAACGGCCGTCCCTACGTCTACCTGGACGGCCCTGGCGGGACGCAGGTGCCTCGCCGGACGATCGACGCCATGGTGGACTACCTCCGACGCTGCAACGCCAACCACGAGGGCGCCTTCGCCACGAGCGAGGAGAGCGACGCCATGCTGGCCGAAGTCCACGCGGCCGCGGCGGACTACCTCGGGGCGGCCGATCCGGGCGAGGTCGTCTTCGGGCAGAACATGACCACGCTCACATTCGCGATGAGCCGCGCGATCGGACGGACGCTCAAGGCCGGCGACGAGGTGGTGGTCACTCGCCTGGACCACGACGCCAACGTAGCGCCATGGCTCGCCCTCGAGGAGGAACGAGGCGTCCGGGTTCGGTGGGTCGGCATCCGTGAGGAAGACTGCACGCTCGATCTGGGCGGCCTGGAACGAGCGCTGGGGCCTCGGACGCGCCTCGTCGCCGTCGGGCTCGCCTCGAACGCCGTGGGCACGCTCAACCCGATCCCGCGCATCGTGGAGATGGCCCACGCCGCGGGCGCGGTCACGTACGTGGACGCGGTCCATGCGGCGCCGCACGTGCTGCTCGACGTGGCGGTGCTGGGCACCGACTTCCTGGTCTGCTCCCCGTACAAGTTCTTCGGGCCGCACCTGGGGCTCCTGTACGGGCGGCGCGACCGGCTCGAGAGGCTGGCCGCGTACAAGGTCCGCCCGGCGCCGAACGTGCCGCCGGGCAAGTGGGAGACGGGCACTCTCCCGGGCGAGTCCCTGGCGGGGCTCCTGGCCACGTTCGAGTACCTGGAGTGGCTCGGCGCGACCTACGGGGCCAGTGGCGCGGCCAGTGGCGCGGCGACGCGGCGCGCCAGGTTCCTTGCGGCAATGGCGGTCATCGGGGCCACGGAGCAAGGTCTGGCCCGGCGCGCGCTGACGGCGTTGGGCGGCGTGCCGGGCTTGAAGCTGCGCGGCATCGTCGACCCGAACCGCCTGGCCGAGCGCGTCCCCACCTTCGCCTTCACGCTCGCGGGCTGCTCCCCGCGCGAGGTCGCCACGGAGCTGGGCCGGCGCGGCATTGCCGTGTGGGACGGCGACTACTACGCCTACGAGCTGATCCGCGCGCTCGGGCTGGCCCAATCGGGCGGCATGGTCCGTGCGGGCTTCGTTCACTACAACACGCCTGCCGAGATCGACCGGCTGGTCGAGGCGCTGGGCGAAATCGCCGGAAGCCGATCCGCCGGGAGGGGCAACGCATGACGGCCGACTTCTTCGAGACGATCAGAAAAGGCGACCAGACGGCGATCGACGAGGCTCTGGCGGCCGACCCGAGCCTGCTGAAGGCTCGCGACAAGGCCGGTCTCTCGCCGGTGCTCGCGGCCGCTTACGGGGGTCATCCGCGACTGGCCGAGCGTCTGGCGGACCAGGTCGGGCCGGATGGGCTCAGCCTCTTCGAGGCCGCGGCGGTGGGCGAAACGGCGGTCGTCCGCCGCAAGCTGGCCGAAGGTTGGGAGATCGAGGACAGAAGCGACGATGGCTACACGCCGCTCCACATGGCCGCCTACTTCGGGCGGCTAGAGGTGGCAAGGCTGCTCCTCGAGCGTGGCGCGGATCCCAACGCGGTGGCCTCCAACGACTCGCGCGTGACGCCGCTCCACAGCGCGGTCTCGGCGCGGCGCCGCGACCTGGCCGGCCTGCTCCTCGCCCTCGGGGCTTCGGCCAACGCGGTCCAGAAGGGCGGCTGGACGCCGCTGCACGCCGCCGCGCACAACGGCGACGAGGCGATCGTCGACCTGCTGCTGCTCCGCGGCGCCGATGCGACTCGACCCGCCGACGACGGGCGCACTCCGCCCGACATGGCCGACGAGGGCGGGCACGCCGCCCTGGCCGATATGCTCCGCGAGGCCTCGCAGGACTGAACGCAAAGAGAGCGGCGCGGGAAGGCGCCCGCAGCTGATGCTACCTAGGCGTCGCGAGCCACCCGGGCAGCTCTCGGGTTAGAGTCGCCAGCGGCAGCGTGCCGTGGCCCAGCACGGCGTCGTGGAATGCCCGCAGGTCGAAGGCCGAGCCGAGGCGCGCCGCCGCCTCCGCCCGCAGTTTCTCGATCTCGCGCTGCCCGACCTTGTAGGTCAGGGCCTGGGCCGGCAAGCAGATGTAGCGGTCGGTCTCGATCAGGGCGTTGGTCTCCGAGAGGCCCGCCTCGAGTAACTGCGCGATCGAGCGCTCGCGGGACCAGCGGAAGGCATGGAGGCCGGAGTCGACCACGAGTCTAGCGGCGCGCCAGGCCTGCCCATCGAGCATGCCGAACCGTTCGGCCGGATTGAGGTAGAGCCCCATCTCGTCCGCCAGGCGCTCGGCGTACAGGCCCCAGCCCTCGACGTACGCCATGCCGGCCATTCGAGCGCCCATCCGGCGGAAGGCGCTCATGCCGGTCATCTCGGTCTGGAGCGCGATCTGGAAGTGGTGCCCGGGCACGGCCTCGTGGAAGCTGGTGCTGGCCAGGCTCATGTAGCTGCGGCTCGGCAGGTTGTAGGTGTTGACGTAGTACACGCCCGGGCGGCTGCCGTCGACGGCGGGCGGAAAGTAGAAGGCGGCCGGAGAGTCGGCCTCCTTGAACGGCTCGACCGCCCGAACCTCGACCGGAGACTTCGGGAGGCGGCCGAAGTACTCCGGCGATCGGGCCAGGGCCCGCTCGATCTGGCCACGGGCGAAGTTCAGGAGCTCGTCGCCAGATTGCGGGATGGCTCCGGGGCTCTTCTCCAGGCTCGCGCGAGCGACCTTCGTGTCGTCGCCCAGCCCAAGCGAGCGGCTGATCTCGCGCCGCTCCTCCTCGATCGACGCCAGCTCTTCGAGACCGATGCGGTGCAGGTCCGCCGGATCCAGCTCCAGCGACGTGAACGCCCGAACCTGAGTCCGATACAGCTGCTCGCCGTTGGGCGCAGACCACAGCCCCGGCTCCTCGCGCGAGGCCTCACGGTAGGGGCCCTGGAGGGTTTCGAGGAACGCCTGATCGGCCGGCCTGATGGACCGCCGAATGGCGGCGACCAGCCTGTCCCGGTCCGGCGGCGTCGGTGGGGTCACGGCCACTGCGATCGGCGACTCCTCGTCTGGAATCGCAAGCAGCCGCTCGAGCTGGCCGATGACCCGCTCGGTCACGATCCGAGCCGCGGTCAGCCCGCTCGCCAGGCCCTCGCGGACCAGTTCCGCGTTGGCCGCCATATAGCGCGGGTAATCGTCGATGCGCGCCAGGAAACGGTCGAAGCGCTCGGGCGTGTCGGTCTGCTGGAAGGTCGCCAGCAACGGCATCACCGTCTGCGGCCCGTCCATCTGATCGACCGCCTTGAGCCGGTCGATCCGCTGGTCCTGCTGCTCCAGCTCCGTCTCGCACACGACCCGCAGGATGTCGAGGGTGATCTCCTCCTCCGTCGGCAGGACCGGCGCGCCGTCCTCCCCGGCAGCGGCGACGGCCTGGGCATCGATGGCATCGGCGGCGTCCAGCGTGTCGCGGAAGAGCCGGCGAGCCCTGTCTCGCCCCTCCGGGCCCGGGTCGTCGAGACGATCGTCGTTGTGGTCGTATCCGAGCACCGTCGCCGTGATGGGCGACAGCTCGAGCACGCCATCCCAGAACCGTTCGGCCAGCGCGTTTACGGCGTCGGCTGCGTTGCGGACCTCGCTCACCCGAACCTCCCGGCGACTTGATCTTCCACGCCGGCCACGCGGCGCCCGGCTGGACGGTTGCCACTAGCGTACCCCTAAAGCCCGGATCCGCCGGTCACGCGACGCAGATCGCCGGGCCGACGAGCGCAGGCCAAGGCGGCGCCGTGCTCAGGCTTCGAACAACGGCAGCTGCTCGCCGGCAGCCGCGTCGGCTTCGAGTCCCAGGTACGGCTCAAGGTCGGCCAGCGACACCTCCGTGCGCGCGGCGAAGGCGGTCAGCTGGTCCCATTTGAGGACGTGCCAGTTGCGCTCGGCAAACGCGCGGCGCAGCAACGGCGAGCGAGCGAGCTTGTAGCGCACCAGCTCGGCGCGTTCGGGCGGCACGACCAGGAAGCGGACGACCTTGTCGTCGCTCGGGAAGCGGCTGTGGCGCACCAGGACCGGATCGCCGAGCATGGCCGTCCACTCGACCTCGAAGAGGAGGGTTGCCTTGTGGCGGACGTACCAGGCGCAGTCGACGCGCTCGAGCTCCGCCTCCGGGCCCCAGGCGATGACCGTCGGCACGATGTCGCGCTCTTCCATGTCGATGCGGTCCGCGAGCTGCCGGCCATCGACACGGCGGACCTGCTGACGGCGCCCGATCCAGACGCGCGTCCCGAGGCGGTGGCCCAGGTCCGCGATGAGCGCGATCATGGCGTCGTGCTCGGCCGAGCGTCGCTCCAGCTGATCCGCGGTCGCGACGGCGTCGGGCGTGCTGCCCGGCGCGCTGTAGCTCTCGAGGCAGGCCCGCATCAGATCCCCATCCGGGGCGTCTCGATCCTGGAACAGGCCCTTCGTCCGCTCGAAGACGGCCGCCTCGGTCATCTGGCGCGATGACGAGAGGAGGCTGAAGACGGCCCACTCCACTCGATCCGCAAGTGGTTGAGCGGCTCCGAAGCGGTCTTCTTCCGAGCCGAGCCAGTACTGATTCGGCTCGATCTGGCGGACGCGGCGGTTAGAACCGCGGTCGAGCTCATTTCGGATGAGCGCCAGGAGCTCATCCACCGGGCCTGAGGCCTCCGCCGGCTCCTCATCCTCGACCACTTCCTCGCCCGGTCGTTCCTTCGACCCGGTGGGCCTGCCGGGGGCGGGTGGCGCGTCGCCGGCGGGCGGCTCTGTGGCGGTCGAGTCCGGGGCGGCGGCCGAATCGCCAATGTCCACCCAGGCGTCCCAGCCCTGGTCGGCGCGGGGTGGTCGGAACTGGCGGGCGAAACGGGCCAGCTGCCCCGAGCGATCGAGGCCCACCAGCAAGTCGCCCAGCAGGTGCTCGAAACAGGCCGGCTCCCCCCTGGCCTTGAGCAGCTCGATGGCCGTGTCGTTGACGGCCTGCGCGGCCGCGGGAGCTCGGAAGACCCCCTCCCCGAGCTTCTCCGGAGAGGCGAAGACCCCCTGGCCGACGACAGTGCCAGGGTCTCCGGCGCCACCTTCGACAGGCGGAAGCGGCCGGTTCGCACGCGTGCGAGGACCCGGCGCGACGACCCCGGTGGGTGGTACGAAGACGGCCAGGGCCGGGCTGTCCTCTTCGTTGCGATGGAGGCGCGCCTCGATTAGGCGGCATCCGGCCGCGGCTCCGCCGATCGCCGCCGCGACCAGGGTGCGCGGCTCGGCATCGTCCAGCAGCACGACGGCGCAGCCGTTCTGGGCGAGCGCCGGAGTGGCGATGGCCAACGATCGCGCCACTGCGCGAGCCAGATCCTCGGCACTGCTCCGGCGGGCAGCGCGCGGCGCCGGCCGGAACAGCTCCTCGAAAGGAAGCATCGAGGCCGCGCCGGCCCCCAGGGCCCACGCAGTCTCGTGGTACGCCTCCGCCAGCCGCTCACGGCTCAATCGCAGCGGGGCCTGGCCGACCATGAGGCGAACCCGTGACGGAGTGCCGGAGTGCGCGATACGCTCGCCCGCCAGGCCGATCCGCCTCAGCGATCCCGGCGTCGACTCGCCGATCACAACGTTGGAGGTCCCGCCCTGGAGCTCCAGGAGGTCCGACGCCAGGCGTGCCGCGACCGACCGCTTCTCATCCGATTCCAGGCGCGCGACGAAGCTCTGCACCGTCCGCAGCCCTTCCTCGAACGCGAGCCAGGGGTTTCGCTCGCGCCAGGCGTGAGCGGCCGGCAGCCTGACCGCGCCCCTCGAGATGCGCAACGTCGACGGCCGGCCACGGTAGGAGTTGAGCCTGCTCGCCGACCCCACGGCGTGGAGGAACGCGAGCCGCAGGGCGGCCATCAGCGGCGCCGAGCGCGTCTCCAGCTCGATGCCCTCGAGGATCGCGTTGAGACCGAGCAGTTGTCTCGCCGTGTGCAGGTCGACGAGCTGTTCCGGCAGGCCTTGGTCCGACGCCGCCGCGAGGGTGGACGTCGGCGTCGGGAACCGCTTGCGGAGGTTGTCCAGCACCGCGTCGGGAAGATCGGCAAAGGCGGCCAGGGCCAGATCCCCCGCAGCAGGTTCGGCGTGGCGCAGCTCCGGACCGCCCAGCTGCTGCTGGCACGGCAGGCATCGGAACTCGCGGCGGGTGGCCCGCTCACCGGCCGCGCCACCGGCCCTCCGGGCCGCCCCGGCGGCAGCCGCGCCCGGTTTCGCCGCACCGCCCCCGGCCCCGGCCTTGCCCCGGCCGGCGCCCGGCTCCCAGATCAGGGCCTCGAGGACGACCGGCCGCCCGCACACCGGGCACGTGCTGGCGAAGAGCTGCTCGATCGTCTTCTTGACGGTGGCATCCCGGAGCGGCCGGATCGAGATCGCCTGGGCCGCCGCCTCGAAGTGGCGGACGTCCGGCGGCCGGACGACGACATCGGCGAGAAGGCGGGTCAGCGACAGGGACTCGAGGTCCGCGGCGCGACGCTGCCCGGCGATCGCTGCTCGCGCGACCCAGCCACCGCGGCCGTTGAGATCGAGGACGACCTCACCCGGCTTGGTCCATGCCTCTATCTGGGAGACGATGTCGGCGATCGGGGCCGATGGCGCCAGTCGGTCGAAGATGGGCAGCGATGAGCTGTCCTCGCTGCGCCGTTCGGCGCGGTTGGTGCCGGCGCGCCCGACCATGTGCCAATTGTGACAGACGCGTGCCGGACCGGATCACTCGCTCAGGAAGTAGCGCGGCCGCCGGCTGTCGAGCGGGTCCGCCTCGGGCGGACGCGTAGGCCTACGGCTCCTCGAGCTCGTCGGGCTCCTCTTCGAAGGCTTCGTCGCCGGTGACTTCGGCCGGCAGGACGCGGTCGAGGTCCTCGATCTCCTCGTCTTCCTCGTCCTCCTCGAGATCCTCCTCCATCAGCTCCTCCTCGCGCAGAAGCGTGCCCTTGGTGTACGGGCGCAGGTCCGACGAGCGGGCCGCGGTGGGGAAGCTGACCTTGCCGTAGTTGCGCGGGTCCTGGAAGATCTCGCGGATCACGATGCGGACGTCACGGTCGCCCAGCGAGGTGATCCCGGCCGAGTACTTGTTGCCGTCGGCGAGCAGCTTGAGCAGGCGCGCGGCGACCCGCGGCTCCACGATGCCGATGCGAGTGCCGTTGGCCACGGCGTAGAGTCGGTTGCCGTCCGGCTGGAGCTCAACCGCGTCGCCCGGGTTCACGTGGGCCAGAGTCCGCGGCGCGGCCAGGTCCGTGAGCATCGCGAAACCCGTCTTGCCGGTCTCCTCGACGAAGATCGCGACGGGCGCCTTGCCGGCCTTCTCCGCGGCCACGGTCTTCTCGCCGGCCTCGCTCATCAGCACCCTCAGGCGCTCGATGTTCCGCTCGGCGATGCGGTTCGTGGGATCGAGAGCGAGGGCGATCTGGTAGTGCTCGCGCGCCTCGCCCAGCTCACCGAGCTCCCAGAGCGACTTGGCCAGGCGATTCTCGGCCTCTGCGTCGGCGCCCATCTCCAGGATCTTGCGGTTGGTGTCCGCGGCCTCGGCCCAGCGCCCTTCCGCCGCCTGGGCTATCGCCAGCTCAGCCAGCTGGCGCTTGATCCGGACGCTGTTGCCGCCGGTGCCCTTTTCGATCTCGGGGAAGGCCAAGGATCAGGTTCCTTTCGTCAACTGCGCCGGACCGACGGGCGGCGATGAGCCGCGCTGCGATGGGCTGCGAAACGGCGATGACGCCCCTTCGCGGAAGGCATGCCAATTCTGACGGGAGTGCCCCGTCCGGACCATGCTTTCTAGCATCCAGCGCCCACGCTGTCAACGCGAGGGGGTTTCGGCCCTCTCTCGGGCCCGTGGCGGCAACCCCGCTCCCCTACTTCACCAGCAAGCCGAGGACTACGACCGCCACCCCTGCCAGGACGAGCACGCCGGTCTCCTCGAGCAGCCGGGCATTGAAGCGGACCGGTTCCTCGGACTCGCGCAGCGAGGTGACGAGGTATGTGGCCAGCGCAAGGACCGCCGGGCCGAAGAGCCGCGGCAGCGCGAGCACCCGCACCAGGACTCCGATCGGGGCCACGACCATCGAATACTGGTAGAAGGCCACGACCGCCTGACCGGGCGTGTGCGGCCGGACGGCCGCGATCCGGTAGCCCGCCAGGCCGCCGATCGCCACGTCCAGCACGATGGTGGCCAGGAACGCGGCGACCGTCAGTGGCTGTCCGTCGCCCGCGACGCCCCCGGGCACGATCCCGCCGATCGCGACGAAACCGAGGAACGCCAGCCCGAAGGCTCCGAGGCGCGCGGAGGTGGGTCGAGCGTGGGTACCGTCGGGCATGACCGAGCCGGGCCTTCCGCCCCTCGTGGCCGCCGCGATTTCCACCGAAACCACCCACGCGGTGATCGCCCACGAGCCGGCGAAGGCGACCGCCAGCCACGGCACGGGGTCGACGAGGCGGGCAATTCCGATCGACACGAACGCGGCAGTGGCGGGGAGAGCGACGCGATCCAGCGGCCAGCGCCACGGCCGAAGCTCGCCCACGAGGCTGGCGGTCCCGGCGATCGCCACGACTGCCGCCAGCGCCGTCGTCACCCAGAGCGGCGCGTCCGCCACGAACCGGCTGAGCGCCGCCAGCGTGGCCACGATCAACCCAAGCTCGCGGGCTCCGTTGCGCGTCTGCATTCGGGCATGGTACGTGACTGCCCGCATCGGCGAGGCGGAAGGAGGCTCGCGGCCGAGCCGAGGCCGGAGAGTCTCTGCCGAGCCCGTCATGGCTGCAACCGCGCCGGCTTGCCCGCCGCCCATGTCAGCAGCTCCGCGCGGGAGCGGGTGTTCATCACCCGGTCCGGCCCGAGCCACGCGCGGCGGGCCATGGCCGTGCCCCAGCGCAGGTTGTCCAGCTCTTCGGTCCGGTGCGCGTCCGAGTCGATCATGAAGACGCACCCGAACTCGGCGGCGCGGCGGGCCCGGACGTCCGAGAGGTCGAGCCGTTCGTCCGAGCCGTTCAGCTCCAGCGCGGTGCCGGTCCGGGCGGCCTCCGCGAAGACGGCGTCCCAGTCGAGGTCGAGGTCGTCGCGGCTGCCGATGTAGCGCCCGGCCGGGTGGGCGATTATGTCGACGTTGGGATTCCGGATCGCGGCGAGGGTTCGGGCGGTCAGCTGCTCGCGGGTCTGGCGCCTGGCGACGTGGACGGACGCGACGACAACGTCATAGCCCGCCAGCAGCTCGTCCGGATAATCGAGCGTGGCGTCGGCGCGGACCTCGAGCTCGCAGCCGTGCAGCAGTCGGAAGCCCTCGGCCGATGTCTCGGGCGGAGCCGCACCTTCGGCTTCCTCGCGGGCGAATCGCTCGTTCAGCGCGGCCACGATCCGGCGCTGCCGCTCCACGCGCTCGATGTCGAGGCCGCGAGCGATCGCCAGGCTGACCGTGTGGTCGGTAAGAGCCAGGTACGAGTAGCCGCGCCGCCGCCCGTCCAGGGCCATCTGCTCGATCGTGTGCACCCCGTCCGACCAGTCGGAGTGGCTGTGGCAATCGCCGCGCAGGTCGGCCCGGGCGACGAGCCGCGGCAGCGTCCCCGCCAGCCCGGCCTCGATCTCGCCCCGGTCCTCGCGCAACTCCGGCTCGATGAAGGGCAGGCCCAGGAAGCCGTACGCCTCCGCCTCGGTCCGGAAGGTGCGCAGCTCGGCCGCTTCGCCCGACTCCCCCACGGCCGGCTCGCCGTCGTCCCCGAGCCGCAGGTAGCCCTTCTCCGAGAGACTCCAGCCCCGGTCGCGAGCCATCCCGCGAAGCCGAACGTTGTGCTCCTTGGACCCCGTGAAATGGATGAGGTACGTGCCCGCCTCACCGGGGGGCATGATCATCAGGTCCACCTGGGGCCCGCGCAGCAGGCGAACCGCGGCCTTGTGCGGCCCCTTGGCCAGCACCGATTCGACCGATCCGAGCGAGGTGAAGCGTTCGACAAGATCGAGCGGGCGATCCGTCTCGGCCAGCAGGTCGAGGTCGCCGATCGTCTCGCGGCGGCGCCTGAACGAACCGGCGGGCGTCAGCGAGCGCAGGCCCGGCACGTCCGCAAGCTCGGCCAGCAGCGTCTCCACGATCGCCTCGGCCTGGCCCAGGCGCATCCGCTCCTGGCGGGTCTCGAGGGCCGCGATGCCGGCCAGGACCTGCTCCTCCGTCTTCTGCGACATCCCCTTGAGGGACCGCAGAGTGCCGGCCTCCGCCGCCCGCCGGAGATCCTCCAGCGTTTCGATGCCCAGCTCTTCGTGGAGCTGCTTGACCGTGCGTGGCCCCACACCGGGGATCTCGAGAAGCGCCACCAGGCTCGGCGGCACCTCCTCGCGGAGTTTGTCGTAGAAGGCCAGGCGGCCGGTTCGGGCCAGCTCCTCGATCTTCCTGGCGATCGCCTCGCCGACACCCGGAATCCGCGGCGGACGGCCGTCCAGGTAGGCGCGCGAAACCTCGACCGGCGAATGGGCGATCGCGTCGGCGGCCTTGTGGTAGGCCACTGTCTTGAAGACGAGCTCGCCTTTGACCTCGAGCATGTCGCCGATCTCGTGGAAGATGCGCGCCAGCTCGCCGTTCGAGAGGATGCGGACCGACTCGACGGCTGGCGACGACCCGACGGGCGCCGATTGCCCGGACGACGAAGACTCCTCCATGCCCCTCATGGTAGCCCGCGCCCGCGCCGCTATCCGTCCGAGGGCCACGCCTCCACGACCCGGTCGCGGCCCGTGCGCTTGGCTGCGTACAGCGCCCGGTCGGCCCGCTCCACTATCTCCGATATGGCCTCGTCGGCGGCACGACCGCAGGCCACTCCCACGGAAACCGTGACTCGGTCCGTGACCCCGGCGTCGATCAGATCCGTGTCTCGGACGGTCTGCCGGATCCGCTCGCCCACTTCGAGCGCCACGCCCGCGGTGGGGTTGCGAAGGAGGACCATGAATTCCTCGCCGCCGTAGCGAGCCGGCAGATCCTCATCGCGGACGGACAGCTGGATGGCGTTGGAGATGGCCTGCAGGACCTGGTCGCCGACCTGGTGGCCGTACATGTCGTTGAGGCGCTTGAAGTGGTCCACGTCCACGGCCAGGATCGCCACGCGATCCGAAGCCCGTCTGCGGCTGGCCACGAGCGTGCAGTACTCGTCGAAGTAGCGCCGGTTCGGCAGCCCGGTGAGCTGATCGGTCCGAGCCTCGACCTCCGCCGCCTGATGCGAGTAGACCCGTGCCAGAGCGGCCGTCGTCTCGCCCGCCGCGCTGTTCAGAAGCCGAACCGAGGAGTCCGTCCAGGACTCGCTGGTCCGGCGCGACAGCACGATCGCACCAACGACCGATTCGCCTTCCAGCAAGGGCGCGGCCAGAGTGTTGCGAAGACCGTAGGCGTCGCGCAGCCGGTAGGCGATCTGATTGGCGAGGTCGCGGGCGTTCTCCTCGCGCCTCTGGTCCGGAGTGCTGAGCTCCTGGGGCCCTGAGCCGCGTCGCGTCAACCGGTCGCCGGACGCGTCGCGCTGCTCCTCCAGGGACTGCCAGAGCAGCGCTTGCCCGGGCGCGGGGGCGTCGTCCGACCCGTCGCCGGCGCGCCCGGGTCCGAGCGAACCGAGAGCCGGACCGCTCTCGAGCCGCGGGCCCGTGTACAGCCTTCGCGTCTCGATGCGCTGGAGCTGCCGAATCGGCATGACCGAGGTCGAGGTCTGCGATCCGGGCAGCATCGAGACGAAGCTCACCTCGAGGACCGTCCCGCCGGGTCGCATCTGCACCACCGCCACGTGGTCGGCCCGAGTGGCGGCCCCGAGTTCGTGGACGATCGCCTCGATGACGGCGTTGGGCGACACGGACCGTGACAGGGCCTGGAGCAGCCGGCCGAAGCTCTCGGCCTCGGAGTGGCGCCGTTCCACCAGGATGCCCGAAGCCCGAGCGTTGAGAACGGCCGAGGCGACGAGCAGCGCGGTCGCGATTGCCAGGGCGAGATCGGCGATGCCGTTTCGACCCACTACGAATCCGATCACCGCCTGTCCGAGGAGCAGCGCGATCGCGATCGAGAGCAGCGTCCAGGTCAGCGAGATCGACTGCGCGCCGAGCCTGGGCAAACGGCCAGCGGTGCGGAGGGGGAACCACGAGCTCACCTTGGAAGCATGCCGCATACGGACGTCTCGCACCCCGCCATGGTGCGGGTACAGGCGGCGTGGCGGCAATCGTACTTACGTTCCAACCCTGGCCCTCGTTGACCCTCGACCGTGCCTGGGGCTACACTCCCACCTGGTCGGAGGGGCATGCAACCGCGCTTCCCGACCAGCCCCAACACGCTTTCGGAGGATCTCTCCCTCAGTGGAGACCGGACCCAGTACCTGCGGCGCCCCACGCGCCGACATCAGCTCCCTGGTCCGCTTCGCCCTCTAAGCGGTTCGCGCCACCTTAGGCGCGCGCCACCCATGGGCGGGTCGGACCCGCCGTCGAGGTGGCACATGCTCTATCTGAGCCAGGCGATCGGCCGGCCCGTGCGCGACGAGCTGGGCGAGCCGATCGGTACGGTTGCCGACCTGATCGTCGCCATCGGCGATCGGTACCCGCCCGTGACCGGCATCGTCGTCAAGACGAATGGCCGCGAGATATTCCTGCAGTGGCAGTCGGTCAGCTCCCTGGACGCCGGCGGCGCGACACTGCGCACCACGGCGATCGACATCAGCAAGTTCCACCAGCGGCCCAACGAGATCCGTCTGAAGAAGGACCTGATGGACCGCCAGATCGTGGACATCGACGGCCGCAAGGTCGTCCGCGTCAACGACCTCCGCCTCGACGAGGTGGAAGGCGCGCTCCACCTGGTCGCCGTGGACGTGGGCGCCTCCGGGCTGCTTCGCCGGCTCGGCATCGAGAGCCCTTGGCGGGTCATCGCCCGGGGCCTCGGCCGGGGCGTGCCGGAGCGCTACATCGACTGGGAGGACGTCGATCCGGTCGAGCGGACGATCGCCAGCGTCAAGCTGCGCGTCCCGCACAAGGGCCTGGCCGAGCTGCACCCGGCGGACCTGGCCACGATCATCGACCAGCTGAGCCGCAACGACCGCGTAGGCGTCATCGCCTCGCTCGACGACGAGGCTGCGGCCGACGCGATCGGCGAGATGGAACCCGAGACGCAGGTCGACATCCTCGAAGACCTCGAACCGGAGCGGGCCGCCGATATCCTCGAAGAGATGGACCCGGACGAAGCCGCCGACCTGGTAGCCGACCTGTCCGAAGAATCCCGCGAGGAGATCCTGGGCCTCATGGAGAAGGACGAGGCGCAGGAAGTCCAGGAGCTCATGACATACGCCGAGGACTCGGCCGGCGGCATCATGACGACCGAGTATGTGGCCGTGCCTGCCAGCCTGACGGCCGCCCAGACGATCGACCGCCTGCGCGAACTCGAGCCCACGGCCGAGACGATCTACTACGTGTACGTCACCGACGAGGCGGACAAGCTGGTCGGCGTCCTGTCGCTGCGCGACCTCATCGTCGCCAAGCCGAACACCCGCATCTCCACGTTCATGTTCGATGAGCCCGTTGCAGTCCGGACCGACGCCAGCCAGGAGGAGGTCACCGAGGTAGTGGCCCGCTACAACCTCCTGGCCGTGCCCGTTGTGGACGCACAGGGCAAGCTGGAGGGCATCGTCACCGTCGACGACGCCATCGACACGCTCCTGCCGCAGCCGTCCAAGCGGCGGCTCCCGCGCCTGTTCGGTCGGTCCGGGCCAGCGGAGCGATGAGGAAGCCCGCCCTGGCGCTCACTCCCCGCGCCGTCAACAGGGTTCGCTTTGCGGCAATCCTGGGTGTCCTCGGGCCCGGGCTGGTCAGCGGCTTCGCCGACAACGACGCCGGCGGCATCTCCACGTATTCCGTCGCCGGGGTGAAGTTCGGCTACGACCTGTTGTGGGTCCTGCTGGCCAGCCAGATCGTTCTCTTCTTCACGCAGGAGGTAGGGGCGCGACTCGGACTCGCCACCGGGCAGGGTCTCGCGGGGATCGTTCGGGAGCGTTTCGGGGTGCGTTGGGCCGCCTTCATGATCACGGCCATGCTCATCGCCAACGTCGGCTCCATCGTGGCCGAGTTCGCCGGCTGCGGCGCGGCCCTCGGCTTGTTCGGCGTGCCTAACTGGGTCAGCGCCCTGCTCGCCGCCACGGTCGTGGTCCTGCTGCTGACCAGGGGCAGCTACAGCAAGGTCCAGTACCTCTTCGTGGCGGTCGGGATCGGCGTTTCCACGGCCTACTTCGTCTCAGCGATGCTCGCCCATCCCGACTGGGGTCGGGCCGCCTCTTCGCTCGTCGTGCCGCATCTGGCTTCGTCGCCCGTGTACTGGGTGACGGTCGTCGCCACGGTCGGCACCACGATCACGCCCTGGGGCCAGGCGTTCATCCAGTCCTACGTGGCCGACAAGCGGCTGGGTCCCGAGGACCTGATCGGCGAGCGATTGGACGTGGGCCTGGGCGCGCTCCTCACGAACCTGATCGCCGGCTTCATCGTCATCGCCTGCGCGGCGGCCGTGTACTCGGTGGGCACTCAGATCGACACCAGCTCCCCGGATGCAGTCCAGAAGATCGCGGGCGCCCTCACGCCGCTGGCCGGCTCGGGTGCGACAGTGCTGTTCGCGGTCGGTCTCCTGGCCGCCTCATTCCTGGGGTTGGGTGTCGTTCCGTTGACGAGCGCGTACGCAGCCTGCGAGGCGTTCGGGTGGGAGACCGGCGTGGATTGGCGCTTTCGTGAAGCGCCCGCCTTCTACGGTCTCATGATCTTCTTCGTCACCTTCGCCGCCCTGTTCATCCTGCTGGTTCCGGCCGGTGCCCTGGTGCAGGTGATGTTCACCGCCCAGGTGGTCAACTGCCTGCTGCTGCCCTTCGTGCTGGTCTTCGTCATGCGCCTGTCGGCCGACAAGCAGTTGATGGGCCCGCTCGTCAGCGGACGGTTCCTGCAGGCAATCGGCTGGATTGGGACGGTGCTGCTCGTGGTGTTGTCCCTGGTCCTGCTCGCGACCTCGTTCTTGCCGTTCTAGAGGCGGCGGCGCGGCTAGGCGAGATGAGCGGCCAATGCGTCTCAGACTCGGCCGCGACGGCTCACGGTTCGAGGGTCAGGCCCGCTGAGCCGCCCTTTCGGCGATGTGCCGGTCTATGGATACCACCAGCTCCGCACTGTCGTTCCGGAACTTGCGAGCGAAGAGGATGGGCCCGGCGCCGTAGATCACCTTTTCGTCGAACGAGGGATCGGACACGAGGTAGGGCATGTGACTGAGCCCGAGAGTCGCCGGGCTGCCTGCGCCCTTGGCGCCTCCTTCGCGGCTCCAGTCCGCCCAAGTCAGGTTCCTGGCAATTCGGGGCCGGAGAGGCGAGTTGCCGACGATGGTCTGGAAGAACGACTCGTCGGGGCAGCGAGTGTGCTCGTGGAATCTGACCCAGCCCTTTTCTCGCGCGGCGAAGCTGGAGACATACTCGCAAGCCTCGCGCGACAGGGCCCACCATGTCGAGCCGGCGTACGGTAACAGCTCGCCGAAGCAGCGCTTGTAGTCCCGCTCGCGCGGCAGCAGCCGCAGGACCATCAGGCCGCGCTGGACGGCCCGCAGGGGCCGTGGGGTGCCGGGCCGGAGCTTGTAGTTGATCAGTCGCGAGATCGGCTTGCCCTCGTAGGGCATCGGGACGAGGTTCATGAATTCCTTGTCTGGATCTGCGGCGAAGAACCGCTCGATCTCCGCCGCTGAGCGCAGCGGATAGTCGGCGCCGCTGAGCAGGACGAATCTGTCGAATCGGCGCTCGTCCGCCAGCGCCGCCCGTATGAGCATGAGGATCGCCTGGACCTGAGAGAAGTCTCCCCAGTAGACGCGAATCCGCGGCTCGATGAACGTGACGTCACCGGCTTGTCGGGCTGCTTGGTAGTCGGCTATCTCGGAGTTCTTGTCGACGTGGACAAAGAAGGAGGCCGAGCTTGTGGACAGCGCTGAGATGAGCCGGCCGAGATGAGCGGGCGTGTTGTGAGCGAGGATTAGGTAGGCGATCTTCATGACAACTCTGCTCCTCGCCAGGGGCCGGAACGGCCAACGCGGAACGCGGTGTGAAAGCGGGGATAGGATACTGCCTGGCCTTTCGGCCTTCTTCGCCACCTTTCCTTGGGAACCGATGCCGTCGCCTCGGGTGGTATCGTTGCGGCCCCTCGACCCAGACCGGACTGCCACTCGAATGCGTCCTGCCGATGCCCGCCCCCGGCAAGCCATCTCTACCGGCTGACGAGCTATAAGATCCGGCCGACCACGCCAAAGCCGATTCGGGGCCTCCAGCGCCTGGCCATGGCGTTCGGGTTGATGACGCGCGAACGAGACTACAAGGCCTCCCTGCGTTACATGACTCCGTACGCGGGCGACACGTGGTGGGCGCTATCTCGCGATTGTTGCGAGTACATCGTGGGCTTCGCCGCCCGAGAGAAGGCCTTCTACGACTTCTACAAACATGCCCGCTACCCCGACGAGGCGTTCCTCCAGACCATCGTCGGCAATTCACCCTTCAAATCGAAGATCGCCCGGAACGTCACCTACGCGGATTGGCACCGAGGCGGCTACCACCCCGAAGTGATCACCGAGGAGCACGTGCGCTTCCTCTGCAATACCAAGTCGTTCCCGGCCGACGATCCCTATGGGCCAGGCGAGATGCTCTTCGCGCGCAAGTTCGCCGATGGTGCGGACGATCTGATGGAAGCCTTGCGGCAGCACATCATCGAAACCGAGCCGGAGTCCGGCGAAGCGTCGGCCCCGGTCTGAGAGCCGGCGACGCGGTCAGCGCCGGCCCGCAATCCCGCCAATGGGCCGTGCGTTAGGATGCACCCATGCCACGTCGGATCCTGTGCGTCATTGGCGCCCGCCCCAACTTCATGAAGATCGCGCCGCTGCTGGCCGCGTTCCGCTCTTCATCCGAGCCGTTCGAGTGCACCCTCGTACACACCGGCCAGCACTACGACGCAGCCATGTCCAGTGTCTTCTTCGAAGAGCTGAGCCTGCCGGCTCCGGACATCCATCTCGGTGTCGGTGCCGGAACTCAGGCCACGCAGACCGGCCGAATCATGGAGGCCCTGGAGTCGACCCTCGAGGAGCGCCGGCCGGACCTCGTCCTCGTGGTGGGCGACGTGAATTCGACGCTGGCCGCGGCGATAGTCGCGGCCAAGGCCGCCGTTCCGCTGGCGCACGTCGAGGCGGGGCTCCGCAGCTTCGACCGCCGGATGTCCGAAGAGGTCAACCGGATCGTGACGGACGGCTTGGGCAGCTACCTGTTCGCCACCGAAGACGATGCCGTCGCCAATCTGCGCCATGAGGGGGTGCCGGACGACCGGATCTTCATGACCGGCAACGTCATGATCGACACCCTCCAAGCCCTGCTGCCGAGGATCCGGGCCCGCGCGATGGCGGCCGAGCTCGGGCTCTCAGCCGGAGCCTTCGGCGTCGTGACGCTGCACCGACCGTCCAACGTGGACCACACAGCGATGCTTTCAGCCTGGGTCGCGGCGCTCTCTCGCATCGCCGAGCGGCTCCCCCTGGTCTTCCCGGTTCATCCGCGAACTCGGGGCCGAATGGCCGCCGACAGGCTCGATGAAGGATTGGCCTCAGCCGGCGTCCGGCTGATCGAACCGCTGCCGTACGTCGAGTTCGTCAGTCTCGTTGCCCAGGCTCGGCTCGTGCTGACCGATTCGGGCGGAATCCAGGAAGAGACGACCGTGCTGGGCATTCCCTGCCTGACTCTGCGAGACTCAACGGAACGACCCATAACCGTCACCCATGGAACGAACCGTCTCGTCGGCGCCAATCCCGAGGCGGCGATCGAGGCCGTCAAGGACGTCCTGGCCGCGCCGCCACCTGCGCCCCAGGCGCCTCCCCTTTGGGACGGCCACGCGGCCGAGCGCATCGTCGGGATCCTTCGGGGCCTCGACTGGCACATCCGGGACGACGCGCAGTCCACCGGGACCGCGGCCGCACCAGCGGCCCATCAATAGAACAGGCAACCAAGAGAACCGGCCGTCACAGGCCCACTATGTAGCGAGATCGAAGGAGATAGGTTGAGCGACGACCGCCGCATCGGCGTCATTGGCCTTGGCTACGTCGGCCTGCCCCTGGCGCTGGGCTTTCACGAAGCGGGGCTCAAGGTCGTTGGCGTCGATGCCAGCCCGACACGAGTCAATGAGCTGCGCGACGGTCGATCGCCGATCGACGATATCGAGGATGTCCGTCTCGAGGCGGCCTTGGACGGTGGGATCACCTTCGTGATTGCCGACGAGGCGAAGAAGCCGCTCTCCGACTGCGACGCGATCGTGATCTGTGTGCCGACGCCGATCACGCAGTCCAAGGACCCGGATCTGGAGCCGGTGCTTCGCGCAGCCGAGACCGTCAGCGAGTCGCTGCGGGCCGGGCAGCTCATCGTTCTGCAGTCCACCACATTCCCCGGCACCACCAACGGCCCGTTCCGGGCGGTGCTCGAGCGCTCCGGCCTGGCAGGGGGCAAGGACTTCGACCTGGCGTTCGCGCCCGAGCGGATCAACCCCGGCGATCCGGCCAGCTCCGGGCGGCTGGTACCGCGGCTGGTCGGCGGCACCACGCCCGAAGCCACACAGCGCACGAAGCGCTTGTTCGAAAACATCAACAACACCGTCGTCCCTCTGTCCTGCCCGGACGCGGCCGAGCTGGCAAAGCTGCTCGAGAACGTCTTCCGGAGCGTCAACATCGCCTTCGTCAACCAGCTCGCCCTGCTGTGCGAACGGATGGGCCTGGACGTCTGGGAGGTCGTGGACGCCGCCGCGACCAAGCCATTCGGGTTCATGGCCTTCCGGCCGGGCCCCGGAGTCGGAGGCCACTGCATCCCGGTAGATCCCTACTACCTGGCCTGGCGAACCCGCGAGTTCGACTTCGTCGAGCGATTCATCGAGCTTGCCGGCGACATCAACCTGGCGATGCCGCGCCATGCGGTGGAACTGGTGACACAGGCGCTCAACGTACGCGGCCGCTCCCTCAACGGAACTCGCGTCGGGGTCATGGGCGTGGCCTTCAAGCCCGACGTCCAGGACGCTCGCAACGCACCGGCGGCCAGCGTCATGGCGATCCTGCGCCAGCAGGGCGCGATCGTGTCCTACCACGATCCGCACGTGCCGGTCTTCCGCGACGCGGACGGCGTCGAGTTCAAGTCCACTCCACTCGACGAGCTGCTGGCTCAGTCCGACGTGGTGGTGGTGGTGACGGCGCATCGGGTCCACGACTGGGCGGACATCTACAGCCGCTGCGACCTGGTCGTCGACACGGTCAACAGCTCCCGCGGTCACGTCCGAAAGGCCGGCCAGGTGCTGCGGCTGGGCGCGGGCTGGGCCAAGCCGGACGCGCAGGCGAACTAGCCAGAACCGAACCCCCTCTTCCGCCCGAGCTTCCGCGCTCGAGCATCCCGCCCTGGCTTCGGCGCGGCCCGCGTCGGCTAGCGGTTCGCGCGCTCGGCGACCACCTCGTCGAACAGGCGGGCGAGCTCGGCCGTGAGATTGACGCGGTCGTAGCGGCCCGACGGATCGGCCGGGCCCCTGGGGGGCGGATCGTCTACCAGCCTTTCGACCACGTCCGCGACGCTCGCCGGGTCCACATCCGCCGACCGGCCGGTGGGCAGCGAATCGACCAGCTGGCGCCCCTCGCCGTGCGGCATCACGGCCAGGATCGGCCGATCCATCGCCAGGTATTCCAGCAGCTTGCCGCCGACGAACATGCGCGTCCCGGGCTCGTCCGGCATCAGCTGGAGCAGCGCATCCGCGCCTGCCATACGGGCAAGCGCGACGTCTCGCGGCACGAATCCTTCGAACGAGATCACGTCCCCCAGGCGCTCCGGCTTGGAGTACTCGGCCCCGGTTCGGCCGTTGGCCTCGTTCACCCGCCCGACGAAGTGGACACGCAGCCTGTCGCGCATTTCCGGCCGACGCTTGACCAGCATCTCTACTCCGCCGAGGAAGGCGTCCAGCTCCTGCGGCCGGTAGAGGCTGCCGGCAAACAGGATGTGGAAACGGCCGGCTTCGTGCGGCTCAGGCGCCATCTCGATGAGATCGGCCCGGTCGTAGCCGTTCGGGATGTAGACGAACTTGAGCGCCTGATCCGGGTAGCGCTCGGCGTACTGCTCGCGCAGCAGGTCCATAGCGAAGGTCACGCGAGCGGCGCGCTTGATGACCCAGCGTTCGGTTCGAGGCTGGAGCCAGCGCTTGAGCCGGCCCGGAGGAGCGACGAACGGGTTGCCGATCCAGGGGTCGCGGAAATCGGCGATCCAGGGACGGCGCGTCAACCCGGCGACGATGCCGCCCACCATGTGAGTGGTGATGGGCAACGCCGAGGAGAAAACGACGTCGACGCGCTTGCGGCGATGAGCCCGCCAGCCCGACCAGCAGGCGAACGGCACCCATGCGACCGTCGGATCCGGGTACAACAGAATCGCCCAGACGCGGTTCCAGCCGATGGCGAACTTGCGCAGGATGCGCGACCTTCGGCTCGATCTCATCGAGGCGGAGGTCGTGTCCGTCGCGCGGGCACCCGAGCCGGCAGCCCTGCGGTTGAGACGATTCTCGACAGCGTTGGGGAGCTTGCCCGGCTCGAGGCTATGTGTGCGCCGGATCTCCAGCGTGGGCGAGAGCGCCTTCATGAGCGATTCGTCCCGCACCGGAAAGGCGGGGTTGCCCGGTGCCACGACGCTCGGGGTCCAGCCGAACCTGGGCAGGTACGTGACGAACTTGAGGACGCGCTGGACGCCTACCCCGCCCGCGGGCGGAAACTGGTAGGCGATCATCAGCGCCCGACGCTCGGTCAAGAAGCGGGATCCTCCGTCGAGACCGCCCGCCCTGGAGGCAAGATCGGTCGGCGGAGATTGTATCGAACCGCTACCCTGCCAACCGATGAAGGTGCTCTTCCTGTCACGCTGGTACCCCAGTCCCGAGCGGCCCTATCACGGCATCTTCGTGCGCGAACACGCCAGGTCGGCGCGAGCCGCCGGCCACGAAGTGGCCGTCCTGCACGTCCCCGAGGACAAGGTGCCGGTGCGCTGGCTCTACCGGCTGGTGCGCGAACCGGACCCGAAGCTGACCGAAGGCATCCCCACGTACCACCTCCACTGCCGTCGCGTTTCGCTGCCGCGGCTGGCGAGGATCTCTGGCGCGCTCTCGTACGGCATCTTCCTGCTCAGCACCGTGGCCGCGTACCGCCGCATCCGCCGCGACGGCTTCCGCCCCGACCTGTTCCACGCCAACGTGTGGTCGTCGAGCATGGCGGCGAGCCTGCTGGCGCGGCTCACAAGGCGGCCGTTCGTCGTCACGGAACACGCCACGGCATTTCCGAATCGGGCGCTCTCGGCGACGGCCGTGAGCCACGTTCGGCATTCCTACCCGCGGGCGGCGGCGGTCATGCCCGTATCGGAGAACCTGCGCCAGGCCATCGAGGCGTACGGTGTCCACGCCACTTTCCAGGTCGTCCCGAACGCCGTCGACACGTCGCTTTTCTGGAACGACCCGATGCACTGCCCCGGCGACCCGAAGCACCTGGTCTTCGTCGGCGCCCTGGAGCCGAGCGGTCACAAGGGCTTCCCGACGCTGGCCGAGGCGCTCGTGGCCCTGCGCGAGCGGCGTCGCGACTGGCACCTGGACGTCGTCGGCGACGGCCCCTCTCGTGCCGGGTATCAGCAGCTCATCGCCGACCGCGAGCTGGACGGCCTGGTCACTTTCCATGGCTCGCGGCCCAAGGCGGAGATCGCGGCGATGATGCGCGACGCCGACCTGTTCGTGCTGCCGAGCCGCTTCGAGAACCTGCCCTGCGTGATCATCGAAGCCATGACGTCCGGCCTGCCGATCGTCTCGACGAGGGTAGGCGGCATACCGGAGATGGTGTCGGACGACGAGGGCATCCTCGTCGAGCCGGACGACGCGCCCGCGCTGACCGCCGCCCTAGATTGCGCGCTCTCCGGCCTCGGCAGGTTCGACCGGAGCTCGATCGCAGCCCAGGCCCGCCAGCGGTACAGCCTCGAAAACGTCGGCAGGCAACTGGGGTCTATCTACGAGGCGATCGTCGCGGGCCGCTAGCAACTCGGCAGTCGGCCGCGAACCCTGGCAGACAATTCGTAGTACGCATCCTCGACGGCGGCCAGCGATCGGGACGCGTCCGCGCGGTCGGCTACGATGCGCCTGGCCGCGGAGCCGAGCTCGGCCCGTTCGCGCGCCGACCGCGCCAGTGCTCGGCTGATCGCGGCCGCGGTGGCGTTCACATCGTCCACGGGAACAAGGGATCCGGGCTCCAGCTGCCCAAGCCACTCCCTGACACTCGGCAGGTCCGTTGCCACAATCTGGCAGCCGCTGGCCATAGACTCCAGGATCGCGCTCGAGGTGGAATCGGAAAACGGCACGGATACGACGACGTCGGCCAGCCGCAGCAGGTCCGGCATCTCCGCGTCCGACAGATCCGCGATCATGATCAGCCGCTCGGCAAGACCCAGCGACGCAGCCAGCTCCTCGACCGAAGCGACGTCCGCCGGATCGGACCGGCCGGCCAGCATCACGAGCGACACGTCGTCAGGCAGCTTTCGGACCGCCTTGACCACCACCTCCGGGCGGTAGATCCCGGACAGCGCCCGGGGCGCCAGCACAACCCGTCGTCCCTGGAGGCCGAGGCGCCGCCGCATCCCCGTCGGGTCATCGCCCGGCGAGAAGCGGTCGAGATCCACGCCCCACTGGACCATCTGCAGACTATCCTCCCGGGCTCCCATGGCAACCGCCCCACGGCCAAGAGCCGCGGAGTTGACCATGACCCGGTCTGCCGAGCGAAGCGCCAGCCGGCCCAGGGTGGAGTTCGGCCAGCGCCGTGTGACGAATATGTCCGAACCCCATGCCGTGATGACGTAGGGGTGGCAGCCGGACATCCAGGCATGCCAGCCGTTCGGGTTGAGGTAGTGTCCGTTGACGACGTCTGGCTGGAACGCCCGCAGCGCGCGCCGGATCGACCGCCTGGCCCGGGCGTAGCTCAGGGGCGGGACACGGCCGCGGGAGCTGAACGGCCAGAAGCGATCGACCCGAACGTTCTCGTGCAAGCCGGGCCGGATGGAGACGTTGACGGGAACCATGAGCAGGACTTCGTGATCGCGATCGGCGAAGTAGCCGATCCAGCGCCGCATGTGAACGTTGTTTGCGTCGCCGAAGAACGCCAGCCTCAGTCGCGGCCGCGCCAGCGCCTCGTCAGTCATTTGCGGACGCGAGGGCATCCAGGACCGCGGCGAGTTCGCCGGCCAGGTTTGGTCGGGAGAAGCGGCCCTCCGGATCCGCGGGCGCTGGGGCCGGCGGATGGTCGAGGAGGCGTTCGAGCGCCGCGGCCACGGACTCGGGCTCGACGTCGGCGACGATACCGGTCGGCAGGCTCTCGACCAGGGTCCGGCCCTCTCCGGGCGGCATCACGGCCAGGATCGGCCGGTCGAAGCCGAGGTATTCGGCCAGCTTTCCGCCGACAAAGATGCCCGAACCGGGAACGTCGGGCATGAGCTGCAGCAGTGCGTCGGCACCCATCATCCGGCCGATGGCCATCCGGCGTGGCAGCAGGCCTTCCATGGAAACGATGCCGCTCAGACGGCCGGGCGTCGAGAAGTCGCCGATGATTCGGGCGTTGGCGTCCTTGACCCGGCCAACGAAGTCGATCCGCAGCCGCGAGCGCAGATCGGGCCGGCGCTCGAGCAGCCGCTCAGCGCCGGTCAGGAAGACCTCCAACTCCTTGGGGCGATACAGGCTGCCCGCGTACAGGAGATGGAACCCGCCTGGCCGCGGTGAAGGCAGGGGCTCGACGCCGACCTGGTCCGCCGGATCGTAGCCGTTCGGGATGTAGGTGAACTTGGCGCGGAACTCCGGATAGCGCTCCGCATACATCTCGCGCAGAGCCTCCACGGCCAGGGTGACCCGGTCCGCACGGGTGACGATCCAGCGCTCCGCGCGTCGCTGGAGCCAGCGCTTCGGGCGCGACGTCTTCGGCTCGAACGCGTTGCCGATCCACGGATCGCGGAAGTCGGCCACCCAGGGTCGATGGATCCGGCCCTTGACCATGCCGGCGGCCAGATGGCAGGTGAACGGAGGCCCGCTCGAGTAGATGCCATCGACGGGGGTACGACGATGCGCCCGCGTGGCGGCCCGGACGGCGAATGGGAGCCATGGGACGGCCCAGTCCGGGAACAGGATAATGCCCCAGAACCAGCGCCACACACCGAGTAGCCGGCGCAGGACCCTGGTCCGAAGGCCACGGCCGCTCACCTGGCTCGCCAGATCGCTGACGCCCTCTCCGCCCGGTCTCGAACGGCCGAGACGCCTCACCACGGCGTTCAACAGCTTGCCGGGTTCGAGGCTCCGAGTGCGGTGGACCTCCATGTCCGACGGCAGAGCCTCGAGGAGAGAGGAATCGCGGACCGGGTACTCCGGGTCGCCCGGCGCGACGATGACTGGCTGCCAGCCCCAGCGCGGCAAGTACAAGGCGTACTTGAGCGTCCTCACCACGCCGATGCCGCCCACGGGCGGGAAGTAGTACGTCACCACCAGAACCCGGCGATCAGTAGCGGCACTCGAGCCGGCGGCCTCACCCAGCTGTCGTGGGGCCGCCACTCCGTCTGCTGTTGAACCGCCGGCCGTCGGATCGGCCTTCACGATCGCGGACCCTCGGTAGTGGCGACCGATTCGGCCACGCCGCGGCGGCCGGCCTTGGTGACCCGCGCCACGACCGCGCTCCCGAGGCGACCCAGCGTTCGGCGCAGCAGGAGCATCTCTTCCTTGCCCGGCATGAGGATCGTCAGCGGCGATAGGTGTGATACGCGGCTTGCCGTCATGAGCATGAACGCGGCCAGGCTGCCGTAGGAGAAGAGCGACGCGGTACTCGCGCCCACGATCCCGAAACGCGGGATCAGGACCAGGTTGGCGACGACGTTGATGACGAGCGCGATCGACGCTCCGATGGACACGATCCCGGGCCGGCCGCGCCCGGACACGTAGCTCGAGGCGACCTTCGCCAGGGCCATTGCCATGATCCCCGGCAGCAGCACGAAGAAGGCCGGCAAACAGCCTTCGAACTGGGGCAGGACGACGTGGACGCCGACGAAGGCAACTGGGATCAGGGCCAGACCGCACACCACGGTCAGCAGTACCGTGAACCGCGCCACACGCGGCAGAGAAGCGTTCGCCTCGGCGGCCGTCGCCCCGCTGACCCGGGGCAGGAAGATCGTCGTGACCGAGTCCGGGATGTAGAACAGCAGCTCGGCCATCGTGAACGCCATGTTGTAAAGGCCGAGCTCGGCCGCCTGCCCGACCAACAGGGCCTGCAGGATGAAGACGTCGATCCGGTAGTTGAAATAGCCGGTGATGCTGGCCGGCATGATCTTCAGTCCGTAGGCGACGAGGCTTCGGTACGGGACGGGGCTGCCCCCTGGTTCACGACGGGCAAGCATCACCACAGCGACGATGACTCGGATCGCAAAGAGCCAGGTGATCGAGACGCTGGCCAGGACGGCCCCGACGACGCCCATGTTGAGCACGGCAACGAAGAGCAAGGCCAGGCACAGCGTGGCGAAGGCCTGCCCGACGACTATCCAGCTGTAGGTTCGCGTCCGTTGACGCCCGTACAGGATTCCATTGGCGAAGGTGCCGAAGAGCGCGGCCGGAACGGTGATGATGCCCAGCCACAGCCATTGCGGAGGAGCTGCCGAGAAGATGCTCTGCTCCAGCCAGGGCAGCGTCAAAACGACGGCACCAACCAGGACCGCCGCAAGGCCGGCGGCCATCAACAATCCCATCCGCAGCAAGCCCATGATGGACGCGCCACGAGCGCTGAAGTAGTTGATGGCGCTCGGCATTCCGAACACGCCGATGGCCGATAGCAGGCCGGGCACGTAGATCACCGCGACGTACTCGCCCTTGCCTTCCGGGCCCAGGATGCGGGACAGCGCCACGGACGTTGCCAACGAGAGAGCGAAGGCGACGGCCTTGGTCGAGAAGACCGCAGTCACCTTCCTGGTGAAGACCCCGTCGGCGGAAGAGCGGCTCATGAACCTCCCACGGGGCCGTTCCGGCGGCCCAGCAACGAGTAGTACATGTTCTCCAGGGCGGCCAGCGTTCGAGCCTGATCCGACCCTTCGACGACTCGGGCCCGCAGACCCGCAACCCGCTTCGCCCGATCGGCCGGCGGTTCGTCCAGCAGGCGGGCTATAGCATCGGCGGTGGCCGCCGGGTCGTCCACTGGCACGAGTTCGAGTCCGCTCGAGCCGTCGAGCCATTGCCTGATGGCTGGCAGATCGCTTACGACGACTGGGCGCTCGCAGGCCAGAGCCTCGAGCATGGTAACCGACGCCGAGTCAGACGCCGGAATCGAGACCACCGCGTCGGCCAGCCGGTAGAGGGCCGTCATGTCGTCGTGGCTTACCTTCGGCACCAGCACTAGCCGTTCCGAAAGACCGAGTTCGGCAGCCAGGCGCTCGATTCGCGCCAGCTCCCCGGCCTCGGCCCGAGCAGTCGACATAACCAGGACCACGTCCCCCGGCAGCCTCGACAGGGCTTCTACCACGACCCCCTGCCGGTATAGCGGTGCGATCGTGCGTGGCGCGAAGACCACGCGCTTGCCAGCAAGCGCGAGACGGGCCCGCAGTTCGGGCGAAGCCAGCCCGGGGGAGAACCGCCGCACGTCCACGCCGATGGTTACGGCGCGCAGACGCTCCGGATCCGCACCGGCGGCTAGTGCCGCGTCGCGCATCACCGGATTGATCATGACCATATCCGCGGCTCGAAGGGTCAGTCGCGCGAGCGTTCTGGCGATCCGCGAACGCCCCGGGTGAATGAAGACGTCCGAGCCCCACAGAGTCACGACGTACGGATGGAAGCCCGAGAGCCAGGCATTCCAGCCATGAACCGTGAGGAAGTGAGCGTTGAGGACGTCAGGCTGGACCCGCCTCACCGCCTCCCGTATGGACCGCCGGCCTCGCAACAGGCTGAGTGGCGTCACTCGCCGCCGGACAGCGAAACTCCGGAAGCGCTCGATCCGAATCGACTCTGCCAGACCGGGTTCCACTGCCCTGTCATCGGCCACGAGCGCAGTAATGTGGTGGCCCCGTGCCGCAAGGAAGCCGGTCCAGACGCGCAGGTGGACACTGTTGACGTCGCCCAGGAAAGCCAGGCGAAGTGGCCTCCGCCCTTCCCCGATGCGCTCAGAGGGGACGCCACTCGTCAGCTCATCGGCCATCCGCTGGCCGGGATTCGTCGTAAGCGGGGGGATTCGAGCTTCTCATGTAGGGTCGATTGTATGCGCGGCGTCGCCGCGCGGCAGAGGCCGCCGGCCACCGCCGACGCGAGCTTGAGCCAAGAGGGATCGGGTACCATTCCGGGCGTCGTCGCGTGAACAGGAAGGAGCCCGGCGCTGTCTGCTCTCGCTGCCGTCACGGGAAGCGAAGGTTTCATCGGTTCCCACCTGGTTGAGGCGCTGGTCAAGCGCGGCCACCGCGTCCGGGCGATGGTCCTGTACAACTCGTTCAACTCGTGGGGCTGGTTAGACTCGCTGCCGGCGGACGTCATGGCCAACGTGGACGTCCAGCTCGGCGACGTGCGCGACATCGCCTCCGTCCAGAAGCTCGTCGACGGCGTGGACGTCGTCTACCACCTCGCCGCCCTGATCGCGATCCCCTACTCCTACCGCTCGCCGCGTTCCTATGTGGACACCAACGTCAGCGGCACGCTCAACGTGCTCGAAGCCGCCCGGAACGCCGCCACGCCGCGCATCGTCCACACCTCAACCAGCGAGGTCTACGGCACCGCCCGCAGTGTCCCGATCAACGAGGACCACCCGCTCCAGGGCCAGTCGCCGTACTCCGCGTCCAAGATCGGCGCCGACAAGATGGCCGAGAGCTACCACCTCTCGTTCGAGCTTCCTGTCGTGACGCTTCGGCCGTTCAACACCTACGGCCCGCGCCAGTCCAGCCGGGCCGTCATCCCGACGATCCTGTCGCAGCTCTCCGCCGGCCAGCGCGAGATCCGGCTCGGTGACCTGCGCCCGACCCGCGACTTCACCTTCGTCGAGGACACGGCCCGCGCCTTCATGGCCGTGGCCGAAGCTCCGGCCGAGAAGGTCGTCGGCAGGACGCTCAACGCCGGCACCGGCGTCGAGATCTCGATCGGAGATCTGGTCAAGACGATCGCCAGGTCGGCTGGCTACGAAGTCACCGTAACCGAGGAAGCCGAACGGCTGCGCCCGCCCGGGTCCGAGGTCATCCGCCTCCTGTGCGACGCTTCGCGCCTGACCGCCGCCACCGGCTGGAAGCCCGAGGTCGCCCTGCCCGAAGGCCTCGCCCGAACCGCCGAGTGGTTCGCCAACCCGGAGAACCTGGCCCGGTACAAGTGGGCCGCGTTCACGGTATGAGCGCTCGATGAGCGTCCGTCACGCCGTCCTGCTGGCGGGGGGGAAGGGCACCCGGCTCCGGCCTTATACGACCGCGATCCCCAAGCCGCTCGTCCCGATCGGCGACGAATGCGCCATCATCGAGATCGTCCTGCGCCAGCTTTCTCGCGACGGCTTCCGCCGCGTCACGATCGCCATCGGCCACCTGGGCGAGCTGATCCGCGCGTACGTTGGGACCGGGGAGCAGTGGGGCCTCGAGGTCGACTACGCGACCGAGGACAAGCCGCTCAGCACGATGGGCCCGGTCGTGCAGCTCCTGGACCGCCTGCCGGACAACTTCCTGGTCATGAACGGCGACATCCTCACGGACCTGAGCTTCTCCCGCCTCTTCGAAGCTCATCTGGCGGGCGGCGCGCCGCTCACGATCGCCACGTACCACCGCCAGGTCAACGTCGACTTCGGCGTGCTGACGGTCGAAGGCGGGCAGGTCGTCGGCTTCGCCGAGAAGCCGAGCCTCGACTACAACGTGAGTATGGGCGTGTACGGCGTGTCTCGAAGCGCCCTGTCGAGCTATCGCTCGGGCGAGCCGCTCGGCTTCGACCGCCTGGTCCTCGACCTGCTGGCCGCCGGCCGAAACCCGGCCTCCTACAAGTTCGACGGCTACTGGCTAGACATCGGCCGACCGGACGACTACGACCGCGCCAACCTGGAGTTCGTGCAGCTTCGGTCGCACCTGCTTCCGGACGCCTAAGTCGAGGGGCTCGCGATGCCGGTCATCCTGGTCATGGGCGCCAACGGCTTCATCGGCCGGCACATCGCCGCCGACTTCGCCGCCCGGCCCGACATTACGGTCGTCGGTGGGGGCCTGGGCGCGGCACCCGAAGGGCTCGAAAAGGGCTGGCTCGAACTCGACCTGCTGGCCGGCGACGGACGCCTGGCGGCAGAACTGCGGCGCATCGCGCCGGCGGCGCTGGTCAACTGCGCCGGGGCCACGGTCGGCAGCACGGCGGACCTGTTCCGCCTCAACGTGCTGACCACGGACGCGATCCTCTCGGCGCTGCGTGACAGCGGAGCGCCGCCGCGGCTCGTCCACCTCGGCTCTGCGGCGGAGTACGGACCCGGCCCGCAGGGCGCGCCCGTGTCCGAGGCCGCGTTCCCGCTTCCGGTGAGCCCCTACGGCATCGCCAAGCTCGCCGCCACGTACCTGGTCCTGGCCGCGGCACGACAGGGCCAGAACGCGATCGTGCTGCGCGTCTTCAACGCCCTGGGCCCGGGCATGCCCGAGAACTCGCTCCCCGGCGCCGCCACCCGCCGGCTCGCGGCCGCCCTGGCGAGTGGCAGCCGCCGCGTGGAATTCGGACCGCTCGGCTCCGTGCGTGACTTCATCGACGTGCGCGACATCTCGTCGGCGGTCCTGGCCGCCTCCCTGGGCGGGACCGTGCCGCCGCTGATCAACGTCGCCACGGGGCAGGGCCACACCGCCCGCGACCTGGTGCGCGGCCTCGCTTCGGCGATGGGCTACGACGGCGAGATCGGCGAGGACGCGGCGTCGGCCTCGCCACGTTCGGCGGACGCGGCCTGGCAGGTGGCCGATGTCTCGATCGCACGCAACGCGCTGGACTGGGAACCCGCCCACGACCTCGAGTCCAGCGTGCGATTCATGGCGGAGAGTCTGGCGCCCCGCTGACGCTCTCCCCAACCGGTTCCGGAGCGGCGCGCAGTTAGCCGGACAGGACGAAGAAGATGTCGACGCCGAGGAACCCGCCCTGCGCCCGCCCGTAGCCCAGGTGGTAGCCGATGACCGCGAGCACGGCCACGGCTCGAATGTCGTCCAATGCCGGCCGATAGCCCGCCATGCCCGCGGCTTGGCGCTCGACAGAGACCGAGGAGGGGGCGGCGGCGGCCCGACCGTTCGGCGACGCGGCCGCCTTCCCCCGTTCGGTCATCGAGCCCCCGACGCCCCGGCTCATCCCGGGCAGCGGGCAACTCTCCAAGGCCGCTGCCCGCCTGCGGCGATGTCGCGGGCGATCTCCTCGATCGTCTCTTCGAGCGGCGTCGTGGGCACGAAGCCGATCAGGCTCCGCAGCCGGCTCACGTCCGGAACGCGGCGGCGCATGTCCTCGAAGCCCCTGCCGTACGCCGACTCGTAGTCGACCAGCTGGACGGGCGAGTTCGACCCCACGATCCTGCACACCAGGGCGGCCAGATCGCGGATCGAGATCTCGCGCGGGTTGCCGAGGTTGACCACCTCGCCGATGGCGGCCGGCGTGGCGGTCAAGGCCATGAGCGCCGCCACGACATCGTGAACGTTGGTGAAGCAGCGCTGCTGGCTGCCGTCGCCGTAGACGGTGAGTGGTTGGCCTTCGATCGCCTGGCGGACGAAACGCGGCACGACCATGCCGTACGCACCGGTCTGGCGCGGACCGGTCGTATTGAACAGTCGCACGACCGTCACCGGCAGCCCCAGCTCCTGGTGGTGGGCCAGGGCCAGGAATTCGTCCGTGGCCTTCGACACCGCGTACAACCAACGATGGACCTTCGTGGAACCGTAGATCGTGTCGTCGTCCTCGTTGAGGGCGTCCGCGGCATTCTTGCCGTAGACCTCGCTGGTTGAGGTGAAGAGCGTCCGAATGCCGCGCGCCGCCGCCCGCTCGAAGACCGCGGACGAGGCGTCCAGGTTCGTTCGGATCGACGTCAGGGGGTGCTGCAGAATCTGGAACACTCCGACCGCGGCGGCCAGGTGGTAGACCACTTCCACTCCGTCGAAGGCGGGTTCGATCACGGCCGGGTCCTCCGCCTTGCCCGGGTAGAAGCGCACCCGACCGTCCGCCACATGCTCGCCGATGTTCTCGAGGCGGCCGGTCGAAAGGTCGTCGACAACGACCACTTCGTCGCCCCTGGCCAGGTGGGCGTCGACCAGATGCGAGCCGACGAAGCCGGCGCCGCCGGTGACGAGGACCCTCATCGCGAGCCGCCCGCCTTTTGTGCAGCGGCGACGGGCGCCGAGACCGGTGGGGCCAGCTCAGCCGCCGCGACCGGGTTCTCGAACGGAACCCGCAGGGCGACGATCGTCTCGAAGCCGAGCACCAGCACGCCAGCGGCGGCCACGACGATGATCTCGATCATCGGAGAGGGAGCCAGCCAGGCCAGGAGCATCGCCAGGCCACCGCACACGCCGCTGGCCAGTCCCACGACCCCGAGCATCTCCCATGGGCGGAGGCCGGCGCGGACCAGCCGGTGCGAGGTGTGGTCCGTGCCGCCGAGAAACGGCGAGACGCCGCGCCGTATGCGCGTCACAGAAACCATGGCCACGTCCCCGAACTGGACGAAAGCGGCAAGGGGAATGGCGAGAGCGGCAGCGGTCGCCTGGGCACTCGGATGGATATCCGCGTCGTGAATCAACAGCGCCCCGGCGCCGGCCAGCGCGAAGCCGAGCATCAGGCTTCCGGCGTCGCCCATGAAGACACGGGCTGGCGGGCGGTTGTGCACCAGGAAGCCAAGGCACGCGCCCGCGATCACCAGCCCGAGGGCCACTTCGTTGCCCTTCATGCCGGCCACGATGGCCGTCAGGGCGATCGTCAGGGCCGTCTCCGCCGAAAGGGAGCTGGCCAGCCCGTCCGAGTTGTCGACCAGATTCGTGGCGTTGGTCATCATCGGAATGGCGATTGCGCCGGCCAGGCCCACCGCCAGCCTGGGCAGCGGGTCGAGATCGTCAAAGACGACGACCACGAAGCCAGCGCCCAGCAGCGCCTCGGCGATCAGGCGATAGCGCGGGTGCACGTCCCACAGGTCGTCCATTAGCCCGATGGCCGTGAGACCGAAGAGGCCGGCCAGCCAGGCGGTCAGCGTCGCTCCTTCGTCGACCGCCATCCACGCGACGGCCCCGACTGCGATCGCCACGGCCAGACCACCCAGGATCGGCACGACCTGGCGCGACCAGCGATCGGCACGAGGGTGGACGACTGCCCCGTAGCGAAAGGCCAGTCTGTTCGTCAGCGGCACCATCAGGACCGCCACCGCGAAAGCGGCCACGCCAAAGGCCAGCGGACCCGAGATCACAGCTTCACACCTCGCTCTGCTAGCACGTGACGATACAGGCTGTCGAGGTCGTCCACGAGGCGTTCTGCCGCATATCTGACCGCTCGCTCCGGCGCGGCCGCCCCCGGAGGCGCCGGCACTTCGCAGTCTGGGCCTGGGAGGCAAGGGCGTCGAGACTTCACTGACCCGGCCCGGTGTCGGCCGCGGGACCGCTCCCCAGTCAGCGTTACGGCGTGGCGGCAGGAGCCGCGATTGGCTGCGCGGCCTTGGTCGGCTCGGGCGTCACTACGGCTACGGGCACGTGTTCGGCTGCTTCTTGCCGAAATACCGGCTGCCCTCACCGAAGAGCTGAACGGACAGCGCGGCGATCTTGTCGAGCCGCAGGCAAGTCGTCGATATGGCGATGTGGAACTTGGCCCCTAGGCCGGTGTCACTGTAAGGGGGGCCCAGAACGACCTGAGTGATGTTCGAGGACGGGATCTGGTCTCCGAGCGCGACCATGTCGGCCACCTTGTTGGCCGGGAAGGTGGTCCTGACCGAGGATCCGAGCGTCTGCATCAGCGTCGGCAGCTTCATGATCATGGCCGGGCTGGCCATCTTGTGCTCGAGCGCGATCATGACCTGCTGCTGCCTGGACTCTCTCCGATAGTCGTTGTTGTTCGCGCCGTGTCGGGATCGCACGTAGGCGAGCGCGTGCTTGCCATCCAGGTGGTGGGGCCCGGCCGAGAGATAGAAGCCCGGGGCCTCGTTGTCCAGCCAGTCGTACGTGCCATCGTTGATGACGCTCGGGTTGACGATGTCGATGCCGCCTACCAGATCGATCATTTTCATGAAGCCGGCGAGGTCGATGACCGCGTAGTAGTCGATCGGAATGCCTACGAGATAGCCGATCTCCCTGACGAAGGTCGTCATCGCATCATCTGGGGACTTGATCCAGCCATGCTGGACGTACGTGACCAGCGCGTTGATGCGAGTCGTGGGCCCGACCGTTCCTCCGAAGTACAGAGGGTACGCGGCGCTGTCGCGGGGCACGCTCAACATGGCGACCTTGTTCGTGACCGTGTCCAGGCTGACGACCATGATCGTGTCGTACAGGTGCTCCGAGCGCGTGGCGTACTGATCCACCCCTGTGAGCAGGATGGTCATCCTTCCGGTGACCGCCGATCGCGACGGAAGGGGCTCGAAGCTCGCCGGCGGCGGGGAGCCGCCAGCGTAGATGTCAGGTGGCGGGGTCTCCGACCTGTGGGCCCCAAGCTTGTTGAGTGCGATGGCGTCGATAGAAGCGCCGGTGTTCCTCGTCGGCGGCACGCCAGGCATCGCCGAGCGTGCCGCCGCGGCCATCACCGCGGTTCACCCCGGACTCCGGGTGTGCGGCAGCCATCACGGTTTCGTTGCCCCATCAGACATCCCTGAGCTGACCGAGCTGATCTCACTAAGCGGTGCCGCTCTTGTACTCATCGGGGCCGGCGCACCGATCCAGGAGCGTCTCGCAGTCCGAGTCGGAGAGCGAAAGGCCTCGCTCGTCCTGTGCACGTGCGGGGGATACTTTGATCAGGTCAGCCGCCCCGGAAGCTACTACCCCCGTTGGGCTTATTCATTGAAGCTTAATTGGGTCGTCCGTCTGTGCCGCGAACCGCGTCGGCTGTGGCGTCGTTACCTGCTGGGGAACCCGCGCTTTGTGATCGATTCAGTGATCTGGCGAGCGCGGACGCGGGGCAGCGGTCGCTGAGCTGGCCGAGCGGTGGAACGAACCCGCGCGTCGCTAGCGTGAAACTGCTTCCTCAGGGTCGGGCACGACCCCGTCCATGGCCGTCGGACACTCGGAGCGGTACGGGGGCCCCTCCGTCCCGACCATTGCTATGGCTCTCCCCGCGAGCGAATGAGGGAACTGTCTTGCTATCCTGTGGATTGGTTTCACTCAGGGAGACTTGAGCCAGTGATCGAACACTACTGGGCCGGCCATAGGTCGGCGGTAATAACGGTCAGCGCGATCGCGGTAGTGGCAATCGCGGCCGCGGGCTTGCTGACCGTGGTCAGGCCGGGCGGAACCGCTCAGCCCAGCGCAACGCCGGGCGCCACAGAATCGGCGATCGCCTCGCCTTCCATGTCCGGCTCACTGACACCTCTCCCCGAGCCGTCCGCCACGCCTGCCGGCTCGGCGACGCCCGCGGATTTAGCCTACTCCGACCTCGACGGAGTGCTCACCTCCGCGGATCTCGCTCACCGCCTGCCCATTGCGATCATGGTCGACGACAACGTCGTCGCCCGGCCGCAGTCCGGCTTCTCCTCCGCCTCGATCGTGTACCAGGCCCCGGCCGATGGAGGTGAAGACCGCTACATGATGGTCTTCCAGGAAGGGACCGCGACCGACATCGGGCCGGTACGAAGCGCCCGCCCCTACTTCGTCTACTGGGCAGCCGAATCCAAGGCGCTGTTCGGGCACTATGGCGGCGACACCAAGTCGCTTCGGCAGGTCATTCCGGCCAACGCCAACAACATCTATAACATGGACGACCTCAACGGCGGCTCCTGCCCGTACCACCGGATCGCCAGCCGCGCCGCCCCTCACAACGCCTACACCAACTCCACCGTACTGATCACGTGCGCCGCCAAGCGTCACTACCCGGCCACCTATCAGAACCTGCCTGTCCGGACCTTCAGAGACGACTCGCCGCTCTCACAGCGACCCGCGACGCAGTCCATCTCTGTCGCCTATCCAACCGGCGCGGTCGGCTACAAGTTCGACCCAGCGACAGACTCCTACCTCCGCTCGGTGCGCGGCAAACTTCAGATCGACGCGGCCAACGGCCAGCAGGTGAAGGCCCGGAACGTAATCGTTATGTTCCAGGCGGTGACCATCGACCCGCAATCCGAGCCCGGTCACCACCGCCCCGTGGTGGCCAACGTCGGAACCGGCACAGCCGTCGTCTTCCTCGAGGGCCGCGCGACCGTCGGTACCTGGAAGAAGACCTCGAACACAGCTCTCACCCGCTTCTACGACCAGTCGGGCAAGGAGATACAACTCGTGCGAGGCGAGATCTTCACCCAGAGCGTGCCGATCGGGACGGCCTTGACCTACAAGTAGAACGGGACCAGGGCGTAGCGGGCGGCTGTAGAGTCCCGTCGGCCGCGGGAACCACTCAGTGCGCGCAGGGCGCCGGGGTGATCCCTTCCATGCCGTAGTAGCGGCTGTCCGTACCGAAGAGCTCGACCGACAGGCCGGCGACGCGGGGCAGTATCAGACGACTCGTCCAGGTCCCCTTGGTGAGCGAAGCAGCCGGGTGGTAGTCGTAGGGTGGCCCGAGCACGCACTGGGTGATGTCGCCTGGCCCGAGGTGCTGGACGACGGATACGTAATCCCTCACCGTCTTGAGGGGGAAGTTGGTCTGAATCGTCTTGGAGGCCAGCGAGAGGAGCTTAGGCAGAGCGGCGACGCCCGCTGGCGTGGCAAGCTTGCGCGCCGCTGACAGGAGCACGTCCTGCTGGCGGCCGGCGCGCACGTAGTCGCTGCCCCCGTTGTGGCGGGATCGAACGTACTTGAGGGCGTTCTGGCCGTTCAGGCACACGTTGCCGGAGGCAATGTACGTGTGCTGCGAAGGATCGTTGATGGCCTTGGGGTTGTAGACGCAAACGGTATGGCCGGGGAGCAGATTCACCATGCTCGGGAAGTTGGCCATGTCTATCGCGGCGTAGTAGTCGACCTTCACGCCCACGAGATAGCCGACCTCCTTGGTGAAGGCCGTCATGGAGGAGTCCGGCGCCGGGATCTTGTGGTTGGCAACCAGAGTGGCGAAGTTGTTGATCTTGGTGTTCACGCCGGCCGTCCCGCCCCAGTAGTAGTCGAAGTTGGACGTGTCGCGAGGGATGCTGATCATGGCCACCTTGTTCGTGTCCATGTCGAGGCTGACGAGCATGATGGCGTCATACATGCTGTGTCCGCGTCCGGGCAGCCAATCTATGCCACCCAGCAAGATCGTGAGACGGTGCGTCGGCTGTGGCTCCGGCGTCACCTCGGGCGTTGCATTGGGCGGCGAGTAAGAGCCGAAGGGCTGCCACTCGGGCTGGGTCGGCGAAGGCGTCGGCGTTGGCGTTGGCTGGGAGGTCGGCTCGTCGGCCGGCTGGTTGTCCCCGATGGTGTTGTTCGGGAGGTCCACGTCGAATCTGTACCAGGCCCAGGATTCGTAAACGACCCCGGCATGCACCGCCACGACGGCGAGCAGCAGGACCGCGATCACGCCCGAGTCCAGCAATCCCGGGCGGCGGCGGGGCCCGGTGACGGCGTAGGCGTGGACCACCGCGACGATCCGCCAGGCGCCGAGAAGCACGGCACCGATGACAAAGGTCAGGGCGAATGAGTCGATGAAGAAGCTGGCCCCGAAGTAGTAGATGCCGTTGGTGAGCTGCAGAAGCAGCCATATGGCGGCGAGCACGACCGGGACGGCGAAGATCGCGGCCCAGACGAGCCGGCGAGCGTAGAGCTGCCCAAGCCCCGGCCAGAGGAACGACAGCAGCGCCGCCACGAGCCGCGAGTGGCCCTTGGCCGAGCTCGCGTCGGGTTCGGGGCCAGCGCCGGTCGCCTTTCGGACCAGGCCGAACTTCATTCTCATGCCGTGCTCGGCTCCATACCGCTGCTCCTGCGCTAAGCCTCTCTGGAAGAACGCTCGGTCCCCAGACGAACCGCCTGTCGTCTTCTGACGGTCGAGCCGGCCGCGGCGTTACCGGTCGCTCTTCAACGAGCCCAGCTCGGCCGCGCGAGCGGGCCTGGGTGCAACGCAGATTAGCACGGTGCCGGGACACACCCCGTTTCAGCGGCCCGGCCGAGTCACCTCGAGTGTCCGACCAGGGGATGGAGCGCTACATCATCACCAGGCCGCCATCGACGGCGAGAACCTGACCGGTGATGTAGCCCGCCTCGTCGGAGGCGAGGAACGTCACTGCCGAGGCGATCTCCTCGACCGTACCGAAGCGACCGAGGGGCGTTGCCGTCTTGATCTGGTCCTGCAGGGCTTCGGGCAGATCCTTCGTCAGCTCCGTGACGATGAAGCCCGGGGCGACCGCGTTGCAGGTGATGCCACGCGAGGCGACCTCGCGAGCGGTGGCCTTCGTCAGGCCGATCAGCCCGGCTTTGGAAGACGAGTAGTTGGCCTGGCCCATCTGGCCGGCCTGGCCCGAGACGCTCGACATGTTGATGATTCGGCCGGCGTGGGCCTTGAGCATCGGCCGAATGGCAGCTTTGATCATGTAGAAGGCGCCATAGAGGTTCACCTCGAGGACCTTCTTCCAGTCGTCGATCGGCATCCGCATGATGAGATCGTCGCGGGTGATGCCGGCATTGTTGACCAGGATGTCGACCTTGCCGAAGGCTTCGACGGTCGCCGCGACGGCCTTGGTACAGGCCTCCGCGTCGGTGACGTCGGCCGGGATGAAGATGGCCTTGCGACCCATGGCCTGTATCTCGGCCACAGTGGCCTCGGCAACCTCCGGACGTCCCACGTCGACGAACGCGATGTCGGCGCCCTGGCGGGCCAGGTTGAGGCAGATGGCCTTGCCGATGCCCCGTGCGCCGCCGGTGACGAGGGCGGACTTGCCGGTCAGATCGAGCATTTGAGACTCCCTTCTTCGAGCTTGGGCCGGGCGAACGGCGAGCCTGCGACTCCAGCCGCAGGACCCGAGCTCACGTCCGGGACCGGGGGACGGCGGCGGCGCTCTGGGCGCCGGACTTTACAGGCTAGGTGTCACGGGCGTCGCGCCGGGGCTGCCCCCGGTGCAATGGCGGAAGGCTCGAGCAGCCACTCCAGGGCGGGCGGGAATGGATTGACTGGATCGAGGTAGCCGGGCATGACGGTCACGTCGCCGGGGCCGATCGCGTCGGCCCGCGCGGAGGCGGCCGGATCGGCGGTCCACTCCAGCGCGATCGCGCCGGAGGTAAGCCCCGCGCCGAAGGCCACGAGCAGGAGCCGGTCGCCCTTCTTCACCCTGCCCGAGGCGACGGCCTCGGACAGAGCGAGCGGCACGGATGCGGCCGAGGTGTTGCCGTAGCGGTCGACGTTGACGAAGACCCGCTCCATCGGGAAGTCGAGCGACTTGCCGAGGGCCTCGATGATGCGGATGTTGGCCTGATGCGGGATCACGAGGTCCACGTCGGCCAGGCCGAGTCCGGCCTTCTCGAGGGCCCGCAGCGAGGTCGAACCGAGGGTTCGGACGGCCATCTTGAAGGTCTCGCTGCCCTTCATCTTCATGTAGTGCTCGCGAGCTTCCAGGGTCGCGTCGGTCGCCGGCCGGGCGGCGCCGCCGGCCGGAAGCCAGATGAAGTAGGCACCCGCCGGTTCGGTCGTCATCTCGATGCCGAGCGTTCCGCCCGGCTCGTCCGAGGCGGACAGCACCGCCGCACCCGCGGCGTCGCCGAAGAGGATGCACGTGCCTCGGTCGGTCCAGTCGGTGTAGCGGCTGAGCGTCTCCGCGCCGATGACCAGCACGTGCTTCGCCATGCCGGACGCGATGTAGGCGTGGGCGGTTGCGTAGCCGTACACGAAGCCGGAGCAAGCCGCGGCGACGTCCATCGCCGCCGCCCGCTTGTTGCCGATCGCGTCCTTCACGAGCGCGGCGGAGGAGGGCATCGGGTAGTCCGGAGTGAGGGTCCCGACCAGGATCAGGTCGATGTCGTCCGGCCGGAGCCCGGCCACCGCGATCGCTCGCAGGCCGGCCACAGCCGCCATGCTGGCGGTGGTTTCACCCGGCCCGGCGATACGCCGCTCGCAGATCCCGGTGCGGCTGACGATCCACTCGTCGGAGGTTTCGACCATCTTCTCCAGGTCGCGGTTGGTCAGGACCTGGCTCGGAGCATAGGCGCCCCATCCGGTGAGATGGACGCCGCGAACGGACCTGGCCATCACGGTTCGACCTCGATCAGGGGCTGCTTCGCCTTCACCAGCTTCCCGGACTCGGCCACGATGCGGACGACCCTGCCGGCGGCGTCGGATTTGATCTCGTTGAACAGCTTCATGGCTTCGATGAGGCCGATGATCTGGCCCACGGCCACATGCTGGCCCACCGTCACGTACGCCGGAGCGCTCGGGGACGATGCGGCGTAGAAGATGCCCGTCAGCGGTGCGCGAACGGCCCTGGCCGTGGAAACCGGGGCGGCGGGCTCCGCCGACGCGGCGGGTCCGGCGGGATCGAGGGCGACAACCGGCGCGGCGGCCGCGGGGGCTGCGGCCGCGGGCAGCAGCGCGGCGGGCTTGCGCAGGACGATTCCCGATTCGCCGGCTTCGACCTCGAGCTCGATCAGCTCGCTTCTCTCCAGCAGCGAGCTCAGCTTGTCGATAAGGCCCAGCAGCGAGGCCGCTTCAGCCGAAAGGGAGGCCGTCTCGGCTGCCGGCTGGTCGGGTCCGGCGTCCGTGGCGGGTGCTGCGCCCGTGGCGGGTGCTGCGCCCGTGGCGGGCGCGGCGTTCGCGGGCGGGCCCGGTTTCTTGCCTTGTTCAGCCATCGTCGCGCCCTCTACTCGTTCCAGCGCCGGAAGACGATGGCGCTGTTCTGTCCGCCGAAGCCGAAGGAATTCGAAACCGCGACCTCTATCTCGCGCCGGCGAGCCTTGCCCGGGGTCAGGTCGAGCCCGATGGCCGCATCGTCCGGGTCCTCGAGGTTGATGGTCGGCGGCACGATGCCGGTGCGGATGCTCATGACCGTGGCGATCGCCTCGACCGCGCCGGCGGCACCGAGGGTGTGCCCGATCATGCTCTTGTTGGCGGTGATGCTGACCTGGCCGGCTCGGTCGCCGAAGAGGGTCCGCATCGCTTCGAGCTCTCGCGGGTCGCCTTCGGGCGTGGAAGTGGCGTGGGCGTTGACCATCGCCACGTCGTCCACGCTCAGGTGGGCCTTCTCGAGAGCGCGGCGGATGGCCCGGACCGCGCCCGCTCCCCCGGGCGCCGGGAGGGTGATGTGAGAGGCGTCCGCCGTGGCGCCGTAGCCGACGATCTCGGCGAGCGGCTCCGCGCCGCGTGCGCGGGCGTGATCGAGAGACTCCAGCACGACCACGCCGCAGCCCTCGCCGATGACGAAGCCGTCGCGGTGCCGGTCGAAGGGTCGTGAGGCCCGCTCGGGCTCGTCGTTGCGGGTGGACAGGGCGCGCATTGCGGCAAAGCCGCCGACCAGCGCCTCGTGCATCGTCGCTTCGGAGCCGCCCGCGAGCATCACGTCGGCGTCTCCGCGCCGGATGATCTCCCAGGCCTCGCCGATGGAGTGGCCGCCCGTAGCGCAGGCGGAGACGACGCTGAAGTTCGGGCCCTGCGGGCCGAAGGCGATCGCCGTGACGCCCGCCGCCAGGTTGCCGATCGCCATCGGGATCAGGAAGGGCGACATCCGGTCGGGTCCGCGCTGGCCCATCAAGAGGATCTGGTCGGCGAGGGTCTGGATGCCGCCGATGCCGGTCCCGATCACGACCCCGGTCCGCTCCGCCTCCTCGCCCTCCAGTCGAGCCGGCAGCCCGGCCTGGTCCATCGCCTGGCGGGCGGCCACGAGCGCGAACTGGACGTAGCGATCGTTGCGGCGCTGCTCCTTGCGGTCCAGGACGGCGGAGGAGTCGAAGCCCTTGACCTCGGCGCCGATGCGCGTGGTCAGGCGCGACGGATCGAACTGCGTGATCGCCGCCACGCCGGAGCGGCCGGCGACCAGGCCAGCCCATGTCGTGGCGACGTCGAGACCCAGTGCGGTGAGGGCGCCCATGCCCGTCACGACGACGCGGGGCTGAGTGTTTGAACTCATCGGACAAACTTCCCCGTGCGGATGGTGGCCGCCCGGTAGACGTCACCCGGAAGGCCGCGCGCGGAGACCGCGTTCGCCGCCGCCATGACGTCGTAGCTGGTGCGCTGGATCTCGGCCTTGACTTCCTGCTGGCCGATCTCGATGAGGGCCCAGCTCGCCGTGGGGTCGCCGTCGAAGACGTAGCCGGCGCTGCCGTCGTTGACGATCGTTCGCCAGCCGACCTCGCGGACCTCCGGCATGTGGGTGTGGCCGCACGCGATCACCGAGGCGTCGGTCCTGCCGACGCGGTCGATCGTGACGACCGGATCAAGCTCCGCCGGCAGCCCGTCCGTAAGCGATCCGGGAGACGCGTGGCAGAACAGGACGAGCGTGTCGTCGATCCGCAGCCGGCGCTCCCAGGGCAGGTGGCGCAGGTAGTCGACCCGCTCGTCGCCGAGCTGATCGCGCGCCCACTCCGCCGCGACCCGGTAAGCGTCGGGCGCGCCGTCGCTGAACCACGGGAACGCGGCGCTGAAGTCGCCGTCCGTCACGGCCAGATCCGTGTTTCCGCAGATCACGAAGGCGCCGGCCCGCTCCAGCTCGCGCACGAGATCCACCGTCCCGGCGGGATCCGGGCCATTGAATGCCAGGTCGCCGCAGATCGCAACGTAGTCGGGGCGAGCCGAGTCCACTGCCTTGCGCACCTCCTGGAGGGCGGGCAGGTTGCCGTGGATGTCGCTCAGGACCGCGATCCGGACCATCAGCGAAGCGCGCTCTCGGGGGCGATGATGAAGCTGAGCAGGGCCTCGCAGGCCACCTCGCCGTTGACGGTGGCGATGCCCTTACCGCGGCCGAACTTGCTGCCGAGCCGCTCCATCGTCACCTCCAGGCGGAGCTGATCGCCCGGCACGACGATGTGCTTGAAGCGGCACTCGTCGATCGCGGCGAAGAGCCCGAGCCGATCGCCGAAGCCGGGCTGCTGAGCCACGAAGATGCCCATCGTCTGGGCCAGGGCTTCGATCTGGAGGACGCCGGGCATGATGGGCTGACCGGGAAAGTGGCCCTGGAAGAACCACTCCGTCGCGGTCACGGACTTGAGGCCGACGATCCGCTTGGCCTCGGCGTCGTACTCGACGATCCGGTCGACCAGCAGGAAGGGCCAGCGGTGCGGGATCAGCTGCTCGATCTGGCGAGTGGTCAGGATGGGCTCGTTGGTCGCGGCGGTTTGGGGCACGGGCGGCTCCTGGGAGTGGCGGTTCAGCGGTTGCCGGCGGCCACGAACGGGGCGCTGCCGACTCGGTCGAGCAGGTTCGTCGTGACCTTGCCGTCGATGAAGACCTCGTTGGCGAGGATGGCTCGATGGAGCTCGATGTTGGTGGAGAGGCCGTCCACGAGCAGCTCTCGCAGCGCGGCGTCGCCGCGGGCGATCGCCTGGGCCCGATCGGGCGCCCAGACGGACAACTTGCCCAGGAGCGAATCGTAGTAGGACGGCACTTCGTAGCCGGGATAGATGTGCGTGTCCATGCGAACGCCCGGCCCGCCCGGGGCGAGGTAACCGAGCACCTGGCCGGCCTGGGGTCGGAAGTCCGTGGCGGGGTCCTCTGCCAGGATGCGGAACTCGATGGCGTGACCTTCGGAGACGACGTCCGCCTGGGTCATGCCGAGCGGCTCGCCGGCTGCGATCTTGATCTGCATCGCCACCATGTCGATGCCGGTGCACATCTCCGTGATCGGGTGCTCGACCTGGATTCGGCAGTTGATCTCGATGAAGTAGGCGTCGCCCTTCGCGTCGACGAGGAACTCCAGGGTGCCGAGGTTCTCGTAGCCGGCCTCGACCACTGCCCGAACGGCTCGCGAGCAGAGCTCCTGGCGGGCGGCGTCGGTCAGAGCCGGGCTCGGCGTCTCCTCGATGATCTTCTGGTGGCGGCGCTGGACCGAGCAGTCGCGCTCGCCCATGTGGATGGCGTTCCCGAAGCGGTCGACAGCGACCTGGACCTCGACATGGCGGTTGTCGTCGAGGTACTTCTCCAGGTAGAGCGAGTCGTCGCCGAAACCGGCCTTGGCCTCCGATCGGCTGACTTTGAAGGTGGACTCGAGCTCGCGTGCGGTCCGGATCAGGCGCATGCCCTTGCCGCCGCCACCGGCCGAGGGCTTGATGAGCACCGGGTAGCCGATGCGATCGGCCTCCTCGAGTGCGTGGGCCTCGTCGCGGAGCATCCGGGAGCCGGGAATCGTGCGCAGGCCGTGGGCCTCGAGCAAGCGGCGGGTCGCCTCCTTGGAGGCGAAACGCTCCAGCACCTCGGCTGGCGGACCGACGAAGGTGAGGCCGTGGGCACGGACGACGTCGGCGAAGCCCGCGTCCTCCGACAGGAACCCGTAGCCGGGGTGGATGGCATCGCAACCGGTCACGACCGCGGCCGAGATCACCGCCGGGGCGGAGAGGTAGCTGCGGCGTGCGTCGGCCGGACCGATGCAAATCGCCTCGTCGGCGAGCTGGGCGGCCAGGCTGTCGCGGTCGGCCTCGCTGTAGGCGACCACCGCGCCGATGTCGAGGGTTCGACAGGCGCGCAGGATCCGGAGAGCGATCTCGCCCCGGTTGGCGATCAGGATCTTGCTGAACATCAGGCTTCCCCGAGGACGGCGGCCGCCTCGCGGTCCGCTCCGTTGATCTCGACGCTGCGGGAGTTCTCCGGCAGCTCGATCCGAATCAGCTCCTGTCCGTATTCGACGGCCTCGCCGGCCTCGGCCAGGCTCAACCCGATCACGCCGTCCACCGGCGCGACCACGTCCTCGCGAACGCCGAGGACGTCGACCGCGCCCAGGCGATCGCCGGCACGGACCCGCATCCCGACGCTCAAGTCCTTGCGCGGGTGGTAGACGCCGACCGCCGGGGAGGTGGCTACGATCGGCAGGTTGGCCGATTCCTCGGCTTCCTCTTCGTCGCGGGTGAGCCGGTCGCGCTCCTCGGCGGCCGTGTGCGTGAGGCTCGCGGCCGGACCGCGGCCCGGGCCATGGGCGTGCACGGAGTGACCGTCCACCGAGCTGCGGCCCGCGGCTCGGCGATCGTCTGCGCCCGATGGTTTGCGCAAGCGGGCCTTCCACCCCCCCTCGCGAACCTCGATCTCGCCCAGGCCGCTGGCGGCCAGCTTGGCGATGAGCGCGGGAAGGAGATCGTCGGCCAGATTGGAGATGGCCCTGTGGTCTCGCACGGTGCGCGCGTCCAGGCCACAGGCCGGAGCCTTGGCCGTGGCCGGTGGGGCGGCGCGCCCGTCTGCGGCGGTCCCGCTCTGTCGATCCTGCGGCATCGGCTAGGCCTCCTCGCGTCCGGGCGGAACGTCGCGCCTGGTGCCTGGCATGGACGGCATCGACGGCATGTTGGAGAGCAGTCCGCGCAGCCGATCGGTGATGCCGGTGCGCTCCGGCGGCGCGGCGGGACGCTCGGCGACGGTGTATGGGCCCATGGCCCGGAACTTCTTGAAGCGGGCTTCGACGAGCTCGTCGAGCGGGACGCGACCCAGGACGTCGAACCGCTCCAGGACGACTTCCTTGATCCGCCTGGCGGTCTCGGCGGGATCGGTGTGGGCGCCCTCGCCCGGCTCGGGAATGACGATGTCGACGATGCCCAGCTCCTGCTGCTCGCCTGCGGTGACCTTCATCGCCATTGCCGCCTGGTGGCTCTGCTCCCCCGAGCGCCACAGAATCGCGGCGCAGCCCTCGGGGCTGATGACGGCGTAGATCGAGTTCTCCAGGGCGATGATGGTATCGCCCACGGCGAGACCCAGCGCTCCGCCCGAGCCACCCTCGCCGGTGATTACGACGACGATGGGGGTGCGCAGCCGGGTCATCAGGCCGACGGATTTGGCGATCGCCTCGGCGATGCCGCGCTCCTCCGCCGCGGCGCCGGGGAATGCACCCTGGACGTCGACGAAGGTGAGCACCGGCATGGCATAGCGCTCGGCCAGGTCCATGACCCGCATGGCTTTGCGGTAGCCCTCGGGATGCGGCAAACCGAAGTTGCGCCGGATGTTCTCCTCGGTGTCCTGGCCCTTCTGGAAGCCGAGGACGACGACTCGCCGGCCCGAGATCCGGGCGAGGCCGGCCACGATCGCCGAGTCGTCACCGAAGAGTCGATCCCCGTGCAGCTCGATGAACTCGTCGGCCATCGCTTTCAGCAGCTCGAGCGTGTGTGGCCGCTTGAGGTTGCGAGCCTGCTGGACGTGAGCCCAGACCGCGGCGACCGGGTCGTCCGCGTGACCTTCGCCGGACCCATGTCGGCCCAGGAGACGGTCAACCATTGGTGGCCTCCCCGCGAGTCTGTCCGGGATCGGAGGCGCGAGACTCGCCGTTGCCGTCGGCACTCAGCGCTCCGGTCAGGGCATTGAGGAACGACCGAGACCGGGAGGTCGTATTTGCCAGGGGCTCGCCCTGGCCGTTCATCGGGGCGATCAGGAACCCGAGCAGCGAGATGATCTCGTCGCGCAGCTTCGCTCGAGGCACGATCCGGTCCACGAAGCCGTGGCTGTACCAGAACTCGGCGCGCTGATAGCCGGGCGGCAGCTCCTCGCCGATGGTCCCGGCCGAGACGCGATCGCCGGCGAAACGGATCAGGGCGTTGGGCTCGGCCAGGTTGACGTCGCCGACCACGGCGAACGAGGCGAACACGCCCCCCGTCGTCGGGTCCGTCAAGACCGAGATGAACGGCACGCGGGCCGCCTTGACCCGTTCGACCACGCCCATGGTCTTGACCAGCTGCATCAGCGAATACGTGCCCTCCTGCATTCGCGCTCCGCCCGAGGACGAGACGATCAGCAGGGGGATGCGCTCGGCGAGAGCGGCCTCGCCGGCCCGAGCCACCTTCTCGCCCATGACCGAGCCCATCGAGCCGCCGATGAAGCCGAAGTCCATGACGCACATCGAGATCGGCCGGGCGCCCATCGTCGCCAGGCCCCAAACGGCGGCGTCGCGCAGGCCAGTGGCCAGCTGGGCCGCCATCAGTCGATCGGGATAGGACTTGAGGTCCACGAACCCGAGGGCGTCGACGGGCGTCAGATCGGCGTCGCGCTCCACAAACGAGCCGCTGTCCACCAGCTGCTCGATGCGCGCCTTGGCCGAGATCCGGAAGTGATGGCTGCAGTGCGGGCAGACTCGCAGCGTCTTGTCGAGCTGCTTGTTGAACAGCATCTCGGCGCAACCGGGGCACTTGGTCCACAGGTCGGGCGGATAGGCGTCGCGGCGTGGTCGGAACGGGAGTCGGACCGGCATCAGGACATCACTCCGAGGATTCCGTGGAGGACTCCGGCGCGGCGGCCGTGTCCGGACGCGTAGGCGCGACCGGATCTGGCGGCGCGCACGGCGCGTACCATTGGCGTCTGAGAGGCGCGCGACCATCGCCAGGCGACGTACACGGCGCCGATGGAGATGGCCGCAGAGGCTACGCCCACGCCTCCGACGACGAGCGGACGAGAGGGTCTCGCCGCCAGCGACAGTCTACGCGGGGCGGCCGGTGTGGCGAGGCCATCGCGCGCGGCGCTGTGCCCTGCCGGAACGGCGGGCGTGGCCGGAGCGGCGACGCCAGGCGTTCTGAACGGCGCCACCGACGCCGGTGCCCGCACGGGCGCCGGCTGCTCGCCGCGCCCGTCCTGCGTCCCGCCGCCGATCTGGCCCAGGCGAGCGGCAAGGCCTTCCTCGAACCGAAAGGATGGGTGCACGCGGATCAGACCGGCCCGCAGCTCGCGAGCGGCGAAGAGGACGGCCGGGTCCAGATCGAGGTCCATCGGGGCCTCCGCGGCCCCGCGCTCCTCGGCTTCCATCAGGCCGTCGAGATAGCGCTCGGTCCGGCGGGCGTCCCGGGACGCGCCGCCCAGCATCAGCTCAGCCTCCCGCGCAGGTCGGCCGCGACCGAGCGCAGGGCCCGATGAAGCAGCACTCGAACCGCGCCCTCCGAACGGCCCAGAACCTCGGCGATCTCGGCCGTCGACATCTCGTCCACGAAGCGCAGGACGACGGCCCGGCGCCGATCCTCCGGCAGCCGCGCGACCGCGTGCCAGGCGGCGCTGCCGGCCTCACGCGCGGCGGCCGACTCGAAGATGTCATCGGCGGCGGCGAGGTCGCAGGCGTGCTCGAGCGGAGCCACGGGGCGACGACGATCGCTTCGGCGCTCGTTGGCCACCACGTTGCGGGCGATGCGGAAAAGCCATACGCGGAACGTGGAGGCGTCGGCCGGAATCTCGGCCGCAGTGCCGCCGGTGCCGACGAACGAGTCGGCCCGCTCCTCGAAGCGCGGCAGCCCAGTCAGGGCCTGCATGAAGACGCGCTCCGTTGCGTCCTCGGCGGCGTGGTGGTCGCGGAGCTCGTAGAAGGCGAAGCTGTACACCTGGGCCAGGTACTTCCTATACAGGGCATCGAAATGGGCCGGATCGCGGCGGGCCGCCTCGACCAGACCGCGGTCGCGATCCAGTCGGGCCGGGCGGGCGCCCTCCTCCGCAGTTCCAAATACCGGCCGGCTCAATTTGTTACATCCGAGCGGCCGGAAGCCGACGAACGCAACTCGGCGTCGTCGCCCTCGCCGGCCAGACGTACATGGACGACCTCGCCCGCGAGCACTTCGCGCTCCGGGCCGGGAGCGGCCGGATCCTCGACCAGCAGCGCCCCCGTGGCTCCGTCGACACTCACGGCCCGCAGGTCCTGCACGTCGCCGCCGGATCCCTCGAGCCGAACCATCCGCCCCGTGGTCACCTGGCGGTCGTGCCAGCCGGCAACGTCGAAGTGGCCGTCACGCAGCGCCAGGACGCGCGGCTCGAGGCGCAGGAGGAATGCGTCGAGCAGCTGTTCGGTGCCGATCGGTCGGGCGCCGGAGATCTCGCGCAGGCTCGTCATCGAATCAGCCAGCTCCGCTGGAAACCGGGCGGCCGGCCAGTCGGCGTTGATGCCGATCCCGACGACGGCCAGCTGGTCGGCGGTCCCAGCGCCCTCGGTTTCGCCCAGGACGCCGGCGACCTTGCGCAGGCCGCCCGCCATCTCCACGACGATGTCGTTGGGCCACTTGAGCCGCAGCTTGCCGACCGCCAGACCGGCAAGCTCTTCGGCCGCGTCGGCCATCGCCAGCGAAACTACCGCGGTCAGCCGCCAGAGGCGATCCGCGGTCAGGTAGCCCGGCCGGAAGCCGAGCGACAGCAGAAGAGCGGCGCCGCTCGGCGCCACCCAGGATCGACCCGATCTCCCGCGACCGGCAGTCTGCTCGTCGGCCACGGCGAGACAGACCTCGGCGGTTCCCGCGATCAGCCAGTTTCGGACGATGTCGTTGGTGGAGGGGACCGATCGGAACCGCTCGTGTCGCGAGAGAAACGCGACGCTACTGATCACGCGTCCGTCTTCGTGGCCCCGCCGACGCCCGCCGCCCCGGCCTCGTCCTGCACGACCGGCTCCGGCTCCTCGAGCTCGAAGGCCTTGTGCAGGGCACGGACTGCGGTTTCGACCTGGTCCTCGGCGATCATGCAGGTGATGCGGATCTCCGAGGTGGAGATGATCTCGATGTTTACGCCGGCTTCAGCCAGCGCGGCGAACATGCGCGAGGCGTAGCCCGGCGCATTCTGGATGCCGGCCCCGACGATCGAGACCTTCGCCATCGCCGAGTCGGTGGTCATCTCGCGGAAGCCGAGCTCGCGGACGATGGGCTCGAGAATGCGCTTGGTCTTGGCGAGATCGCCGCGGGTGATGGTGAAGCTCAGGTCCGTCGTGCCGTGGTGGCCGACGTTCTGGACGATCGTGTCGACGTTGATACCCGCCTCGGCGAGGGGCGCGAAGACGGAGTGGGCGACACCGGGCCGGTCCGGGACCTCGACGAGGGTCACTTTGGCCACGTTGCGGTCGTGGGCCAGCCCGCGAACCTTGTTGCGCTGCTCCACGAACGGGTCCTCCTTGATCAGCGTGCCGGGGACGTCTTCGAACGAGCTCAGCACCTCGATGACGACGTTGTTGACCCAGCCGAGCTCGACGGCCCGGACCTGCATCACCTGGGCGCCCTGGTGCGCCAGCTCCATCATCTCCTCGTACGAGATGACGGGCAGCTGGCGAGCGTCGGGCACGAGACGGGGGTCGGCCGTGTAGATGCCCCGGACGTCGGTGAAGATCTGGCAGCGGTCGGCTTCGAGAGCGGCCGCCAGCGCGACGCCGGTGGTGTCCGAGCCGCCACGGCCCAGCGTGGTGATCTCGGACAGGTGCGGGTCTCGCACGCTCTGGCCCTGGAAGCCGGCGACGATGACGACCCGACCCGCCTCGATCTCGGTGAAGATGCGCTTCGGGTCGATGCCGGCGATGCGCGCCTTGCCGTAGTTGCCATCCGTAGTGATGCCCGCCTGAGCGCCGGACAGGGCGATCGCCGGCACGCCCAGCGCGTGCAGGGCCATCGACACGAGAGTGGCGCTCTGGTGCTCGCCGGTCGCGAGGAGCATGTCGAGCTCGCGCGGATCCGGCTCGTCGGTGATGGCGCCCGCGAGAGCGAGCAGCTCATCGGTGGTATCGCCCATCGCCGAAACGACGACCACGAGGTCGCAGCCGCTCGCCCGGTCACGGGCGACGCGTGCGGCTACGCGACGGATTCGGTCTGCGTTGGCGACGGACGAGCCGCCGTACTTCTGGACGATAAGCGGTTTGGGCATGGCGGGCATTCTACCAGCGAGCGCCGGCTTTCTCGACACCGCACGGCGCAACCGGTAGCCATCCGCAATATCTTCCGGTCAGCCGGCCTGAAGAATGGGCTCCACAGCCCCAAAGGAGCCCCCCATGTGTTTCGATCTGGACAGCGAGCCCCCGATTCAGGCAGCTGCCGGCCCCGTCGTGGAACACGAGCCGCTCATTCTCTCGGCCGCCGACGGCAACCGGTTCCGGGCCTTTCATGCCAGGCCGGGCACGCCGACCGGGAAGGCGATCGTGATCCTGCCCGACGTCCGGGGCCTCCACCACTACTACGAGGAGCTGGCCCTGCGCTTCGCCGAGGCCGGTGTCGAGGCCGTCGCGATCGACTACTTCGGCCGGACCGCCGGGATCGGCGATCGCGACGAGTCCTTCGACTCGGGCCCGCACGTCGCCCAGACGACGTGGGCCGGGCTGGCGGCGGACATCGTGGCGGCCGCGGCCTTCCTGAGAGCCAGGGGCTTGAGGACCGCCGGAACCGCCGCCAGGCGACCCGCGATCTTCGTGACGGGCTTCTGCATGGGTGGGCGAAATGCATTCCTGTCCGCCACGCTGGGCCTGGAGCTGGCGGGCGTCATCGGCTTCTACGGCTGGCCCGGCGGACCGGCCCGCAACGACACGCCGGCCCCGACCGAGATCGTCGACGAGTTCGCCTGCCCGGTCCTGGGCATCTTCGGCGGGGCCGATCAGGGCATCCCGGTCCCGGTCGTTCAGGCCTTCCGCGACGCCCTGACGACCGCCGGGGTCGAGAACGAGATCGTCGTCGAGCCGGACGCGCCCCACAGCTTCTTCGACCGCAAACAGGCGGAGTTCCAGGCCCAGTCCGACGACGCTTGGGCTCGTGTGAGACGATTCATCGACGCGCACGGAGCGGTTTGATCTCCGGCGTACCAGGGCGAGGGCCGCGCGGCTCCGCAGGAACACCGGAGGACCCCATGTTCAGGCGAAGCGACCGACGCTCCAAGGACGGCGACGAAAGCCTCGACGAGGAGCTGGAGGTCGAGGGCGAGCCGGCGGCCGGGGAGAAAGCCAAGGGCGCCGAGGACCGGCCCGAGGACATGGAGGCCGATCTCGAGAGCCAGGCGGCCGACTACCTCGCCGACAACGACGTCTGGCTGTACGGCCCCTACGCCAAGGAGGTCCTCGAGGTCATCGACCGATTGGAGGAGGTCGGCCCCGACGACGCCGAGGCGATCGCCGAGTCGTGGCGCAGCGCCCCCAGGTCCGATCGAGATGCCGCGCGCAAGGCCGTTCGGAAGCTGACCGAGCGCGACGAGGAGACGGCCCGCCACATCCAGATGGCGCGCGAGGAGATCGGCGCCTGGCTGGCCGTCGCGGCCGAGTACCCCGAATACGTCAAGGCCGTGCCCGACTGGGCCCGCATCTGCTCGCAGGTGAGTGAAGCCGCCCTCGATGCCGTCGCCGGCGTCATCCTCGAAGAGGAATTGGAGGAACCGGAGTACGAGGCGCTCTTCCTGCCCTGGACCGACGCCGTCGAGAAGCTCCGGGTCGACGAAGAGCTAGACGAGATCGAAGGCGACGCCGAAGACGAGGGCGAGGAGGGGATCGAGAGCGACGTGGAGAACGAGGACGTCGAAGGCGAGTTCGGTCCCAACACGGACTCGGTCGCCGATCTGCTCAACCGGCTCTGGCTCCTTTCGCCCGAGCAGGTGTCCAGGCTCGTGAGCGGCTGGCAGGAGGCGCCACAGGAGGAGCTGGAGCGGGCTCACGAGGCCCTCCACGAATTGGTCGGAGAGGACTCCGAGGAGCGCGATCAGGTCCGCCGCGCCCAGGAGAAGATCGCTCCCTGGCTCAACGGCGGCCGGCTGGTAGAGGCGGCCGGCTTCATGGGCCGGACCGGCCAGGGCGCGACGCGCCAGATGGCGGGTCCGGCTCTCGCGGACGCGGTCGCGGCGCTGGTCGTCGGCGATCTGCTCGCACCGGAAGACGCGCAGGCGCTTTACGCGCCGTGGTTCAATCTTGTCGGCGCCCCGCCGCTGCCAGAGCCCGACGACGCAGGGGCCGGGCCGGCCGGTTCGGACAGCGCGAAGAGCTGACAGCGCAACGGGGAAACGGCGGAGGGTCGATGTTCAGGCGGTACAAGAAGGACGAGGGCGCTCCCAACAGGCTCATCGACGAGGCCGAGCCCAACAAGCTCACCTGGACGTCGGCGGACGGGACGAACGCGGAGCCGTTCGAGCCCGCCGGGTCCGAGGACTTCGAGGACGAACGGGGCGACGGGGACACCGACGACGAGCTCGACGCGCGTACCGCCGCCGAACGCGCGGCCGCGCTCCAGGCCGAGCTCGATCGGGAGGCCGAGGAGTTCGGGCTGACGGGCCAGAACCCGACTGAGATGTACGGCCCCAACGGGGAAGACGTCGCCTCGCTGCTCGACTCCCTGGCGGACATCGACCACGAGACCGCCGAGGCGATCGCCGACGCCTACGAGGCGGTCCCGGAGGCCGAGCGCAAGGTCGCGCAGTCGGTCGTGCGGCGGCGCCACCGCGGCGGCGGCCGGGAGTCCGAGCTTTGGGCCGCGGAGCACGCCGTCTCGGACTGGCTTGCCGCGCTGCAGCTCGACGGCGACGAGTTCTCGCTCTACTCGGTCGTGGCCGACGCGGCCACGGACGCGGTCGACGCGCTGGTCCTCGAAGACGATCTCGCCGACGTGGACTTCGCCACTCTGTACGGCCCATGGTCCGAGGTGATGGACGCCGAGGAGGAGGGCGGCTCTGAAGGCGACGAGGCCGACGAGGCCGACGAGGCGGCGCCGGCGAAGGGGTCCGGCACGAAGAAGGCCGCGCCCGCCGAGGCAGCCGCGGAGGAGGCCGAGGACGAGGGCGAGTTCGGCCCGAACACCGAGCTGGTGCTTCAGTTCCTGACCAGGCTCGCCGCCCTGACCGCGGCCGAAACCTCCGAGCTGGTCGTCGCCTGGCGCAAGCAGCCAAAGGAGGAGCTGCGGATTGCCCACCGCAACCTGCAGGCCCTCGCCGACGAGGATCCGAAGTGGCGCGAGCAGCTTCGGCTCGCCCAGGAAGAGGTCTTCGCCTGGATGGCCGGGCGCAGCGAGAAGCGCGACTACTCGTTCGGCGCGCCGCAGAGCCTGGCCCGCGTCCGCGAGCCCGCCGGACCCGCCGTCGCCGACGCCGTCGCCGCTCTCGCCATGGCCGATATGCTCGAGCAGGAGGATGCCGAGACCCTGTACGCCCCATGGGCCGACGTCGTCAAAGAGCCAGCGCTCCCGGAGTACGAGGACGACGACTCGAGGTGAGCCGGCGCCGGAGGCGCCCGACCGAATTCCTCAACACGCCCGGGGAGAGTGCTAAGGCGGAGCCGAGGGTCCTACTAGAGCGGCTCGGCGTTTCTCGGTGGTTCTCGTTAGCCTCTGGCGGCTATCTGCCAGCCCGTGACGCGCGGACTCGGGCCACCTGCAGCCACGGGTCGACTCTGCTCTGGCGCCAACGGTACGTAGTACTCCACCCATGCGTGTTGGGCAATTTCGACCTACCCGAAGTGGACACCTGACCGGCCTTCTGCAAGACTCGCGTGCCATGAACCAATCGATCGTCACCCTGGACATGGAAGGCGTGCTGACGCCGGAAATCTGGATTGCCGTGTCCGAGAAGACGGGCATTCCGGAATTGCGCCGCACCACGCGCGATGAGCCGGACTACGACAAGCTCATGCGCGGGCGCCTGGCCATCCTGGACCAACACGGGTTGAAGCTGTCAGACATCCAGGGTGTCATCGGCACGCTGGCGCCCCTGCCCGGCGCAAAGGAGTTTCTGGACGAACTGCGTTCGTTCGTGCAGGTCGTGATCCTGTCCGACACGTTCGAGCAGTTCGCCGCTCCCCTGCTCCGCCAGCTCAACTGGCCCGTCCTGCTGTGCCACCGGCTGGTCGTCGAGAACGACCACATCACGGGCTACCAGCTGCGCATCCGCGAGCAGAAGCGCGAAGCCGTGGCCGCGTTCAAGCGCATGAATTACCACGTCATCGCCGGGGGCGATTCCTTCAACGACACCGCGATGCTCGGCGAGGCCCACCAGGGAATCCTGTTCCGCGCTCCCGACGGTGTGAAGCAGCAATTCCCCCAGTTCCCCGCCGTCGAGACCTACGCCGACTTGATGCAATTGATCAAGCAGGCGATGGTGTAAGCACCTCGGGCCGGCCGGAGCGCCGGGGTGACCGCCCTTGCCCCGCGTTCGAGCCGGTCAGGGCCGATACAGCTCGATCGGGCCGAATCCCTTGAATGGGCCTCCGCCGACGACCAGCACCAGTCCGTTGGGAAGCAGCGTAGCCACGTCGGATTCGCGACCCTCGCTCAAGGAGCCAGTCGGGGTGGACGTCCCGTCTGGGTGATACAGCTCGGCTGAGGCGAGAAGCGTATCGTCGTCGCTCTGGCCTCCGGCCACGAGAACGTCTCCGTTAGGAAGCAGCACCTCAGCGGCGTATTCGCGAGCCTTGCTCATCGACCCAACAGGCCGAAAGGAACCGGAGGTGGGGCTGTATAGCTCAGTCGTCGCGGTCCACCCCGCGTCCGTTTCTCCTCCGAGGATGAGAACGTTTCCGTCAGACAGCCGGACGAGGTCGAGGCCGGACCGCGCTTTGTTCATCGAGCCAGTCGCCGTAAACGCACCGCCGGACGCGCTATAGGTGTATAGCACCGCCGTCTTCAGACTACTGACGGCGTCGCCCCCAACGCCTCCGGCGATCAGGACCTTGCCATCGGGCAGCAGAATCGAGTTTGCGCCGAAGCAGGCGGTGCAGCTCATCGTGTTGGTCGTTGCCTGCCATCGTCCATTCGTGGGGTCGTATACACCGGCCGTTGGGCCGTTGTCCGGGTCGCCTTCAGCGAAGAGGATCATGCCGTTGGACAGCAATGTCGCCAGCTCGTACTCGTTCGGCAGCGGTGTGCCAAGGTAGGTGAAGAGACCAGTCCCTGGGTCGTATGTCTCCATCGAGTAGATGTTGCTGCCATTGCCGCCGCCAACCAAGGCGCCCCCATACACCAGTACCTTGCCGCTGGGCAGCAGGAATGTCCACTCACCCTCACGAGCATCGTGCATCGATCCGGTCCACGTGAGTTGGTTGGTGCAGGGGTCGTATATCTCCGCATTCCCCGATGCGCTGCCTCCAAGGAGGAGAACCTTTCCATTTCCCAGCAGGGTGCTGCTGTCATAGCCCCCGCCAGTCAGCAGCTTCGGACCGGGACCGAAATGCCCGGCCGCAACATTGACGGCCGCACAGTCAGGCGTGGGGACTGTCGTTGTTGAGAGGGTCGGTGGTACGGAAGGCGCGGCAGTCGGCGAAGCGGCCGGTGCGGAGGCAGTCGCCGTGCTGGCGGCCGGTGCCATCGAGCCCGATGAAACCGACGGCGACGGACTGCTGGCGCAACCGGCCAGGACGAGAGAAACCGTGAGCAACCCTAAGCCGCGGATCAGGCGATCAGCAGTTGACGTCATGCGGCGAGGGCCAGACGGAAACATGACTCCCTCCCTCGCGAGCTTCCTGCCGATGCTGCAGGAACAGTTCCCAGGTTCAGGAGATCAGTTTCGCTTGTCAACTGTTGTTTCTGGGAGGGCCCCGGCTTGCGCCCTACCAGCCGAGGGCGCGCATGACGCCGTCGGTCGTGGGAGCCGCCTCGATGATCGCGCCGGCGCCGCCGGCGGTTCGTTCGGCCGTCTCCGGGTCCTTGAGACCGTGGCCGGTCAGGACGCAGACCACCGTGGCTTCGCGGTCGATCCGCCCCGCCGCGGCGAGCTTGCAAACACCCGCCAGGCTCGCCGCCGAAGCGGGCTCGCAGAAGACCCCCTGGCTCGTGGCCAGGTCCCGATACGCGGCCACGATCTCGTCGTCGGTGACCGTCTCGATGAGCCCCCGGACTCGTCGCGCGCGGCAACCGCCTGCTGCCACGAGGCCGGATTGCCGATGCGGATGGCAGTGGCGATCGTCTCGGGCTTCTCGACGGGGTGGCCCAGCACGATCGGCGCCGCGCCGGCCGCCTGGAAGCCGTACATCTTCGGTCGGGCGCCGATACGGCCCACGGCCAGATATCGCGAGAACCCGGCCCAGTAGGCCGTGATGTTGCCGGCGTTGCCGACCGGGATGACCAGGATGTCGGGTGCGCGGCCGAGGTCGTCGCAGACCTCGAACGCGGCAGTGGTCTGGCCGTCGATGCGGTACGGATTGACGGAGTTGACGAGCGTGACCGGGTGGTGCTTCTGCTCGGCCATCTCGCGCACGACGCGCAAGGCCTCGTCGAAGTTGCCTTCAACCGCTACGACCTTCGCCCCGGCCGCGAGCGCCTGGATCAGCTTGCCCAGGGCGATCTTGCCCTTGGGCAGGACGACGATCACTTCCAGCCCGGCGGCGGCGCCGTACGCCGCGGCTGAGGCCGAGGTATTGCCGGTGGAGGCGCAGATGACCGCTTTGGCGCCCTCCTCGACGGCCTTGGAGATAGCCATGACCATGCCCCGGTCCTTGAACGAACCGGTCGGGTTCATGCCCTCGTATTTCACGTACAGGTTCGGGATGCCGATCCGCTTGGCGATATGGTCAATGCGGACCAGCGGCGTGAAGCCTTCGCCAAGGCTGATGATCGGAGTCGCGGCGGTGATGGGCAGGAACTCGCGGTAGCGCTCGACCAGGCGGGGGCGGGCGGCCCGGGAGGGGGACTGCGCGGGCGAACTGGTGGACGAGGCGGGCATCGGCACGGCTCCGGCTATGAAGTAAGGATCGGGTAGATGGGTATGTCGCGATCGTCGGCGATTAGCGGCGCGATGGCCTCGCGGACATCGGCGAGCGGCAGCGGCCGGGTCTGGACGGCGACCCAGGTGCGGCTCCTATGCCGCGGCACGGCGCTCGGCGGCGGGCCGACGACTTCCTCCGCGAGACGCCCCGGAACCTCTTCCGGGAGCACGCCGGGGAGGCACACGTACCACGGTCGGCGGATAGTGGCGCGGTCGTCGGCCAGCGCGACCAGCTCGGCGGCGGCGGGCGGAAGGTCCGCCCAGGTGCTGAGCCCGGTCCGGGCGATCTCCAGGAGATCGGCGAGAACGGCGCTGCTGGTGGCGGGGCCGCCGGCTCCGGGACCCTCGAACGAGACGCGACCGACGGGGTCGGCATCGACCTCGAGCCGGTTCAGGACGCCGTCGGTGCGACCGAGTGGCGCTCCCACCGGCACGGCCGAAGTCATGACCGAGCCCGCGAGCCCGAAGCCGGGCTCGGCGGTGCCCGGGGTGCTCGCCGTGGCGATGAGGCGAATGGCGAGGCCCAGACCCACCGCCCCGGCAATGTCGTTCGCGGACACTCCGGTGATCCCCGGCTTGCCGTCGCCGCGCAGGGAGGGCGGGCTGGCCACGATCGACTCGATCCGCGGCCACGCCCCGAAGCAAAGGCGGGTCAGGACGGCGAGCTTGTTCGCGGCGTCGTGGCCCTCCACGTCCGCGCTGGGATCGCGCTCGACGTAGCCCTGGGCCTGGGCGGCGGCGAGGACCTCCTCGTAACCACGCTTGGCCTGCGTCATCTCGGTCAGGATGAAGTTGGTGCTGCCGTTGACGATGCCGCGGACACGCCGAACGTGGTTGGCGGCCAGGTCGCGGGCGATCGGGTCGAGCACGGGAGTGCCGCCGCAGACCGATGCCTCGAAGCGGAGCGGCGCGCTCTTCGCGCGGGCGATCTTCTCCAGTTCCGCGCCGTGGTGGGCCAGGACATGCTTGTTGGCCGTCACGACCGGCTTCCCTGCCCCGAGCGCTTCTGCGATCAGGGAACGGGCCGGCTCGTCGCCGCCCAGCAGCTCCACGATCACGTCCACGTCGTCGCGCCTGACCACGGCCGCGGCGTCGGGGCCGATGATCTCGCGCGGCATCCCGCGATCGACGGCGCCCTGGACGTTCATGTCGGCGATCGCGACCAGCTCGAGCATGCGTCCGCCCGAAGGCCCGATCTGCCGGTCGGGGCTGTGCAGAAAGCCGCGGGCCACCTCCGCGCCGACGGTGCCCACGCCGAGGATCGCGACGCGGAGTGGTCGTTTCCCGGGGGTCATGGGCGGATTGGACTGGGGCCAGCGAGGCCGAGATGGGATCGCAGCCGGCGTGACGGACTGGTTGTGCGTCGTCCGGGAATGGTACCCGAGGCGTCGCCACTTCTGTTCGCGGCTGCCTGGACCGGGCCCCACGACACCTGCGCCCCCGCGAGCCTCGCGCCGCACTCCGGCCGAGGAACGGGCCGCCCCGTCCGCTACACTCGCGTTCATGACGACCGACGCATCCGCCTCGCCCGCAGCTCGACCCTCCAGCCTGCCCCCCAAGCCGCGCATCTTCAGCGGCATCCAGCCCACCGGCCGGCCCCACCTGGGCAACGACCTGGGCGCGATCCGCAACTACGTGGCCCTGGCGGAGAAGTACGAGGCGATCTACTGCGTCGTGGACTACCACGCCCTGACCCACGTCCACGATCCGGAGGTCCTGCGCCGCCAGACCCTCGAGATGGCGGCCGCGCTCATCGCCCTCGGCCTGGACCCGAAGCGCTGCACTCTGTTCGTCCAGTCGGACCGCCCGGAAGTCACCGAGCTGTGCTGGCTCTTCAACACCGTCACGCCGGTCGGCTGGCTGCAGCGGACGCCGACGTACAAGGAGAAGCGCCAGAACCAGCCCGACGACGTGAACCACGGCCTGCTCACCTACCCCGTCCTGCAGGCCGCCGACATCGTCATTTACAAGGCCTCGCTCGTGCCGGTCGGCAAGGATCAGGCTGCCCACCTGGAGCTGAGCCGCGAGATCGTCCGCGCCTTCAACGCGCGATACGGCGAGACCTTCCCGGAGCCGCGGGCGGTCTACACCGAGGCGCCAGTGGTGCTGGGCACCGACGGCCAGAAGAAGATGAGCAAGTCGATCGGCAACACGATCGAGGTCCTGGCCGAGCCGGACGTGATCCGCAAGCAGATCATGTCGATGGTGACCGACACGCAGCGCATCCTCCGATCCGACCCGGGACGACCGCAGGTCTGCAACGTCTGCCAGCTGCACCGCCATTTCGGCGCGGACTACGAGGAGATATGGGAGGGCGAGCGAACCGCCCGAACCGGCTGCGTCGACACCAAGAAGCTGCTGGCGGAGCGGATCGTCGCCCGCTACGCCCCGGCCCGAGAGACCTACCGGGAGCTGATGGCCGACCAGGCCCGGCTGCGCGCCATCCT
>Ga0187878_1000027_pt1 | contig 163743 bp, 150 predicted proteins | sample June2016WEW_17_1_FD_132979 | JGI IMG/M metagenome (GOLD analysis project Ga0187878, IMG submission 132979) | Peatland microbial communities from SPRUCE experiment site at the Marcell Experimental Forest, Minnesota, USA - June2016WEW_17_150 | ecosystem: Environmental > Terrestrial > Soil >... | reverse complement strand
ATAAAACGTGATAAATTCTGAGAATTTTTAAGTGGTTGTAGAAAATAGAGTTATGTTGTATTTCATTGTCTTACAAGGACTTACGAAAATGGCCTGACGGGGGTTCGAATCCCCCCGCCTCCAGTTGGCCCTTGGCCAGACGAGATAACTTCCAATCACTCGCTAAAGCCAAAGAACTCAACACTAAAGTCCGCAGTGTCGGGGTTGGCCATAATCTGGGTGTTCTTTATTGTCAGGGTGAAAACGCACGTCTTGAAATTGAAATCAGCAGTGGCAAGACCGCCCTCGGCTACAGGGGCATTTCGGCAGCTAAATTTGTTCTGCCCGGCACTGAGTTTGTTCGCGGGTACGGTGAAATGCTGTGCGCCTAAAGTGACGACAAGGCCCTGGCTGACTCTATCCGCCATACTCACGGCCGGGTCATCAACCGCGAAGCCGCCTGTGACCGACAACTGATTGCTCTTCGGCTTATTGACCTTAATCTTGTCAACCCTCAGGACGTCTTTTACCTCCATCATCAGGTTTATGGGTATCGGCTTCTTGACTATCGATTCGTCCACACCAGCCGTGCCGATGTAATCGCCTACTTTAATCGTTACAGTCATCGGACAGCCAAGACCTAACAGGTTGACGTTACTTGCCGCAAAGGTGAATTTGCCGGTCTTCAGATTGTATGTAAAGGACTTCTTTACCCCGTTCTCGGTCCCCGAATAGCTATAATTGCCTTTCTTAAAGGTCTTGTCGTTAATGGGAAAGGTTAGAACGCAGGGACTAATCATATCGTTGGAATCAACAGTAACCTCGACAGCGCTGGCGGCCGACATAAGACCCGTGATGGCGCTCATCGTACCTGAAAATGAAATCGCGCCGCTGGTATAATTGCTGCCTGCGGCGACACTTAATTTCTTGACCGCGACTGGAACATTATGTGAGGCGATCGCAACGCTGACGGTGGCTACGCTCGAATTCCCGCCCGTTGGCGGACTGCCGCCGTCGTTGACCTTGAACTGGAAGCTGTCAAGCCCCGTATAGTCCGTAACTGGCGTGTAAACAACATTATTGCCGAAATTGACCAGCGAATAAGGCACAGTATTGATGTTACCGGCGCACGGGTCAGCCAGAGTCCCGTGGCTGGGCAGTGATGTGATTATGTAGGTAAGCGCACCGGGGGGATTGGGCTGACCATCGTCGATGGCCTGCATCGCAATAATCTCGGGCACTCCTGAACCGACAGTGGCAGTTGAATCCAAAGCAACCGGCATCGATTCCGTTAGCATCCCCGTGAAATCAATCGCCCAGCAGTTCCCCGATACCGCATGGGAATCCCGAGACAAACCGGTGCTTGCGGCATGACTTGTGAAAGAATAACCGGATTTGGTAACGCTCACCGTGTAAGTTGAATTTGACGGGACGTTGGCAATTGCGTAAATGCCGTTAGCATTGGTCGTGGCCTGGTATGTTCCGCCGGTCATCAGGGCGGTTACCGTCGCACCGGAAATCGGCACACCTGAACCGGCAACGGTAACCCGTCCGCTTATAATCTCGCCCGTCCCGCTGATGTAGATGTTGTAAATTACCTCGTCAACGACGTCGAATGAAGGCGAGGAGTCGATATTCGGCAGGTTATACCAGACGTCCTGCTCACCGTCCCAGCCCAGATTCAGATGGTGATAAAGCGTTAAGCCGTTATACCCGTAACCATCGGTAACAATCTCGTGCCCATTATCCGCGCTGCTCACGCCCAAAATTACCGGATTGCCCCAGTCGAGGTTTGGATTAATCATACCGTTGAAGCCGGTGCCGATGTTATCAGTATTATTATAACCATATATCGCGTTGCTGTAACCAAACGTATCGACTAACGCCGAGGCAGCATCAGATGTGTATGCGGCGGACCCGTCCGCTGCATAATCTGTCTTCGAGGCGACGCCTGCGTCGCAGGCAAGAGCGCCTATTGCCTGTCTTTGCGTCAGCGTCGTGCCGCAATCAGGAAAGAGCACCATTTCACTCCAATTGTATGGCCCGCCTAGGCCGTCGCCGCCGCGCAGATGCCTGGTTTGGGGACTGCCATCAACGGATATTGTAAAATGCCCGGTCCCCACTCCAGCCGTGGGGTATTGCCAAAACCGCATATACTGCGCCATCGCCGTGGCTACACACCCGCAAGAGTAATTGCTTGCGTCTCCCTCGCCATACGGCGGCGTGTAGTAATTGAAGCACGCGTTTCCACTACAGGTGATGATATCCTGTCCCCATTTGGTCTGCAAAAGCGGCGCAACCCGAACATCTGAAACACTCGCAGACACGGTTTTCAACCCAGGTGAATTACTATCATTGGCAAGCAATTTTCTCCACCTGCCAAGGGCCTTCTCTGTTGAATCCCGCACGGCGGTTTTCTGCCCTGCAAGGCCTCCTTCCGCTTGGCCGGCGACGATATTCTTCTGAATCACCCTTGCCGCATTCACTCTGGCCGGTAGGTCCCGGCTGACTAAAGCGCCTAAGGGATTGCGGTCTGACGGGTCGTAACTGCCTCCCGATGAGAAGCACACGACCGGCTCAATCAGATCCTCATCAGGAACTATCACAAATCCGTTGGGTTGCAGATAAACAACATAGTAAACGGGCTGGCCCTGCTCATCGGTGAATGTTTCAACACTTTTGACCTGCTTGCCGAGCCGGCTGCCCATAGGCCTCGCATCCTTCGCCAGCCACGCCTTCACCATCTTGTGTGCCTGGCCCGGACCGACCGGTGCCGCCAGTGCGGTGTCGCACCACAGCCCCGGCAACGCCGAAAGCCAGAATGCCAGCAAACAAACCCCGGCCCTCCCAAGCGAGTAAAATATCCTTACCGTGTCTTTCATCATATTTGTGCCTAAACTCGCTTACTTCCCAAAATCGCCTTGTTGCCTGTTATTAACGACAGCTTGTGCTATCTTAAACTAAATGGATTCAATTTGTCAATACTTCTCACGAAAACAAGCAAGATGGCCAATAATTTTCGCGCGGCATCCAGACAGCAGCCGCATTGCCTAAACACATAGCGCCTTTGTGGCACAGGAATCCTCTCTCGATGTGCCGAGATGCAGGTTTCCTTAATAAATAATACGTTTGTCGGGGGTGTGCAGCACTATAATTTTCAACAATAATGTCGCGGAAGCGAACTATTGCACAAATAAAGCCGGTTTTGACGATATATGGTTGTGCGTTAGAAGCCATTTCATAACCGGGCAGCAGCCGCATTATCAGTATTGAAATCGCGGATTATCGGGGCTATGAGATGTGCTCTAAGGAGAAAAGAATGATAAGCATAAAGGAATTGAGACGCAGTTTCGGGTCGATTATCGCGGTTGACGGCGTTTCGTTCGACGTCCAAAAAGGCGAAGTACTGGGTTTCCTCGGGCCAAACGGGGCCGGCAAAAGCACCGTGATGCGAATGCTTGCCTGCTACCTGCGGCCCGACAGCGGCACCGCGACGGTTTGCGGCTTCGACATTCTCAAAAATCCCCTCGAAGTCAGGAAAGCAATCGGCTATCTGGCCGAAAATGTTCCCGCCTACAATGAGATGACGGTAGGGGGAGTGCTGAACTTCGTCTGCGACGCCCGGCAAATCACCGGCAAAGCACGCAGGCAGGCGCTCGACCGTGTCGTCCCGATGTGCGCAATCGAATCGGTTTATCATCAGGTCATTGACACACTCTCAAAGGGTTACCGCCGGCGGGTTGGGCTTGCACAGGCGCTGATTCACGACCCGCAGGTGCTTATCCTCGATGAGCCGACCGACGGCCTTGACCCCAACCAGAAACACGAAGTGCGTCAGCTCATCGGCAAAATGGCAAAGGAAAAATGTATCATCATCTCGACGCATATCCTCGAAGAAGTCGAGGCAATCTGTGACAGGACCATAATCATTGCCCGGGGAAAGATTCTGGTGGATTCGACCCCGGAAAAACTTCGCCGTGAATACAACTGCTCGCTCGACGAGGTATTCCGGAAAATAACCCGAAGCAAGGTGGCCTGAACGCGCGGTGCTAAAGAGTTTTTTACTGGAGTAAAAAATGAGTGGTTTTAAGGCGGTATTCAAAAGAGAGTTGAAATCATATTTCACGACGCCGATTGCTTATGTCTTCCTCGTGGTGTTTTTATTTTTCTCCGGCTATCTTACTTTTAAAAACGGCTTCTTCGAGATTCGCCAGGCGGATATGACGGCGTTTTTCGTCAATATGCCCTTGTTGTTCGCCTTCCTGGTGCCCGCGACGGCTATGCGGCTCTGGGCCGAGGAACGCAAAACCGGCTCAATCGAGCTTCTCTTCACGCTTCCAATTACCGTGATGCAGGCGGTCCTCGGCAAATTCTTCGCCGCATGGGTCTTCCTTCTAATTGCCCTGGCCTTGACCTTCCCGATGGTCATCACGGTCTTTTACCTTGGCCAACCCGACCTCGGCCTGATAATCACCGGCTACCTGGGCAGCATCCTTATGGCAGGCGGCTTCCTGGCGGTGGGCTGCTTTTTTTCCGCGTTGAGCAAAAATCAGGTAATCAGTTTTGTGCTGTCGGTCGTCGCCTGTGCCGTGCTCGTTTTTGCCGGTGTCCCCACGACGATGAATTACCTTTCCACGTTCCTCCCCGCCGGGCTGGTGACGGCGGTCGGAAATATGAGTTTTGAAACACACTTCGAGTCGATTCAGAAGGGCGTCCTCGAGTTCAGGGACATCTCCTATTTCCTCTTTCTGATTGTTGGCTGGGTGGCTGCCTGCGCAGTTGTGCTCGAAGAAAGGAAGGCGGGCTGATGAGCAGAACAGTAAAAGTGATACTCGCGGTGATTTTTGTCCTCCTGATAACCTTCAGCGCGATAAGCATATTCCAGGACCTCGGCAAACGCCTGAAAATCGATGTCACTGACCACAAACTTTATACGCTATCGGCGGGCACCAGGTCGATTCTCGCCAAACTGAACCAGCCCATAAAGTTCAAACTCTACTACGCCAAAACCGCCGCGATGAAAGGCCCAGACCAGATTAAGTACTTCAACAACTATTATGAATTCGTCAAGGCCCTGCTCGAAGAATACGTTGCCGCCTCAAAAGGGATGGTTGCTCTTGAGATAATCGACCCCAGGCCGTTCTCCGATGATGAGATGGGAGCCGCCCGCAGCGGCCTCAAAAGATTTCCCATAACCGACGAGGAAAATTTCTTCTTCGGCCTTGTTGTCCAGACGCAGTTCGGCGCCGAAAAAACAATCCCGTTTTTCTCTCCCGACCGGCAGAATTTCGTCGAATACGACATAAGCTCTCTTGTCGATACGGCCGTCGCGCGTCAGAAAAAAAATGTAGGCGTTCTCAGCTCGCTTCCCGTTATGGGTGAAGTCAGCGACTATATGGCGCAGATGATGCTGATGCAGGGACAGCAGCCCAAAATGGCCTGGACCATTATCGAACACCTCAAACAAAAATACGAGGTCAAAGGCATCCCCGCCGATACCAATGAAATTAATGATGTCGATGTCCTTCTTGTTATTCATCCCAAGAATCTTCCCGTTCAGACGCTCTTCGCGATAGACCAGTTTGTTTTGAAGGGCGGCAGGACCATTATCTGCGTTGACCCCTACTGCTACGCCGACCAGCAGAATCAGATGACGGCGATGATGCAGCCCGACAAAGTTTCGCAGGCGTCAAACCTCAACAAGCTGCTCAATACCTGGGGGCTTGATATGCCGGAGCTTGTTTTTGCCGGCGACAGGCAGTTGGCGCCGGGGACATCAGTGGCCGCCAATCGTGAGTCGGAAAAAATTATCGGCTTCCTGAACCTCACCCCTCCCGCTTGCTTTAATCGCAGCAGTGTTATTACCGCCCAGCTTAACAGCGTCAGGGTTTGGTTTGCCGGGGCGTTAAATGTAATCGACTCGCCAAATGACGTCGCCGGCGCTGGTCACATCGAACGAACTCCGCTTATTATGACCACCGCAAAAGGCAACACCTTCAAAGCGTCCAGCCCCTACGATTTACAGATGCTCGACGCTTCGGCCCTTATGAAAAATTTCTCCGAAGGCACAAAGCCCGTGGTTATGGGCTATCTGCTCACCGGCAAATTCAAAAGCAGCTTCCCCGACGGCATTTTAGCAGTGTCCGATTCGCAGGCCGAAGACGCTAACAAACCAAAACCCAAAACGCGTATTATGGGTCTTGTCCAGGCGACGGAAAATTGTGCCGTGGCTGTGTTCTCCGACGTCGATTTTCTCACCGATTCGCTCGCCTATTATCGTAACCCCATCTTCGGCAACATCGTCGTCGGTGACAACAGCGCGCTATTGATGAACACAATCGACGACCTCTCTGGCTCAACCGACCTTATCTCAATCAGGTCTCGCGGCAATTTCAGAAGACCCTTTGCCGTAGTTGACCAGATCGAGGATAAAGCCGAGACCGAAACCGCAGATGAGGTGGCCAAACTCAACGCCGAAATTACCGGCTTTGAAGATGAATTAAAAACGCTCGTAACCTCCGCTAACGAAAAAGAAAAACAGGTCATAGGAAACTCGCTTGCCCGCAAAACAAAAGACCTCGAATTGAAAAAACTCAAGGCCAGACAGCAGTTGCGGCAGGTCAAAATGCAAAAACGCCAGCGAATCGAAACCCTCGGCAACAGGCTGCGGGCCTTCAATATGCTGGCGGCGCCGGCGGTAATACTGCTTATCGCCGTCGTGCTCGGCATTAAGCGCAACGCTATGAAAAGACACTACATCAGCCACGCGAGCGACGCCTGACGTGGCAGGGAGTTAATGATATGAGCAACCGTAATTTATTGATACTTGGTTTTGCTGCGGCCGCTATGGTGGCTCTCGCGGTCGTGGTCGCGGGCATTGGCGACAAACCATACGCCAGAAAAGACCAGACCGCCTACCTTATCCAGGGACTTGACCCCGACCAGGTTGCGCGAATCACAATAGGAAAACCCGGCGAAGAGGTAATTCTCAATCGCCGAGGCGCCAATTTCGTGGTCGCCAACCTCGACAACTACCCCGCGCGGACAAGCGAAATAAACAAGCTCATCACCAACTGCCTCGATATTCAAACCGCTGAGCTTTATACCGACAATCCCGCCAACCACAAAGACCTCGGCGTCACGGAACCTAACGCTACTGTTCTGGTTAAATTCTATAAAGCCGCACCGGCGGACAAAACCGATTTGTCGCTGATTACAGGCCTCATCGTGGGTAAGGAAAAACAACGGGGCCGGGGCATTGGGTACATCAGGCGGGTCGATGATAACAAGGTCTATGTTGCCGCGGCACAAATACCCATGATTAATAGGCAGGCGATGGATTATGTCGCGCAGGGACTTACCAGCGTAAAGAGGGAGGACATCAACTCGGTAACGGTTAGCTGCCCCAACGATACTTACCTCCTCTTGCCCGGCGACGACGACAAAACCGTCATACTTGAGAACCTCGCCGAAGGCAAAAAGCTCAACAATGTTATTGCCAACAGGGTCTTCACTGCCCTTGCTAATTTGAGTTTTGAGGATGTCAACGCCGAATCTTCAAAGCGGGGTTTGCTGTTTGACAGAAGATATCTTTGCCGGCTGAAGGATACCACCGTTTATTCCATCTGGCTCGCCAAAGACGCTGGCCTGTGGTTTGCCAAATGCGATGCCCGGTTCGCTGACCAGACGCCTGTAACAAAAACGCAGGGCGAAGTCGAATCGGATGAGCAGTTGAAGATAAAAGAAGCCAAGCTGCTCGCACGCGACGCCGCGGAACAATTTTCGGAAACACATAAGGGCTGGGTATATCAGATACCTGACTATTTGGCTGCGAATCTCACAAGGACCTCCGCCGAGTTGCTCGAATCCGCTAAACCAGTGCGGGCGGAAGTTAATGAGCCGTCCGATACGGCCGCGGAGCAATAATTCGTTTTTAACTCCGGCTTGCCCCACCCTCGCCGTGCTGCGCACTTGGCGCAGCAGGTCACTAAAAAGTTACATCCCTTCTTGTGGTGAGCGTAGTCGAACCTATTTCCTCGGTATGGTGTCCCTATATTTCAAGTAAACGTCCCCCATTTCCCTTGTGCCGATTATTTTTCCAATTGATCTCATATTCGTACCTTATAGATTAAATGTTATAAATTTTGTAGATCAGAGCCGGAATATGCCTTTTGTTTATTGATTGCGATAATAAATATTGGCAAAGCGGCAATCTGTAAGACTACTGAAAAGATAATCAGGGCGGCTATTGATTTAACATATAGAATTCCCATAATAGCGCTCCCTAAAAACCAGGCAATTCCAAATCCGGTATCAAATACGCCAAATGCTGTGCTTCTTTTATCTCTGGAGATCACATTAGCGAGCGTTGCTTTAAGAAGAGATTCTTGCGCGCCCAGGCCAATACCCCAGAGAATCATACCGATAGTAATCAAAATGAACTTACCCAAGAAGACAAACGGAGCAAAGAATGCCCCTAGGAAAAAGGCGATTAGCATCACCTTTGGGCCTATTTTGTCTAATAAGCGACCGAAAATAAGAGAACTAATGCCTCCTACGGCCATAGCTACTGCATAAAGAATCGGAATCCAATGCATGGGAACATTATTTGTTTTATCAAAATGAAATGCTATTAAAGCAAAATCTGCGAATCCCGCTGCAATTAAAGCGCCACCCGCCAAATAGAGCCAGTAAGAGTTTGTTAATCCGTGAGTTTTTAAACCCACAGCCTCTTTTTTATCCAAATCCTGCGGTTTAGGAAAAAACAATCTAGCGGCTATAAGCATAGTTATACACAATATCGCAGAGATTAAAAGAATACCATATCCGTATTTATAACTATTTTTTGTAAATAAGACCCAAGCCACGATTAAAGGACCTAACGTTGCGCCGAATTGATCCAAAAACTCATTTAGCCCGAATACCCATCCGCTGCCCATTTCTTTGCCGGCGAAGGAAAGCATGGTTTCTACCGCCGGCTTCCGTATAGCTCTTCCTGTTCGCTCGGCGATTATCAACACACAAGCCACAGGCCAATTACCTGCTAATGCCAAGGCAGGTACGGCAAGCATATTAATTGCATAGCCAACAAAGGCGAAAATCCAATATTTGTGAGTTTTATCGGCAAAAAATCCTGCTATGGAGCGTAATGCATAACCAAGCAATTCTCCAAAACCGGCCATAAATCCAACTGCAACGGCGCTTGCGCCTAAACTGGATAGAAAAGCCCCATTGATACTTCTTCCTCCTTCATAGGTAAAGTCTGCAAATAAATTTACAATACCTATAATCAGCACAAATCCAAATGCAAGTTGAGCAATATTCTTTTTATTCATAATTTTATTTCCCATATTAATCCGCCAATGGTAGGGCGGATTAAACGCTTGGCTAAGCAGCCAAACCTTTCAATTCAACGATAATATCAAAATCTTTCTCGAATTGCCTTTTGTTTTTTCAATATTTCCTATCCGCCGCCTTAAACAGCGTCTTCACGGTGAAATCTTTGGGTAGTGGGTCAGTTTGACTTATTTGGGGATGGCGTCTCGATTTGGAACATTTTGACGAGGGTCTTGTCTAATCTAAAAATAACCAAAAATAAGCAGTTGTCGCATTGACGTTAATTGGCAAATATCGTAAACCTAAGAGCTAAATAAGATTGAAACATAAATATGTGCAACAAAAGTATTTTTCGTAACTACTTATGGCATAGCAACTTAGCGAAAATTGAGCAAAAAATAATGCAAAGTTAGTTGTTGGTTTTGACGAAGCAATAGTGTAAACTAAAATATATATGGTTAGGTAGTTGCCGTGTGGGACACGTTAACCCAAACAAAAAGTATAAAGGGAAATACGCAACTACTGCGTTTTTTAGTGAGGAGCTTGGGATGAGCAAGAAAAACAAGAGAATGCGTTCTTCTAAGAAGAAAAAAAGCGCCAGCGATATTAGAAGCGCAAAAGCATATAAAATAACAGCCAAAGTAAAAGAATCTTCAGGCCAAATAATTCAAGCTGTTCGGTCTGGCTTAATATATGTCTAAATACCATTGTGTATTAGACACCTCTACTTTATTAAAAAAGTATCATAAAGAAAATGGTTCATCATTAGTAGAACGGCTTTTTAACTGCCAAGATTGCGCTCTTCATATTCTCAATATCTCTATCCCGGAAGTTACAGGAGCATTCTTAAAGTTTCAATTGGCAGGGGAAATTAAGCAAGCAGATAGATATTTCCTATTAAAGCTTTTTATTGATGATATAAAAGAATATCGGGTTGTTATACACAACATAACTCACCGAAATGTTGAATTTACAGATGACGTGTGGGATTATTCGTTAGTAGCGAAGCCCCCCAAGGAATCTGTAATCAAATACAAAGTTGAATGTCCACTTTGCAAAAAAGAATACGAAGAAGAGAAAAAAGTTGTGAGAAAATGGGTTGGGCCAATTGACGTTTTAATTTTGAGTGTTTGCAAAGAATTACTGAGAGCGTACAAGAATGCGATTCTGTTCACCTCAGATGGTCATATGCAAAGTATTGCCAATAAGATGGGGATAAAGGTTTGTAACCCCGAAACGGCCACTCAATTGCCATTTTAATCATCTTTAAATTAACCTTGACTTAGGCATATTGCCGACGATAGAATATCGGTATGCCTAAGCGGTCAAGTAAGAAAAAGCTGGATATGAACCTTTTGGCTAAGTCCATTGTCGATGATTCTACGTCTGAAAAATTGCTTGACAAGGCAGTCGAAGACGGCAAGAATCCGGCTGCTGTATTATTGGGGCGACTTGGAGGCCTCAAAGGTGGTAAAGCAAGAGCGATAAAACTATCGGCGGAACAACGCACGCAAATAGCAAAAAGGGCTGCAAAAGAACGTTGGAAAAACAAGGGGAATAAATAACATGGCCGCACAGAATCCAACTGATGCAAATGTTATTGTAGCACAAAAGTTAAACGGCTGCCTTGAGAAATTAGAGAACAAATTAGATGCAAACGCTTTGGTGTTTTCTGGCTCTATTTATTCCAACGCTGATTTGTTTATTAGAGATGCAGTAGAATGGCGAAAGCAAATAAAGCCGAAAAAGAATAAACTTGCTTTTTTCTTAGAGACCAACGGCGGCTATATCGAAGTAGTGCAAAGAATAGCTCACACCCTTAGAACTCATTACAGGGTAATTGAGTTCTATGTTCCTGACGCCGCTATGTCGGCTGGTACAGTATTAGTAATGTCGGGTGATGCGATTCATATGGATTATTATTCAGTTTTAGGGCCGATTGACCCGCAACTGCCCAAAATCGGCGGTGGTTCTATACCCGCTCTTGGATATTTAGAAAAGTATAAAGCTCTTATGGATAAAGCTGACAAGGGCGGCTTGAATACCGCTGAAATGACTTATTTATGCACCAAGTTTGACCCAGCAGAGTTATATCAATACGAACAAGCAAGAGAGCTTTCCGTACATTTAATTGGAGAATGGTTGTCGAAGTATAAATTTAAAAATTGGAAAAAAACACAAACAAGAAAAAAACTTGTGACGACCGCCATGAAAAAACAAAGAGCTATTGAGATTGCTAATATTCTTAATAAAACTGGTAAGTGGCACTCTCATGGGTATGGAATCTCAATGGCAGTATTAAAAAGTAAGGAAATAAAATTACAAATAGAAGATTTTGGGAAAGATAAAGATTTGCAGCAACAAATTAGGGGCTATTGGGGTCTTTTGTCTGACCACATGGGAAAGATGGATGTACGCGCGGTGGTACAAACAAAGGATTGGTACAAAATGTTAAGTGGCCCAGAAGGCATCTAAGGGTGTGATTTATATGAAGAAATCTGTCAGAAAATTAGACCTTAATAAGCTAATAAAGAACAATCCGAATGTGAATCCGGAGGAGTTCTCTCGCGCGATACAGATTCTTGGAGAATTACAAAAACAAGGTATAAACGTCTCTGGTCCTAATTACAATCTTGATTCGCCTTTTTCTCGCCCAGAATCTCATGGTGAGAAATCCCACCCCGCTGGGTCTGTATTGCGACCCAAATAAATTTCTAAAAAATCTCCATTTTCCTCTTGACTTTGCTTGACCGCTCAAGCATAATGGTCAGTATGAATATATTGACCAAAGAAAAGCGGATTCAGAAACAAAAGGGGTCAGGAGCCTTTTTTTCAGGGCGATTCAAAGATAAAACCGGCAGGTCAAAAAAGCTTACCGCCATAATGGCTTGGCCATCCCTAACGGGAGGCGATAACGGCAAGATCCTCCGCTGTTTTCTGTCATCGGTCATCCGTCCTCTGTCTTCCGGCTAAATCAGCGTTAATCTGCGTAATCTGTGGCAAAATCAATACCCGCCCGGCCCGGAAAGGCCCGTGTATCGTCTGCTGCCTGCCGTAAGCTCCGGCAATCCCTCTGGCCAGATGTTGAACATAATCGACTGCCGGTCAAGTGAAGCGTCCGTGCTAAATGACAACGACCAAAATACCCGGTTGTAATGCCTGATGAGTGTTATGTTACTTTCCACGTTGGCCCCGTACTTAAAATCATACTGCTGCGAAAACACAATCGTATATCGCGGATCGATAATATAACTCGCCGCGAACACAAAGGCGTTCGACCCGTGCTGGTCGAGCACCTTGACGTCACGCAGATACCTGCTGCCGATGTAATAGCTCAAATCGGGCAATCTCGTCCGCGAAAAGCCGATATCGAACTGCTCAACCGTCCCGCTGTGAATGTCATAATACCCGTCGCTCAGCAACGCCGTCGTATCGCTTATCTGCCACAAATAATCCGCGTCGTAATAATCTCTCACTGGCCCGTATGTCTCGAATTTCTTCAGTCCGTGGTCGAGGTCGCCATTCAAAATGCCCGGCATCGAATACGTCCGCAAAGGCGTCATCGGATTATTCCATAAATATCTGTATGGCCCCGAATCCGGCGTCCTCTCCTCATTGTCCGTAAACCACGTCCCGCCCAGATTCAGCCGCATCCAGTCCACTATTCGTTCATCTGGCCCTCGCTTCGTCTGTAATTGCTGCGATAGTTCTAAATGCACCACGTCGTGCTGCTTCACTACGGTGTCGCTTTCTCCGTAAATCGACGTGTCCACTTCAGGTCTTACGATATGACGCAGGCCATCCAAATCCCACAGCCGTGACTTGACATCAGGATATGTCTTCCAGTATTCGCTCGACGCTCGCACGCCCGCCTCGCCAATCCCAACAGTGTTATCGTTGGGATCGCCGCCCGGGTTACTCCCATCTACCAGCGACCTGTTAAATCCACTCCGCTCATCGTAACCCACCGTCCCCGCAACAAACGGCACCGCCTTTATCCCGCCCAGCCACATCGGCATATCAAGCTCAGTCCGGTGCGTGCCAAACCCGAATACTTCCTCGTTCATCGCCGTCGCGTGGTTTTCGCCTATCAGCTGCCGATATGCTCCTCCCTGCGTATCGCTGTAAAGCGTCATACTGTCGTCAAAAATCGACTGCCCCGTCAGGTGATACTCGCCTGTTGGCGCCTCTTGTAATTCGTCAGCGAAATTGTTGATTCGTCCCTTGGCCAAAAACGCCAGTCCCCAGTTGTCTTCAATTCTTTTCAGGTGGACATACGTCTCTCGGTCGGCGTCGGTATTGAATTCGTGCCTGCGGTAACTTTCAAGAAAGTTTTCGTCCGATTCGTAGTCAATGCCTGCGGTAACCTGCCAGTTATAAGGCATAAACTGCCGATGCACCCAGTCGAACCTTCCCCGCAACTCTTCCGGCGGTTTAAGGTCTCGCCTGAAGTCAACCCGCCCCAGCCGGTCCTCGCCCCTGTCGTCTATCAGGTAACCGCTGATTTTGCCCAATCGGTCCTCCTGGGCGTAATCCACGTCCATTCCCGTGCCGACGCCTCGTTTGCTGAGGTAATCCAAATCAAATGTTCCATTGGTTCCATCCGGCTCGCGCAGGCCCAATAGGCGCGACAAATACCATCGGCTCTCCACCGTCGTTCCCCAAATACTGTCGTTGCCGATGCGCACACTCTTTAGGGGCATGTCCGGCCTTTCGAGGTTGCTCCGCATAAATGGCCAGTAAAATACCGTCATGCCTTCCGATTTGAGCCGGACATCGCGCATCTGCGCGTCGTAGCTGCTATCCTTAACTTGGTTGCCGGCCGACTGGGACTGGTCTATCGTTGTCGTATCGGTAAGAAGTATGTTCGATGCCTCCAGCGAAACCTGGGGCAAGGCAAATTCGCTGGTCGTCAGGACCGCGTTATCAGCCGCGAATGTACCCTCCGCCAACTGCCTTATCTTGGCCGCACGAACGTAAATTGGAATCCCGCGCTCGGCGTCAAAAGTTCGTATCGTCGCGTTGACCGCCAGCCCTCTTTTGTTCTCGAAATCGTAATATATCTCGTCTGCCCGTATCGTCCGCAGGCCCTCCGTCATCACCACGTCGCCGCGAACGTAAATTGTCTTTATCGCCCCCTTGGCCCCGACGTCTTTTACCTTGTCCGACTCCTCGTCCGTGTTAAATTTCTCTCCTGAGTAGAATACAACTGCGTCGTCCGCCTGCATCTCCAGCAATCGGCCGGTCTCGTCCTGTTTTTGCCACAGGTAGAATCGCCCGATTACCGTGGCGAACCCTTCATCCTTAGTCGAACCGCCCCATTCGATGTTGGGCTCCTGCTCTCCCGCCGGCGCCAAATTCACCGGGTATTTTATCTTTGTCTGCTGCGGGATTTTCTCGATTGCTGTTTGCGGTTTTTCCGACGGGCCAAACAGCTTGTCAATAAATCCAAATGCGCCGGATTCCGGTTTGGCCCCGGCTGCCGGCGTCGCGGTCGGCCTGGCAGGGGGGGGATTTGTCCTGGCTGCGTTTGTTCGTGAGATTTGTTCAGGTTGCGCTGCCGCGGGTGCTGCCTGTGTCGGCGAGACCGCCCCGCATTCATCGGCGAATGTTTTGTGGACCTTCGCGGTCGCTGCGAACGCCTGATTGTAAAACTCCCCGCCGCGAACATCGCCTTTCTCAATTGTTTGGGCGGTAACGAACACCTCGCCCGTCGCCTTGAACCGGATTACTATCGCTTTGCCTTTCGAACCGTCTTTCTCGATTGTTTCCCAGTTAAGGCCCACTAAGCGAGTGCCGGTGCCCTTTTTCGCGGAGACCCAGCCCGACACATAGCACCAGGCACCGATGTTTTTGCTTTCGGGGCTTCTCTTGAGCCATACGACCGCCTTTTCGCCTGTGAACGTATCCGCTCCTGCTGCAATCGAGAACTTTCCCTCGGCGACAAGGACGTCTGTGCCGTTGGCGTCGTGATAATTAGTTAATTTGTCCGCGTTGATTTGAACGTCCCGGCCCGCGAACGCTTTCGCCTGTGTGTTGTCAATCGCACCAGCCGAATTGACCGGCATATACAGTGCAATCGCAATCAAAATCAATTTTGCCGTCTTTGCGCTCATATCCTCAATGATTATTCACTACGGCCATCCCCTCGACTTCGCTCGAGACAGGCCGGGCCGGCGCTTTCGTCAGATTATACTCAACCGCAACCCTAATGCCAGTGGAAATCGGTGGAACGTCGTTCGTCTTTCGTATTTAGTATTTCGTGGTTTCTTGCCTGAACGCTGCCCGCTGCACGCTAAACAAAGTTGAGCCGGGCGAACTCATCGTGATACTTTTTCGCCGCCTCATCATGCGCCTTCGCGGCTGCGATTTCGGTTTTGAAACACCCTAACCATATTCTTTTCCTGTGAAAACTGATATAGGCAGTCCACACGACCTTGTGTTTGTCAAAAGAAACGCCGATAAATCGAGAAGAGGTTTTTGATTTTGTCTTTTGTCTGTTACAGGAATTCTGTGAACAAGTTGCCAAACGCAGATTGGTTCTTCTATTGTCTAATGTGTCGCCGTTTCTATGGTCCACCAAAATGCCTGGTGGAACATTCATAATTTCCCTGTGTAATCGCATAGTTCTTGAATTTTCATTAGCCGATATTATATTCCTGACGGCATAGATTTTCTCGCTCTTTCCATCTGCGTACCACTGGAAGATATTGAGCCGATAAAAGAGCGCGGGGTCAACAAGGGTGAATCTGCCTTCGCCGAGAGGAATTTTGCGAAATGGGTAGCCGAACTTCAATTGCCGATAAGCCACCACCGGCCACGCGCAAATACGGTCTAACCAGTTTGGAACTTTGATTGTGATACTTGACATAATATCCTCCCTTCGTATCTTTGCAATTTAGCCCCGCAATTTATTGCGTGGGTTACTTTCAAATCTCAAATCTTAAATTCCCTTTCTCCTGTTCTCCTGCTCAACTTTCTACTTTCTCGCGAAGCGACCCGCTTCGCGCGTCCCTCTATAATTGGCGCGAACTTGCGCGCTTTTGACGAAAAATCCGATTTTGGGGATGCCTCGAAATGCACTTAACTTGTTATGGTATAAGGAGTAAAAAAATTTTCAGAATTTCCCGGATTTGCCAAAAAACACTTGCGCGCTTTTGGTGAACAAATGTATCATACAAATGTTTGATACAGTTGTTTTATACGACTTTTTTAGTCCTGTTTTATGTCCTTATTCCGCAAAAGGTTACAGCGAAAGGTCGGCCTGAAAAACATGCAAAAAATAGGCCCAAAATGGCCTCAAAAACGCAATAATCCTTGTTTTTACATTAAAAACTGGGACAGGCCTCGTTAGAAAAGCTTTTCCTATGATTTGCAGTTACGAATGTTCTCTTGCAAATTATCGAGCATGATTTAAACTAACAGTTATGATAAGGGAATATAGAACCAGTTCACGGATGAGGTCGCTATTTGGCGGCAGCTTTGAAATATCTGATAAATTCACGCCTGAGGCAAATCTCGTGATGGCCTGTGATGATGCTTTGGCTTTTGCGAGTTCTCTTCCAAAAGATTTCTTTTCGCTAATCATTACCTCGCCTCCCTATAACATCGGGAAGGAATATGAGCACAAATCGTCGCTGAAGGAATACCTCGCTCAACAGGAACCATTAATAGGCGAACTTGCGCGTTGCCTAAAGCATGACGGGAGCATTTGCTGGCAGGTGGGCAACTACGTTGAAAACGGCGAAGTATTTCCGCTTGATATTTATTTCTATGATTTGTTCAAGTCGAAGGGATTGCAACTTCGCAATCGAATTATCTGGCATTTCGAGCATGGATTACATTGCAGTTTGCGTTTTTCCGGTCGGTATGAAACTATCCTTTGGTTTACCAAGTCGGATAATTATATTTTTAACTTAGATCCGGTAAGGGTGCCCGCCAAGTATCCTGGGAAATGTCATTTCAAGGGTGACAAAAAAGGATTTCCTTCGGGTAATCCTTTAGGCAAGAATCCTTCCGATGTTTGGAAGATTGTTGCTGAAGACTGGGAGCGTCTGATATGGGACATCCCGAACGTCAAAGCGAATCATCCGGAAAAAACTATCCATCCCTGCCAGTTTCCCGTGGAATTGGTTGAGCGTTGTGTTCTGGCTTTGACCAAAGAGGACGACTGGATTTACGACCCGTATGCCGGCGTCGGATCAACCCTCATCGCGGCGGCGAAACATAATCGGCGTGCTGTCGGGTGCGACCGCGAAGAAAAATATCTGGATATATGCCGAAAACGTCTCCAGATGCTGGCTGAAGGAACGTTAAAGACACGTCCCTTGGGCAAGCCGGTTTTTACGCCAACAGGGCGAGAAAAGGTAAGCCGGCGTCCTGCAATTTGGGATAAGGAGGAAACCCTTCTGTGATTATTGCCGGAGAATATTCATTCAATAAGGGTAACGCGTATCTCGCTAAACACCACTCAAAATTAGTCAAAGAGGTTTATGAAGTAATCCGGCAGGTTGACAGTTCCGCTTGTATGAAGAAAATCAGTAAGGAAAAGACGATGCGAGGTCGGCGTCTTTTTAGTCCTGTTGCTCTCAATAAAAAATTCAAAGAGAAGTTTTTTGCATCGGGCTGGAGCTGTCAAAAAGTTCCGTGCCAGTATCCCACACAGTATTACCGGCCCGGCTATAAGCCGGAAACGCTCAATAAAGGCGCATTCCGGGAAATGGATTTTTTGAAAGAAAATCTTGGTGTGGAAGTGCAGTTCGGAAAATATGCCTTCATGGTCTATAACGTCTGTGCCAAGATGACAATCTTCAAAAACCTTGGATTCATTGACGCCGGAGTGGAAATAGTTCCCGTGAAGCGGTTTGCGGATCAGATGTCAACCGGTGTTTCATACTTTGAGCAATTCGTTTGGGATTTGGAACATCGCGGCGTTTCAAACATCGACATCCCCGTTCTCATTATCGGTGTCGATTCGTAATCCTCGACGAGCAAATTGCCTACAAACTGGCACAAAATTTAGTATTTTATTTGTGGCAAGTAAATTATGGAATGGGTCATAGACATCTTATTAAAATTAATCTCTCATTTGCCGAAAATAATTAGTTTTTGGTTGTATTCTCCCGGAAGAACAAAAAAGAACATTGAGGTTTTTGTGTCCGCTCAAGAGGGCACGGTGGAAGTTTGGTGCGATAAGTATCAGTCGCAGTTTAATATTATACTTGATGTTAGAAATAATAACCCTTTTCCAATCGAGGTCGATAGAGTAGAAGCGACTGGTTATATCCATAGTGCTTCTATGAAGGCAATAGATTTATTTGGCGTAGAAATTAAAGCGCATCAAAAAGCCAATATCTTTCTCAGAGGGAGGATAGATGCGGCAAATTTGGAACAAATCAATCAGGTTCCGGACGATGAGACGTTACGGCTGGAAGCTAAAGCTGTCATTGTAAATAAATATCACAATATCAGGGACTACATACATCGTTATGATCGTTTAGTGTGTAAATATTACAATAAACAGAAACAAAAATAGAGCATAGGAGCGATTCAAAGATAAAACCGGCAGGTCAAAAAAGCTTATCGCCATAAGGCGATAACGGCAAAATCCTCCTGACAAACCCACTATAGATTTTCACAAACGAGGTGTCAAATGTTAGTTTTGAGTGTTGAGTGTTTAGTTTTGAGTTATGGAGGCGGGACCCGGCAATAAAGTTGCCGGGCTAAACATATTCTCTGCGGAATCTGCGCAATCGGCGTCTAAAAAAAAATGAATTCCCTGTGCTCTCTGTGTTCTCTGTGGCGAAAAAATCCACCTTATTGCTATTATCTTAATGGCAGGATAAAATCGTCGGAAACCTGTGCCATAAGTAGAGTATATGTGGAACAAAAGCAGGATTATTCAGGATGCGGGAAAATGCGGGTAAACTATAAGATAATTCAAGCCAAGGATTTCATAAAGGCCAAGCCCACCGGCGAGATAGACCTTGATGAGAGCAAAAAAGTGCTCGGTCAAATCGCGAAGATGGAGCATCTAATCGGAGACCATGAGCTGCTGTTAGACTTGCGGGAAGTCCACAGCAACATGGATCATGCCGACTTGCATGAGCTGATTCTTGAACTTGGGCGACACAAGGAGGCATTCCGAAGTAAGATCGCCGTCATTGCAAGAGATGATGAACAATTCAACAAAGCTGTTTTTTTGGAGATGTGCGCGAATATCGACAGATTTACCGTTATGGCGTTCACCGATTTTGAAAAGGCGACAAACTGGCTCCAGTCCGATGAGGATATACAAGACCTGTGGGCATAGGCCTGCTGCCGCAATGAAGACGTAATGTAAGCGAAACTAAAGAGTGTTTACCGCAATAGGTAATCCGTGTCTCAAAAACCTCGACTGTTGGAGCACTCCATAAGTATATACGCATATACTTATATGCTATCCTGCCCCCATGGCCACTTGTCGCACAAATAAAAAGACAGGAGCTTTTCAACTCCTGTCTTTTTTATGTCGTATTCAGCAGACAGTATGGTAATAACTGTCAGCAGGTTTTTGCCGGCCACTGGGCTTATTTGCCCGGTGCATCCTTTTTATTACGCTCCTGTTTTGCGTTTTCTTTTAGTTTGGCCCATTTGGCCTGCTGTTCGGGGGTCAGCAGCGCGTTTATCTTTGTGTCTGAGGCCTCCCGAATGCCAGCGATTTTAGTTTGCTTTTGTTCCTTAGAGAGAGAATTGTCCTGCATGACAGCTGTCATATCATTGACCTCGGTCGCCAGAATCGGTTTGATGGCGGTCTTCTGTTCGTCCGTGAGGTTCAGTTTTTCAGCTATCATAGCCAGCCGGTTATGGAATGCTTCACGCATTCTGCCGCCCGCTTCACCCTTCATTTCGGCAAATGTTTTCTGCTGCTCGGGTGTCAGCAGCGCGTTTATCTTTTCCCTGCTGCTGTCCCGAATTTCTTTGATTTTCGCTTGTTTTTGCTCAGTTGAAAGCGAACTATCCTGGTGAACGGCCTTTATTTCGTTGGCCTCGGTCGCCAGAATCGGTTTGATGGCGGCCTTCTGTGCGTCCGTGAGATTCAGTTTCTCGCTAAGCTCCTGCAAAAACTCGCGAGCGGGCCTTTGTGCAGCCGGACCTTTATTCCTGTGCGCGGGCGAATTGGGATCCGGGGCAGACCCTGTAAAAGCTACGGCACAACCAAAAGTCAGTGCGGCCAAAATTACCATCGTCTTTTTTATGCAATCGATTTTCATATTGTCCATCCTTTCCGCAATCAGCGATTTCCAAAAATGATAAGCCGTTTATTTCTTCAATACAGCTACTGACGCTTGGGAACCTGATAATATTGCATTTGCATTCGAATTATTGCGAAATCCCTGCAATTAGCAAGGGTTTGGAGGCAATCTGCGTCAAAAAACCGTCTGGCCATCGACGATTTTTTTTAATTTCCTTGAACCGTAATGCCGAAAGCAATATAATATAATTATGGGAAAGATAACATTTTCCTGGGACGACCGAAAGGCGGCGCAGAACCTCAAAAAACACGGGGTTTCCTTCAAAGACGCCTCAACGGTATTCTTTGATGAGAATGCCAAAGAGTTCTTTGACCCGGACCATTCGGCTGATGAAGACAGGTTCCTGATGCTGGGGTTTGACTGCCGACTGCGATTGCTGGTTGTTTCATATTGTTTTGACAGCCAGGGAAGGCAAATCAGGATTATTTCAGCAAGGAAGGCGACAACGAAGGAAAAAGGCGAATTTGCCAGAGGTGAACTATGAGAAAAGAATACGATTTTTCAAAACTTAAAGGCCGGCGAAATCCTTACGCGAATACCTTAAAAAAGCAGGTTACGCTGCGTCTTGGGGTCGATGTGATTGAGTATTTCAAGCAAATGGCACAAGAGACCGGTATCCCCTATCAAAACTTAGTCAATCTTTACCTGCGTCAGTGTGCTCATTCACACAAAAAGCTGACCGTCGCATAATCTAAACTTTTAAAGAAACAGCGTAAATCCGCGTTACCTGTCCTGAGCTTGTCGAAGGAATCTGCGTCAAAAAAACCGTCTGGCCGGGGCTTGATTTTCCCGCCGGTTTGAGGCAGAATTAGTTCATTGTTCAGTGTTCGTAGTTAGTTGCAAAGTACGCAGAACGCAGGACTCAAATATGGCTAAACAGGAATACTCAGCGTATCAAAAAAGCATAATAACGAACTACTACAACAACCGCAACGACATTGCCCTGGGCAAGTTAAGCGAATTAGTCAGCGAGTTGTTCTTAGCCGACACCGACGCAAGACGAGACCGGCTGTGGGAGCGTGCGCAAAAAGCGATGGTCAACCTCAAAATACCGCCCGCAATCATCGACCACATAATGACCAAAAAGGACGTCAAAATCTTAGCCAAAAACCTCAACGAATGGCTCGCCCGTCCCGAGCAGAGTCGAGGGGCAAAAGCCAAATAACAGTCCCAAAAAACAACGCCTAACCGCCAAATTCAGCTTTTCCGACCCCCATTTTTTGCCGATACATCCCTTGCCTATATTAGTGCGTGCATGGCTTTTTGAAACCCTGATTTTAGAACTTATAATTTGTATGGTTTTTGACAAGGAGCGGGAAATGGCGGTCGTTCGCGAAATCACAAAAAGCGTATATCCCACCGAGAATAGGGGGCAGTTGAGTATCCAGGATATGCTCAACTATTTTGAGCAGGTGGGTACGATGCGGGTTTCGGACCTGCACCTCAAGGTTGGCGCTGCGCCCGCCTATCGCGTCGATGGCGACATCGAAAAGCTCAAAGGCCCGGTGTTGACGCAGGAAATGGCCGAACAGTTAATATTGCCGCTCTTGTCGGATGCAAGCATAGACAAATTACGCGAGCTGCACACTGTTGATTGCTCATATCGGCTGGCCGCAACGCACTTTAGAATCAACGTCTTCAAAGAAAATGACGGCATCTGCGCGGCCATTCGTGCGCTGTCAACCGATATACCGTCGGTGGAGAGGGTCGGATTTCCCAATGATATCTGGAAGGACATTATAAATCGCAAACACGGCCTGGTCCTGGTTACAGGTGTGACGGGCGCCGGCAAATCGACGACAATCGCATCGCTGATTAACCGCATAACCGAAGAACGCGCCTGCCGGATAATCACCATCGAAGACCCGATTGAATATATTTTTGAGCAGAATCATTCGCTGGTCTCGCAGCGAGAAATCGGCAGGGACGTACATTCGTTTATCGACGGCCTGCGCTCGATGCTCCGCGAAGACCCCAACATAATCCTCGTCGGCGAAATGCGCGACGCGGAGACAATCGCGATGACGCTTATGGCGGCTGAGACGGGGCATTTGGTTTTCTCGACGCTGCACACAAGGGACACCGCGGGGACAATTATGCGCATTCTGGATTACTTCCCGTCCGGCAGGCAAAACGAGGTGCGAAACCAGCTGTCGCTGGGGCTGGCGTACATCATCAGCCAGAAACTGATTCCGCGAAAGGACGGCAAAGGTCGAATCGCCGCGATGGAAATTCTTAACAATAACTACGCCACCGCCAATCTCATAAGAACAGGCAAGGTCGAGCAGATATATTCGCAACTCCAGACCAAGACCACGAATAGGTACGATGAGAAGATGATTACGATGGAAAGACACCTTGCCCGATTAGTCAAAGATGACAAAATCGACATAAACGAAGCCCAGAAATGGGCCAACAACATGGCTACCTTCGCTGAGGCAATGAATCTCGAATAACGGACTGCACATCCCACGGCAGTTTGAACCCCCGGCTATCCGGGGGTTTTTTATTTGTGGATTCCAGCTTTCCGTTCCGTGCTCTCCGCTTCGCTTTGTGTCGCGGGAATGACCCCCGACAAAGAAACCAAGGGGTCTGGCTCCCCGCCAAAGACATGCGGGGATCTTCGCTTCGCTACGAGAGGACAAGCAGGATTGGGGGCTAAACTATTTGTGGCCAGTGACGACGACATTCAAATCCACCTGAACCTGATCCCATGCGCCTTTGGGGGCGGTTACGACGTTTTTATCGCCCGAGGTCAGGACCGGCTTGGGGATGGTTGTCAGTTCAGGCATCGACCGCTCCGTCGCGGCGAGCATTTTTTCGTCGGGCATAATCTGCTCGACACTGTTTAGCATCGCGAAATCCTTCGCAAGTTTTACACGATTAGCAATTGTGTCCTGTCTGGCAATATCGGCAACCTGCTCCGGCTTTACGGACGCGACGGTGACATCCTGGCCGACGTTATCGGTGCGCACAATCAGTGTTGTCGAATCGAATTTTGGCCACACCGTCGCCAAATCGCTCATCATTGCCTCAAGGCCGCCTCTGCTGCAAAGAATTCTGTATGCGCTTTTGCCCGGCTGGTCTTTTATCGCTTCGTATCGCAGCCAGGGGCTTTCTTCGAGGAGCTTATTTATATAGGCGTCAACCGCGGTAAAGTCGGCGGTCTGCAACTGGAGCGAGTACAGGCCTATGCTTGTCGCGTCCTCAACAGCGGCGACGGCAACCGTCTTTTTTGTCTCTTCCGGTTTCGTTGCTACAGGCGACGCAGTTGGCTTAACGGTCGGTGCCGGCTGCACCGCGACGATTGGCATGGCGGTTTCCTCTGGTCCGACAATCCTATACACTACTGCGCCCATAATGCCCACAAGCCCAATTATTATTGATGCCGCCATGACCTGGCGAACGAACAGGTGCCTTGCTCCTCGCCTGCTTTCGATATGCGTAGATTCGCTTTTGCCGGCCGAATGGTTTCGCAGCAGTTGTTTAATTCCGGCGACTACCTGGGCGGGCGGTTCGGCGGGGGGTAAAGAGCTTACCATCGCCTTGCATCTTTCGAGTTGGCGTAAGCGTTGTGCGATAGTGTGGTTTTCGCGGACAAGGCGCTGCACCTCTGAGCGTTCATCAGCCGACAACTCGTCGTCGATGTAACTATTCAGCAATTCCTCAATTTTTGGGTTTTGTTCAAAATTCATAAGGCCTCCAGAATCTGCCTCAACGCAGCGCGGGCCCTGCTGAGCCGGCTTTTGACCGTGCCCAATTCTGTGCCCAGCACTTCCGCGATTTGCGCGTAATCCATTCCTTCGATATCCCTAAGCACAATGATTGCTCTGTGTTCGTCATCGAGTTTGCGAATTCCTTTTTGTATCAGTTCGCAAAGTTCCCTGTTTTCGGCGATTTGGGCCGGGTCAGGGGCCTTATCGTCTGATAATATCGCTGCCAGACCCTGCCTGGTCTGTTCGTCGCCCGCAGCCAGTTCGGCGTCAAGCGAGGTAAACCCGACCGTTGCCTTTCTTTTGCGGTAATTCAGCGTCAGGTTGACCGCGATTCTGAACGCCCAGGTGTAAAAGCCGCTGCGGCTCTCGAACTTACCAATGTTCTCTATTACTTTGACAAACGTATCCTGGGTTAGTTCCGCGGCGTCGCTGGGATTTGAGCAGATTTTCAATATGAGGTTGTAGATTCGGCCCTGGTATTTGCAGACGAGTTTTTCAATGGCGCTGGGGTCGCCCTTACGCCATTTCTGCACCAAAACCGTATCTTCGACGTTTATATGCTGACTGTGTGCCACTCGTTTGGCCCTTATCAGATAAACTTCAACCCCAAGACCCCCTCCGCAACAAAGCCCACTATATAATCACCTATTTTATGCCTTTGGTCAATCTAATTTACAATCACCCTACTTCGCCGAAGCGGCTTCCGACTTCGCTTGCGCTACGCCGGACGAGTCGCAGGGCAGGCAGATTAGGCGGCTTTGGTCAATCTAATTTACAACCACCCTACTTCGCCGAAGCGGCTACGCAGGGCAGGCAGATTTTTCACCGCAGAGGACGCAGAGAACGCAGAGATATTTTTAGACGCTGATTCCTTCGACTACTGCTCAGGACAGGTAACGCAAAATCACGCTGCTTTTTTACCGCAGAGAATTGCCGTTATCGCCTTATGGCGATAAGCTTTTTTATCCTGCCGGTTTTATCTTTGAATCGCCAAAAAACAGAATGTCCCCCTTTTGCATTCCAATAATCCTACATTTCCTAATTAAATTTACTCTCTTTGCTGACGTTTCCATGCTTCAAAATCACGGACTCGAAGTTCGAACATTTGCTTAAATTCTTCTGGATTAAAGTATTCAATTATCATTTCATTGCCCTTGTAGAAAAACGAAATCAGATCTTTCCATGAATCGAGGTCGATATCTCCATCTATACGCCACAATTTTATTTTTTTATAGCATTTCATTTCTTTAGGAATATTCGAATTTTTCCTGTCAGCGTATGTATCCTTCAAATAAACTTTAACTGCACCATCTAAGTGTCGAGTGATTTTGTTCCCAATATCGCGCTCACTATGTATATACCTGTTAAAGTTGTAATTATCGAAACAGTAATCTTGATCTGATATTTCCTCTACCTCAAAGGTTTTTATTCCATCGCGGTAAAACCAGAAAAACTCTGTGCGATCAAGCCTATTTGTCAATTCGAATAACGAGTTCTTGTTTCTTTTCACTACCGTTAGACCTATTTCGTTTGGGTCGTCTATCTTGGACTTATTGAATGCCGGGCCAAACCAAGTATCAAGTTCCATAATTTGGGAATAAAACTCCTTTGTCATTATTCGGCGGTGGTCTATTGCAACCCTAAAACTATTGTTTGGTTTTGTTTTTTGGTAATATTGCAGGAACAGAGCAGTAAAATCGAAATTTGGATTCGAGGTAAATCCTCTGCGAAGCAACTGGTGATAATGGAGCATATGCTTTTTATATTCTATGCCTCCATCATGTAAAATAAAATCATCATTGATACTCAGTAAACCATCTTTATCAAAGGAGTTCTTGAGTTCAGGATATATTTCTAAAACCACACTTGATTTAGTATCTTCATTTATTACGTCTTTGAATGAGAAATAAATACGTTCGACCATTACGATAATATAATAAAGAGCGATTCTTCTTAGTCGGTCTTCTTTTGGACCGCTTGTATGTTCAACTAGCATTTTTATCCCGGAAGGAAAACTGTCGAGCAAAGCTTCAACTTCTTTGTCTGTAGCTATTAAAAGAAACTCAAGAGCATCTTTTACTAATTCGCCTAATAATTGCGAAACGGGATGTTGACTCGTTTCAGGTTGACTCATATCAGGAAGATAGCGTGGCATGAAAATAGGAAAGATATTGTAATGCTTAGCTTTCTTTGAGAGCGTTGCTATTTTATTCTTGTCGATTGGAAGTTCATGCATATTTACGCCACTTTGTAGGCGATTTGCGATTCGAGGATGTCTTTGTGGTTATAGAGATAAAAGTTTTTCAATTTTATTATCCTCGAAACAAACACAAAAGAACGCTGATGCAGGATGCAATTGCAGCTACAGCCGCACAAAAACAAGACCATTTTGCATAAACACACGATTCGAACATCTTTTCGGTTTGTATGGCAGTATGCAGGCTACTGATACATTTGTCTTTTAGGCTATCCATCCCTGCAGTAGGTGTAAGTATTCCTGCTTTTTTCATTATTTCACTAAGCTCACCACATCCAGCGGAAATTGGCGCTTGTTCAATCTCAGATAATATTTCTTTAAGTTTTTTTGAGCTTGTCATATATCTTTCTCCTTAAAGATTTATGCTCTTATGCTAATTTATAGGCGATTTGCTCGTCGAGGATGTCTTTGACGGTAAGTGCGATTATGCTTTTGCCGGACTTTTTGAAGAACGCCTGTATCTCACTCATAGCATCGGATGAGTAGTCGAAGGCAACAAAGAACCCCTTTGTTCTGTCTTCACGCGTCATAACTGCCTCGAAGGAATCGATATCGGGTCTGCCGACTTTATCTTTCTGCTTGACCTGAATGGGATACCAAACATCCATAAAGCCAAGCTCTCCTTTGTCTTTTTTCGGTGTGGCCGACACCGGATAGATACGCCCGTCGATACCCATATCGCCAACCTTGGCAACGTTTGGAATGCCACCCAGTGCGATAACGGCCCAGTTCTCAAACTCAAACGGCGGGATTTCTCGCAACTTCTCGATTGTCCAGGGCAGGTCTCGAACAACGAAGCCCCGACCATTCCGCCAGAGCGTTTCATCCTCTTTCATTTTGCAGACATCGCGCAGACGCTTTGCCATAACACGGCAGGCAGTCGGCGAAACATCAATGCCAATCCACTGCCTGCCGAGATTTTCAGCGGCAACTAAAGCCGTCCCACAACCACAAAAGGCATCGAGGACAATATCGTTTGGATTGCTTGAAGCCTCAATTATTCTATCAAGAAGTGCTAAGGGTTTTTGTGTGGGATAGCCTAAAGATTCACGAGAAGATGAACTGATTAGGTCTATATCGTCCCAAACATCAGATAGCGGAACGCCTTTATTATCTTCCAAATAATACTTTAATGTTGGGAGTCCTCCTTTTTCAGGCCAATAAATTAAACCTTTTGAATCATATTCATCAAGCTTATCAGGAATTGTTACCCAATGCATTCCAGCTTTACCGTAATGATTTGGGTCTATACCTTTCCACAGCTTTCCTGTTTCACCATTTCTTTTTCCGCTGACTAACAATGGAACGTATCTATATCTTCCTTTTTCATCTTCGTGCTTGTAGTTTTCAAGCGAACCTTCGGAAAGTTCTTTGTATTGCATATTGAAAAGGTAATCACTATTTTTTGTATAAAAGAAGATACTGTCGTGAGCACGACGAAAAATCTTGCTCATTGAAGAGCGATTTGAGCTTCTCTTCCATACAATTTCATTAACGAACTGGTTTTCGCTGAAAATCTGGTCGAGCATAATTTTGACGTAGTGTGAGGCGTGCCAGTCGCAGTGGTAGTAGAATGAGCCGGTTTTCTTGAGGACGCGGTGCAATTCGACGCAGCGGGGCCGCATAAAGTCGATATAGGCCTGCGTTGAGGCGTGGCGGTCTTCAAAGGCGCGTTTTTCCTTTGTCTCGCCCCAGAAGACCTCATAATTGCGGTTTGAGTTAAAGGGCGGGTCGATATAAATCAGGTCAACACATTCATCGGGGAGTTTTTTCAATTGTTCGAGATTATCGCCGCAATAAATGACGCGAGTATCGACGAGCGAGGAGGGTTTGGCAGCCGTTTGGGGTTTCTTTGAATTGGATGCGGGTTTCTTAGCCATAGGTAATTAGTGTAAGCAATGTGGAGATATTTGCAAGATAGAATTGGCGGGGTAATCCGCGTGGTTAGAATTTTTTATCCAAATCGGCAAGAGAGATAATCTTAACGCCCTTATCTTTTAATTTCCCCATAAGATAAAACTTGTTAAGATATTCCCAGCGTCAATTGTTATAAGGAGTTACGGACTTATGAAAAGTTACAGGAAAGAGCTTTGGTTCAATACCGCGACCAGGCGAGAGTTGATTAACATTACTTCGCAGGTCGAGCAATGTCTTGCTGAATCGGGCGTCAAAGAGGGCCTTTGTCTTGTCAACGCGATGCACATTACCGCTTCGGTTTTTATAAACGACGATGAGCCGGGACTGCACCAGGATTTTGAGACGTGGCTTGAGAAGCTTGCGCCTGAAAAGCCGTATTCGCAGTATCACCATAACGGCTACGAAGACAACGCCGACGCGCATTTGAAGCGGACTATTATGGGCCGGGAGGTTGTCGTTGCGGTTACCAACGGTAAACTCGATTTTGGTCCCTGGGAGCAGATTTTCTACGGTGAGTTCGACGGCAAACGAAAAAAACGAGTGCTGGTTAAAATTATCGGGGAGTAACGGTTGGCGGCCTTTGGCCGCAACCGAAATTCGAAATCCTAAACTCTAAATACGAAACAAATTCAAATGACCCAAAAAAGCAAATTCAAAACAAGAAATCCTATAAAATGGTGTGCAAAGCACACTCCCAAAAAACAAGAACAGAATAACAGATGACGTTGGTGCTGTTTTTAATTCAGGTATTCATCATTTCGATATCGGGTGCGATGCAGCCGGGGCCTGTTACGGCGACGGCGATTACGATGGGGACGCGCAGCCGATGGGCCGGGTCATTGCTGGCAGTAGGGCACGGCATCGTTGAGTTCCCCCTGATGGTTTTGATTATCTTCGGTTTGGGCGCTATTTTTCAGAAGACCTCGGCACAGATTACCATTGGTATCGCGGGAGGTCTCGCTTTGCTTTATATGGCATACGGAATGTTCAAAACGGTTTCGCGTCCTGCGGATATTCAGGCCGGAGCAAAAAAGGACAAGCCGATTCTGGCGGGGATAGTTTTAACGGTCTCTAATCCATATTTTCTGATATGGTGGGCGACTGTAGGGCTGGGACTGGCAATAACTGCGACGAAGTTCGGCCTGTATGCTTTCGCGTTGTTCGCGATTGTTCACTGGTTAGTCGATTTGCTCTGGGTTACGGCGTTGTCATTCGCGAGTTTTCACGGCACAACGCTGTTTGGGCCGAAAGTCCAGCGGCGAGTTATGCAGGTATGTGCCGGCGCGATGCTGTTCTTCGGTTTATTTTTTCTCTATAAAGCCGGTGTGATGCTGATTGCTTAGCTGGTCTGGTTGTTTTTGTCGCTAATAAGCTGCGTGACGTTGAACTGCGAGAACATTTCCTGCTGTGACCGGGCGACCTTTTGCAGGCCCGCGGACACATCCGCCGACTGGCCAAAACCAGCCAGCGAGATGGCGGCGGCGATTTCAGAGAGTTTCATATCGTCAGGGGATTTGGCAAGCAGGAAGCCATCCTTTGGTTCGGATACCCGTGCTAAAATGCCCCTTGCCACCAGGTGCGAGAGGACCTTTTCCGCGAATTCGGGCGGCATATTGAGTTTGCTTGAAATCGTTTCGGCTTCCACTGCGCCGTTGCCTGCCTTAAAGGCGGAGGCGATTTCGCCTACCATATTCATTATGGTCAGGTCGTTAGCGATGAAATATTCTTCCTGCTTTTGGGCGGCGGCGATTTCTGCGGCGTCGAGGGTGTTGAGGTGCTGAGTGGTATATGTGAGCTGAAGGCCGAAAAGGACAATGAACCAGCTAAGATAAATCCAGAACACGCCGAGGGGTATGAGGCCGAGGACGCCGTAAACCTCGTTATAGGGGATGAATTTTACGACGTAGAGTTTGAAGCCCCATTTGGCCAACATCCAGACAAGGGCAGCGATAACCGCTCCCCATATCGCCGCCCGAAATTTCACCTTTGTATTCGGCAAAAGAAGATAGAGCAGGAAAAACCCGGCGACCGATGCGAGGTATGAGACCACGACGGGGGCCGTGTGCGAGAGGACAGTTTTTTGGAGCTGGTTGATAGCGGCGTATTTGGTGGCGACGTATATGGCGGTAGCAAGGAGCAGGGGGCCAAGAGTTAACAGCGCCCAGTAATTGACTATTCTGTGGACGATGCTTCTGCCTCTGCCCACGCCCCAGATTTGGTCAAACGCTCCCTCGATAGTCAGCAGCATCATCAAAGCCGCAAATATAATCAGCACCGCGCCCAAAATAGCGATTGTTCCCTGATTGAACCCGGCGAATACCTTGGCGACGATGGCGTCGAGATTGTCGGTTAGTTTTATGTTGGAATTGGGGTTTGCGGGGTCGGGGTATTCGATTGTGGAAAGGTGCAGTTGCGAATAAACGGCGTCCTTGATTTTCTGGCCGGCGTCTTTATAAGCGGGGAGGAACTGGAAGACCATCAGCATCACCACCGCCAGCGGGACAAGGCCGAACATTGTGTAATACGACATTGCCGCGGCCTGCTGGCCTGAACGATTTTTTTTGAGCAATCGAAAGCAGTGAATCCAAAGTTTGATTTGAAAAATGGCGAATCGGCCGATTCTGCCGACATGGGCTGTCGGGGTTGACAATACCTTATCAAACATATTTTAGTACCTCCCGGCCCGAGTTACTATTCGTTTACTTTTTGCGGGCACCTTGCATCAAAAGCTCCAGGCCCGTCTGGACCGCCTGCTCCTGAATCATCTTTCCCAGGTCGAGCTTGGGATTATTGGGCGTTCCCTTGACATAGGCGGTTATTCTCTGCGAGCCGCCCTTAACCAGCTTGCCGGTTGCGCTGACCGGCAAAGTAACGCTGAAACTTTCAATTTTTCTGTTGGGGTCAATGGGTACACTGCCGCTGAAGTTAATTGGCATAGTGCCGATATCCATCTGCATATCAGGATATTTAACGAAGCCGTTTCTGACGGTGAAAGGCGTCGGGTGAATCGTAATCAATTGTCCATCCGATGTGCCGGTGGCGGTCAATATCGCGCCCATCAATCCCGTTGACTGCATTTTGACCTGTGTAAGCGAGATTGTGCCCGCGATATTGGCGTCTTCCGGTTTGCCGCCGTTTATCGGCACAGCCAACTGGTCGCACTGGAAATTGGCGGCGCCGGTGATACTTGATACGCCGAAGAAGACGGGGTTAACTTTGGCGAGGAGTTTGTTGGCCATTTCCTTGTTTATCTGCACGTCCTTGATTATGCTCATCGGGCCGGGCGTTCTGAATATGGCGGGTTTTTGTTTGAAGTCGGCGGAGCCGCCGAAATTAAACTGGCCGTTGTTGACGACGGAGGTGAACGGCGCGATGGTTAAAAAACCCTTATCTACTTTTATATCCACGTTGGTGGTGCCGACGCTGAGCCCCATATAACCAACCTTGTCGAAACCGACTTTGGCCTGGGCATTGAGGTTGGCGAGCATCTGGTTGGCGTCTTTCGTGGGATATTTGCTTGCAAAACTAATCGAATCCTGTCGTTTGCCTTCGATAGTCAGTCCCGCGGGCATAAAAGGCGAGAGCATCGCCGTAATCGTCTTCCAGTCGTAATCGAGCTTTGCGGTTCCCTGTATGGAGCTATTTTGCCCCTCGATTTTCTGCTGGACGCTGGCTTTTATTTTTATGTCGGGGCTTGTAATCTCGGCGTTGTTGACGGCCATTGTTTTTGTTGTCGGGTTCACTTCCGCGTCAAGGACGATGGCGACGGGATTCTGGATAAAGGCCTCTTTGCCGGGGGACTTTACCAAGAGGTTGGCGATTTTTGTTGTGTCGGTAGTTATTCTGTAGCCGCCATCCTTGAAATTGACGGTTATATCCGACTCGACCACGCCGCCGAGCACCACGTCCTTTGAAATGGCCTTTGTCATTACAAGGTATGGTTGGACTTTGGCGAGGTCCAAACCTTTTACGGAGGCGGTAAGCGAAATCGGTTCTTTGACGTTATTACCTATCGGGAGGCGTCCGTCTTTGACGCTGAACTGTCCCAAACTGGTGTCTGTCTTCAATTGTTTCACCAGAAGAACGTTGGTTTGTTTGTCAAGCGAGGCAATAACATCGAGCGAGGCATTCGGCTCATTAATAGTTATATCAGTCGAGGGACTTACCCGCAGATTCGATATATTCGACGAACTGGTGACCATTGTTGTTTTGATGTTGTTGGTTATCTGTCCTTTGCTTGCGACCTGCCCGGCAAGTTTGTATTTGCCGAGGTCGGCGAACTGGCCCAGCTCGTCGGCGAGTTTGGCGAGGTCTATCTGCGCATCGTAATTAAACGTCTCCATAGTGCCCGTGCAATTGACCGTTGCGAACGCGGACGACACGCCCACTTTCTCGAATTTTATCTGGTCGCCCTCGGCTGTTATTTTTGCCTGCGCCTGAATCGGCTCGGAAAGCGATATCGGTTTGCCTTCGACCATTCCCGCGAGACCCTCGATACTCACCTGTCCGGCGAGTTTTTTTGCGCCTGCCTCAGTGAGGGTTTGCACGCTGCCGAGGAGTTTGCCGCCCGTCAGTTTAGTTTGTTCTTTGAGGCCGAGCGTTTTGGGCAGCATTGCCGCTACCGCGGGCAGGTCGCATTCGAGATTTGCCTTTAATTCATACTTCGAGTCGGGCTTCATAAATTCCGAAACAGACGCCATATTCATCGGTGCCGTGCCGTTGGCCTCGGCCTTGAGCCAGTCGGTAGCAACGCTCATTTTTTCGACGTTGACAAGATTTCCCTGCTGGCTCATTTTCACCGCGACGTTCAGCATGCCGGTTTTTATTTTATCCCCTTTCAACTGTGGGACCGTTATCTCAAGTCCGCTGCCTGTTACGTCAATGCCGACGCTTTCTATCACTCCCTGTTTCAGCTCGCCCTTCAAATGCGCCGAAACTATCCCCTTGGCACCCATATCGATGCCCGCAATCGCCAATATCGATTCCAACTGGCTCAGATTCAGGTTGTTGACTTCGACTGTCATATTTCCGCTTGTCTTTTTGAAGTCCCAGTTACTGCCCGGGTTCACATCGCCTTTTGCGTTTACCGTCGAAGTCGTGCCCTGCCCGGCGATGCTGGCGCCCATCTCCAGCGTTGTCTTCTCGCCCGGCGGCCGTAAATTCACTGCGCTGTTTATCTTTGAAATCTCAACGGAACCGCGGCTGTCTTTTATTTTTATGTCCCCATCCCTGATGACAAGGTCTATTTTTTTGATTGGCACGCCGGCTGAGGATTTCGCATTGCCTTTGGCTGCCGGTTTAGCGGCGGTAGCAGAGGCGCTTTGCTTCATTTTATCGACGTCTATTTCCACTTTCGGCCCATCGATAACCGTTTCGCCGAAAGACAGGTTGCCCGTCAGCATCGCGCCGTAATCGGGCATGGTCGAGACGCCTTTTACGGCTACGGAAACGCCCTGGTCGGCGTTTTTGAAGCTGATATTGCTGACGCTGATACCCTTAAACCAGCTCATCGACAGCTTAGCGAAATCGATGGCTCCTGCGCCGGAGGCGTTGGCCTTCGACAGTATCAGCTTGCGTGCGCTTTCACTGGAGACATACGCCGGCACGACGAACGCCACCAGCACAATCAAAAGCAGAAGTAAAATCAGCACTGTGCCGGCCACTATTTTCAGTATCTTTTTGCCGGTTTTTTTACCAGTTACAGTTTTGTTGTTTTCCGAAGGTTCCATAAGGCAATCCCCAAAAATGTTTCAAATCCATCAAATCCATATCATTCAGAGAGAATCAGTGCAATGTAAGGGAAGGATAACAGGCCCAATCGACTCTATCCATTGTCCATCGGCCTCACTATCAGAAATACAGGGACGGCAGGTATCATCCTTAATTTGCCGTCCGGACTAGGGCTAACTTTGCATTATTTCGTCCGACTTGTGTTTGACCACGTGGTCAAGTTTGTCGGTGTGCTGCTTGGTCAAATCGTCGAGCTGTTTTTTGCCCTTCTCAAAGTCGTCTTTGGTTATGAGCTTGTCCTTTTCTGCTTTCTCAAGCGACTTTATTTCGTCTCTTCTGACGTTGCGAACGCTTACCTTTGCCTGTTCGCCCATTCCTTTTATCTGATGCGTCAACTGCATCCGCCGTTCCTCGCTCAAAGGCGGAACGCTCAGCCGTATCGTCTTGCCGTCCGTCATCGGTGTCAAACCCAGGTCGCTGGCCAATATCGCCTTGTCTATATCCTTGATTGACCCCGGGTCGAAGGGCTTGACCAAAATCATATCCGGCTGGGGTGTTGACAGAGCCGCCAGCGCTTTCAAAGGCGTGGGGTTGCCATAGTACTCAACCCTCAGATTTTCAACCAGCCCCGTCGATGCCCTGCCTGTGCGAACACCTTTAAGCTCGTCCTGCAGGACATCTGTCGCCTTTTTCATCTTGGCTTCGCTGTCTGTTATTATCTGCTTAACGGGCATAGCTCGCCTCCTGCCTCTAACAAATCACGGTCCCTACCGATTCGCCGCGAATCGCTTTGGTTAAATTGCCTTTCTTGAAGATGTTCAGCACGATTACCGGGATTTTGTTGTCCCTGCACAAGCTGATGGCCGAATGGTCCATTACGCGAAGATTCTTTTCGAGAACATCCTGATATGACAGTTTGTCAAAAAGTTTTGCATTGGGATTTTTTTGGGGGTCGTCGCTGTAAACGCCGTCAACCTTCGTCGCCTTTATCAGTACGTCGGCGTCAAGCTCCGCCGCCCGCAGTGCCGCGCAGGTATCGGTGGTGAAAAACGGGTTGCCTGTCCCGCCGGCTAATATTACGATTCTGCCCTGCTCAAAGTGTCTCATTGCTCTTCGGCGAATAAACCGCTCGCACATCGCCTCAACTTCTATCGCGCTCATCACGCGCGTCGTTGTGCCAAGTTTTTCGAGCGTTTCCTGCAGGGCGCAGGCGTTGATAATGGTCGTGAGCATCCCCATGTAATCCGTGGTATTTCGCGGTATCATTGTTTTTTGTGAAAATTTTTCCCCCCTGATGAAGTTCCCCCCTCCCACTACGACGGCCACCTGAGGACCGAGGGTGTTAATCTCGGCAATTCTGGCCGCTATCGACTCGAGATGCTCGCCGTCAATCCCGAAACCGCCTTGCTCGCAAAAACTCTCCCCCGATAACTTAAGCAGCACCCGCTTGTATTTGCTCGCTGGCATTTATTTTGTTTCCCATATCCTTTGGGTCGGCGAAGATATATCCGACAAACCGCTTATCCGACGTCGAATCTAACGAATTTCTTTAGTGTCGCCTTGCCGCCTGCCGACCTGGCCGCGTCATCCAATACCTGCGCCACTGTTTTAGTGTCATCCTTTACAAATTTCTGGTCGAGCAGGCAATTGTCCTCGAAAAATTTCTTCATTTTGCCTTCGACGATTTTATCTACAATGTTGGCCGGCTTATTTTTCATCTGGTCGGCGTAAATGCTCTTTTCCTGCTCAATCACCTTGGGGTCAATGCCTGATTTGTCCAGTGCAAGCGGTTTTGTGGCGGTAATGTGCATCGCAATATCGGCGCCGGAACGCTTTAACTCTTCCGAGGAGGCCACCTTCGGGTCGCTTGCGGCTATTTCCAGCATCGTTCCGACTTTCTTGTTGAAGTGCACGTAAACACATATAAGTCCGTCGCCATCGAGCCGGAATTTAGCGTAGTCGCCGATTTCCGTTTTCTCGCCGGTTTTGCTTACCAGCTCTGTGATAACGTCGCGGAACTTTTTGCCGCCGACGGCTGTCTCCAGAACGTTCTCGATTCCGTCATTTTTGGCGCAAGCCATTCCGTATTCGGCCAGTTTATCTGCCACGGCCTTGAAATCATCGCTGTTGGAGACAAAATCCGTCTCGCAGCACAGCGACGCCAGAACCGCAGTCCTGCCGTCCGGGCTTGCTTTACTGACCACCAGTCCCTGAGTAGTTTCTCGCTCCGCACGTTTGGCTAATGTCGCAAGGCCTTTTTTCCGCAGTATTGCCATTGCCGCGTCAATGTCGCCGTTGGCCTCTTCGAGCGCCTTTTTGCAGTCCATCATACCCTGGCTGCTCATCTTGCGAAGTTTAACTACCAGTGCTGCCGGAATCTCCGCCATTTCAAAAGCTCCTGCTAAAAAACCTTTTCGGTATTATTGTTTTTTGGTTACTGTGCCTGTCCGCCGTTTGTTGGGGGTGTTTCGCTCGTTTCCTCAGATGCCGGCTCGACTTCCGTCTTATCCGCACGCGCCATTACCGTTCTTTTTGACCTGACGTGCTTGGGTTTGGACGCGACGTCCTTGCGAATCGTATCCATTGTTTTGCCTTGGGCTACCGCGTCGGCAAGCTCGTCCAGTAACAAGCTTATCGCTCTTATCGAATCATCATTGGCTGGAATCACCACGTCCACGGTGTCGGGGTCGCAATCGGTATCGATTATCCCCACCGTTGTTATGCCGAGTTTCCTGGCTTCCCGCAGGGCGAGATATTCTTTTTTGCCATCGACTACGATAACGACGCCGGGCAGCCGGCTCATTTTGCGTATCCCCTCCATATTGCCTTTTATTTTCCGCAGTTCGCGTTTCAGCCGAGACGCCTGCTTTTTGCTCTGTGACTCGAGCGTTCCCGCTTCCTGCATCCCTTCCAGTTCTTCCAGCCGCTGAACACGCGACCGTATCGTCCTGAAATTCGTGAGAGTCCCGCCAAGCCATCGGTCCGAGACGCAGTGCATTCCGCATTTTGCCGCCGATGCCTCAACCGCCTTTTGTGCCTGCCGCTTGGTTCCTACGAAGACGACGTCCTTGCCTGACGCCACTACGTCGATAAGCAGTTTCTTCGCAATTACCAGGCCCGCAAGTGTTTTGCGCACGTCGATAATGTGTATCTGCCCGCGTTTGCCAAAAATAAAAGGCCCCATTTTGGGGTTCCATCGGTTTGCGCTGTGTCCGAAATGGACGCCTGCGCTAATTAACTCTTTTGCCAACTCTTTAGCCACAAAAACCTCCAAAAACCTTAATTAAACAACCATATATTGGTACCAAAACTCAAGACCAAACACGAAAATTTAGTTTAAACTTATTGCTATGTCAAGCCCTTTTACCACATTAGAGATACTGTATATACCTGCCGGCTGCGTTCAAGTAAAGCAAAAACCTCGTTTTGCCGGCCAAAAATGATATGAAAACAATAGTTGTCAGCGGCTATTTGGCCTGTGAATCGGGGATAAAATGGCCCTTGTTCGCCGTCTGGAAGGCCAAAAAAATCCTTAAAAAGTTGTTGAATCGCAAGACGTCTTGAGATATTTTGTCACCGTGTAAAGGGCGCTTTTTTAACTATCCTCGAAAGAGCGCTTTCGGTAAACAGCGAGGAATCGGTAGTGTGGGTTAAAAGGAGAAAAACGTGGCTACAGGTAAAGTAAAATGGTTCAATGAGAAAAAAGGTTTTGGTTTTATCGTTCCCGATGACGGCAGCGAGGATGTGTTTGTTCATCACTCCAAGATTGCTGCCGAGGGTTTCAGGACGCTAAAAGAAGGTCAGGCGGTGGAATATACTCTCGCTCAGGGCAAGAAAGGCCCGGAAGCGACAGACGTCAAACCTTCCTAAAACGGTTTGCCGTGCGAAAAACCTGTGGTCCCGCCCAAAAAGCGGGACCTTTTTTATACGCAGAAAATCATAAGTTATGGTTTAATTGCATAAGTTATGTTTTCGAGTCATTGAGCCGCATATTTTTTTGAAAGGGTTTGCCCGGATGCGCACAAGACGAAACGTGAACGATTTTATTGTTATTTTTATGGTGGTTATAACTATGGCTATTGCTAATCAATCATCATTCGCGGACGCCAATACCCCAGACATCAACGGCCTTGCGCATATTTGCGTCTATACGAGAGATATGTCCAAATCCCTCGTTTTCTATACTGATACACTCGGTTTTGATGTGGTTCACAGGGCGCATCTGGATTCCGGATATAGCTTTGCGATGGTTCGTCGAGGTTCGTGCATAATTGAGCTGCTTGAGCCGGAAGATGTCAACAAGGCCAAACCAAGAACAGGCGGAGTTATTGACCATATTGCCCTTGAGGTCAAAGATATCAATACCGTTTTCGCGAAACTAAAGGCCAAGGGGGTCAGCTTCTTCACTCCGATTATAGATGACCCGAATCTGATGGGGGGCGTAAGGATAGCGTTTTTTAGAGGTCCATCCGGCGAGTCATTCGAGCTGTTTGAATATCTCAAGCCCGTCTCGACTATACACCGCACTAAAGCTGCCAAGGATTAATCGACCGGCATCGCAAAGTATCTTTCTGCGTTGTTGAAGCAGATGTCCTCGACCATTTTGCCCAGCAATTGCATATCGTTGGGCAATAACCCCTGCTCCACGTCGCCGCCGATGATGTTGCAAAGTATTCTGCGGAAATACTCGTGGCGCGGAAACGACAGGAAACTCCGCGAATCAGTTGTCATACCGACGAACCGGCTCAAAAGCCCCATATTCGAAAGCATTCCGAGTTGCTCTTCGATGCCGGTCTTCTGGTCTAAGAACCACCACGCCGAGCCGTATTGTATTTTGCCTGGGCAGGAGCCGTCCTGAAAGTTGCCGGCCATAGTCGCCATAACCGCGTTGTCTTTGGGGTTGAGGTTATACAAAATCGTTTTCGGCAGCTTGTCCGCAGTGTTCAATCTGTCGAGAAACATCGCCAAAGGCCGGGCTATATCAAAATCCCCGATTGAATCGTAGCCGGTGTCGGGCCCGAGCATATTCAGCATCCCGCTGTTGTTGTTTCTCAATGCCCCAAGGTGCAATTGCATGACCCAGTCGGCCTCGGCGTCCATACTCGCCAGCTCAAACATCATTGCCGATTTGAACTTCAGCGATTCGCCGGCCTCAAGCGGCCTGTTTGTCCTGATTTTCTCAAAGATTTTCGCAATCTCATCGGCGCCGTACCGCTCCGCGTATGCCGTCTCAAGCCCGTAATCCGACAGCCGACAACCCTCATCGTGAAAATACTTGTGCCTGAGGCGTATCGCTTCGATGTATGAATCGAAAGTGCGTATCTCGCCGCCGCACAGTTGGCCGAGTTTATCTATAAATACATTCAGGGCCGGCAAATCCTCGGTTGCCAGGGCTTTGTCGGGCCTAAAAGCCGCGTAAACTTTTAACACGGGCGAATTTTCGCGGATTTTCCTGTGATGCACAAGGGTATCCAGCGGCCCCTCGGTTGTGCATACCAGCTCGACGTTCATTTTGCCGAGCAGTTTGAGGACACTGAAATCCGCTGACCCCAGCATTTCACTGCACGCGTCGTAAATGTCTTTCGCGTTGTTTCCGTTGAGCAGTTCATTTATGCCGAAATATCGTTTCAGCTCCAGATGGGTCCAGTGATAAAGCGGGTTTCGCAGGGTGCAGGGAACCGTCTGTGCCCATTTTTCAAATTTCTCGTAATCGCCCGCGTTGCCGGTGATGTATCGTTCGTCAACGCCGTTGGCTCTCATCGCCCGCCACTTGTAATGGTCGCCTGCCAGCCACACCCTGGTAATGTTTTCGAACAGGTGGTTTTCGGCAATCAGTCCCGCGGGCAAATGACAGTGGTAATCATAAATGGGCATTTGCTCGGCGTATTCGTGATAAAGCCGGCGAGCGATTTTGCCCTGCAGCAGAAAATCTTCGGTTAAAAATGTTGTTGCCATTGGCGTTTACTCCTGAGGCGGTTTTGTATCTGTCGGCGGGGCATCCTCACGTTTATATGTCGGCTTTTTGAATTCGGCCAGTTTCTTCGCGTAATCCGCGACTGAACTTGACGCCTGCTGGTATCGCTCGGACCGCACCTTCGGCCTTTCCTTTTCGAGCTTGCGTTCACGCCACTCCCATATCCCATACGCAATCCAGCCGATAGCGACAAGCGCTGCGCCCACTATGATTATCTTCCAGAACAAATCCATAAGAGTTCCTGTGAAAATATCGTCAAAAACCTGGTTTTTTCACTTGCCGGAATATACACGACAATTCTATTTAAGTCAACTTGCCGGCTGATTTACTATCTCACGGCGGGGACGGCGGCGATTATATGACGACGGATGGTCCTACTTTTGACGAGGAAGATGAAATTATCGATATCTGCCGGAAACCAAAAGATTAACATTTACTGTCGTATTCGGCGTCACACAGTATATGCGGATGAGCTTGTATCGCCGCCCCGGCCGGTCCAGTTGGTATGGAAAAACTCGCCCCTTGGCTTATCAACCCGCTCGTAAGTATGCGCGCCAAAATAATCCCGCTGTGCCTGCAGCAGGTTCGCTGGCAGCCGCTCGTGACGATAGCCGTCGTAAAACGCCATCGCCGCGCTGATTGCCGGAATTGGGATACCCAGTTTGACCGCTGTTGTTACTACCCGCCGCCAGGATGTCTGTGCCTTTGCCATCGCCCGTTTGAAGAACGGGTCGAGTAAAAGGTTTTCGAGGTTAGGGTTTTTGTCGAATGCCTTTTTAATCTCGCCCAAAAATACCGAACGGATAATGCACCCGCCACGCCACATCAGGGCGACTCCACCGTAGTTTAGGTTCCAGCCGTATTCCTTCGCTGCTGCACGCATAAGCTGATAACCCTGCGCGTAGCTTATAATCTTCGACGCGTATAGCGCCTTTCGCAAATCGTCGATGAATCTTGCTTTGTCACCCTTGAACTGCGCCTTGGGGCCTTTCAAAACTTGCGATGCCTTTACTCGTTCGTACTTCAAAGCCGACAAACATCGCCCGAATACCGCCTCGCCTATCAGCGTCAAGGGCTGACCCGAATCCAGCGCGGCTACAACTGTCCATTTGCCCGTGCCTTTTTGCCCCGCTGTGTCCAAAATCAAATCGATTACCTCGTTTCCCTGCTCGTCCTTATAAGCGAGGATATCCCGCGTAATCTCAATCAGGTATGAGTTCAGCTCGCTCTGGTTCCACTCCGCGAGGACCTTATGCATCTCGGCGTTACTCAACCCCAGCCCTTCCCGCATCAAATGATACGTCTCGCATATCAACTGCATATCGCCGTACTCAATCCCGTTATGCACCATTTTGACAAAATGCCCCGCGCCGTTTTCGCCGACCCATTCGCAGCAGGGTTCCCCCTTGTCCGTTTTGGCGCAAATCGCCTGGAATATCGGTTTGACGTTCGGCCAGGCCGCCGGCGACCCGCCCGGCATAATCGACGGCCCGCGTAACGCGCCCTCCTCGCCGCCGGAAACGCCCGTGCCGATATACAGCTTACCTTTGCTCTCCACGTATTTGGTCCTGCGAATCGTATCCGGGAAATGCGAATTGCCGCCGTCGATAATTATGTCCCCGTTCTCAAGATGAGGCAGTAACTGCTCGATGAAATCATCTACTGCCTGTCCCGCCTTTACCATCAGCATTACCTTCCTTGGCTTTTTCAGATTCGCAGTCAGCTCCCCGATTGAGCGACAGCCGATTATCTTCTTGCCTTTTGCCCGCCCGTTTACAAAATCATCGACCTTCGAAACCGTCCTGTTGAAACACGCGACGGTGAACCCCTTGCTTTCCATATTCAAAATCAGGTTTTCGCCCATCACCGCAAGCCCGACTAATCCGATATCCGCCTGTGTCATTTTATGATTTCCTTCCCAATTAAAATTTAGCCCCCCAATTTATTGAGGGATTATTATTCTCTTATTCTTGGTATAGAACCGTCCGCCAATCTATACAACGTTTCGCCCGCGTCGTGAACAACCAAAATCCCTTTGTCTTCCTTGCCCTCGTAATTAGCGATGTCAATTTGTTCCGGGTCCATATAACCGAGGTTTATTTTCTTACATCGCTCCCTGCTTATGCCCGTCGCCAGCACGACGTTGATTCTCGGCTTTTCCACGCCGTTGTTATATGTGCCGATTCCCTTGACGTGCGTGCAGTGAGCTATCGCTCCCAGTGGGTAATCCTTGAACTTGTCCCACTGTTTGAGGAAATAATCCCGCGTATGATAGCCGACCTGCTCGATTGTTTTGCCGTGCGTTACCGAAACCTCTTTGATATGCGGCGCATAAATAATCAGCATCCCGCCGTCCGCAATTACCGGCTCCAGCTTATACATCACCTTGCCCGCCGTCCACATCTCGTCATACATATTCGGCGCTATTCCCAGCACCGTTTTGTAGGGCTTGTCCTTATAAACGATATGAACCTTCGCCGACAAATCCGCCGCTCTTTCCCACGCTTCAACGCAGTCGCCGATGAATATGCCTTTGAACTCTTCTTTATTCGACACAATCGCAAACAGCGTGTGCGGCGTTTTTATGTATGATGCCGCGTTCTCGACGACCTCACGAGTCGCCGTCCACTTGTTGCCATTTATCGCGGGGTTGGTTATCACCGCGCCAAGCCAGTGGAAAAAGTTTATGATTTGAGGCCCTGCAACGCCCGGGAAGATATATTTGTGCCCGCCCGAAAACCCCACTACCTCGTGCGGAAATACCGGCCCGATGATAAAGAACTCATCGTAATCGAAAACCAGTTTATTAACCATGACCTCAACCTCTTCGCTGAAAAGTCCCTTGGTCAGCCGTTCAATTTTGTCGGCGTGAATCTGGCCTGCGAACTTGAACATCTCGGGGTTATCCCACTGGTGATTAAAAAATTTCACCGCTTTGTATTTGCCGTTTCGTTCCTCCTGCGTTATCGTCAGCCGGGTACAAATCTGCTCTTCGCTTATTGGCTGATGAGTCCCCAGCGCTACCAGCACATCCAGCCGGCTGACTTCATTGCCGATGCAGTCGTAGATGGCCTTGAATACCCCGCCCACCGGGCCGGAACGTGTATTATCCGGGACAATAACAAGAATGCTTTTGCCGGAGTAATTTCTCTTGCCGAAATAGTCCGCCACCGCCTCCCGCATTTGCTCTTTGCTGATGACCCCATCCGCATATTGTCGTTCAATTACCATATCTCACCTTTTTTACCACAGAGGCCGCAAAGCACGCAGAGATTAATTTACGTTTTTTCTCTGCGGTCTCCGCGTGCTCGGCGGTGAATCATTTTTCCCACGGCGGTTTGCCCGGCAGGGAATTCTCGAATTCCGTAATCAGCTTCTGCTCGTATCCGCCCGCGAATAGCCCCTTGAGAAACCTGTCGAACGCCTCATCATAAAATCGCTTCCACGACTCTGTTTCTTTGCCCGGCACTATCGGGTAAAACAACGCATCGTTCGTTTTTGCCGCCTTAAGGTCGCCCGGAGCATCGCCTACCATCAAGACATGGTCCTTATCGTATCGACCTTTCGTCGCGTATTCAAGATGCTGGGCCTTTGTTCCCATTTCCTGGCCCGCTATTATTGCTACGTATTTGGCGATATCATGCTCCTGCCATTCCCGCACTAATGCCTCGCCGGGCGTCGCGGATACCACTATAACATCCGCTTTTGGCCCGATTTTTTCCAAACTCTCCCGCACAAACGGGAAGGGCGGTATTCCTTTTACGATGTCCGTTATGGCCTTGTTTACTTTTATGCTCCAGTCAAGCGCCTGCTCTAATTCTTTCTTCACCATCGGGTCCTTCGCCGCCTCAGCCGCTTTTTTTAATCCGTCATTGCTTAGAATGCTCTTGGGGTTATCTACCCACGCGAAATAATGCTTCGGCTGCGGAACCTCAAATCCCCTCTGCTTTACCTGTGGATGATTCGGCAGCAGTTCCGACAAAATCCGCTTGAGTGTTTTGTGCCTATTCGCCCCGCGCGTCTTGCTGAATAAATCCGCAAAGACCCTGCATTCTCTGGCCGCCTCAGCCACCGGCTGCAAATTGTAACACGCCACCGTCCACGGGCAGAAACACTCCCGCTGCTTTATCCCCATCGTATCGAACACGCACCCGTCCGAATCAATCCCGACGAAAAACTCCTTCGTTACCTTAAACTCCTTCAACGGTGCCGCCGCATCAGTCATTTAATTCTCCTAAGCCACAGATTACACAGAGTTCACTGATATTTAGCCCGCCGTTTCACGGCGGGTTGTAAAACAACTCATTTTAATCGCGGATGACGCAGATTTCCACAGATTTAAGAATCCGCATAGGGAAGCGGGATCCTCGCTTTGCTCGGTGTCATTGTTTTTTAGACGCTGGTTGCGCTGTTTTTAACTGGCCACAGATTATACGGATTTACTGATTTGCGGTTTTTTAGGATTGCGGGCTATTCAATTAAGGCGTTTTCGGTATAATCGCTCACCTGTTAATTCCTAACGACTTACATTCTCTAGCAAAATTTTCATATGCTCTTCTAAATTCTTTTTTATTGGATTTTTGTCCCAAATTCTTGGAAATATTTCTGAATGCTGTTCTCAGGTTTGAAAGCGGTTTCTTTAAAGGATGGTCATTATCTTTGTAGTTTAATGGTAATGTGCAGTTTCGTATTATCTCTGGCTCTATAACATATATGTTCTTTACTTCAATCCAACTAATTCTTACGTGTTCTTTAAGCCATTCATTAAGTTTACTGTCTCCATAAGCACCGAATGATTCTGGAGGGTAGTACAGAATTAGATCCAATTTCTTTGATAGTAGACATCCAAGCGACAACCTCAATGAGGATATGGTCCCTTCAGCATAATGTTCGCCTTTTATATGATAATTTACGTTACGATCATTTAAATCCTCGGCACGGCCAATATATAATAACCACCACTTTGTTTTAAATAGCCACCCTCCGGCTTTGACAAATGTACAACCACTTGTTGGAACGTAAGGGGGTGGCTCATCGAAGTACCACGCATAAATACCAGGTGAAGATGGTGGCGAAGATTCCTCCATAGTCTTCACAGGATAAATATTTTCTAAATGGGTCAAGTAATTAAGGCAATTTTCTGTTACCTCAACATGAATTTCTGATTCTGGTTTTTCATGAATGTTATTTAAATCATCACGTTTTTTAGGAATATCTTCTTTGTAACTTTCCCATTCTATTGGACCGTTTTGGGAAATGCGGCTGAACATTCTTGTCTTCTTCTCAGGATCGTTTCGAAAGAAAATATGTACAGTAGTATCGGTAATATTTTCTACTTCACCAGGGCCCCATTCCGGTTTATAGGGATGTTTCAAAATCATCCCGACTTTATATTTACATTGTTCTTCAGCGATTTTAGACTCCTTTCGTGGCGATTATTCGAGACTCTTCTCTTTTATCATGTAAAATCTTGTAAGTAAATGGGCACAGCCATTTTTTCGTAGCGCCCCGTCTCGGCGTAGTCCCTTTGCCATTTGGCATCCCTTACGGGTAGGGACGAAGACGGAAGCGAAGACCTCGGCGTAGTTTTTCAACGAAGCCGAGCTTTCCGTCTTCTAACTTCTTACCTCTAAATTCTAAATTCGGTCTTTTTCCCGCCTCCGGCAGCATCCTCATCCCCAAATCGACAATCGACAATCGAAAATCGCAAATCCCTAAACCCCGCTGAACGCCGAAAATCCGCCATCTACCGGCACGACAACGCCGGTTACAAATTTGGCGGCGTCGCTGACGAGCCAAAGCATTGTGCCAGTCAAGTCATCGGGATTGCCGAACCGGGCCATCGGGGTATGCTCGATAATTGTTTTGCCGCGAGGGGTCAATTGCCCTGTTTTTTCATCAGTCAATAAGAACCTGTTCTGTTCGGTCAGGAAAAATCCCGGGGCAATCGCGTTGACACGGATATCCTTCGAGTAATTCTGATTGATATGCACCGCTAACCACTGGGTAAAGTTGCTCACGGCTGCTTTCGCTGCCGAATATCCGCAAATCTTTGTCAATGGTCTCATCGCGTTCATACTCGATATGTTCAATATTACTCCGCTTCCATTTTTTGCCATCTCTTTGCCGAATACCTGGCAGGGCAAAAGTGTCCCCAGGAAATTCAAATCGAATACCCCGCGAATCGCCTCGGCTGGCAAATCGAAAAACGGCATACTATCCGATGTTGTCGCGTCTTTTTTGTTGCCTCCCGCGCCGTTAATCAGGATATCGACTTTGCCGAACTTCGCGGTAATTTCCTTAGCGGCATCTTCAATCTGCTTTTTATCCAGTACATTGCATTTGACGGCTAACGCAGTGCCGCCCTGTGATTTAATTTCGTCGGCAACTTTCTTGGCCGCTTCCGGCGACAAATCAATCACCGCGACTTTTGCCCCTGCGCAGGCCAATGCCTTTGCCATTTGGCCGCAAAGCACCCCACCCGCGCCCGTTACCGCCGCCACCTTACCCGTCAAATCAAATAATGTCTTCATAATATATTCCCGAATTTAGTCGATAAAAATCGGCTTAATGTGTCGTTGATAAATATTTTCCATCACCATCGGCCTGATTATCCCCTCGCATTCCGACACCGCACGCGTAAAATCTGATTTCATCTGGGCGGCGACCTTGTAACCGACGTGCAATAACTGCCGCAAATCCGGATTATATCGCCCGCAGGATTGGTCGTGCCGAAGTGCCTCCGCGAATCTTTTGCCGTTCCACTCCGCGACAACCTCAGGATTCGGCAACCTGCCCTTATTGATATCAATCACCGTCGCGTATGGCTTCGTCAGCTCATCCATCCTCTCAAGCGCTTCTGCGTATATTCGTTTCGCAATTGCCAGATACGCCCCACCCGCCAACGCCAAACCTGCCAACTCCTCAAGCCACGTTGTCCCCGCCGTCTTGACGTGCAGCCCCGCGTCAAATTTCCTCAGCGTCTTGTTAATCGCCCCATAAATCGAAAACTTGTCGCTGCCTGAATGAACGCTCAGCTTCAAATTTTTTGGCAGTCCGAATTCCTCAACCGCGTACGCTACTATCGCGACATCGCGTTCGAACTCCGCCGCGAATCGCTCGGCGTCGCCGACGTAATCGACGCCCTTATTGAACCTGCCTGAAAACTTCGGTGCAATCGTCTGGACAGGTATTTCTTCCTGCGCCGCTGCCGCCAAAATAAAGAACAATTCTACCGGCGTCTGAGGCGTTTGCGTCTCATCCATCGACATCTCGACAACAAAATTCCCCACACCCTTTTTAGATGCTATATGCCTGTATAATTTTCCCGCCTGTTTGACCGCCGTCAGGTACTTGCCCGCTATCACCCGTACCGAACTTTCGCCGACAGCCAAACTCTCCCTGATTCCGGGGACAGACAATCCGTCGATATATTTCACGCAACTGTCGATAAATCGGTCAACCTCGTTCTTCTGTGCCGGCTGGCCTATGTAATCCGCAACATCAAGCGTGAAGAAATCGCTCCATTTAATAAACTCGTCAACGTTGCCGGAATTTATATGGTCCGCATCGACGTAGTAATTGCCGACCCACCCCATCCCCCTAACTGCCTCATCCGCCTCCTTGCGGACATCCTCAGGCGTCGTCCCGATTATAGTGTGCTCCCGATGCGACTTATTCCAGACGGGCGTTACCTCGACCCCCGCCTTGTCTGCCTGCATTACCGCTGAAAGCAGGGCATCTCCCTCGAGCCCAAACCTGTCCCCAATCCCGAATGAATACTTGCTCAGATTCATAAGTAACTCGGCAACTTTTTCTCAACCCACTTTTTGGCCAGCCGAACATACACGGGCAGCCCGTCCTTGCCGACCGTTATCGGCGCCTCGCCTTTAATCAATGGCCCGATATATCTACGACACGCCTCGGTGATATGATTGCCCTTTTCGTTTATGAATTCCTTGGGCACCTTTTTTTCCCCGTTTGCAACGTCTTTCAGTTCCGCGAACCCGATTGTGCATTTATATTTCGCGCCTTTCGCCCGAACCAGCGTTATCATTTTCCCGTTGACTCCGCTCATCGCCGCCTTGACCGCCGTCTTGCCGCACATATACGCCTCGTTGACGTCCGTCAGTGACGCGAAGTGCATTGAACATCTTTGCTGTGACCCGAGTTTGTTCCAGTATGCCTTTATTCCCGCTTCTTTTTCGATGACGTTTTTGAGCACCTCCGCCACGCCACCAAGCGTGGCATGCCCGAAGGCATCCTTGCCGAAGCCGGCGGTTTCCGCGGCAATGTGATTGCCTTTCTCGTCTTTGAGCCCTTCGCCGACGATGATAAACACCCTGCGGAATTCCCTGTAAATCTCTTTAACGTCCCTGAGTAACTTCTCGAATGTAAACGCTGACTCAGGCATATAAATAAGATGGGGGGCGTCCTTCGGCTCTCTTGTTGCCAATCCTGATGCCGCTGCAATCCAACCCGCGTTTCTGCCCATTACCTCAATGATGGTGCACGCGTTGAATGTCGATAACGCCTCGTTATCTCGTCCCGCCTCCATTGCGCAGGTCGCCACGTATTTCGCTACGCTTCCGAAACCCGGACAGTGGTCCGTGAACGCAAGGTCGTTATCGATGGTCTTCGGTATGCCGATGCATACAAGCTCATAGCCGCGTTGTGCCGCAAGCTTGTTTATCTTGTCCGCGGTATCCATTGAGTCGTTGCCGCCCGCGTAGAAAAAGTAGTGTATATCGTGCGCCTTAAAGACATTCAGAACCCTGTCGAAATCCGATTGTGCCTGGTCGATAGATTTGAGCTTATACCTACAGGAGCCCATCGCCGCCGCAGGCGTCCGCTTTAATGCCTCGATTACCGATGCTTTCTCCGCCGATGCGTCAAACAGTTCTTCCTTCAAAACGCCTAATATGCCATCGTGTGCCGCTAATACCCTGCCTATTTTTTTGGTTTTCGCCGCTTCCTGAATTACCCCGCACACGCTCGAATTGATTACAGACGTTGGCCCGCCTGACTGTGCCACTATCGCGTTTACCATCACCTTTGTCATATTTTTATCATTTCCCAAGACCCTAACTATTTATGCCTTGTGCGGCCCGAAATCAAGGGAAATTCGAAGCGATGTTGAATGTCAGCAAATAAAAAAGGCCCCGCGATGCGAGGCCTTTCTTTGGCGTCAAGTAGTATTGGTGCTTATTTTGGAACTACGTTTGTCGCGCAGGGGCCTTTTTTGCCCTGGCCAACTTCGTACTCAACCTTCTGCCCTTCGCTCAAACTCGAGTACCCGGATGACTTGATTTCCGAGTGGTGAACGAACAGGTCCGGGCCGCCGTCGTCGGCTACGATAAACCCAAACCCCTTTTGATCATTAAACCATTTTACTGTACCTGTACTCACAACAATTCTCCTTGGCCTGTTACCTGGCCATAAAGCTACTTGCCTTTCACAATTTTTTGGGAGGATATCCTTGAAAGGTGAAAAGATATGCCCTACAAGAAATCCATTATACCACAAATTTCTCCGGCCACAACAAAAATAATAAAAAATTATTCAAAATTCCAATAACATCGCCCATAACCTCGAATCTGGTCTTATATTGCCCTGTAATTCGACTCAAAACTCAACACCGGGAACTTAAAACTGTCTTTATCCTACTTTGCCGTCGCCGTCGATATCGGTTCCCTGCATTTCTTCGAGTTTTTTCACAAGCTTTCGCAGTGTGTTTTGCGTTGCTGTAAGCCGGTCTTCGAGAATCTGGACCCTGTCGTCAATTGTGTCGGCTTTTCGTTTCTGCCCGTACATCAGGCCCGTCTGCACAATTTCCCAAAGTAGTCCCATATTTAACCTCGATTCATTTCTAACCACAGATTCCACAGAGGGCATAGAAAATAAAAATCAGTGGAATATATTGTTTCAAATAACTTTTTATTTCGAGAAGTAATTTGCCTTGACCCAGTTGAAGTTCAGGATGAAATGGACGGCGATAAGGGCGAGCAGGGTGCCGCCGCCGGCTTTATGAAAAATCTGGAATGCCCAGGGTGGTAACTCGTCGAGAAGCAGTACAGTTACCGCCTGGTTGATAAAAAGCACCAGCAAAATGGGGTTCAAAATCTTATGCAACGTGTTTTTTTTCATAATCGCCTCTTTCTAAACTAAAAACTCAACAAAGCCGTCGTTCCAATATAGGCATTTTAATTTGATTGGCCGATTACGACAAGCTACAATTAGTTTATGTTTAAGCGAAAGAAAACCAGAACGATTGACGCAGGCAGCGTGAAAATCGGGTCATCGTCGGCGGTTGTTATCCAATCGATGACCAAGGTGCCGACCACCGACGTGGGCCGGTGCGTCCGGCAGATAAATCAACTTGCGGAAGCCGGCTGCCGATTAGTTCGTGTGGCCGTGCCGACCCGTGCCGATACCACTGCTTTTGCCCAAATCGTCCAAAAGGTAAATATCCCCCTGATTGCCGACATTCACTTCAGCCCACAGCGGGCCGTCGAGGCCATCGAGGCGGGCGCGGCGAAAATCCGGCTCAATCCCGGCAATATAAAAAATCGCGACGACATCCTGCGAATCATAGACGCCGCTAAAATGCACAAGGTCGCAATCCGCATCGGCGTCAACGAAGCGAGCATAAGAGACCTGGGAAAACCGGATGTCGTTTCCGGCAGACGGGTCGCGCTGATGCTGAAGGAGTTGAAAGGATACGTCCGGCTTTTTGAAGGGCGGGGTTTTTCGCAAATCGTCCTTAGCGCAAAAAGCAGCGACACGATTCGCACAATCGAAATCAACAGGCGCATCGCGGAGACATTCGATTACCCAATTCACCTGGGCCTGACGCATGCGGGGCTGCCTGAAGACGCCTGTGTCCCCTCGGCTGTTACTCTGGGGACGCTTCTGGCGGAAGGCATCGGCGATACTATACGCGTTAGCGCGGCAGGCGACCCAGTCATCGAAACCGGAATCGCCAAACAGATTCTCATTTCGCTGGGGCTCTACCCTGCGCCCAAATTGCAACTGATAGTTTGTCCGACCTGCGCCCGGACTGAGATTGATATAGCAGAGCTTGCTCGCAAGGTGAAAAAAGCGGTGAGTGGTATCGATAAACCCTTCGACAAAGCTCAGGGCAGGCCGGTGCGAATCGCCGTTATGGGATGCATTGTCAACGGGCCGGGGGAGGCGGCAGACGCGGACTTGGCCGTATGTGCCGCAAAAAACAAGGTGTTCATTTATCGCAAAGGGAAGAAAATCGCAACCGTCGCAGAAAACCGGATTATACCGATGCTCCTGCGACTCCTGAACAACCTATGACCATTTCACCAACACTCCCAAAAACAGCGATAAGCCGTTTCTGGCTCGTCGTGATACTGGCAATCGCTTTTGGCTATATCGAGGCGGCGGTGGTCGTTTATCTTCGGCAAATTTTTCATCCCTCCGGCTTTGTCTTTCCCCTCACGTCATTTCCTCTTACCGCCGAGTCCAATCGTATTCTACCGGTTGAGGTTGCCAGAGAGGCCGCGACAATTGTCCTGATATTTGCCGCATGTTTTCTCGCCGGGCAAAATCGCCGGCAGCGGCTTGCGTGCTTTATGATAATCTTTGCCGTTTGGGATATATTCTATTACGTCTGGCTAAAGGTCATATTGGATTGGCCGGCTTCAATTATGGATTGGGACGTCTTTTTCCTGATACCCTGCCCCTGGGCAGGCCCAGTCCTGGCGCCTGTGCTTGTGTCGCTGACAATGCTTGTTTTTGCGACGCTGATTTTTTACCGCGATTGCGTTGGCAAACCAATCAAGGTATCACGTTGGGTCTGGCTCGGCTTTTTGCTCTCCAGCTTTATTATAGTCGTATCATTTTGCATCGCCGGGCAATATATGCAATTGTCTGACTACGCCGGGCACTTCTCGTGGCCGCTTTTCACCATCGGTCTGTTGGGTGTGATTATGCTGTCGGTAAAATGTCTTTTAAGAAGGCAATAACCCCACCATCCTCCTTCGCTAGGAGCTACGGAGGACAGGTCCGCCTTCGTTAATACTTAGGCAAGAATGGCGGGGCCAAATGCTAATTGTATTCTTCCGGCGGCTATTGTCCGGTATATCCTTCGAATTTGCCGAAGATCATTTTTCCGGCAGACGTTTGAAGCGAACTTGTTACCGCAATGATAATATCTTTGCCGATTTTGCCGCGGGCCTCCTCGACAACCACCATCGTGCCGTCGTCGAGGTATCCGATACCCTGCTGAGGTTCTTCGCCCGGCTTTATGATGCGAACCTTCATGTTTTCTCCGGGCAGGGCAATGGTCTTGAGCGAGTTGGCCAGGTCGTTTATATTCAGGACGTCCACCTCTCGCACGGCCGCAACCTTGCTGAGGTTATAATCCGTTGTTACGAGTCGTCCGCCGCAGTTCTTGGTGAATGGAATCAGCTTCTGGTCAACACCCTTTACGCCTTCGATGTCCGGCACAACGGTGTCGTCGATGGTTATATCAATCGTGGGATTCGTCTGCATCTCCTTGAGTATATCCAGACCTCGTCTGCCGCGGTTACGTTTCAGTTTGTCCGCCGAATCGGAAATTAACTGTATCTCGTTCAAAACGAATCGCGGGACAATGAGAGGCGAGTCGAACAATTTGCTTTTATACAGGTCGGCGATTCGGCCGTCGATAATAGCCGACGTATCCAGCACGAAAGGCCTTGCTCCTTTGGTCTGCTTTGTAAACTCGACGTATGGAATCACGAAGCGCACGTCGTCCTTTGTGCGTATGACAATAGTGATAATGATAAAGCATATACATATTCCGAGCATCCATTTTATAGCCGTGGTTGCCGTCGGGCTAAGCGATATCCGATAGATATCGATAAGCATATCGAACACCTGGGTCATCGCCCAACTGACCACTATCCCGACGAGCAGCCCGAAGAAGATGCCCGCCAGGGCCGCCAGAGATTTCTTGGGTGTTATGATATCCACGAAAAATGCCGCTGCCACCAGTACCAGGCCGCTCCAGAGTATGGCGTAGAAATTGGCCCGGCCCTGCTCGATAGAAATCTCCGGCACCGTCAGATTTACAAGAAGAACAGCAACAATTATGACGACAAAAAGCGCTCTCATAGTCCATAGCAACATACCTGCGACCTCCAAATTTTATAATGTATTTTTATATTAGAATTTGCCTGTTAACAATTATGTCTGCCCTTTGCTTTTCAATTTTGCTGTTTGCCTCGCATCCGCTAATCGCCCAGCGCCTTTTGTGCCCGGTCTGCGTCTTTGGCGTTGACCACGACAAACAAGTGGTACCGATTGTCGCAGACCATCGCGGTGCCGGCAATTCCGCGAATGTCTTTTTCGGCAAGACCTTTTAACATATTCGCCGCCGCACCGACGCGGTCTTCGCCGCTGACAATAAACCCTGCTGCCTCAGTTGTTTTTATCCCGGCTTCACAGGCAAAATCCTCAAAACTTTTCGGGTCCTTTGCGCTTACATAGACACGGCTGCGATTATCGCTGCACGAAAACGCCGATAAGCACAGGTAATCCACGCCTGACAAACTGCTTTGCGTCAGAAATTTCTGTAAACTGCCGGGTTTGTCTTCGATATCAACGCAGTGGACGGCGATTCGCTTAACGCTCATTTCCGTACCCTTTCATTCCGAAATTGTTTCGCCTAGACGGCATCATCCTAATCATCGTCTCTGCATTGTCAACATCAAAAACTTTTACCTGCCGCTGAACCTTAACCACATTGCATCCATATCATCCGGAATTATCCAATTTACTCCCTGGTTTTCATAACAACCTTCGTGCCGAACGAAAGCTCACTCTTGAGGTTTTCAGGCGAGAGGTCTCTTGCTGCTCGAACGGCCTCTGAAGGCCCTTTGATGGTGAATGCTATGTTGTTTTTCTTTGTTTCCCAGTCAGCGACGTATTCGCCCAGGTAAGTAAAGCCGTCGAGGGTCGTTTTGCTTATGACCGCGTGGTTGCCCAGCGGCAGATAAGTTGGGAAGGCGGGGACGCCTATGCGTCCATCGCGGGGATTGAACCAGTATCCTTCCCGCCGGCCGGATTCAACATCTGTAAGGACAAGCAAATAATCTCCCGGTTTGAGTGAGTACACCTTGGCTGAAATCAGCGGTTTGCCTGGGACATTAACGTCGTAGGGCGATAAAGTGACGATAATGGGGTTATGCCCCCACATATACAGGAAGAGCCAGGACACCAAAAACGAGAGTATAAACGCCGCGACCAGGATGACTATTTTTCCCAATTTCATTTTTTATCCTGCTGTTTTTCTTTTCAAATAGAATTTCGCCCGTCGAGCACCGCCTCGGCAATCATTTTAGCGGCGTTTTTTCGAGTTATTGTTTTGCAGGCGTTTTTCATTTGCAGGCGTTTTTTTTCGTCTTTCAGCAACGGCTCAAGCTCCTCCCAGAGCCACTCTCGCCGGTCTTTTTCATCGCCGATGTCATCCACGATAACCGCCGCGCCCGCATCGACGAGTTTGCCGGCGTTGAGGTACTGGTGCATATCCTTATGATACGGGTAGGGCATACAGATGCTGGGCACACCCGCAGCGGCATATTCGGCGACACTGACGGCGCCGCTTCTGCCGATGACGATGTCTGCTGCGGCGAGCAGGTCCGCCATATCGTCATAGTAATCGACGACTTTGTTCCTTACAGGGGCGTTGGCGTAGCCGGCCTCGACCTGGTCGAAGTTTGCCCTGCCTGCTAAATGAACTATCTGCCAGGAATCTGCGTAATCCGCTAATTTGTCGAGCAGCGAGCATACGGTTCTGTTTATGTTTTGCGAGCCGGTTGACGCGCCTGTTATGAGCAGGATTTTCTTTTTGCCGTCGAGGCCGAGCGTTTCTTTTGCCCTTTGCGGATTCGGTTTTTCAAAACTGTTTCGCAGGGGACAGCCGGCGACGGTTACTTTTGTTTTTTGCCTGCCGAAGTATTCAGTGGTTTCCTCGAACTGCACAAAGATTCGTTGTGCCCATCGCCCGATGAGTTTATTGGCCTTGCCGGGAATGATATCCACGTTGAGCAGGAAGAGGGGTATTTTTGATTTGTAGGCCGCCCGACAAACGGGCGCGGCGACGAATCCGCCGACGCCGACGACAATTGGATTATTGTATTTGGTCAAGGCGTCGGCTGCGATTTTATAACTCGACAGGAACATTTTGCAGAAATTGAAAAATCTGTCTGGTCTTATTGAAAGCCCGACCGCGGGCAGGGTTGTGTATTCGAAACTGGTTTTAGACAGGACGTGCTTGTCGATGTCGCGGGTGCTGATAAAGAAATGAATTTTTGCAGTTGGGTCAAGTTCGGCAATCTTCTCCGCTACCGCCAATGCGGGGTAAATATGCCCGCCCGTTCCTCCGCCGGCGAAGAAGATACTTTTGCCAGCCATTACGCATCCTCCCTGAGCTGCGTTTTTTCGCACTGCGATGCGATATTCAACAGCACGCCTACGGCCGCGGCGGATAAAAGCATGCTTGTTCCGCCTGCGCTCACGAAAGGCAGGGGCAGGCCCTTTGTCGGCAGGACCACTGTTACCACGCCGATATTAAGTGCGGCCTGAAAGCCGATAGCGAGGACGATGCTTGTTGCGAGCAGCTTGCCAAACGGTTCTTTGCAGCGATTTATTACCATAACACCAAGCGCTATAAACAGGATGAATAGCGCAATAACCGTTAATGTTCCGACCAGGCCCATTTCTTCGCCGATAATCGAGAAGATAAAATCGGTTGTGTCTTCAGGAAGATGGCCATATTTGCAGACGCCCATACCAAGCCCTTTGCCGAAAAATCCTCCGGAGCCAATTGCGATGAGCGACTGACTGGCCTGATAGTTTGATGAGCCGGTCCACTGGTCGGGGTGCAGGAAAGCCAGTATCCGCATCCTTCTGGTTGGCGAGGCGAGTATCGCGGCGGCAAAACCAATCGCAGCGACAGGCAGGGGGGCAACGAGGTATCGCCAGTTGGCCCCGCCTATGAGCAATATGAAAAAGGCGAGCATTGCAATCAGGGCCGCTGAGCCGAAGTCCTCGATGATGATGAGTCCCACCACCAGTCCGAGGACGATACAAACCGGCAGAAATCCCTGTTTGAAGGATTTGAGCCGGTCGCCGTATTTCACGCAGAAGGCCGAGAGCGAAAAGACCACAGTCCATTTGGCCAGTTCCGATGGCTGGAAGCTGATTGTGGCAAAGCCCAGCGGAATCCGGAGCCAGCGTCTGGCCTGGTTGATTTGCGAGCCGATATGGGGTATGAGCACCAGCACCAGCAAAATCACGCTGATACCGAATAAGTAGGTCATCGGCGAACGCCATAGTCCATTGTCAAAACCGAGCCGACGATAATCGATTCGGGATACCACCAGCATAACCGCGACGGCTAAAGGGAAAAACAGGGCCTTTCGCAGGTTGGCCGACTCGTAAAACTGCGATAGATTGACGCCTTTGGCAACCTCAACCCCCGCCGAAAAGACAAATACTGTGCCGATTGCCATAAGGGTAATGACGACCGCGCCGATACGCCAGCCCAGGTTCTCTTTATAATCCAGTTCAACTAATGTTGTTGCCACTTCAGCCATAACTTCTTTCCAGCGTTTAGCGTATAGCGTATGGCGTTTAGGATTTCTATTCGCTACCCGCTATACGCTATTTATTTGTCGGCTTGCCTGCCCGAATCGCACCAAAAAATCGCTTTTGCCTTGAATGCCCGGCTTTTTACCGGAATTTCCTTGACATTTTCCCTAAGACCGGGTACCCTGTAATCACCCTGTGAAGAAGGGGCAAACTGTAGCTCAATAGATTGTTTTTCTGACAATATAGGGAGCAGGAGAGACAGTGATGAGAGGAAAAAACACACTTTTTTCAGCAGCGGTAATTCTATTGGTTCTGGGCAGCCCCGTTTTTGCATATCGCCAGGTTATCGACCTCGGCACCCTCGGCGGCACTGATAGTAAGGCAGTTTCCATCAATGACAACGGTCAGATTGTTGGCTGTGCTTACAATCTTTCCGGCAACCAGCACGCCTGCCTTTTTGACTCAACGGGAAACGGCAACAACATATATCTCGGAACCATCAGCGGGCTTCCGAACAGCGTTGCTGCTTCTATCAACAACAGCGGTCAGATTGTAGGTTCAGCAGGAGATTCTTATGGTGTGTCTTCTCTTGCGTGTCTCTTTGACCCGACAGGCGGAGGAGCCAATATTGACCTCAAATCCTTAAACTCCCAACGTTATTGGGGCGGCGCTTCTTCCATAAACAACAGCGGTATAATTGTCGGTGCCACTCTTGATAGAAATAACGGTACTTGTGCCGTTATTTTCGACAATACAGGCGGAGGAGCTAATAAAGATTTGGCAAATCACCACATACCTTATCAATATTATACGAGTTATGCATATTCCATTAATGATGCCGGCAAGATAGTCGGTAGTGCCGTAGTGTATTCTGGTCCTGCTTATTCTCAGCACGCTTGTCTTTTCGATGAAACGGGCGGAGGGGCAAATATTGACCTTGGAACACTTGGCGGCAAGGAGAGTTGGGCTTATTGCATTAACAATAACGACCAGATTGTTGGTTATTCTTATATTTCCCCCCCCGGTCCTCGTGGTTTAGGAAATAAGCATGCCTGCCTTTTTGATTCTTCAGGCTTCGGAGCTAATATAGACCTTGGAACGCTCGGGGGCGATAACAGCGGTGCAGATGCCATTAACGAGCTCGGCCAGATTGTGGGCTGGGCTGAAGTTCCTGGTCAGATATATCCTCATGCCTGTATTTTTGACCCGACAGGACAGGGCGGCAATATAGACCTCAATACCCTCGTTAAAGCTCCATACGGCTGGGAACTAAGTTATGCTAATTGCATAAATAACAACGGCTGGATTGTCGGCACTATGCTGAATCAGAATGGTGATTATCATGCTTTTCTGCTTACGCCTGAACCTGCTTCTGCGCTATTGTTAGCCATAGGTGCGGCATTGCTGCGAAGAAAGAAATAGGAATCACAGGTATCCACCTTTATTTCCCAAACGTATCAATATAAGAACCTCTAATGGGTTTGACCTGCATTTTTAATTTTTGTTGAGGAGGCAATAAGGGTATAATCCTTTGTTCTCTGTGGGTTTTTATTCGTTATTATGGCAGGAGTTGCCAAATAGATGTTTGAAATTGTGGAAAAACAGACGCTCGGGCCAAACGTAACCCGGTATGAGATAAAAGCACCGCGAGTCGCCAAATCCCGGCTGTGCGGGCAGTTTGTAATCGTCCGGGGCCTGGAACATTCCGAACGCATACCGCTGACGATAGCAGACGTTAATACCAGGACAGGCACTATCACGCTGATTGTGCAGACGGTCGGCAAAAGCACTTTAGAGATGTCAAAATTGAAAAAGGGCGATTCATTTTGCGACGTGGCGGGGCCGTTGGGCCAGCCAAGTCATATCGCCAAGTATGGAACAGTGGCGGTAATCGGAGGCGGGCTGGGAACTGCGGTCGTGTATCCGCAGGCGGTTGCTCTGCGGCAGGCGGGGAACAGAATAGTCAGCATAATCGGCGCACGCACCAAAGAATTAGTCATTCTCGAACAATTACTTGGTTCGACAAGCGACCAGTTGATTGTCATAACCGACGATGGCTCATCGGGCAAAAAAGGACTCGTAACTGATGCGCTGCGGGAACTAATCGAAACTCCCAATGGGAAAGTCGATGCTGTTTACTGCGCGGGACCTGTAATAATGATGAAGGCGGTAGCGGAGTTGACGCGGCCTTTGAATATCCCAACTATCGTAAGTTTGAATCCTGTGATGGTTGACGGGACGGGGATGTGCGGCGGCTGCCGGGTAACAATTGACGGCAAACGCAAATTTGCCTGTGTCGATGGCCCCGAATTCGACGGCCACAAGGTTGATTTCAATGAGTTGATGGACCGACTGAAGACCTATAAGGGACACGAAAACAAAAAATACGAAGAGCATAAATGTAAACTTTTGCAAGGTAACAAGTGAGCAGTGAACCGAACAAATTGACCGCGAAAGAACGGATGGCGATACCGCGACAGCAGATGCCGCAGCGTGACGGCATCGAACGCAGCAGGGACTTTAAAGAAGTCAACCTGGGGCTGGCTGAGCAGGTCGCAATCCGCGAGGCGCAGCGATGCCTTCAGTGCAAAAATACCAAATGTATCTCCGGCTGTCCCGTCGGTATCGATATACCTGGTTTTGCAAAGCTCGTCGCGGAAGGTGATTTTCTCGCCGCGGCGGAGCTGGTTCGCAAAGATAACGACCTGCCCGCGGTGACGGGTCGGGTTTGCCCGCAGGAAATTCAGTGCGAGGCGTGCTGCGTACGGTGTAAAAGTGATGCACCCGTCGCCATCGGCTGGCTTGAACGGTTCGTAGCTGATTATCAGATGCAGCACTCGTCGAAAAACAAGGTGGCTGCTATAAAGAAGACAGGCAAAAAAGTAGCGTGTATCGGTTCCGGCCCGGCAGGTATTACCTGTGCGGGTCAGCTGGCCAAACTTGGTTACGATGTAACTGTCTTTGAGGCGTTTCACAAGGCGGGCGGCGTGCTTGTTTATGGCATACCGGAATTTCGTATGCCCAAGAAAATCGTCGATGCCGAAATCCGAAATCTCAAGGCCCTCGGCGTCAATATCGAGACCAACGTTATCGTGGGCAGGACGGTAACAATCCCGCAGCTTATAAATGATGAGAAATTCGACGCGGTTTTTGTGGCAGTCGGCGCGGGGCTGCCTGAGTTTATGAATGTCCCCGGCGAGAACTTCAAGGGCGTATATTCCGCCAATGAATATCTCACGCGAGCCAATCTTATGGAGGCATACAATCCTGAATCCGATACGCCGATTATACGGGGTAAACGCGTTTGCGTTATCGGCGGCGGCAATACCGCTATGGACGCGGTGCGAACGAGCAAACGATTGGGCGCGGACGAGAGCATAATTGTTTATCGTCGCAGCAGAAAAGAAATGCCCGCGCGGGTCGAGGAAGTTCATCACGCGGAAGAGGAAACAATCAGGTTCGAGATGCTCACCGCGCCGCTGGAAGTTCTCGGCGACAAAGACGGCTGGGTGCGGGGGCTAAAGTGTATCAGGATGCAGTTGGGCGAGCCGGATGCTTCGGGCAGACGGCGGCCCGTTCCAATCCCCGGCTCGGAATTCGTAATCGACTGCGACCTCGTTATTGTAGCGATAGGTATCGGCGCAAATCCGCTGCTGACCAAGACCACTCCGGGCCTGAAACTCAACAAGTGGGGCTATATTGAGACCGACGAGAATCTTATGACCAGTATCCCCGGGGTATTCGCGGGCGGAGACATCGTCCGCGGCGCGGCGACGGTCATATTGGCGATGGGCGACGGCAAAAAGGCCGCCCAGAATATTCACAAATACCTGTCCCGCTAATCGGCGAAGGGCAGCCAAACCCTTGACCAAACGCCTTATTCCTGCTAATCCTTATTATATGTCAGTGAATTTTAGCCAGATACCGGAAGTGCTTGACGAGCTTCGCGCGGGCAAAATGATTATCCTTGTGGATGATGAGGACCGCGAGAACGAGGGCGACCTTGTCTGCGCCGCGGAGAAGGTTACGCCGCAGATTATTAATTTTATGGCGAAATTCGGGCGGGGGTTAATCTGTCTGCCTTTAACGGGCGAGAAATGCGACGCCCTCGCGCTTCATCCGCAGGTTCAGGACAACACCGCACGAATGCATACCGCCTTCACGGTCAGTATCGACGCGGCTGAAGGTATTACCACGGGTATCAGTGCGGCAGACAGGGCGCACACAATACAGACGGCGATTGCCAATAAAACGAGGCCCGCTGATTTTGCTCGTCCGGGGCATATATTTCCGCTTCGCGCTCGTGAGGGCGGGGTTCTTGTTCGCGCGGGACAGACCGAAGGTGCGATTGACCTGATGCGATTAGCTGGGATGAAGCCCGCGGCGGTGATTTGCGAGATTATGAACGACGACGGGTCGATGGCCCGTGTGCCGCAACTGCTTGAATTTTGCAAAAAGCATAACCTGAGAATTACCTCAATCGCCAAGCTGATTGAATACCGGCTGCAACGGGAGACGCAGGTCAAGCGGGTCGAGGCGGTGCATTTGCCGACCGATTTTGGGGATTTCAAACTCATCGCTTACGAATCGCTTTCCTCGCCTGAGCCGCATCTTGCGATTTGCAAAGGCGGTGTAGGCGACTTGGATGAGTCGGGTAAGCCGGTTCAGTACGATGAGCCGGTTCTTGTCCGGGTGCACTCGGAATGTATGACGGGGGACTTGTTCCGCTCGCAGCGATGCGAATGCGGCAGGCAGTTGGAAGCCGCGTTACAGATGATTGAAAAAGCTGGTAAAGGCGCACTTGTTTACCTCCGGCAGGAAGGCAGGGGAATTGGCCTGACAAATAAACTGCACGCGTATAAGCTCCAGGAGCAGGGCTTTGATACCGTTGATGCGAATATCGAGCTGGGCTTTTCGCCCGACAAACGCGACTACGGCATAGGCGCACAGATTCTCCGCGACCTGGGCCTTAAGCAGATTAAAATCCTTACCAATAACCCGAAGAAAATCAATCGGCTCGAAGTTTACGGCATAAAAATTGTCGAGCAGATTCCTCTTCAGGCGGCCCCAACGCCCCACAATATCGACTATCTGCGCACCAAGAAATATCGCTTCGGCCACATCTTGGACAACGATTTATAAAAGCTCTTTTTGATAACGCAAAGGGGCACAATGAATACGATTTTAGTGGTTAAGCTGGGTTCCACATATCCGCAACTCTCGCTTTTTCAGCGTGACATATTTTACGTCAATTTGTTAAACCCGCGATTGCGGAGCCGATGAGGGTGGCATTATCGACGCTGATAATCTCGTAATGAATACCGAACTTGTTTTCGAGGTATTGTTTGAGGTAGAACTCGACACGATTCTTTAAGCCCTTCATCTGGTAAAAGGTTGTGCCTTCGGCGACGATGCAGATTGGGCGCGAGGGGTCGGTGCCGGAGCCGGATTTGATTGCCATAGCGGAGAGGTTAATCGCGGTTAGTTTGGCGGCGCGTTCGGTTAGGCGGTCAGCTATATAATATAAGGTAAGGGAGTCGTCGGCATTGCCCTGTTTGGCTGCGTCGGCGAGGGGGTTGTTGCCATAGGGATAGAGCAGAAAGGCGTTCATATCTTTTGTGTCGAGTTCAGGTATCTGCCAAAGTGCGTTTGCGACGGCGGTCGAGAACAGGCCGTCATCGCAGGCCTTGTGAATTGTGGCCAGACACAGGGGGCCGAGGTATGCGCCGGAAATCATCTTCTCGAATTTATGGACGGCGGGGTTGACGGTGGATTTATCGAAGGCGGCGTCGATTTTACCCTGTTTGATTCTGCCGAAGTTGCCGGATTCGGTGTTGATAATCTGACTTTTCAAAAGGTCGAGATTCTTTCCGCCTTCGCTTACGCTACGGCGGACGAGCGTTTTTTTGATGTTGCTGTTTTTTTCGACGTAGCAGGTATTGGTGCCGGTGCCTAAGATGAAGCCGATGTATGAGCCGAAGGAACGGTTCTGATAGCCGACGCCCGCGAGAAGGGTAACGACGGTGTCGTTGAGGAGGATGATTTTTTTATTGCCTCCGAGGCCCATAGAGGCAAGCGCGCGGTTGAGGTTTTCGCCGATGAATTGACCGACGACGTCTTTGGCTTTTATTTCTTTTGAGAATCGTATCAGCCGGCCGTCTTTGTTGGGGAACATTTCGACGGCGTATGAAAAACAGAAGCCGATATTCTGTGAAGCGGCTACTACGTCTTTCAGATAGCCGGCCATAATTTTGAAGAATTCGTCTTTGCCGATTTCGTGCTGGACGCCTGGCATTTTATACAGGCGCAGGTTTTCGATTGCCGCTATTTTCTGGTCGTCGAAATAAACGGTTGCGACCCGGAAGTTTGTGCCGCCCGCGTCAACGACGATTACGCGTTTGTTCGTGGGGACATCCGCCCCGACTTCGATATAGGTGGGAATCATATCGAGGGTGCTTTTTTTGCCGGCTAATCCTCGCTGCATTTCGGACAGAAACGAGTCAATCACCAGGTCGATATCGACATCGAGATAATCCATCTGGTGTTTTCTAAGGAAGCGGGTGACATTTTGCTTTATTTTTTTCATTCGCATTTGTCTTTCTGTTCAGCGTATCCGTTCGGATATTTGCTGTGCCACTTCCAGGCGGAGGCGACGATTTTTTCGAGGTTTGTCCATTTGGGCTGCCAGCCGAGTTCGGTTCTGGCTTTTGTGGAATCGCAGACAAGCACCGGCGGGTCTCCCGACCTGCGAGGCGATTCGATAACTTTGAAGCTTTTCCCCGACACCTTTTTTACGGTATCAATCACCTGTCGGACAGAATAACCCTTTCCGTTGCCGAGGTTGTAAATCGATTCGGCCTGCTTATCGAGTTTTTTCAACGCGAGCAGATGTGCCAGGCAGAGGTCTTCGACGTGAATATAATCGCGGATGCAGGTGCCGTTGTCGGTTGGATAATCGGAGCCGAAGATTTTGATTGCGTCCGTTTTGCCCATAGCCGCGAAAATCGTCAGCGGGATTAAGTGCGACTCTGGCTTATGGTCTTCGCCGAGGGCGCAGTTGTTGCCTGAGCCGCAGGCATTGAAATATCGAAGCGCGACGAAATGTAATTTGCCTGCGACGGCCTGATGGTGACACATTTTTTCGGCGGCCAATTTTGTCTCGCCGTATGGGTTGATTGGATTTTTAGGCATTTCTTCGGTGATTGGCTGTTTGTCGGGCATTCCATAAACCGCGGCGGTGCTGCTGAATACGAATTTACCTACGCCCGCTGATTCCATTGCGCTGAGAAGCGTCTGTGTATTGGAGACATTGTTTTGATAGTACTTGAGGGGATTGGTTACGGATTCACCCGCTTCGATGAATGCGGCGAAGTGCATCACAGCTTCTATTTTGTGTTTTTTGAGGGTCGCGGTCAGCAGATTTAAATCCGCCAAATCACCTTTTACGAACTTGCGTCCTTTTATCGCGGCCGTATGTCCCTTGCTTAGATTGTCGTAGATGATTGGCTGATGGCCTTCGGCGGCCAGACATGCCGCCATATTGCTTCCGATGTACCCGGCTCCGCCGGCGACGAGTATTCTCATTTGTTTTGTTCCTTCTTAGTCGCTGCGAGTTGTTTCTCGATGCGTTTCAAAATCTCTGTTTCGAGTTGGTTATCCCTGCCGAGGTCTGTCCAGGTCAGGTTTGCTTTCTGCTCGCGGCCGAGTTTTAACTTTTGGACGGACCTTTGGTCCGGGGACATTACGGGACGGTTCTGTCCGGCGGTACTTTGGGGCAAGCTCAGCCGTTGAGTAGTTGCTCTGCAGTTGATGCAGAGTTGTCCGGTTTGTTCGCTTATATTGATTTCGACGGCCCTGCGGGTACTGTGCAGGTCGGCTTCGGTCTGGTTGAATGAGCCGACGCTGTCTGAACGCCATAATTCAAATGACTGTGCACCTGAAAGCGGAGCGGTTCTTATATAGCCGGCCTCGACATCGAACTTTTCAATACCAAAGTGCATCCCGGCGAGCACCTGTTCTGCGGCTGTCATCACGCCTGTTTTGGTCGCAGCCGGCGGGCAGAGTTGTTCTATTGTCTTTGTGTATTTGTTTTCCGCACAGCCAGCCAGCCAAAAGAGCAGCGAGCAGGCAAACAATTTGTTCAATATCGATTTATTCATTCTTAATACCTCAATCATTCCGTCAATTCGGCATCTGCGGGTGATTATATTGTAAGTGTGAAGCGGTATTAAAGGGTTTTTTGAATAATGGTCGATGAAGTTAATATATAGTATTAACGTGGAATCTCTATGCCTTCAGTTCAGACACAGACAATTGCGAACAAACTTGACGAATTGCCATTGGGTCGGCTGGTTCGGGACTTTTTGGGTTACCTGACAGTCGAGGGGGGGTTGTCTGACAACACAATTCAGGGTTATGGACGGGATTTGAGGGATTTCCTGGAATTCTGTAAATCCGGCAAGGTTAGCGAACCGAAACAGATTACGCCTGCTCTGATACAGAAATATATGATAACGCTGGCAAAGGGCGACAGGGCGGAGGCCTCGGCCAAGAGGGCGCTGGTAGCGATTCGGATGTTTTTGCGGTTTGGCAAGCTAAACGGGCTGGTTGAGGATGATTTTACGGGGATTCTGGAAGGGCCCAAGCTCTGGCAACGGCTGCCGATTATATGCTCCAAGAAACAGGTAGTGGATTTGCTGGGGGCGCCGTCGCCGAAAGAGAAGTATTACCTGCGCGATAAGGCGATTCTGGAATTGCTTTACGCGACCGGGGTCCGGGCCAGCGAGGTTGCGGGCTTGAAGATATCGGATTTGAATCTCGACGTGGGGTATTTGCGATGTATAGGCAAAGGCAGCAGGGAACGGGTAATTCCGCTTGGCAGGGTGGCGGCTGCCGCGACGCGGGAGTACCTAAAAGATATGAGGCCGAGGTTGGCAAAGTCGTTTAGCGGAGATTTTTTACTATTGAGTCGAACAGGCAGGCCTATGGGCCGTATCGAAATCTGGCGTCTTATCAAAAGATACGCGGCCCGCGCCGGGATGCCGAAAAATTTGACGGTGCATACGCTGAGACATTGTTTCGCGACGCACCTACTGGCAGGCGGGGCGGACTTGAGGAGCGTTCAGGAAATGCTTGGGCACGTGGATATATCGACAACGCAGATTTACACGCACGTTGACCAGGAGAGGTTACGGGAGATTCACAGAAAATTTCACCCGCGGCCATAGATTTTATAGGACTATTTCGGAATCGGCAGTTGACGTGTGTGGTAATGCGGGTTTATTATCGTGATCAAAGGCCGTGACGATGAGTAACCACTTCAAGAAAGTGTTGGTAATAATGATACAACGAGCATATTTGCTGGTGTTGGTTTTATTGGTTTTGGCGGGATGTCAGCAAGGGGCGACCAGGGTCGATAGCGCGATAGTGTCGACGGCGGAGGCGACGCCGAGAGGTGAGACGGACACGCAACTGAAGGTAAACCAGGAGTCGCTGTTGCGAGGGGCCACGGAAGATGTGCGTCTGGATGCTGCGACGGTGATGCTTTTCAGTGACAGCACCCGCGCAAGGCAGATACTGATAGATACATTAAAACAATCGGAAAACAAGCAGGCGAGGATGGCGGTTTGCAGGGCGTTGACAGTAAGCAGGGAGACCAGGCGGCCCGTGAGGAACAAGAATGATTTTATTGAGCCGTTGGCGAATGTTTTGAAAACGGAAGAGGGAAATCCCGCCAAATTCGCAGCAGAGGCATTACTGATTTTCGATTATGACACGATAGCGAATATTCTGGAACCAATGGCAAAGGACGAATCGATGCCTGTCAAGGCACGATTAAACGCGATATACGCGATGAAGGTGCAGCTCGATATAAAAGCTATAACGCGGATAGCTGAGCTTGTAGAGGACAAGGATAAGCAGGTTTCAGTCGCCGCAGGTGATGCGCTTCGGTCGTTAGGCATACCCGTCAGCAGGGACGCGAGGAGACGGGCACAAATTTTGAGCGACCTGCGAACAAACGGAATGGAACGGTTTCAGCGGGACTGGCTTATTCGGCAGGAATCGCGGGTAAACGACCTGGAGAAGGAACGTGACCAGTGGCGGAAACTGTATCTGGGTTCGCTGGACAGGATATACGAGGGACTTGGCGAGGAGGGGCAGCGAGGTAAATTCCTGATAGAGCAATTGAACAATTCCGAATCGATGATTCGGCTGTGGGCTTTGGATAAGGTTTCGCAGTGGCGGATTGGGACGCAATCGAAATTGCCCGCGGAGCTTGGCCCGGTTTTGGTAAAGCTGGTTTCCAGCGACAACAGGGACGTGCGTCTTGCGACGGCGAAGCTGCTTTCGCTGACGGGCGAATTAAGCTCGGCGGAGCGACTGGCGGAGCAGTTCAAGGTTGAGCAGGACGAAGAAGTAAAGACGGAGCTGTTTGTCGCCCTTGGCGCGGCGTGCCATTACGCGCTTGTTCCGACATCGGGCAGCCAGCTCTCGCCTGAGCTTCGCAGGCAGACACTGGAATGGGCTGCCGGGTACTTGAATGATGAGGATGCGAAAAAGGCGCACAGGGGGGCCGAAGTAATAAGAAAACTGCTCGAGCCGGGCGGACTTGCGGCTGACGATGTCGTAAAATATATGGATATGCTTGTCGAAAGATATGGCAGGGACAAGGGCAATGGGGCGCTGCGGGGTGATTTGCTGGGAACAATGGCGCGATTGTGCGGACAGAACGTTTACAAGCCGGAGTCGGCCAAGCGATTCGCGGGGCTTTTCGAGCAGGCGTTGAGTGATGAAAGCGACTTAGTCAGGGAGGCGGCAGTCGATGGCCTTATTTGTGTCGATAGGCCAAGGGCGCTCAAGTTGCTGGCGAAGGATTTTGTCAGTGACCGCAGCCAGATTGTCAGAGACAGGGTGATGGAACTGGCGGGGGAAGTGGGCGGCAAAGACGACCTGTCGTGGTTGTGGGACAAGCTGGGAGCTAATTCTGAAGGCAAGACGGCGTGGCAGGCGATGCTTAAGATATTTAACAACTGCGACGTCAATGTTATTGAGAGCTGGATTGGCAGATTTGATTCCCAGGCAGGCAAAGGGAAACTGTCCGACGAACAGTGCGTATCGTTTTTTGAGCTGGCGGAACGCAAAGCAGTTGCGGAAAACAAGGCGGAAATGGTAAGGGCCACCCGGGAAAAGCTGGCACAGCTTTACACAAAGGCGGGGCAGTTTGAGCAGGCGGCGGAGTATTTGGGCAAGTTGCGGGGGGCAGCCAAAACCGCGGAGCAAAGAGAGGCGATTTTGGGGCAATTAGTGGATGTATATCTGCGCTGGCCAAAGGTGGAGGCGGCGACCCAGATTGTTGGTAACTGTTTGCTGGAAAAGGATTTGGGCAACGACAGTGCGGTTATTCGTTCAATTGATGCGTTTTTGGATAATCCGTCGGAAGGGTCAGACCCCAATATGGTGTTGAAATCACTGCGGAGAATAAAGTCGGCTGACCAGCGGCCTTTGTGGCATCAGCACCTGGCCCGGTGGGGCAAACGGTTTGGTCCGGCTAAAGAGGCAGAAGACCCAAATAGCGGCGGATAGCAATACTGATAAAGGCGTTGATTTTGCGGGGGTGGCTGTTAACGGCCTTCTAAAAAAGACGGCCTATATGAGGGGGGTAAAAAAAATTACATTTTTTATTTTTTTATGTTTGCAGGTTGACCCGGATTTTTGTAAACTACCCTACTCACAATTAGATTAATGACGTTTGTTTGGCTGTCAGTGCAGGATTTGTTGTGCAAAGACGGCGTGGTTTTGAGGCCTGCGGCTGAGCGTGGGGACTGTTTTTAGTTCCCGCCTGTGTTTTTGCGCAGCACAGAGCGTGTGTTTTGATATTGCTGCTGTAGCTCAGTAGGTAGAGTGCGTCCTTGGTAAGGACGAGGTCATGGGTTCAATTCCCATCAGCAGCTAAGTGCAGATATTTCGGGCCGAGGCAACGGCAGGAACAGGGCCGGGCTTGGCTGGAAGTTGATTCTATAAGAGTCAGTTTAATTTAAAGCGATGTTACATCGGGAAACAGGAACAAGGAAATGAAAGTGCTGATTGGAGGTTCATATAACCATGGCTAAGGCGGTATTTGAGAGAACGAAGCCCCACGTCAACGTCGGAACGATTGGACACGTCGACCATGGCAAGACGACGCTGACGTCGGCGATGACGAAGGTAATGGAACTGCAGGGATTTTCTAAGTTTAAGAGCTATGATGACATAGCCAAAGCCTCGGAGTCGCAGGGCCGACGTGACCCGACAAAGATTTTGACGATTGCGACCGCGCACGTCGAGTATATGACAGCAAACAGGCATTATGCCCACGTTGACTGTCCTGGCCACGCCGATTACGTGAAGAATATGATTACCGGCGCCGCCCAGATGGACGGAGCAATTCTTGTGGTCAGCGCTTATGACGGCCCGATGCCTCAGACCCGCGAGCACATACTGCTTGCCCGTCAGGTAAACGTGCCGAAGATTGTGGTATTCCTGAACAAGGTTGACCTGGTCGATGACAAGGAGCTTGTTGACCTGGTTGAGATGGAAGTAAGAGACCTCCTGAATAAATATGAGTTCCCGGGTGATACGACCCCGATTATCCGCGGTTCATCGACTGCGGCGCTTGCCGCCAAGTCGATAGATGACCCCGCTTGCGCGCCGATAATTGAGCTGCTCAAGGCGATGGATGAGTATATTCCAATTCCGCCGCGACAAGTTGACAAGCCATTCCTTATGCCCGTCGAAGACGTGTTCAGCATTAAGGGCAGAGGAACGGTCGGTACGGGCAGGATTGAAAGAGGCGTTGTTAAGGTCGGCGAAGAAGTGTCCATCATCGGGCTTTCCCCGGATATTCGTAAGACCGTGGTTACGGGCGTGGAAATGTTCAACAAAACGCTCAATGAAGGACAGGCAGGCGACAACGTCGGGTTGTTGCTTAGAGGCGTCGAAAAGAAAGACCTCGAACGCGGACAGGTCATTGCCAAGCCGGGAAGCATTACGCCGCACACGCATTTCATGTCGGAAGTTTACGTTCTGACGAAAGAGGAAGGCGGAAGGCATTCGCCGTTCTTCGCGGGATATAAGCCCCAGTTCTACTTCAGAACGACAGACGTGACCGGCAGCGTCAAGCTCATACAGAGCAGAGAAGGTAAAGCCGCGGAAATGTGTATGCCTGGCGATAACATCGCGATGGAAGTCGAGATTATTTCGCCCATAGCGATGGAAGAAGGCCTGCGATTTGCCATTCGAGAAGGCGGCAGGACCGTTGGAGCAGGTGTTGTAACCAAGGTTATTGCTTAGTGAACGATTAAAAGACGGCACAGCAGGGTCGTATGGCTAAAAAAAGCAAAAGGGAAAACGTCTGGCTTGAGTGCAAGGACTGCGGGCAGCGCAACTATCGAACCAACATCAGTGTGGCTGACGGCTCCCCCAAACTGGAGTTGAAGAAGTTCTGTAAGTTTGAACGCAAGCATACGATTCACAAGCTGAAGCGGAAATAAAACGGGTTTGGTGCAAAGAGCAAATGATAGGCCAGTAGCTCAATTGGCAGAGCGTCGGTCTCCAAAACCGAAGGTTGGGGGTTCGATTCCCTTCTGGCCTGGTGTGTGGCCAGTCGCCGGCGCTCCGAAGCTTTCGCCTTTGTCCCGATAAAAGACATTGGAGTTATGGCGGGCAAAACACGGATGGCGATTAAGCAGTCAGGCAAGGATTCGGGTGCATTATGGGTTTGAGTGTTTATAAGCGTGGCCAGGGCAGATATACGCGGATGGTTAGCGCATTAGGCGGCGCGGCGATAGTGGCGATCGGGTGTTTACAGCTTTACCGAACACTTGATGCGGCGGACATCGGTTTGTGGGTTGAGACAATGGTGCCGGTCGGGCTGTTTATCGCCCTGTCCGTGTTGATGATGTGGATGGTTAACAAGCCCAACATCGCGGACTTTATGATTTCCGCCGAAGGCGAGATGAAAAAAGTCAACTGGTCCACCAGACAAGAAGTGGTGGTTTCGACGGTTGTTGTGATTTCGGTTGTGATTATCCTGGCGGTGCTGCTTGGTGTCTCGGATTATGTTCTTCAGTTGTCTGTAACATGGCTGGTGCAGTAAAAAGCGGACGCAAGCCGGGTTTCAGAGCATATTATGTTATTGAGTCGGGGCGTTTTGATGAAATGGTACGTGCTGAGAGTTGCATCCAATAAGGAGATGCACGTAAAAGAGGTGCTTTCGCAGAAGGTCAATGCGGCCGGTCTGACTGACATTATCGGCAGGATAGAAGTTCCCGTCGAGAGAGTCAAGAAAGTTCGCGGCAACAAGCAGACCGTGCACAAGCGCAAGTTGTACCCCGGCTACGTTTTTGTGGAGATGGAGGCCGCCGAGGGCGGTAAGGTGCCTGAAAGGGCGTGGTTTGTAATAAAAGAGATTCCCGGCGTCGGCGATTTTGTTGGCACGGAGGGTATTCCGACGGCGATGCGGGACACCGACGTCTCGAAGATGATGCAGGAGGTCGAAAAACCGGAGGAAGCGCCGAGCATCAAGGTGGACTTCAAGAAGGGCGACCAGATTAAGATTCGTGAAGGGCCGTTCGAGAGTTTTGAGGGGATAGTTGAGGCGATCGACCAGGACAGAGGTATTGTAAAAGTGATAGTGGAGATATTCGGGCGAAGCACGCCGCTGGATATAGAGTATTGGCAGATTGAGAAGGTGTGAAGCCGGTTCAGCGGCGATGGCAGTGCCTGTTTTGAGGTTGAATAATGGCAAAAGCAAAACCAGCAGCAAAAGGCGGCGTTAAAGAGGTAATGGTCAAGATAAAGTTGCAGGCGCCCGGCGGGCAGGCGACGCCGGCCCCTCCGATTGGCCCTGCGCTTGGCCAGCATGGCGTCAATATCGGGCAGTTTGTCTCCCAGTTCAATGAGCGGACAAAAGAGCTTAACGGGACGACGGTGCCTGTCGTGATAACGGTTTATACGGACAAGACATTTACCTTTGAGGTGAAAAGTCCGCCGGCGGCCGTGTTGTTGAAACAGGCGGCGGGTGTGGCCAAGGGCAGCGGCGTGCCGAACAAGGAAAAAGTGGGCAAGGTTACGGCTGAACAGGTGCGCCAGATTGCACAGACAAAAATCAAGGACCTCAATGCGTACAGTTTGGAGCAGGCGGAGAAAATTATCCGCGGCACCGCGAGGAGTATGGGTGTTGAGGTTGTGGACTAATAGAAAAGTAAACCAAAGGCGATTCGAGACATAAAAATTATGATAATCAGCAGAGGCAAAAGATACCGCAAAGAGGCAGAGCAGGTCAGCGAGACGCCGGTCAGTTTGGCTGATGCGGTGGCGAAGGTTAAGACGTTTAACTCAACGAAGTTTGACCAGACGATTCAGTGCATATTCTGGCTTGGTATCGACCCGAAGCAGTCGGACCAGATTATCCGCGGCGCGATATCGCTGCCTCACGGGATAGGTCAGCAGAAGAAGGTCATTGCATTCTGCGAGGGGGCTGATGCGGAAGCGGCAAAGCAGGCGGGCGCTATTGAGGTAGGCGTTGACGAGCTGGTTGCCAAGGTAACAGCGGGCTGGTCGGATTTCGACGTGGCGATTGCCTCAACGAAGGTTATGGGCAAGGTAGGCAAGCTGGGCCGAGTTCTTGGTCCGCAGGGCAAGATGCCCTCGCCGAAAAACGGCACGGTTACGGCAGACGTCGCTACCGCGGTGCGTGAGTTCGCAGCGGGAAAGGTCGAATTCAAAAACGACACGGGCGGAAACGTCCACGTTGTGGTCGGCAAGGTGAGTTTTGACGCACAGAAACTGATAGACAACATCGACGCGGTTATAGCGCATATCAAGAAGATTAAGCCGATTAGCTCAAAAGGAACTTATATAAAGAAGATCAGTATCCACGCGGCGATGAGCCCGGGCGTGTTGATTGCCGTATAGGCGGATTTGGACTTTTGTTGTGCGCAGAGATTAGCTGCACGTAACGCGTTTGTGAAAAAATCAGGCAGGTGAAAATATGAGCAAGTTCGTAAAAGATTTACTGTGTTCGGAGCTGGAAAAAAGAATCGTTAGCGAAAAGGTTACCGATTTTATCGTTATCAGCACGCAGAATGTAAACGGCGTTGAGAATAACGTGATGCGAGGGGCGCTCAAGAGCAAGGGCATTAAACTATTGGTCGTTAAGAATGCCCTTATGAAAAGGACACTGACGAAGCTGAAGATGGAATCAGCGGCGTCGCTTTTCGTTGGGCCTTGCGTGGTCGCATACGGCGGCGACAGCATAGTTGATACGGCCAAGGAATTGAGCAACTGGGTTGGCAAGGTGCCGGCGATTCATATAAAAGGCGCATATCTTGAAGGCGATGCACTGGACAGCAAGGGCGCCACGGGGCTTTCGAAGATGCCGAGCCGGGTGGAATTGCAGGGCAGGATTATTATGTTGGTCAAGTCGCCGGCGGCGAGATTGGCCGGGGCGATTGGCGGACCTGCCGGGAGAATAGCCGGCTGCATAAAGACGATTACGGACAAAGGCGAAAGCGCGGACAAACAGGCCGCATAAGGGGTATCTTAAAAACGAATACAAACGGCTCAGGTGGCTGCCTCCGAGCATGGAGTTAAACGGGACGGCGTAGTCCCGGCTACCATCGGGCAATTCGATATAGGAGTTCAACGAACATGTCAGAAGAAACAAAACAGGCAAAAAGCTGGAGCGACGAAACAAAGAAACTTGGCGACGCGATAGTCAAACTGACGCTGATGCAGGCCAAGGAGCTTGGCGATTATCTTAAGGAAGAGTACGGCATAGAGCCGGCGGCTGGCGGCGCGGTAATGATGGCCGGCCCGGCGGCAGCAGCGGCTGAGGCGGCCCCTGAGAAGACGATGTTTGACGTTATCCTCAAGGCAGCCGGCGACAAGAAGATTCAGGTCATCAAGGAAGTCAGAGCATTGACATCACTGGGACTCAAAGAAGCAAAAGACCTGGTTGATGGTGCTCCCAAGCCGGTCAAAACCGGGATTAGCAAGGATGAGGCGGAGGCCGCCAAGAAGCAGCTCGAAAGCGCGGGAGCAACGGTAGAAATCGCCTAACGGATGTAAATGTGCCCCGAAGGGGGCTAAAGACAGTAATCGGGCAGTGTAAAAGTTGCCGTTTAATTCGGGACTGAAAAATGGCTGAATTGAAAGTTCGTAATTTCGGCAAAATGCGCGAGAAGGTTGCAATCCCTGACCTTGTGGTCATACAGAGGAAGGGCTACGACGAGTTTTTGCAAAGGGACGTCGCCCCGACGAAGCGTGCGCGCAAGGGGCTGGAAGAGTTGTTTCGCGAAACCTTTCCGGTAGAAAGCTATGACAAAGGGATGATACTGGAGTATCTTTTTTACGAGCTTGAGCAGCCCCGGTACAACGTAAACGAATGCCGGCAGTTGCGTCTGACATACGGGTATCCCCTGAAGATAACATGCCGGCTTCGCAACAAGGACGGGCAGGACATAGCTGAGCAGGCAATATATCTGGGCGAAATACCTGTGATGATCGGCGGCGGCGAGTTTGTCATCAACGGCGCCGAGCGGGTTATCGTAAGCCAGCTGCACAGAAGCCCCGGCGTTGATTTTCTGGTCGAGAGCAAGGAAGGCGACCGCATATTGCACGGCGGCAGAATTATCCCGGAACGCGGAAGCTGGATAGAGATAAGCGTTACGCACAAGGACGTGCTGGTGGTTAAAATCGACCAGTCGAGCAAGATTCCCGCGACGATTTTCCTGCGTGCGTTAAGCGCTGATTTCAGTGAGACCGAACAGATAATCAGGCGGTTTTACGAGACCAAAGAGGTCCAGAAGAACAAGCTGACACCCGATATGTGGGTGGTGCGTGACATCGTCGATACCGAAAGCGGCGAGATAATCGTAAAGGCGGGCGCTCAGATAGGCGACAAGGTTTCGATTATTCAGCAAAGCGAAATAAAGCGTATCGAGGTTGTCGAGGGTACGTGTGATGCGCTGGTGTTCAATACGCTTGCGGAAGATGACTGCAAGAGCCACGAGCAGGCGTTGTTGAAGTTTTACGTCAGGTTGCGGCCCGGTAATCCGGCCAACCAGGAAAAGGCCAACCAGTTCTTCAACGAGAAGTTTTTTGACGTAAACCGGTACCGGCTGGGCAAGGTTGGCAGGTTCCGGCTGAACCGCAAGTTCGGGCAAAACGTCGGCCTTACCGAGATGACGCTGCGGGCCGAGGATTTCATCAATGCGGTGAACTACATAATCGGGCTGCGGAATAACAAGGGCGAGGTTGACGATATCGACCATTTGGGTAATCGCCGGCTTAGGACTATTGACGAACTGGCCGGCGGCGAAATTCGCAAGGGGCTTTTGAAACTTCGCAAGACCGTGCAGGAACGAATGAGCACGATGAAGGAAGGCGAGCAGCCCCTGCGGATAGCGGACCTGGTCAACTCGAAGAGCGTGTCGAGCAGCATCAACTTTTTCTTCGGGCGCGGAGAGTTGAGCCAGATAGTGGACCAGACCAATGCGCTAAGCCAGTTGACGCACGAGAGACGGTTGTCGGCGCTTGGACCCGGCGGGTTGAACAGAAGGCGCGCGGGCTTCGAGGTCCGCGACGTGCATATCAGCCACTACGGCAGGATATGCCCGGTCGAGACGCCCGAAGGCACAAACATCGGTCTTATCAGTTCATTAGCGATATTCGCCACGGTTGACGAATACGGTTTCCTGCTGTCGCCTTATTACAAGGTCGAAAAGGGCAAGGTAACCAATAATGTCGTCTTCCTGCGGGCAGATGAGGAAATGAAAGCGATATTCGCTCCGCCCAGCGCGGTGGAACCTGAGACGGGCAAGATACGTGAGGGAATGGCGCTGGCACGGCAGCGAGGGGAGCTTGCACAGGTCTCGCACGAGGAGGTCAACTACGTTGACGTCTCGCCCAAGCAGATTGTGGGTTTGTCGGCTGCGCTGATACCGTTCCTCGAGCACGACGACGCGAACAGAGCGCTGATGGGTTCGAATATGCAGCGGCAGGCGGTGCCTTTGCTGAGGTGCGAGCCGCCTCTGGTCCAGACGGGTATGGAGGAGATGGCGGGGCGGTATTCGAGTATGGCTGTTCGTGCGCAAAAAGCGGGAACGGTTACCGCCGTCGATGCCACCAAGGTCGTCATCAATCATACGGATGAATATAAACTGGAGAAGTACTTCGGATTAAACGAGCGGACGTGTCTTAATCAAAAGCCGGTTGTAAAGCTGGGACAGAGGGTTGAGAAGGACCAGACGCTGGCCGACGGCGGGGGGACTGTAGATGGCGTGCTGGCTCTGGGCAGAAACGTGCTGGTCGGTTTTATGTCTTACGAGGGGTTCAACTTCGAGGACGCGATAATTGTCAGTGAGCGGTTAGTCAAGAACGACAGTTTCACAAGCATTCATATCAATGAGTTTGACGCTGAGATACGCGAAACGCCGCTGGGCAAGGAAGAATTCACCGGCGATATTCCAAATGTCAGCGAAAAGGCGTTGCGTAATCTCGATGAGCATGGCGTGGTGTTCGAGGGCACGAGGGTACAGCCGGGCGATATTCTGGTGGGTAAGGTTGTGCCGAAGGGCAAGACCGAGCTTACGCCGGAGGAAAAGCTGCTGCACGCGATATTCGGCAGGGCAGGCGAAGATGTGAAGAACGATTCACTTGAACTGCCCAATGGTTATGAAGGGTTTGTAATCAAGACCGAACGGTTTGTTCGGCGGGGAGCAGGCGGCGAGGAAGGCAAAAAGGCGCTGAATGCCCAGATAAGAGAGTTCGAAAAGGATATAAGGACGAAGCAGTGCGCGATATTCAGGCAAATGGTGGCCGCGATTCATGAGAAGTTCGAGGTCGATATTATTGACCCGTCCAGCAGACAGAAAGTCGGTGTCAGCGAGGATGACGAGGTCGTTTACGAACAGGTTGTAAACTGGGACCTCAAATGGGTCAAGCCGGCCGCGATGCGTGAGAAGGTGGAAAAACTTGCGGACAAGTTTCTTGAGAAAATCAAGGCCCTTGAGGAGGAAGGCAAAAAGCGTGTTGAACGGCTGAAGCACGGCGACGAGTTGCCCAGCGGCGTGATAGAAATGGTCAAAGTATATGTCGCGACCAAGCGCACTATGTCGATTGGAGACAAGATTGCGGGTCGCCACGGCAACAAGGGCGTTATTGCGAAGATACTGCCCGAAGAGGATATGCCGTTCCTTGAGGATGGCACGGCACTTGACATACTGCTCAACCCGCTGGGGGTGCCGAGTAGAATGAACGTAGGGCAGATTCTTGAGACGCACCTCGGCTGGGTGGCGAAGGCGCTGGGATTTACGGCGGTTACGCCTGTTTTCGACGGCGCCAAGGAGCAGGACATCGAGCAACTGACCGAAGAGGCCAACGAATTAATGAGTCGGCGAAAGATTGAGCTTGAGAAGGCGAATCAGGCGCCCTCTGACGCGGAGCTTTTCGTTCGGGTTCCCAAGTCGCTGAAGACGCAGTTGTATGACGGGCGGACGGGCGAGCCGTTCGACCAGCAGGCGACGATTGGATACATTTATATAATGAAGCTGCATCACCTGGTGGACGACAAGATTCACGCGCGTTCGACGGGTCCATACAGTTTGATAACTCAGCAGCCGTTAGGCGGCAAGGCACGGACGGGCGGACAGAGGTTCGGCGAAATGGAAGTATGGGCTCTGGAGGGTTATGGTGCGGCTTATACGCTGCAGGAGATGTTGACCGTCAAGAGCGACGATGTTGAGGGCCGGACCAAGATATACGAGTCGATGGTTAAGGGACGAAATACCCTCGAGGCGGGGACGCCGCTTTCGTTTGACGTGCTGTGCAATGAAATAAGAGGGTTGGGTTTGAACATCCAGCTTGAGAAGAAGCGGCTGGGAAGTACTGTTTTGTAAATTCGACAGGTGGTCGTGAAACCCTTGTTGGTTATATGGGTAATTGGGTCGTTTCCGCCACGGGCGGATAAAAAGGAGCCAGAGATAAATGATAAGCAATATCTATGATCGGATAAACGATTACGGTTCGGTCAAGATTTCGCTTGCCGGTCCAAATGATATTCGCAGCTGGTCATTCGGCGAGGTTCGCAAGCCCGAGACAATCAACTACCGGACTTACAGGCCGGAGAAGGACGGGCTTTTCTGCGAACGGATATTTGGGCCTGAGCGGGACTGGGAATGCGCGTGCGGCAAGTACAAGGGGACGAAGTATAAGGGAATAATCTGCGACCGCTGCGGCGTGAAAGTTACGCACAGCAGGGTTCGCCGTAAAAGGATGGGGCATATCAATCTTGCGGCTCCATGCCTTCATATATGGTTTTTCAAGGCCGTTCCGAACCAGTTAGGGACAGTTCTGGGAATGAAAGGGTCGGACCTTGAGAAGGTAATCTATTATCAGGATTATTTAGTTACTGACCCTGGGCAAAGCCCGCTCAAACTTGGGCAGTTGTTTACTGAGGATGAATACCGCGACGCGACCGCCAAGTACGGCAACAGTTTCAAGGCGTTGATGGGTGGCGAGGCGATAAAGACCCTGCTGACCCGGCTTGATTTGGAGGCCATCAGCACGGAGTTGCGGGCCGCGATAAGCAAGACCAGCAGCGTCCAGCGGATGAAGGATTTGAGCAAGCGTCTCAAGACGGTGGATGCCATCAAGAATAGCTCCAACAAGGCGGAATGGATGGTGCTTGAGGTGATTCCTGTTATCCCGCCTGATTTGCGTCCTTTGGTGCTTTTGGAGAGCGGCAATTTTGCGACCAGTGATTTGAACGACCTTTACAGGCGCATAATCAATCGTAACAACCGGCTGAAAAAGCTGATGGACCTGAATGCGCCGGAAGTGATTATTCGCAACGAGAAGAGAATGCTTCAGCAGGCGGTGGATTCGCTGATGGACAACGGCAGATGCCGCAGGCCGGTGCTGGGAAGTAATAACAGGCCGCTGAAGAGCTTGAGCGATATGATAAAGGGCAAGCAGGGTCGATTCAGAGAGAACCTGCTTGGCAAGCGAGTAGATTATTCGGCTCGGTCGGTGATTGTGGTAGGGCCGACGATGAGATTGCATCAGTGCGGTTTGCCGAAGCGGATTGCGCTGGAGTTGTATCAGCCGTTCATTATCCGCCGGCTCAAGCAAAGCGGGCTGGCCGACACCATCAAAAGCGCCAAGAAGATGATTGAGCGGCGAGGCGAGCAGATATGGGATATTCTGGAAGAGGTGATTCACGAGCACCCGGTGCTGCTTAACCGAGCGCCGACTTTGCACAGGATGGGTGTTCAGGCGTTCGAGCCGGTGCTGGTGGAAGGCAACGCGATAATGCTGCATCCGCTGGCTTGCAAGGGGTTCAACGCCGACTTCGACGGTGACCAGATGGCGGTGCATTTGCCTTTGAGCGTGGAGGCCCAAACCGAATCGCATACGCTGATGATGACGACAAACAATATTTTCTCACCTGCCAACGGCTCGCCGATGGTAGGCCCTTCGCAGGATATGGTGCTGGGCAATTACTATCTTACAAGTATGCTGGCGGGACAAAAGGGCGAAGGTAGAGCATTTGCGGGCACATTCGAGGCGATGCTTGCTTATGATATGGGTAGGATTGCCCTGCATGCCGTAATCAAGGTCCGGATTGCCAAGCCCGTTGTTAAGGAAGGCGAGCGGGCAAGGGACTTGAAGCATAAGGAAATTACAAAGCCGATTGTGGTTGAGACAACTGTGGGCAGATGTATTTTCAACGATATTCTGCCGGCGAAGATGCCTTTCTATAACTGGCCGATGGGACAAAAGTCGTTGAGTCAGGTAATCAGCGATTGTTACGAGATTGCCGGCAGTGCGGCGACGGTCGATTTGTTAGACAGGATAAAAGAGAAGGGATTCAGACATGCGACTCTGTCGGGGCTTAGCTTCGGCTTGGTGGATTTGAAGATTCCGCCCAAGAAGAAGGATATTATCGAAGATACGGAAAAGCGGGTCAAGAAGATACTGAAGAACTATCTGGCCGGCGTGCTGACTGAAGGCGAGCGGTATAACCAGGTTATCGACGCATGGACCAATGCGCGTGTGGCCGTGACCAATGAAATGATGCGGGGCCTCAAGGAAGATAAGAAAGAAGACGGTTCGGCTTATTTGAATCCGATTTATATGATGAGTATCTCCGGCGCCAGAGGCAGCGTTGACCAGATTCAGCAGCTTGCGGGTATGCGAGCGCTTATGGCCAAGCCCAGCGGCGAGATTATCGAGACGCCGATTAAGTCAAACTTCCGCGAGGGATTGACGGTTCTCGAGTACTTCAGTTCGACGCACGGCGCGAGAAAAGGTCTTGCGGATACGGCGTTGAAAACAGCTAACTCCGGGTATCTGACGCGCAAGCTGATAGACGTGGCTCAGAATATGATAGTTACCGAGCGGGATTGCGGGACGCTGCAGGGCATTACCAAGAGCACGGTTACCAGGGGCGAGCAGGTTGATGTGCCTTTGACGCAGCTTATCATCGGCAGGACCGCAAGGGACAACATCCGCAACCCGATTACCGATGAGATGATTGTCCGGGAAAACGAGGTCATAACGCCTGATGCGGCCGTGAAAATTGAGGCGCTTGGGCTTGATGCAATCAGGGTCAGAAGTCCGTTGACGTGCGATAGCCCGTTCGGCATGTGTGCGAAGTGTTACGGCTGGGATATGAGCACGGGGCAGCTTGTTGAAGAAGGCCTGCCCGTTGGGATTATAGCTGCTCAGTCGATTGGCGAGCCGGGCACACAGTTGACATTGCGGACGTTCCACACCGGCGGAATTGCCTCTCGCGCCATTCTGGAGCGTGAACAAAAAGCGACTCATCCGGGCACGATTAGCTATCGCGATATAAACGCGGTAGCGTTCAGCGGTGAGGACGGCAGTACGAGAGCGGTTGCCCTGAAGCGCAACGGAGAAATAGCTATTTTGGATGACAAGGACCGCGAGCTTGACAAATTCAAGGTTCCATACGGAGCGATTGTCAGAGTCAAAGACGGCGAAGAGGTCAAGAGCGGGGCGATGTTATTTGAATGGGACCCGCACCGCACGCCGATATTGGCTGAGATTTCCGGTTTGATTCGTTTTGTGGATGTTATCGACGGCGAGACGATTCGGCTTGAGGAAGAGCGCAAAGGACAGTCCGGCAAACCCGTCATAATCGAGCATAAGGGCGACAAGCACCCGCAGATTATGATAGAGGACGCCGATGGCAAGATTCTTGACGTGCACTATTTACCCGCCGGTGCCAGAATAGAAGTTACGGAAGGCCAACAGGTCCAGGCGGGCCAGTTGCTTGCTCATCAGCCGAGAGCCACGGGCGGAACGCAGGACATCACGGGCGGATTGCCGCGTGTGACGGAAGTATTTGAGGCACGCAAGCCCAAGGACCCTGCGGCCATAGCGGAAATCAGCGGACGCGTTGAGCTAAAGAGCGACAAGCGCAAGGGCAAGATGACGATTATTGTTCGTTCCGAGTCCGGAATGGAAAAAGAGCACCACGTGCCGCGTGACAGGCATCTGAACGTTCACACCGGCGATATTGTCGAAGCGGGCGATACGTTGACCGACGGGCCGCTGGTGCCGCACGATATTCTGCGGATTAAAGGCGAAGAGGCGCTGCAGAGATACCTGATAGGCGAGATTCAGAACGTGTACCGCTCGCAAAACGTGACAATCAACGACAAGCACATCGAAATAATTTGCTCCCAGATGATGCGCAAGGTTGAAATTGAGTCGGTAGGCGACAGCGAGTTTTTGCCCGGCGAAGTGGTTGATAAGTTTGGGTTCCGCGCGGAAAACACACGGCTCAACGACTGCATCAAGATATCCAGTGTCGGGGAGGCGACCGAGCTTAAAGAAAGTCAGGTTATCGATAAGGCCAAGCTGGCGACCATCAACGAGAAGCTGGAGACAATAGGCGGCGAGCCGGCGAAGGGCAAAAAACCAAGGATGGCGACCGCTAAGACGCTGCTTTTGGGTATTACCAAGGCGTCGCTGCGTTCGGACAGCTTTATAGCCGCGGCCAGCTTCCAGCAGACGACTAAGATATTGACCGAAGCGTCGTTAGCTGGTAGCATAGATAAGCTCTGCGGTTTGAAGGAAAACGTTATACTTGGGCATTTGATACCTGCGGGCACGGCGTTCAAGCCGTACCTGGAATTGAAGGTCAAGCACCTTGCCGAGGCACCGCTGCCTAAGGAATTCAAAGAGGCCGGTGAAATTGAAGATGCCAAGGCGGCTGAGTCGCGTAAGGACGCGGCTGTCAAGGAAGCCCTGGGCATTAAGTAGTTTTTATAGACGTTGGAGTGATAGAATTATGGCGACAATGAACCAGTTGGTAAGAAATCCGAGAGCCAAATCAAAGGGCCAGAAAAGACGGTCGGACATAAGCGGCTCACCCCAGAAGCGAGGGGTATGCCTGATTGTCCGGACGATGACGCCCAAGAAGCCCAATTCGGCTTTGCGGAAGGTTGCGCGTGTTCGGCTGACCGACGGCAAAGAAGTGACGGCTTATATACCGGGAATTGACCATAACCTGCAGGAACACAGCACGGTAATGATACGAGGTGGAAGGGTGCGGGATTTGCCGGGCGTTCGTTACCATATTATTCGCGGGGTGCTGGATTGTGCCGGCGTCGCCAACCGCAGACGGGGCAGAAGCAAATACGGTGCTAAGAAAGGCAAATAATTTATTGTTACGATTTGAGTAAGAGGCAGCGAGGAATACAAGAATGGCAAAGAAAGCAACGGCTTCAAAAGAGCATTTGAGACCCGACGGCAAATACAACAACAAGCTGGCGGGGAAATTTATTAACTGCCTGATGTGGGCAGGCAAAAAGAGCGTAGCGCAGCGGATATTTTACGATGCGATGGACATCATAACCGAGAAGGAAAAAGCCGCGCCGGCGATTGAAATTTTTGAGGCCGCCGTAAATAACGTTAAGCCGGCGATTGAAGTTCGCAGCAAGCGTGTCGGCGGGGCAAGTTACCAGGTCCCAATGCAGGTAAGCTCGAGGCGTCAGCAGTCGCTTGCGATACGATGGATACTTGACGCTTCCAGGGGCGCCAAGGGCAAACCAATGTGCGAGCGGCTGGCGGCGGAACTGCTTGAGGCCTACAACAAAAAAGGCGGCGCAATGATGATGAGGGAGAACGTGCATAAGATGGCGGACGCCAACAAGGCGTTTGCTCATTTCGCGTGGTAGCAAGGGCGTTTCGAATTGCCACGGTGCCTTGCGGCAAAAACCGTGGCAGTTTTTTTATACTTATTTATGTTTGCTGCGGTGGTTTATTCAAAATGATGTTGGACGAACTTAAAAAGTTGCGCAATATCGGGGTTATCGCTCATATTGACGCCGGGAAGACGACGGTGTCGGAGCGGATTCTTTATTACGCCGGCAAAACCTACAAAATGGGTGAGGTGCACGAAGGTACGGCGGTGATGGATTATCTGGAGGAGGAGCAAAAAAGAGGGATTACCATTACTTCGGCGGCGACAAGATTCCCGTGGGAGGGCGCCGAAATCAATTTGATTGATACACCGGGACATATTGATTTTACGGCGGAAGTGGAAAGGTCGCTGAGGGTACTTGACGGGGCCTTGATGGTTTTCGACGGCAGCGAAGGGGTGCAGGCGCAAAGCGAAACGGTGTGGAGACAGGGACAGAAATACGGCGTCCCCTGCCTTTGCTTTATCAACAAGATGGACAAGGTTGGTGCCGACTTCGAAATGAGCGTCGATAGCATCCGGGAAAAACTTATTGCCAATCCCCTTGTTTTGCAGCTCCCTATAGGGGCGGCGGACAGTTTCACCGGCGTTATAGACCTGGTCAAGATGCACGCGGTTATTTTCGACCCGAACAAGCTTGGGGCGAGTTTCGAGGAGATTGAAATCCTGGAGAAATATCGCGGCAAGGCGGAACAAGCCAGGCATACGATGCTTGAGCATGCGGCCGAGCACGATGAGGAAATGATGGACAAATATGTCCACGATAAACCGATAGAGGAGGAGTTGATTCGCAGGGCGATAAGAAAAGGGACGATTGCCGGCAAACTGCACCCGGTATTTTGTGGGTCGGCATTGCAATATATCGGCGTTCAAAGGCTGTTGGACGGGGTTGTGGCGTATTTGCCATCGCCGCTGGAAAGGCCCGCGATTGTTGCCCATACGCCCGGCGATGAGGAAAAGAAGGTTACGGTCAAGTGCGACCCGGAAGGCAGTTTAGTCGCGCTTGCCTTTAAGATTGTCAGCGAGCCGCACGGGGACCTGAATTTTATCAGGATATATCAGGGGACATTGAAGTCGGGCAGCAGGGTGCTCAACGTTACTCGCGACAAGAAAGAAAACATCACGCGGCTATTCGAGATGCACGCCAACGAGCGCAAGATTCTTGAGGAAGCCCACGCGGGTGATATAGTTGCCGTGGTTGGTCCCAAGCATACGATTACCGGCGACACGCTGAGTGACCCGAAGAAGCCGGTTCTGCTGGCGAGCATTACGTTTCCACAGACGGTCATCAGTATGTCGATTGAGCCGCGGACGTCTGCGGACAAGAATAAACTGGGGGAAGCACTTGCGTCGTTGCGGCGGGAGGACCCCACTTTTGAATCGAGGGTTGACCACGAAACCGGGCAAATGGTTATAAGCGGTATGGGAGAGCTTCACCTTGAGATTTTGCAGCACAAGCTGCTGAAGGAAAAAGGGCTGGATATCAGGGTAGGCAAGCCGCGGGTGGCTTATAAGGAGGCAATTACAAGGCCCGCTGAGGCGGAAGGCAAGTTTGTTCGCCAGAGCGGCGGCAGGGGGCAGTATGGGCATGTTATTTTGCGGGCGGAGCCAATGCTGGGCGAAGATGGGCATTGGAGCCGTGATATAGAGTTTGTAAACGAGGCGGGAGGCGACAGGGTGCCCAGGGAGTTTGTCGGGGCGGTCGAAAAAGGCGTCGAGGATGCCATGGGGACCGGGGTACTTGCGGGCTATCCCGTTATGGGAGTTAAAGTTACGTTAGTTGACGGTTCATATCATACGGTGGATTCATCTGATATTGCATTTGAGCAGGCGGCAGCAATTGCGGTTAAAGCAGCGCTCGAAAAGGCAGGCCCCGTGCTTTTGGAGCCGGTTATGAAGGTCGAAGTGGTTGTTCCGGAGGCCAATTTTGGGGTGGTGCAGTCCAGCTTGCTTGCCAAGAGGGGATTTATTACGGACTGCAGGATTCACGGTAAAATCCGGACAATTGACGCGAAAGTGCCTTTGTCTGAGATGTTTGGGTATTCCAGCGAGATAAGAAGCGCAACGGCAGGGCGTGGCACGTTTACGATGGAGCCGTGCAGCTATGAAAGGGTGCCTGAGCAGATTGCCGAGCAGGTTATCTCGCTATAAATAAAAAATGTAATTTTTGAAATTTTTTTTGTAAGTTGTTGACGGATGCCAGATGGTATGTTAAATTACTCGTTTTTCAGCCGTAGCGAGCATTGCCAGGATGGCTTTGCGATTGACGAGTTGGGCTGTAACACGTCTGCGAATCGTGGTCGTCAAGGACGGTTTTATTGATTATTTGTTTTAATTAAGGGGTACAGCAGGGGCTGCCAATAAGCCCCGTAAGTCTGGGATGTGTTGTCGGTTTGGCTGATGGCCAAATCTCAACTCTGTCCAAAAGGATTAGAACCCCGATTCGTTAAGGAAGGCGATTGTGGCGTCGGATGCCTGTGACCGCAGGCGTTTGATGACCAGGTCAGGTCCTTCCTGCTAAAAAGGCAAGACAGGTCGCTGAAGCCGGCGAAATTATCCGTCGGTGGCAGTGATAGCGGAAGTGTAGTAGTCGCGGTCAAAGGTGCGAAAAAACAGGTTGCAGTAATACTGAGAATTTGGGCGCAGTTTTATGGCCGGTGAGACAGAAAGAATAAAGATAAGGATGGAAGCATACGACCACAGGATTCTGGACGCTTCCGCGAAGGAGATAGTGGAGCACGCCAGAAGAACCAATGCTCGTGTCAGCGGCCCCATTCCTCTCCCGACAAGAATTGAAAGATATACTGTGCTGAGAAGTCCTCATGTTGACAAGAAATCACGCGAGCAGTTTGAGATGCGGACACACAAGCGTCTGATTGACATTCGCGAGGCGAATGCGCGAACGGTTGAGGTGCTTAATCGGCTGGTAGTGCCGGCAGGTGTTTTCGTAAAGATTAAGGCATAATAAAGCAGGTCAGTAACAGGGAAGATAAAAGTGGCAATGCTGCTTGGAAAAAAGGTTGGAATGACGCAGGTTTACGATGAGAAGGAACAGCTGTTGCCCGTTACGGTCATACAGGCCGGCCCCTGTGTCGTTATGCAGGTAAAGACCGTTGAAACGGACGGCTATAACGCAGTGCAACTGGGTTATGACGATACGAAAGCGTCACGCAGGACAAAGCCCGCGATTGGACACGCTGAAAAAGCCAAGACCCTGCCGAAGAAGTATATCAGGGAGATGCGGCTTGCGGGCGACGCGAAGGCGGAGTTGAATCAGGGCGAGTCGGTAACGGTTTCAGTTTTTGCCGAGACGAAATTTGTGGACGTCATCGGGACAAGCAAGGGCAAAGGATTTACCGGCCCGATGAAGCGATACCATTTTGGCGGTATGCCTGGTTCACACGGCACAGAACGCAAACACCGTTCACCGGGTTCTCAGGCGGGTTATGGAACTGACCGTGGTCACGGCGGAGACATAAAAAAGGGTAAAAAGATGGGCGGACACATGGGCGCTAAACGGATTACGGTCAAGACCCATCGCCTTGTTTCGATAGACCAGGAAAATAACCTGCTGGTAATCAAAGGGTCGGTGCCGGGGCCTGCGGGTGGTTACGTTGTAGTGAGAACTTCACAGAAGAATAAGGTATAGATATCAGCGCAGGGATTAGCGGATGATTAGCTTGTCTGTATACGATAAAAACGGTAAAGAGGTCGAGAGCTTGAAAGTTGACGAGTCAACGTTCGGTGGGCGCATTAGGTATTCGCTGCTGAAGCAGGCGATAGTGATGTACCAGGCGAACAAACGGGTGGGGACAGCGGCGACGAAAAGCAGGGGTATGATTGCGGGTTCGACCCGCAAGATTTACGCGCAGAAGCACACTGGTAACGCCAGGGCCGGCACAATCAGGACGGGCAAGCGGGTTGGCGGCGGCGTGACGTTTGCAAAGGTTGCGCGAGATTTCAGCCAGGCGATGCCGAAGAAGCAGAGAAAGCTTGCGAGGGATTCGGCGATACTGTCGAAGCTTTTGAGCAATAACGTGGTTATCGTTGACCAGTTGAAATTTGAGAAGCCGAAGACCAAGGACTTTGCGAATATACTGGGTAATCTTAAAATCGATAGAAGCTGCCTTGTGATAATCGGGGAGCACAACGATACGCTTTGGCGTTCAGCGAGGAACATAGCGAAGGTGTCGGTGATGCCTGTGGTCGAGTCAAACGCGGGGGACATTTGCAGGCATACCAAATTGCTGTTTACCAAAGAGGCGTTCCTGTCTCTTATTAACAATAATAAGTCGAGTGAGAATTAGCTGCTGGCATTATGAAAGACCATAATATCATAGTTAGGCCATTGATTACGGAGCAGGGGACGCACCTTGCGGGCAAGATAAGCGCGTATGCGTTTGAAGTGAACAAGGACGCCAACAAGATGCAGATAAGAGGCGCTGTTGAGCGGCTGTACGCGGTGAAGGTTGACAAGGTGAGGACAGCGAACAGAAAAGGGAAGTTCAGACGCAAGGGCAGGACGTCGGGTTTCACGCAGGATTGGAAAAAGGCCGTCGTGTACCTGAAGCCCGATTATCATATAGACCTGTTCTAATAAAGAGAGCAAGAGAAGCAATATGGGAATTAAAATATACAAGCCGACGAGTGCAGGGCGCAGGAACAGTTCGGTCAACGATTTTGCCGAGCTGACCACCGACAGGCGGGAAAAGACCCTGTGTGTTCGCATAAAGAAATCAGGCGGCAGAAACCACAGCGGTATGACGATGGTGCGTTTCAGAGGAGGCGGTGCGAGGCAGATGTACCGCCTCATTGATTTTAAGCGTGATAAAGACGGCGTGAGTGCCAATGTGGCAAGCGTGGAATACGACCCGAACAGGAATTGTTATATATCATTACTGCACTACGTTGACGGCGAAAAACGATATATATTGGCCCCGGAAGGCGTAAAGCTGGGCGATAAGGTTGAAAGCGGCATGGTTTGCGAGCCGAAGGTCGGCAACGCGATGCCATTAGGGGCAATTCCGAGCGGTCTTGAAGTTCACAATATCGAAATGTCAGCCGGCCAGGGCGGCAAGTTAGTGCGTGTTGCCGGCGGGGCGGCGAGAATAATAGCCAAAGAAGGCGACTGGGTAACGCTTCAACTGCCCAGCGGTGAGATGCGAATGGTTCGCAAGGAATGCCGTGCGACAATAGGCAAGTTGAGCAACACGGACTATCAGAACATCAGGTGGGGCAAGGCGGGACGGACAAGACATAAAGGTCGCAGGGGTCACGTTCGCGGCAAGGCACAGAACCCGGTATCGCATCCAATGGGCGGCGGTGAAGGCAGGAGCAACGGCGGACGTCATCCCTGCTCGCCGACCGGCGTGCTGGCAAAGGGCGGAAAGACAAGAAACCCGAGAAAGGTCAGCAGCAAACGGATTATTCGGAGACGTAGAAGCAGCCCACATGGGCAACAGGAAGTTTGATGTGAAGGATGTTATCGAGGCCGGTTGGCCGGCCTGAGGAAATCGAATGGGAAGATCGCTGAAAAAAGGGCCGTATGTTGACGTAAAACTGTTTGCAAAGGTTAACAAACAGATACAGACGGGGTTGCGCGACCCGATAAAGACCTGGGCACGGAGGTGCACGATAACTCCGGAATTCATTGGTTATACTTTTATGGTGCACAACGGCAAAATGTTTCACAAGGTATATGTCACCGAGGATATGGTGGGGCATAAACTTGGGGAATTTTCGCCGACCAGGGTATTCAGAGGGCATTCAACAAGGAAGGTAGAAGAGGCACCGGCAGCGGCAGAGTCGAGGTAAGGTTTTGAATAGCTATGTTGAGTTCCGAAAAGTTAAAAAAACTTAGTGGGCAGCGGAAGATAAACGTGGAGCAGTTGGCCGGGCAGCTTGTCAGGGCCGGGCTGGATAAGCAGGATGCCATATCGGCTGTGAAGAACTGGAAGCACGGTTTATTCAAGCCGATACCCAACAGCGAAGACGTTAAGCGTCTGGCGACGGCGCTGGGTGTTGAGCCGAATGATATTGCCGGCTGGTGTTCAACGTGTCGGTATGCTCCATTCGCACCTCGCAAGGCACGGTTAGTTACGCAGTTGATAGCGGGCCGGAAGGTGCAGGACGCGCTGGATATTTTGAAGTTTACGCGGAAGCGTGCCGCGGAAATGATAGGCAAGACACTTCGCGCGGCGATTGCCGACGCTGATGAGCAGGAAGCGGACGTGGACAATCTTTATGTGAGCGAGGCGCGTGTGGATGACGCGGGCGTTCGGATAGGCACCAAACGATGGATAGCCAAGGACAGAGGCAGGGCGCATTCTCTTACTAAAAAAGGTTGTCATATACATATTACGGTAACGCAATCGTAAAGGCCGATTCAGAGGCGAATTAAACTATGGGTCAGAAGGTATCGCCAATAGGTTTCAGGACTGGAATAACCAGGGGCTGGCAGAGCACGTGGTTTGCGTCGAAGGCGGACTACGGGACGTTTCTTGTCGAGGACCAGGTTATTCGCAAGTTCATCGACAAGAAATATAACCGGCAGATGCCCAAGGGCGGCGTTGCGAAGACGGAAGTAATAAGGACCCGCAACGAGGTAACGGTAACACTGCACAGCGCAAGGCCCGGGGTGGTGATTGGTCCGCGAGGCGGCGAGGTTGAGAAGCTGCGGGAAGAATTGGAAGCGTTGACCGGTCGCAAGGTAACCGTCAACGTCGTTGAAGTAAAGGACCCGGACCGGAACGCTTTTCTGGTTGGCGAGGCGATGGCCGAACAGCTTTGCAAGCGAGCGTCTTTCAGGCGCACGATGAAGCAGTTCTGCGATGCGGCGATGGATGCCGGCGCCAGGGGCGTGAAGATTATGTGTTCAGGCCGACTGGGCGGAGCTGAAATAGCCCGGCGTGAGACGCAGAAAAAGGGAAGTATCCCGCTTCATACTCTGGATGCGGATGTTGATTATGCTCAGGCCCGTGCCGAGACGACATACGGGACAATAGGTATCAAGGTGTGGATATACCAGGGTCTTTTTGGTGCACAACAGGAGTCCAGGCAGGGACCTCGTCGTCGCCCATTCAGGCGTGACGAGGGTTCAAGCGGGCCGGCGACTGGTCATCAGAGGCGGTCGCAGGCGGGCAGCGCTCAGGCCGCTCAGACAGATACCGCCGCACCAGTGGTCGAACGACCTGAAGGCGAAAGTCCGCAAGGGAGTTGACGGTCGAAACGACGGAATTACAGGATTTATAGAATTAGATTAGCGTAGGGTATACAAAATGGCATTGATGCCGAAAAGAGTTAAGTACCGTAAGAGCCAGCGTGGCAAGATGAAGTGCAATGCCGCCAGGGCCAATTATGTTGCGTTTGGCGAGTACGGTTTACAGTCGCTGGAGCAGTGCTGGCTCGAGGCCAAGAATATAGAGGCCGGTCGCGTTGCGGCGACGCATTATCTGCAGCGTGAAGGCAAGGTGTACATCAGGGTATTTCCGTACAAGCCGGTTAGCGCCAAGCCGCTTGAGACGCGAATGGGCAAAGGTAAAGGTGAGCCGGCGTTTTGGGTGTCGCGAGTCAGGCCGGGAGCGATTCTGTTTGAGGTTGGCGGCGTTGATGAGGAATTAGCCAAACGGGCGTTGTTGCGTGTGGCGCACAAGATGCCGATAAAATGCAGATTAGTCCGGCGCAGGCGCACGGTAGGATAAGGGTGTACAGATGAAGGCACAGGTTTATCGTGAAATGAGTACGGATGAGCTTGAAGGCAAGGTGCAGGAGTTGCAGCGGCACGTGTTTGATTTGCATTCGCAGGCGACGACTGAAAAACTGCAGGATTGCCGCGCGGCGATTAATGCGCGTCGTGATATAGCGAGGATAAAGACGGTGTTGCGTCAGCGTCAAATAGAGGCCAAACCGGCAGTAAGGGCCGGCGGTAAGGAATAAGAAGGATGCAGGAACACAAGGCAAAGACAACGAAAGCGGCAGTGGTGAGCAAGGGCGGCAGCAAGAGCATAAAGGTTGCCATAGATTACGTGTACAGGCATCCGAAGTACGGCAAGACCCTTAAGAGGCAAACGCGGCTGATAGTTCACGACGAGCGTAACGAGGCCGGCGTGGGGGACGTGGTCGAAGTGACCGAGTGCAGGCCGTACAGCAAAACCAAAAGATGGCGTCTCGTTCGCATTTTGACAAAAGCGGCTCAGGAGCAGCTGCAATAATAGCTGGAAAGTAAAAGATGATACAACAAGAAACAATGTTGAGTATAGCCGATAACTCCGGCGCAAAGTCGGCACAGTGCATCAGGGTTGTGGGCAAAAGTGGCGCTCACGGCAAGTTTACGCGTGCGGTGGCGAGCGTCGGGGACATCGTGTGCGTCGCGATAAAGAAGTGGCTACCCACCTGTCAGCTTGACAATAAGAAGGTGCACAAGTGCGTTATTGTTCGCACCAAACATCCGATAAAGCGGGCCGACGGTGGCTACGTGCGGTTCGACACAAACGCGGCGGTTATGATTGATGAAGAAGGCAACCCGATAGGCACGCGTATTTTCGGTGCGGTTGCCCGTGAGCTTCGTGAAAAGAATTATATGAAGATTGTCTCGCTGGCAAGCGAGGTTGTTTAACAGGCGACAGGATACGGCAGATGGCGATGCACGTTAAAAAAGATGATATGATACAGGTTATAGCCGGCGACTATAAGGGTACGACGGGGAAGGTGCTTCGCGTGCTGCGAGATGAAAACAAGGTAATCGTTCAGGGTATAAACCTGGCGAAGAAGCATGTTAAGCCGTCGCGAAAGAGTCCTTCCGGCGGGCGTATAAATATCGAGCAGCCGATACATATAAGCAACGTTCAGCCGGTCAACCCGAAGACATCGAAGGCCAGCAGGGTGCACTATGAGATCGGCAAGGACGGCGGCAAGCAGCGAGTCGCCGAAGACGGCACAAAAATAAGCGTAATCAGACATCCGAAAAAGAAATGAGCAGTGGTAATTAACGATGGCACGTTTGAAAGATTTATACAAGTCGAAGGTTGTCGGGGAACTGGTAAAAGAGTTCGGGTATAAGAACCGAATGGCGGTGCCCCGCTTAGAGAAGATAATCGTTTCGATGGGTGTAGGCAAGGCGGCGCAGGATAAGAAGTACATTGAGCTGGCCAAGGCCGACCTGACATTGATAACGGGACAGATGCCGTTAGTGTGCAAGGCCAAGAAGAGCGTCTCGAACTTCAAGGTTCGCGCGGGACAGGAGACAGGATTAAAGGTCACCATGCGAGGCGAGCGGATGTACGAGTTTATGGACCGGCTCATCAGCTTGGCGATACCGCGAGTGAGAGATTTTCGCGGGCTTAATCCCCGCGGTTTTGACGGTCGAGGTGCCTACTCGATGGGACTGAGCGAACAGACGGTTTTCCCTGAAATCAACCCGGTGAAGGTTGAGTTTCAGCAGGGTATGAACATAACGTTTGTAACGACGGCCAAAAGTGATGATGAGGCAAGACGGATGCTGGCGCTGTTTGGTATGCCGTTCAGGGTGCCAAAGGCCGATTCGAAGTCGCAGCAGGCGGAACAGGACTAAGTTTGACTTATAGAACAAGTTAAGGATTTTAGCAGGTAACTATGTCTACGAAGGCCCTTGTTAACAAGTCAGTAAAGAAACAGAAGTTCAAGGTAAGGCAGTACACTCGTTGTAAGATTTGCGGCAGGGCCAGAGCTGTTTATCAAAAGTTTAAGATTTGCCGGCTTTGCTTCAGGAAGCTTGCCCATGAAGGCAAGATACCCGGAATCAAGAAGGCGAGTTGGTAAAAAAAGATGCCGGATGAGCCGGTAGGAGTATAAGAGAGTCGAATATGAGCTTGAATGACCCAATAGCGGATATGTTGACAAGAGTTCGCAACGCTGCTCGGATAATGAGCAAACAGGTGAACATCAGGGCCTCGAAGGTCTGCGTGGCGATTGCGGCCGTGCTGAAGACGGAAGGTTACATAGAGGACTTTGATAAAATCGAGGACGGCACGCAGGGGATATTGCGGATTACGCTGAAATACGACCAGACGGGCCGTTCGGCTATTGAGGAAATCAAGAGAATAAGCAAGCTCGGTCGGCGGGTTTATTCGTCGGTTGACGATTTACCCTGCGTTATGAATGGGATGGGCATAGCCATAATCTCGACAAGTAAAGGACTGATGAGTGACAAGGGCTGCCGGCAGGCGAAGATTGGCGGCGAGATAATCTGTACGGTGCGTTGATGAGTCGAATAGGCAAAAAACCAATAAGTATTCCTTCCGGCGTGAAGCTCGAACAGAAAAGCGGGCAGGTAAAGGTTTCCGGGCCGTTGGGCAGTATCGAAATGGCTTGTCGCCCGCAGATAGAAGTTCGGCTCGATAAAGCTACCGGCAACATAGTGGTTGATAATAAGAACCCACAGGTTCGAGAGGACAAGCAACTGCACGGGACAATGCGGGCGCTGCTCGCGAATATGGTTGAGGGAGTGAGCAAGGGGTTCGAAAAGAAGCTCGAGGTGTACGGGACGGGCTATACCGTCAAGGAACAGGGCGGCAAATTAGTTCTGCAGGTGGGTTTTGCCAATCCGATAGAGATGGTAATACCAAAGGGTGTTAAGGTGAAAATAGACGTGGCGGCTACCAGAGGCGATGATACACCGGCAAAGTTCAGTATGTCGTCGGTGGATAAATGTGTGCTGGGGCGATTTGCCGCGGACGTGCGAAAGATAAAACTGCCCGAACCCTATAAGGGCAAAGGGATTCGTCGCGCCGGCGAAGTTGTGAAACGCAAGGTCGGTAAGACGTTTACTTCAGGCACAGCATAATCGAGGATTGATTGATAAGTAATGAGAAGGAAAAGCATACAAAGAGCTGCGCAACGACGTAAGTTTCACGTGCGCAAAAAATTGTGTGGAACGCCTGAGCGGCCGAGATTGTCGATATTCCGCTCAAGCAGACACATATACGCCCAGGTGATAGACGACATGGCGGGGTTGACCCTCGCTTCCGCCAGCACCAAGTCGAAGACGCTGCGTGACAAAATTGCCAAGACGGGCAACAAGAAGGCGGCGGAACTGATAGGCGAAGTGATTGCCAAGCAGGCGATGGGTGTGGGCATCAAGTGTGTGTGTTTTGACAGGGGGTCATACAGATATCACGGCAGAGTTAAAAGTCTTGCGGATGCGGCCAGAAAAGCAGGACTGGTATTTTAATGATAATAGTAACGAGGTAAGTTTGGAGAAAAAAATTGGCAGCAGAACCATTTAGACCAGGTGAGCGGGAAGAGTCGCCGTTGGAAGATACGGTGGTTAAAGTGTATCGTTGCGCCAAAGTGGTAAAAGGCGGCCGCAGATTCAGTTTTGGAGCTTTGGTGGTTGTGGGCGACCGTGCAGGGACAGTCGGCATCGGTTATGCCAAGGCCAACGAAGTTCCGGCGGCGGTTGAAAAAGGCATAAAAGAGGCGAAGAAGGACCTGCGAAAGGTTCCGCTTTTGGGCCATACGCTTCCTCATCAGGTTATGGGGAAGTTCGGTGCAACGCGGGTAACGCTGGTGCCGGCCAGCCCGGGAACGGGCGTTATCGCCGGTTTGAGCGCGCGTGCGGTGCTGGAATACGCAGGAGTACAGGATGTGCTTACCAAGGTTTATGGCAGCACATCGGCCAAGAATGTTCTGAAGGCCACAATGGACGGATTGATGAAGCTTCGGACCAAGGAAGTGATCGAACGGCTTCGAGGCGTGGAAGTGCAGCAGGTAAAAAGGTGGTGATGATAGATGTACGAGTGGCAGATAACATCTGTTGCGGGTAAACATAAGGCGCGCAAACGTCTGGGCAGAGGTTCAGGCAGTGGTCACGGCAAGACATGCGGCCGGGGACACAAGGGCAGCCGGAGCAGGTCTGGCGCGAGGCGGTCGGGGCAGCATGAAGGCGGACAAATACCGATGTTCAGGCGGATGCCTAAACGCGGCTTCAGCAACTTCGATTTTGCCCAGCGGTACGAAGTTGTAAACGTGTCGCAATTGGAGAGATTTGAAGACGGCAGCGTCGTGAGTTTGCAGCAGTTTTCGGACGTCGGCCTGATTGACAGCGGCAAAAGCAAAGTAAAGATTCTCGGAGGCGGAGCGTTAACGAAACGTCTGCAGGTGACGGCGCACAAATTCAGCAAGGCCGCCGAGCAGAAAATTACCGATTGCGGAGGAACGGTGCAGCTTGTATAGCGCGTCGTTCATAATTTTAAGGATTATTGTCGGCCAATAAAACGAAGATGCTTAAAACGGTAGTCAACATATTTAAGATAGCTGATTTGCGGAGCAAACTGTTGTTCACGCTGGGGATGTTGGTTATCTATCGCATCGGTTTTCATGTCCCTATACCCGGGTTTGATATTGAAGCGATAATGAATGCGGCAGGCGCCCGCGACACGGACAGTCCCTTCGGGCGGGCCGCCGAGATGATGCAGATATTCACGGGTGGCAACCTTGATAACAGCAGTTTGTTCGGTCTGGGCATTATGCCGTATATCACGTCGTCGATTATTTTGATGCTGGTGCAGGAAGTGGTGCCGGCTTTGAAAAAGCTGCGGATGGAGGGACAGACCGGCTACAAGAAGATACAGGAATATACGCGGTATCTAACGGTGCCGATTTGCGTGATTCAGTCGTGGATGTATATGCGGCTGCTGGGTGGTTACACCTATCCGGGAATGCACGTGCAGGCGGCGATTATGGGTGTAATCGGTATGACCGCCGGGACGATATTCCTGATGTGGCTTGGCGAGCAGATTGATGAATACGGCATAGGCAACGGCATCAGTTTGATAATTATGGCAGGTATTATTGCCCGTATGCCATGGGCATTGCGCAAGCTGATGCTGTCAGTATCCTTTAATGTCGCCCCTCCTCCCGGCAGTATCGGTCCGACGAAGATTCTGATTCTTGTATGTGCGTTTGTTTTTGTTGTTGCAGGCGCTATTTTGATAACGCAGGGCCAAAGACGCATACCAGTTCAGCAGGCGAAAATGATGCGTGGTCACCGGATGTATGGCGGCCAGAGGCATTATTTGCCTTTGCGGGTTAACCATGGCGGTGTGATGCCGATAATCTTCGCCTCGGCGTTTATGTCCTTTTTGCCGGTGATTGTGGTGCAACTGGGACGGATAGAGATGATTGGGCGTTCAACGATATTCGTAACTATCCAAAGCTCTTTAGGTCCGCACGCGTTCACCTACAATATCATATATATGATTTTGATATTCCTTTTTGCGTACTTCTGGGTTTCAGTTCAGTTCCAGCCCAAAGACCTTGCCAAGAATCTTCGTGATGCGGGCAGCTTTATCCCCGGATTGCGTCCCGGTCGCAGAACCGCAGAGTATCTTGAGACGGTGATGACGAGAGTAACTTATTACGGCGGGGCATTTTTGGCTGTAATCGCGGTGGTGCCCTCAGTGGTGATGGGACTGTTGGGCGTTGACTGGCGAGTGGCTACGTTTTTGGGCGGGACGGGGCTGTTGATTGTCGTCAGTGTTTCGCTGGACTTCGTTCAGAGGATAGAAGCCAGTTTGCTTATGCACAGCTATGAAGGATTCAGCGAGACCGGCAGGATAAAGGGAGCGTATTCATGAGAATTGTGCTGCTTGGCGCTCCCGGTGCCGGCAAGGGCACACAGTGCAAGTACATAGTAGAAAAGTATGGTTTGCTGCATCTGTCGAGCGGCGACATCCTTAGACGTCACAGGGCGCAGGGAACGGCGCTGGGCAAAAAGGCCCAGAGTTATATGGATTCCGGGGCGTTAGTGCCGGATGATATTATTATAGATATGATGATTGATGAAATCGCCAGGGCGCCTGCAGGCGGTTATGTGCTGGATGGTTTCCCCCGCACGGTAAAGCAGGCGGCGGACCTTGACAAGGCGCTTGGCGGCAGGAAGCAGAAGATAGATGCGGTTTTGAATCTGCGGGTGGACGAAAAGGTTATTGTCCGAAGAATAACCGGCAGACGGATTTGTCCGAAGTGCGCCGCGGTTTATCACGTTGAGAATTTAAAGCCCCGCGTTGATGGGGTATGCGACAAGGATGGTAGTTTGCTTTTACAGCGGCCGGATGATACGGCTGAGGTTGTGATAACTCGGCTGAAGAATTATAACGAACAGACGGCGCCGTTGGTTGATTATTATAAGCGAAAAAATACTGTCTATGACATCGACGCCAACAAAGAAGCAGAAGACGTAAGAGACCTGATATTCAGCAAGTTGGCCTCTTTGGCTTGATGTATGGTTTTTTTAGATGGCTATAACGCTTCGCAGCAGACGTGAAATTGAATTGATGCGTGATGCAGGCGCCGTTGTGGCGGGTGTTCTTTCAAAATTGCAAGAGATTGCCAGGCCTGGGGTGAGCACGGCTCATCTGGATGAGGTGGCGGTAAAACTGACGTCCCAGGCGGGAGCGCAACCCCTGTTTAAGGGGGTTCGCAGTCCCTATGCCAAGATGCCGTTTCCCGGCGTGATTTGCGCGTCGATTAACGAGCAGGTGGTTCACGGGATACCGTCGAACCAGGTAATGCTCAAACCGGGCGACATCCTGAGTATCGACTTCGGCGTGCGGCTTCGAGGATATTGCGGCGACGCGGCCGTTACGGTTGCCGTCGGCGAGATATCCGTGGAGAACCGCCGGTTGATGGATATCACCAAAGGGGCGCTTGATTTGGCGATAAGAATGGCTGCCCCCGGAGTTCGCTGGAGCAAAATAGCGGGCGAAATGCAGAAGATGGCTGAATCGGCGGGTTTTTCGGTTGTGACCGAATTTGTCGGACACGGAATCGGGACCCAGATGCACGAAGAGCCGAGAGTGCCTAATTTCGTCAGCGATGAGCTTTTGGCGAATGACATTGTCTTGGCAGAAGGAATGATTTTGGCGGTTGAGCCGATGATAAACAGTGGCGTCAGCGACGTTCGGACGCTTAAAGACGGCTGGACGGTTGTAACTGCTGACGAAAAGTGTTCGGCTCATTTTGAACATACTATAGTGATAACCGGTCGTGGATGTGAAGTGTTGACGTTAAAGTAGGTTATGACCAAAAAAGACGCAATAAGATTGCAGGCAGAAGTGCTCGAAGCGTTGCCGAACGCGATGTTCAAGGCCAAACTTGAGAACGGGCATCAGATTCTGGCGCACGTTTCCGGCAAGATGCGGATGCATTTTATCCGGATACTGCCGGGCGACACGGTTACGGTTGAGATGTCGCCCTATGACCTGAACAGGGGCCGGATTATTTTGCGAAATTAAACGATTGGTTGTGCAGCGTTTGTTTTACAAGGCGGATTTAGGAAATGAAGGTAAGAAGTTCAGTAAGACGTATTTGTGAGAATTGCAGGATTGTGCGTCGTAAAGGCGTGGTGCGCGTGATTTGCAGCAACCCCCGTCATAAGCAGAGACAGGGGTAGTTTGGCGGTCACGGCCTGAAGGCAATTTATAAGGAGCAGTTATGCCGCGTGTTGTTGGTATTGATATTCCAAATCAGAAGGCAATGTGGATTGCGCTGACCTATGTTTACGGCATAGGCAGACATACCGCCGTGGAAATTCTTAACGAGGCGAAGGTTGACATAAATACCAAGGCAGGCAAGCTGACCGAAGACGAGCTGAGTCGAATCACGCAGATTATCGAGCGCAGTTACGTCGTTGGCGGACAGCTTCGCAGGCAGGTAACTCAGAATATCGCCCGTCTGCGTGACATCGCCTGTTACAGGGGCGTTCGTCACAGGAAAGGGTTGCCTGTTCACGGCCAGCGGACGCGGACCAATGCCAGGACGCGCAAGGGGCCGAGGAAGACGGTTGCCGGGAAGAAGGGCGTGAAGGAAATACGAGGATAGTTTTTTATTTTCATAATTTGGTTCGCGGAGTTTTTTGAACAATGGCGAATGTCGTAAAACATAAAGTCAGGAAAAATATAGCAAAAGCGGTCGTTCACATAAAGGCGTCTTTCAATAATACGCTGATTACAGTGACGGATGTTGAAGGCGGCGCGATTTGCACGAGTTCGGCCGGTTGTGTCGGCTTCAAGGGCGCGCGTAAGAGCACGCCGTTTGCGGCCCAGCAGGCGGCGCAGCGTGCTGCCAGCGCGGCTATGCGCAACGGCGTCCGTGAGGTCGAGGTGAGAGTGAAAGGCCCCGGCCCGGGACGGGAATCCGCGGTTGCCGCGTTACAGCAGGCGGGATTGCGAATATCATCAATTGAAGACGTAACGCCGCTGCCGCATAACGGGTGCCGGCCTCGCAAACGCAGGCGAATATAATTTTGTGTGTGGTTGTTGGTGATTAAAAACAGTGGTTTGTATTAATATTAGGAGCTTGGCTGGAACAAATGGGACGTTACCTTGAATCATCTTGTAAGCATTGTCGTCGCGAAGGCATCAAGCTGATGCTGAAGGGCGGCAGGTGCGAGACGGCGAAATGCCCGGTGGAAAAAAAGCAGAAGAATCTGGCGCCTGGGATGCACGGCTGGCGACGAGGCCGGATGAGCGAATACGGGGTTCGACTTCGTGAAAAGCAGAAAGTAAAGCGATACTACGGCATTTTTGAAAGCCAGTTTATGCGGTATTTTCACCAGGCCGAACGGCTGAAAGGCAACACGGGTCAGACACTGTTGCAGCTTTTGGAAAGACGTCTGGACAACGTGATATACAAGTTGAATTTTGCGCCGTCGCGGAAAGCCGCCCGGCAGTTGATTACTCACGGGCACATACATGTCAAGGGGCACAAGGTTGATTTGCCGGATTACAGCGTCGATGTAGGCGACAAGATTACGGTAAAAGGTTCGGAAAAGAGTGTTAAGGAAATCAAGCAGCAATTGGCGTTGAACCCGAATTTCACGGCACAGGGCTGGTTGCAGCTGGATCGTGATAAGCCGGAGGCGACGGTAGTGGCAGTCCCGACAAGGGATGATGTGCAAATTCCTGTAGAGGAACAGTTGGTTGTTGAGTTCTGTTCGAGATAGTTTTGAATTGGCTGATTTTGAGGAGGCCAGTATGCGAATTACATGGCGTGGTCTGGAGTTGCCGACTCGTGTCGAGCGCGACAGTAAAATAGCGAGCGACAGGTATGGGAAGTTTTATATTGAGCCGTTCGAGCGAGGTTTAGGCACGACTATCGGCAACAGCTTGAGGCGGGTTTTGCTCAGCTCGCTTGAAGGCAGCGCGGTAACCTCCATCAAGATTGCGGGCGTCAATCACGAGTTTACCTCGATAAAGGGCGTGATGGAGGACGTGACAGATATCGTTCTGAACGTCAAGAATCTGACGGTCCGACTTCAAACGGACGGGCCGAAGGTGATGAAGGTTGCCGTCAACAAGGCGGGCGTAGTGACCGCGGCCAATATCGTTGCCGACCCCGCGATAGAAATCGTGGACAAAGACAAGGTCATAGTCACTTTGACCGAAGACGTGAAGTTCGAGATGGAGATGGTAGTTGAAAGCGGTCGGGGCTATATGCCTGCTGCGGAGCGGCTTGCCGCGGCTGACAGATACGAACAGGAAGTCGGCAGGATAATGCTCGATGCCGTGTATTCACCCGTCACCAGGGTTCGATACATCACCGAGGATACGCGAGTCGGACAAAAAACGAATTATGACCGGTTGATACTTGAGGTATGGACCAACGGGGCAATTACGCCCGATATGGCGATGGTCGAGGCGGCCAAGATTCTGCGCAAGCATATCAATCCGTTTGTGCAGTATAGCGAAATGGGAACCGAAACAGTATCGGGTGAAGTGACGGTTGACCAGCCGCAGCCCAAAGTTGGCGAAGAAATGCAGGCCAAGCTGAATATGCCCATCCAGGAGCTTGAGCTTTCGGTTCGGGCAAACAACTGTCTCGAATCAGCTAAGATCGAGACCGTCAGACAGCTTGTCAAAATGACAGAGGCGGAATTGCTTGAGATTCGCAGCTTCGGCAAGACCAGCTTGCGCGAGGTCAAAAGAAAACTCGTGGATATCGGCTTGTCGCTAGGAATGACGGGAATAGATTGATTTTGATTTGCCCCGCGTTTTGACGGCGGGGCGGAAAAGGGGATTTTTAGTTTATGCGTCACAGGGTCGCAGGCAGGCAGTTAAGTCGAACAAGCGAGCATCGCATAGCGTTGCGTCGCAATCTGGCGGTAGCTCTTTTTGAGCATGAGACGATTTCGACGACTATCCGAAAGGCAAAGGAAGTCGAGGGTTTCGCCGAGAAGCTGATTACGCTGGCCAGGAAGGGAACATTGGCGTCCAGACGGCGGGCAATTTCGCAGTTGGGCGACCGCAACATATTCAAGGATGAAAGTGGTCAGCAGGTTCGCAAGGGCACGATAATCGGCAAATTGTTCAGCGAGCTTGGCCCGCGGTATCTGGATAGAAAAGGCGGATATACGCGAATTATTCACCTGGCAAAAAGACGGTTGGGGGATAACGGCGAACTGGTTTTGCTCCAGTTGGTTGGCTCCGAGCACATTGAGAAAAAACCGAAGGGTGAAAAAGGCGAACATTCAAAGGCCAAGCAGAAGACCAAAGTTGCCGCCGGCGCAAAGCAGTAATCATTTATTAAGTGTTCGGTGAGGGGACCGACGAATGAGCGCTCAAGAATGCATTTTCTGCAAGATAGCATCCGGCCAGATACCAGCGGCCAAAATTTACGAGGATGAGATTATCGTCGCATTTCTCGATGTAGGTCCCATCAGCGATGGTCATACGCTCGTGATGCCTCGTCAGCATTTTGAAAAGGTGCATAATTGTCCGCCTGAACTGCTGGGACAAATCTGGACTCGTTTAGGCAGGATCGCTGAAGCTGTCGCCTCAGCGACCGGTGCTGATGGGTATAATGTGTTGTGCAACAACGGCAGGGCCGCGGGACAGATTGTTGACCATTTGCATTTTCATATAGTGCCCCGTAAGACAGGCGACGGCGTTTTTGCGAAGTGGCCTTCGTATAAGTACAGACCCGGACAGTTGGAGATAATTGCGGAAAAGATTAGAAAGCATCTATGACCGGTTTTCTTCTTGCTGAAGAGGCAGTTTGGTGATATGTTTGATTTATAAATGACCGCGGGGTAGAGCAGTCTGGTAGCTCGTCGGGCCCATAACCCGGAGGTCGGAGGTTCGAATCCTCCCCCCGCTAGTGGTTTACAGAGATAACTTCCTGGCTAACAGGCGGTTATCTCTTTCTTTTTGCCCCCACATTAACCCGCTATTAACCTTCGAGGTCTGTTGACGTGTTAAGATTTCCAGCCTTCGTAGCGATTTGGTATAGCGCTGTTTAATGGTGGGACTTCACCGAATTCTTTAAAATATGCCTTTATTAACTTATCTTCTTCTTTCTTGCTTTCGGGAACATCAGAACATTTACAAAACGAATATTGAAAATTAGCATCGTTGAATTTATCTGGGAACTTAGTATAGCGGTTCAAATAGTAGACGAGATTAATTTCTGAATGGCCGTTAGCGTTTTTGATACCTGAAAGAAATTTCGTTCTTCTTCGCTCCATATTGCCGGTTTGACCGATACACATTATGCCTTCATCATCCGCCATCAGTAATCTCTCCAGTTTGCAGGCGTTGCTGTTGGCATTGGCTAATCTCACTTTATAGACTGCCGGCCCTTGATAATTACAGTTATCATTGATATTGAACCAATCCGTCCATTTATCTGTCATGGTTTTGCTCTTTATTTTGTTGGCCAGCCGGGGGGTGAGCCAAGGTTATATAGCTTGTTAAAAGCTTTGGACCTTTATTGCCGCCCTGGCAATTAGGGCATTTTCTTTGAAAGATGTCAGAGCCATTTGAGCCGTATATGCAGCCGCATTTTGTGCAGTTCATTACATAGGCATATTGCTCATTGTCAGTCCCGGCCTGCTTAGGTTCGACTCGGCCAAGATTTTTTTGGCTGTTTTCGTTAATGAACCCTGGTATAGTCGTGCTCTTATTTGCCCTATTCTTCATTTTGTGTTCTTTTTTTTATTTTGTTTGCCAGCCGTTGTGGGTGGCAACTGAATCATCAGGATAACTGTTTTTATTATCCGATGAAAGGCAATTCTTTTCCCAGCATGTCCTGAGTCCCGCTGAGCCGGGATCGAAAACCGGAATCTTGACAGTTAAGGTCGGTTACAGGATAATGAGAGTAATCTTTTGACGTTTTGACGGAGAGGTTAATTATGTTTGAGCAGGGGAAATTTGCGGATTTACTTTCCGGAAAGAGAATATGGCCGGAGTTATTACAAAAAATCGAATATCAAATGTCCTTACGCCTTCGCAGCTTCGTTGCCTCTCAAAAATCCCGACCATTAACATAACGGCTGGCTGCTTTCATAACTGCATTTATTGCTATACGAAGGGCTATTCGCAATATCTGGGCGATGGCAAAGTAATACTCTTTGACAATACCGCAGATAAGTTGAAACAAGAGCTTGTCCGAAAACGAAAAAAGCCACAGGCCGTATATTTTTGCCCCTCCTGTGACCCGTTTCAGCCGATTCCCGAAATCCTTGACCAAACTTACAAAGCGATGGCGATTTTGCTTGAAGCAGGAATTGGCGTTCAATTCCTCACGAAAGCCATCGTCCCGCCTAAATTCCTTAAGTTGTTCACCAAGCACAATAATCAGGTATGCGGCCAAATTGGATTGACTACTGTCGATGATAATATCAGAAAAATCTTTGAGCCGGGCACTGGAAGCGTTTCAGAGAAACTTGCGACGATGAAAAACCTAATTGAAATCGGCGTCACAACCGGCGCTCGTGCGGACCCGCTCATTTATGGCGTTATGGATTCCGACAAAGCTCTGAGCGATTTATTTTTGGCGATTACCAAAACCGGTGTTAAGGAAGCTGCGATAAACTACCTGTTCCTCAGACCTGCCATTAAAGAGAGCATTGAGAAAAACATAACTGATAAAGAAATGGTGTCCAAGCTGCTTAACTCATATCGAAATGGCGTTAAACTCCCGATTGGTTTAAAGAATTCCTTTGGAGTTGCGTTGCCCAGAGAAATTAGAGAAAATGCGTTTGAGCGGATTAAAACCATTGCCGGAGGTTTCGGATTATCCATCCATATCTGCGGCTGCAAAAATTCAGACATTACACCCGAATCCTGCAATATCACGCGACTATCTCAATCATTTCAACTTGCTCTGTTTTGAAAGATACGCTTAGTAAGGGGTATGCTTTAAAATCGTGTCAGGGTATGAAGGCGTTAAAATCGCTAAGAGTTTAACGAATAAAGAGTTGTGTGATTTAGCGGTCCTCAAAGAGTGACAAAAGTGCCATCAATTTCCGGCCTCATTTGCCAAATGTTCGGTATCTCCTAGTCCTTATATGATGCCCCCGCTATTGCTAAATTCTGCGTAACCAGCCACTTATGGCTGGTTTTTTTATTGCAAAAAATAGACTATTTTTGAGTTAGGCGTGCGGGCGGCTTGTTTTGGCGCATTAGTTATGTGTTGTAGTAAGTACGGGATTTTGTATACTAGGCTATCTTTTTATGAAGCGTGAACTATGCCTAATCAAAAAGAACGTCACCTAAGTAGCGGACCTACCATCAGTCATATAGTTAGTACTCTGGGAAACCAATTCGATATCATAACAGGCTCGAAAAACAGGTTTTATTTTGAACACGGAGCTTATTATGAACCTGATATTGTTCTAAGAAGCAAAGGGAAAGCCAAAATCGTTGCCCTCATAGAGGTTGAGCAGGGCACTCGAAAACATGTTGTCGGCGGGATAATAACGGCAGACCACTGCATGGGATTGCTGAAAGAAACGCCTGTTTTTATAGTTGTTGCTTTAACAGTACAGGATTTGAAAGATTATAGAAAGCGGCTCGACTTCCTAAAGTCTTACGTGAAGAACCTTAAGCAAGTTGATATATGCGATGTGTCTGAAGCTATACATAAGTTGGAGAGCTTGAAATAGAACACGCATTTTGGTTGTGTTGGTGATGTAGCCACTCAACGATTACTGGCTATACCAGCTTACATTCATACACCCTCTGCCCGGAAGCTCAACCTTGATGTGACGTGCATTCTGGTAGCCTACTATCGGCCTTGCTGTGGCGATTCCTTTTTTAAAATTTATCCGATTCGTCAGAATATTTTTATTGTGATTGGGTCTGCTGCCTTACTATGGACGTAATATATTTTTACTTTTCGTGAAGATTGTTCAAATGGTATTGATTTATCATTTAGCAAAACGTTTTTTATTGTTCTCGTAGTGTCCAGACAAATCTGTCCAGGCGTATTCTCATTGCCGCTGACTTCTATGTTTATTCCGCAGTCAGTCGTTTCAATGTTTACAATCTCGGAAGTTGTGTTTACAATCGTAAAATCCTTCGACACCGGCATATCAAACGCCAGCACAAGTCCACTGAATGGCGGGAGGGAAAATTGTCCGCCGAAGTTTGTTTTTGTTTGAATTGCCTGATTATGGTAATTCAGCATAAAAAAGTATCCGCCGCCGTTTTTGTGCAGGCGTGTGCGCGTTATAACAAGCGGGTTATCGCACACAAATTGCCCCCTGAAATTATCAGCAAGACCTAATTTCTGCCACGCATATTTGTGAGCCGCCGATTGATAAATAAATCCCGTGCCGAGAATCGTCGCCGAGCCTTTGCCGCAGCTTACTTTAATTCCGCAGGGCTTTCTGTTTTGCGTCTGTGCGATAATATCAGCGGATTTTGCGTTAAATGTTTCAATATAACCTATGCCGTGTATAGGCTGGTTTGTGTCTGTCCAATAAATTATGCCGTCAGAATTTTCAATTATCTGTTCCGTTTTCACGCCCAGACCATCAGCTAAAATCGTGCAGGGCAGGGCATTGAGGTCAAATTTCGGCAAAGTCGGAAAACATATTAAATGACCGCCGTTGCGAACATATTCCAATAGTTTTTTCTGGCTTTCCGCATCCATCTGTTCCGTAAGAGCCGCCCAAATCTGTTTATATCCGCCGAGCTGACTCGCCTCTGCCGCCGTAATATCTGCAAAATCATATTCCTGATTATCCATTGCCAGCAGTTTGCCCACGCCATCAAAAAGCAGCTCATCTGTAACCATTCGCCAGTCGAGCTTTCGCCCGACACACGAGCCGTCATCGAGATTTTCGCCCGTGAACAGCGGATTGAGGAACTCGCGATAATAATATGGCGGATAAAACGCCAATGCCTGTTTTGCGTTTGTGCTGCACTGGCATAGCCTCTGGCCGTGTGTTTTAACAATGCCGCTGATTCGCTGTATCACAGGATAACTTTCGCCGACTCTGCCCTGAACATCAATCGGCGTTTGCAGATAAAACGCTGAATCATAAATGCCCCAGCCGGGCGGATTTTCGCCTCCGCTGAACATATAATAATTCATACCGACTGCGCCGTTCGCCAAACAAGCCTTATAGAACAGTTCCATTTCATCCGGATATATCCGAACATTCGCTTCTCGTGTTCCTGCCTGCAATTCCGCCACATAACTCGGCCCGCGATTGCTCTGTATGGATTTTGTCATCGCGTTGATAATTCTGTCATCGTGAAAATTCCTATACGATGGGTTTTCCGGTATATGGTCAACGCCGAGAAGAATATCAGGATACAGCCGCGATAGTTTATGATACATTGACAGGCAGACAGGCATTGTTTTGGCTCTGCCGAACACCCAGCCAGGCACATTATGAAACAGCGGAACTGTAATTTCGCGAAGTCTTATTTCCCTGATGAGCATTCCGATATATTCAGCGTAAAAATCACGATGAAAATTTTCCCAGTCCCTGTACGCGAAATGCTCAGCCTTTGTTTTTACCTCACCGGCAGGGGGGACAACTTCCTGAAAATCGCGATAATTTGTGCCGCAGCGTTCATTTAGCGCGGAAATTGTTTTATAAGTTTTCTTCAGATACTCGCGATACGCCTTAATCGAACAACTGCTGTAATCGCCGCAGCCGTTGAGCCACTGGAACAGGCCGACCTCGTTGCAGACCTGAATCATTGCAATCGGCCCGCCGTTTGAAAGCTGGTTCGCCGCAATCTTCGGCATAATAGCATCATACCACTGCATTGTTTTTCGCAGATAATCCGGCTGGCAAAGACAGGCATAACCGACCGGATACGGTTTGCCGTTTGAATCGCAGGCTAAAGCATCAGGGTAATTTTTAAAAAACCATCTCGGCAGGCCGTGCATCGAAAGCTCTGCCAGAATATATGGTCCAGGCTTCAAAATTAAATTAAGCTCCATTTTTTTGCACAGCTCAATAAATCTTTCAAGATTCAGATTGGCCGCGTATCTGCCTGTGAAATCCGCCTCGCCCTCAATTTGTTCGTGCAGCGACCACGGCACATAAGATGAAACAGTATTCAGTCCTGCCTGTTTGATAAGTTCCAAATGTTTCTGCCAAAGTTCCGCATTAACGCGAAAGTAGTGCATCTCGCCGCTCAACAAAAAAAAACTTTTTCCGTCAAGTTCAAACGACTGATTATTGAATGTTAGTTCCATTGTCTGCGGTATTGCCTTTAATGCCGAGGGTGTCAATTTGTTATCTCCGAATTATTTTTGATTATCAGTTTTACGCCGGTTGAAAGCCTTTCGGTCTAAACCAATATCCGCCGGATATTAGTTATATTTTATAAAAACGTTTTTACATTGCCATTCTGCAGGTTTTTATAATTTAAGTCAAGAAAAAAAATGTTTCAAATATATCAAAATTTCGTTTTTTTACGCAAATTATCAAAAGATATGCGTTTATTGACACAAAGATCAGGTTTTTCGTGAAGAGTATTAACAATAAAACATTTTAATTATGCGTTTTTTGCAAATATGATTTTGGTTTTAATAAAAAATATCTTGACATCGAAGTTTAAAAGTTGTAAAAAGGTTTTCATAAGGATTAGAGTTGTTTTCAGGGTTAGCAATGATGAACAAAGAAGCAACAACCACAACAATTCACGACGTCGCCGAGGTTGCAGGTGTTTCTATTTCAACAGTTTCCCGTGTTGTTAATGACTTGGGGCGTGTCGCACCGGAAACCCGGCGAAAGGTCGAATCTGCAATCCGCCGATTGAATTTCCAGCCAAACAGCAGGGCGCAGGCTCTAAGCAGAAAACGAACAGACACCATAGGCCTGATTGTGCCGGATTTTGAAGGTCATTATTTTGCGATGCTGATGGAAGGAGCACACCAGGAAGCCCAGGCCAACGGCGTTCATATTATGGTTATCAAGGCAAAGGAATCGGAGGAAAAAATCGAGGCTGTTACCCGTTTGTGTTCGCAGGGACGAACCGATGGCGTGATTTTAATGCTTTCTGATCTGAATTATACAGCATTATACAGCGATGTCCTCGAAAGCATCGGCCCTATTAACAGTCCTTTGGTAGTCCTCGACCAGGATGTTCACTCCTGGCGGCTTGATAATATACTTTTGGATAACAGGCTTGGAGCTTTTGAAGCAACAAGGCATTTCATAGATACCCATAACGTTGATGATGTATTTTTCCTCGGCGGTTCTGAAAACAACGTTGATACTACTGCCAGAGCGTTAGGTTTTTCCGATGCTCTCAAAGGAACAGGCCTCGAAGCCGAGCAAAGACAGTTCTTCTGCACAAATTACAGTTATGATGAGGGCTATCGTCTGGCGGGGAAAAATATACTTCCGCTGATTGAGCCGCAAAAGAGATATGGCGTTGTGGCCGCCAATGACGATATTGCCGGCGGCGTAATGGATTTTCTGATGGATAGCGGCATCGAAGTGCCCAGACAGGCCGGTGTTATAGGTTTTGACGATTCCCCGATAGCAAGCCAGCGAAGACTGAAAATCACCACAATGAGAATACCTACCAAAGAGATTGGCAGAATAGCAGTGCGAACAATTCTCAATCGTCTCACCGGCAAAGTAAACGAACCGGCCAAAATTGTATTAAAAGCCGAACTTATCGTTCGCCAGTCCTGCGGTTGCGAATTGAAGAAGAACTAAAAAATTCACAATTTATAGGAGAAAGGTGTGAAGAGCATTAGCTGTATAGGGTGTTTGCTGCTTCTGTTTACAGCTGTTTCAGTCGGTCGGGCGGAGTTTTCCGCCGCCGACGGAGCTCTGCTCGACGAAATTACTTTCGCCTCATTTCAATTTTTCTGGCAGCAGGCCGATTCGCACTCTGGCCTGGTAAGAGACAGCTCTGGCAAAGATGTTTGCAGTATCGCTTCTTTGGGCTTCGGTCTTGCGGCTCTGCCGATAGGCGTTGAAAGGGGATATGTTTCATTTGAAGCTGCCAAAAAACGCGCAATCATCGCATTAAAAACTCTTCAAAATTCAAACGCACAACATAATGGAATGTTTTGTCATTTTATTGACTTAAAAACCGGCAGCACTACTGAATTAGGTTATGAAGGTATCGTATCATCTGTTGATACTGCTCTTATGATTGCAGGAGCAATTGTCGCCGGCGAATATTTCGGCGGCGAAGTAAAACAATTAGCCGAGGAAATTTCCGGCAGAGTCAACTGGGCATCGTTTGTTAATCCCAAAAACGGCCAGGTTTGTATGGCCTGGCAGGCAGACGACCCGAACAATATGGCAGGGGCGGGCAGTTTCGACAAACAAACTTGGGACTGGTACACCGACGAAACAATTTTAATTTCGCTTCTCGGTCAGGCTTGCCCGATTGAAAAATACAGACTCAAACCCGATACAATGACAACCTTCAACAGACCAATCGGCAGATACAAAGCCGGTAAACCATATATTTACACATATCCCGGCACGCTTTTCACTTATATGTTCGCGCACTGTTTTTATGACTTTAAAAAAACAGGCAAAGATTCGCTCGGCATTGACTGGTTTGAAAACACCCGCAGAGCGGTGATTGCAAATCGCGATTGGTGCAGAGATAACAGCGGCAAATTCGCAACTTACGGCCAAAATCTCTGGGGTATTACCGCAGGCTCTGCCCCCGATAACCAGTACGTTGTTCTCGGCCACCCGCCTCGCGGAGCAAGCGATAATCAGGGCGAATATGGCACGCTCCACCCTTATGGAGCGGGTATGTCTGTGCCGTTTGTGCCGAACGATGCGATTGCAGCGCTGCGTTATATGCGCAATTTAAAAATCGACAACAAACCCGTCTGGCAGGGTGTAAACGAAGGCGGTTATGGCTTTTGGGACGGATTTAACATCGACCGCAAGTGGGTATCAGACCATATAATCGGCATCGCACAGGGACCAATGCTCCTGATGATTGAAAATGCGCGAACCGGCCTTATATGGAATCTGATGATGAAAAACCAAGACATCACTGCAGGGCTTAAACGAGCCGGTTTCAAGGGAAATTTTTAAAATACAAGGCAAATGGAAGTAAAAGATAACATTTTGATTGATGGTAAAAACGTTTTCAAAGCGGCGAATTCCACCGGCCTGAACTTTTCCATTTTTGACAACGGCGTGATAGAAAATATCACCTGTCGTCAGACACAAATAAATCTTATTAGCGCTTCACCGCTCGGCAATAGTTGCTGCAATTTATATCTAAGAAAAAGGTCAGACTCATTTTCCGCCGTCGCGATGATTGGCCCATCTTCCCCGGCAGGGCATTTCATTAACGAAAACACTTACGAAACAAAAGGCGAATTTGAAGGTGTGCTGTTCAGGTGCAGACTGTTGCTTTGCCCGCGTCAGAGCAAATGGCTCTGGTCTGTGCAGCTAACCAACACCGCCGGCAAGCCTGCCGAATTTGATTTGCTCTATGTTCAGGATATCGGCCTGTTCTACGCCGATGGAAACGAGAAAAACGATTATTACATAAGCCAGTATATTGACTACACTCCGCTTTGGGACGATAAGCTCGGCTATGTCGTCTGCTGCAGGCAAAACGAACATGGCAAAGGCAATTTCCCCTGGCTTGCGATGGGGTCGCTTTCAAAAACAAAAAGTTTTTCAACCGATGGCTTACAATTTTTCGGGCCTTCTTACAGGCAAACCGCTGTGCCGCAGGCATTGTCCTCTGACAAACTGGCCGGGCTTAAACAGGGTGAGTTCGGCGTTGTCGCATTGCAGTGCGAGCCTTTTATTTTAAAACCCCGGCAAACCAGCGATTACGGTTTCTTCGGCATATATCACGCAAATCACCCATCTGCCACAACACAGGCCGACTTTAAAATTATCGCTCCGGCCATAGAGGAATTAAAAGACCTTGCCGTAACTGCCTGGGCTGACGACTGCATTTATTCCGAACAGGCCGAGAACACTTTTTCGCAGGCCTTACCCTTTGCGTCAGAAGATATCGCTGATGATGAGTTGGATATTTTGTTTGGCAGCCAGAAACGGAACAGTGAATTTCACGGTGACAGGCTGCTGTCGTTTTTCTATGGCGACAATCGCCATGTTGTCCTGCCTCGCAAGGAACTGCTCACATATCGTCCCTGCGGCCACATAATCAAAACCGGCGGCAATCTGCCCGGCGACGAAACAATAATGGCCGCCTCCTGCTTTATGTTCGGAGCTTTCCTGTCCCACTTGGCACAGGGAAATGTCAATTTCAATCGCCTCTTAACCGTAAACACAAACGCTTTAAACGTTGCCAGACATACAGGCCTTCGCATTTTTATAAAACAGGCCGAGCAGTATTATCAGTTGGCTCTGCCATCAGCCTTTGAAATGTCGCTCAATCACTGCCGCTGGATATACAAACACCGGCAGTTGCTTTTTGAAATTATTTGCAGAGCCGATGCCGACAGCCCGCAAATTCGTCTTGAACTGAATGTACTGAAAGGCACAAAGCCGCAATGGCTCATCTCTTGCGAACTTGCCGCAGAGCATAACTGGCAGACCGAACTGAATGGCTCATTAAAACTTCTGCCCGGCGCAAAAAGCAAACTGCAATCTATGTATCCTACCGGCCATTACGTTATAAATTTTGACAGACCGCAGTGCATTGAACAAATCGGTGCAGACGAAATGTTCTTCGCCGACGGCAAAAGCAGGGGGCTTGACTTTATCGTAATCAAACTCAGCGATACCGATAAGTTCACAATGAATATCGAAGGCAGACTTATTGCCCCAAATAAAACACAGTCCGTAAAATTTTCAGAACTGAAAAACAATTTCGTAAACTTTGATTTGTCTTCTGTCCGCGATTCATCGCAGATAAGCCAAATAGCCGAAATCCTGCCCTGGTTCGTTCACAATGCCCGAATTCATTATCTCTCACCGCACGGTCTGGAGCAGTACGGCGGGGCAGCTTGGGGTACTCGCGATGTATGCCAGGGCCCGATTGAAATGCTGCTTGCCCTCGGCGATTATGCCCAGGTGAGGAAAATTCTTGCCGCGGTCTTCTCAAATCAAAATCCCGAGGGCAACTGGCCACAGTGGTGGATGTTTGACCGCTACGCCGGTGTCAGGGCGGGCGAATCCAACGGCGATGTCGTTTTCTGGCCTATAATCGCTCTGTGCGAATATGTCGAATGTTCAGGCGATTATGATTTTCTCAATGATATGCTGCCATACCGCCATCAAAAGATTTCTCCGCAGTCAGAGCCGGCAGGCGTTCTGTCGCACGTTATGTGCGCGATTGAACACATCACCGCCGTTCGTTTCGCCGGCAATACAAAACTTGTAAATTACAGCGACGGAGACTGGGACGATGCTATGCAGCCCGCCGACAAATCCCTCGAAAATCGGCTCATAAGCTCCTGGACTGTCGCTCTTAGCTATGAAACTTTTACTCGATTGGCCGCAATGTGTCGTGCCACAAGTGATATTGAAACCGCCGAGCAGCTTGAAAAACTCTCCAGAGAAATACGATTTGACTTCAACAGCTTCTTAATCAAAGACGGCGTTGTGGCAGGCTTCGGCCTTAGAGGCAGCGAAAATGAATTCGATTTGCTCCTGCACCCCTGCGACGACACAACAGGCATTCACTACCGCCTACTTCCAATGGTACAGGGGATTTTAAGTGGCATATTTACGCCTCAGCAGGCAAAAACGCACATCGAACTGATACAAAAACACCTGAAAGGCATCGATGGTATAAGACTGATGGATAGACCCGTCAAATACCACGGCGGAATTCAGAAAATTTTCAGACGCGCAGAGAGCGCAGCTTTCTTCGGACGAGAAGTCGGCCTTATGTATTCCCACGCACATCTGCGCTATGCCGAGGCTCTGGCTCGCCTGGGGTTTGCCGATGAATTTGTAAACGCGATGTCGCAGATTGTCCCGATTGATATTCAAAAAATTGTTCCGCAGGCCGACATTCGCCAGTCGAATTGTTATTACAGCAGTTCCGATGCTGATTTCGTCAACCGCAACGATGCGAGCAATCGCTACAACGACTTAATCGCAGGCAAAATTCCGGTCAAAGGCGGCTGGAGAATTTATTCCAGCGGACCGGGAATGTTCGTCAGCTTCATCATTCGTTATCTGCTCGGCATTCGCCAAAGCTGCGGACAAACCATTTTTGACCCTGTTATGCCAGCAAAATTCGACGGTCTCGCTGCCAATATAAATCTGCTCGGCAAAGATATAAAACTTGTCTATCACGCAGGCGAAAATCGAAACAGCGTAAGCAGAATCGAAATCAACGGAAAACAATGCGGCTTTGACAGAGAACAAAATCCCTATCGCCCCGGCGGAGCATCTGTGGCCGATTCAGTGCTAAAACAAAGACTTGACAGAAATAATAACGTTATAAAAATTTATATGTGATTTATATGTGAAAGTAAAAATGGACTTAAAACAGCATCACCTTACAGATAAGCAGGACAAGATTGGTTTCAGCCAAAAGGTGGCCTACGGTCTTGGTGCAATGTCAACCAACGTAGCCGTCAATTCGCTCAGCAATCTGACTATGCTTATCTATAACGCCTGCCTCGGCGTAAATCCGATTTTACTTGGTTTTGCTCAGGGCATTCCGCGTTTGTGGGATGCCGCCACCGATACGATTATCGGTGTTTGTTCCGACAACACACGCACCAGATTCGGCAGAAGAAGGCCTTATATATTTTTCGGAGCGATTGCTCTGGGTATTACATTCTCGCTGCTGTGGATGGCTCCAAAAGGCTGGAGCGAATATACAACATTCGGCTATTTCCTTGTAATGTCTCTGTTGTTCTATACCGCCGTCGCGGTTTTCGATATACCACGCGGCGCACTCGGCTATGAAATGACCGATGATTATCATGAACGTACAAGACTGTTCGCATATTGCAGCTTCCTGATAAACGTCGGCGCCATTACAACTCCCTGGCTGTATTTCATCGCCAACCTTAGCGTTTTCAAAGATGAAGCGCAGGGTATGAAATACGTCGGTATCGCTATGGGTGCTCTAATGATATTTGGCGGCATAGTTTGTGCCGTTGTCTGCAAAGAAAGAAAAACTCAGCAGATTACTCGTCAGGAGCGGGTCAAATTCTGGAGCAGCGTTTCGATGACCTGCAAAAATCGAACGTTTTTGTGGCTGCTGGCAATTGTTCTTCCCATAACACTCGGCTTCTATTTCGTCAACGGCTTCAGCCAGTACATAATGCTCTATTTTGTTTACAGCGGCGACAAACAGGCTGCCTCCGTTCTTATGGGCTGGTGCGGCACTTTATGGGCAACGCTTTCTCTTGTTGGCGTTTTCCTGATGACTTATGTCGCTACTCGTCTGGGCAAGTCAAAAACCGTTATGATATTCCTTATCGTTATGGCTCTGGGAAATTCACTCAAAGTTGTTTGTTACAGCAGGACGCATCCCTGGTTAGTTCTGATTCCGACAGCGTCTTTGTCGCTTGGCTTTCTCGTGCTGTTCTCGCTTGTTTACTCGATGCTCGCTGATATATGCGATGAGGACGAGCTTAACACCGGAAAACGCAGAGAAGGCAGCTACCAGGCCGTTTATAACTGGTGGTGGAAAATCGGTATATCTGGCGCGTTTTTCGTATCAGGCTTTCTGCTCAGGTCAACAGGGTTTAATGAAAAATTTGCAGCCCAGTCCGATTCTACCCTGTTTTGGCTGCGGGTATGGGAAATCGGCCTGCCCTCGGTTATGTGCCTTGTAAGCGTCTTATTGCTGATTAAATATCCTTTAACTGAACAGCGGGCTTATGAAATTAAGGATTTGCTTGCAAAACGTAAACTTGCCGCCGTCGGCGAAGAAAATAGGATTTAGGATTTTTCGATTTATATGAACGATTTATTAAAAAACAATCTGGCCGTCGAAAGCTATCGGGAATTTATACTGGAAGCACAAGCGATGAACACGCCCGCTGTTTCTGATAGTCTGGTCGCAAAGGCTATTGATTTTATAAAAAATAACGCCAACAAACAAATTCAGGTGAGCGATGTCGTTAATCACGTTTCGGTTTCGCGAAGAGAACTTGAAAGACGGTTCAAAAAATCGTCCAATCGCTCGATTCATCGGGAAATTAAACTAACAAAAGTACAATTGATTTCAAAAATACTACTTGGGACATCGGACAATATCTCGGTAATCGCCGCAAAACTCGGTTTCGCTGATGTTGCCCACATCGCTCGATACTTCAAAGACATCGAAGGAATCAGCCCCCTGAAATACAGAAGGAAAAATTCATGTGCCGGAAGATAAAATATCTGCTCCTTATCGCACTGGCAGCTGCCGCGACAGCATCGGCTTCGGAACTTACCGTTGTAAGTTATGAGACATCAGAAACAAATCTTACCCTCAGTTCCCCTGATACAGGAATGACGCTCACGAAAGTACTGGGCGGCACCGGCGGCGCACCGGCTGCCACGCAGGGCAGTTATGTCCTAAAGGCGACCTGGACAGGCCAACCCGACCACAAAGTCGAAATCCGTCACAACGGTTTGAGCTACAATTTGGCCGGCTTTGACAAAGCCCTTGTCGATGTTTTTATACCGACCGGAGCAGCCTTGTTCCAGTCAAACGGGCTTATCGGTATCTGGAGTGATAACTGGGTGCCGGGCAACTGGAGCCGCGGCGATATCGTGCCGACTGAAAATAACAGATGGTTCACAATTGAAATGGATGTAAGCTCATTTAACCCTGGATTGTTGAACCACATCTCCGCTCTCGTTTTTGAAAATTATGGTGCCGACAACGGCACATTATACGTTGACAACATAAGACTGATTGGGAGCGAACCTAACGAACCCAACGGCCTGATTGCGACCGGCCACGACAGCAGGATAGATTTACGATGGAACCCAGTAACAGGAGTAGGTGGCTATAATATCTATCGCTCCAATTCCGCAACAGGTCCTTTCACAAAAATAAATACATCTCTCGATGATATTGCCGTCTACAGCGACTTTCTCGGAACAAACGGCTCGACAAAATATTATTATGTGGTTTCCGTCGTTGGCGGCATTGAATCCAGTCCATCTGATGTTGTTTCCGCCGCAACTTACGCTATGACTGATGAGCAGCTTCTGACCTCCATAGAAGAGGCGGCCTTCAGATATTTCTGGGATTTTGGCCATCCGGTAAGCGGATTGGCAAGAGAAGGTTATAATTTCGGTCAGGGCGACAATACCTGCGCTATTGGCGGTTCGGGTATGGGGTTAATGGCTATTTGTGTCGGTGCCGAGCGTGGATTTATTGCCAGAGCGGATGCTGCACAACGCGTCCTGGAGATACTGACTTTTCTGGATGAAAAAACACCCCGTTATCACGGAGCCTGGTCGCATTGGGTTAATGGGGCTACCGGCGCAACGATTCCATTTAGCACATACGATAACGGAGGAGACATCGTTGAAACCTCTTATTTAGCGCAGGGAATGCTCACCGTTCGGCAATACTTCGATTCTAATGATACTGTAGAAACTCAGATTCGCAGCAAAGCCACAGCCCTTTGGGAGGGGATAGACTGGTATTGGTATCTGCGTCGTTCGGATCCGGGGTACGAAACCAACCAAAACATTTACTGGCACTGGTCGCCGAATTACGGCTGGGTTATGAATTTTGCTATCTATGGCTACAACGAGTGTATGATTACCTATCTGCTGGCCATTGCCTCACCGACGCACCCAATACCCGCTTCCTGCTACTACAACGGCTGGACCGGCGGCAGCTACAAAAACGGCAGCAGATACTATGGTTATACGCAATGGGTAGGCGGGTTTGAATTACCGATGTTCTTCACTCATTATACCCATCTCGGATTTGACCCGCGCAACAAAAACGACAATTACTGCAATTATTTCGAGAACAGCCGAAACATCGCGCTAATCGACCACGCCTATTGCATCGCCAACCCCGGAAATTTTACAGGCTACAGCGATTTGGTATGGGGACTTACCGCAAGCAATAATCCATGGGGCTATGGCGCACAGGCGCCGGGCAGTCCCGATAACGGCACTATTACTCCGACCGCCGCTATAAGTTCAATGCCTTATACGCCGACCGAGTCAATCGCGACACTGAAACATTTTTACCATACCTATGGCAGCAACGTATGGGGGCCGTTTGGTTTTGTTGATGCGTTTAATCTGGGACAAAACTGGTTTGCTCCGGGTTATATTGCCATTGACCAGGGTCCGATTATAGTAATGATTGAAAACTACCGCACTCAGTTGTGCTGGAATTTGTTTATGGCCAACCCGGAAATAGCGCCAATGCTCGAAAGCATCGGCTGGGCGACAAGAACCGACAATGGCCTCAAATACGAGTATTACGAGGGAACGTGGAGTTCACTGCCCAACTTTGATTCGCTCACACCTGTTGCGACAGGCACTGCCAACAACTTTGATATTGGCCTGCGACAGCAGGACGATTCTTTCGCCCTCCGCTTCACCGGCTATATCGATATACAAACCGCCGGCGATTATACTTTCTACACTAACTCCGACGACGGCAGCAAATTATACATCGACGGCGCTCTTGTCGTAAACAACGACGGCCTGCACGGAACACAGGACAGAAGCGGCATTGTCAGTCTTGCCGCCGGAAAACATCTGATTGTTGTTAGCTACTTTGAACAAACTGGCCCTCAGGTGTTGACAGTCAGTTTTGCCGGTGCGGGAATTTCCAAAGAGCAAATTCCGGTAAATCTGTTATTCAGATGTAATCTTCCCGGCGATTACTCGCAGGACTGCGTTGTCGATATGGACGATTTAAGGATATTGGCCGCGAATTGGCTCAACAGTTATACATTCGTTGATTTTGCACAAATGGCTGCCGATTGGCGGAAATACGAACGATAAATTTGAAATTTTTTTAGGGAATAGAATTATGAGAAAGAATAAAGGTTTCACGTTAGTAGAATTGCTGGTTGTGATTGCGATAATTGCGTTGCTGATGGCGGTTCTAATGCCGGCGCTGAACAAGGCACGCGAACAGGCCAGATCGGTTGTCTGTAGGAACAGTCTTAAAAATTATGCTCTTGCTGGAATGATGTATCTTCAGACAAACGACGATAAGTTTCCGTTTGGGCTCACCTGCATTTACAGCTGCAAAACGTTTACACCGGAGCATCCTTTTGAGTGCCGTTGGCACGATGCCGGAGTTGTTCCTGATGGGCCTCTGTGGCCATATCTGCAGGCAAAGAATTTACATTGCTGCCCGACTTTTGCCGGCATCGCCAAAACCAGGGGGGCGAATCACCCAGGGCATATACCGGGTATCCCTATAAAACCGACGTTTAGTTACAGTATGAACGGACGTCTCAGCGCCGGCGGCTGCAACAACGCCAACGGCGGCTTCAGTGACCTTACCGGTGTTCCCGGCCAAATGATAACACTCGGTCAGGTAAAACACACATCACGAGTGCTTTTTTTCACGGAGGAAAATATATGGACTATACGCAGCAGTGACAAACCTCCAGGCCTTAATTTATCTAATGCTGCCCTTAATGACATGTTTTTTGGCACGGTAAAAAACGGCAACGGCGATTGCATAGCGACGTTCCACAAGGCTAACGATTCAAAACAGAACATGGGTGTCGGTAATGTAGTGTTTATCGATGGCCATGTCAGCGAGGAGAAGGCTTATGACGAGCAGGACATTGCCCTCGGTTATTCGGATAAAAGTATGAAATTGACTTTTGGAGTTGACAAATTGATACATGGAATTAACTATTAATAAAAATAAATAGGTTTTATGTTATGAAATTATCAACCAGTTATATTTAGGTGTGATTTTTGTGACGGCTGCTGTTTTATCGGCGGGTGTTCTCTGTGGCAAAAAAAACGAAATGTCGCAAAATGGTGAAAAATATCCGCAAAATGGCGTTGTTTTGGACTTGCAGGATGGGTAGAATTGGGCTGTGAAAACGTTATGACAATGGTATTTTGGCATTTTCGCGTATTGCCCGACTAAGTGTTTAGCCGGGTTACAAATACGCTTAAACTTTTTATTTTAGGAGGTCAGAGAGATGAAGAGATTAATATGTGTTATGTTATGTGTCAGTTTGGGCATGGTTCTGTGTGGAACTGCCTTCGCGTCACCGGCCATAGACGGTGCGGTTATTAAGACGCGTATCTTCAACGACAACCCTGGGTCGACAGTCACTACCACCAATTCCTATCCGTCGTCGATTACAATCAAAGATGAATGGGTTGACAGTGGTGGTTACGCAAATTTGCACAATTTCCGTTTATCTGCCGACGGCGGAAGCACTCCTGCTACATTTGCTAACGGCGACGCCTTTGCCTTCGCCGCAGATGTGACTCTTACGGGTACGGCCAGCGCCGAAGCCGGCTTGCTGGTTTCACCCTGGTGGTCGCCGGATGTTGACGGCAGGTTTATGATTAATGGCGGTGGAGAGATTGCTTGCTTTGGAGGCCGATTACCGTTTTATAGTTTTACCGCCAACTATAGCCTCACTTATACCAAAGGAGACACGGTTCGAATGGGTGTCGTCTATCGCCCTAACTCTCTTAGCGCGTTAGACCCGGCTACCATAGAATATATTGTAACTATGGGCTTGAACACTTACAGCAGCGGCCAGCTAGCCTTCGACATGGGCAATCCCGCTGAGGATCCGCCCCACGGCCTGTATGGAATGCTCACCCCCGCTTCGGTCGGCGGCTATTTTCAGCCGCAGGTGTGGGCCTCGAATGTGTGGGCACAGGCATCGTTCGAGAATATGGCTTATTCTCCTGTTCCTGAACCGGCAACAATGGCTCTGTTAGGGTTAGGCAGCTTATTCCTTGCAAGACGCAGGAAATAATTGGTCTTTGAGTTGATTGTTGGGGCGCTCGGCTGTAAAAAGTCGAGCGCCCTATTTTGTCATATTAAAGATATAAATATAAAAACAAAGACCTGTCTTGCCCTATTAAGGAAAGGATATATTATGAAGAAAAAGATTGCCCTGTTAGTGATATTGGTTACAGGTTTTGCTGCCGGCAATGCCTTGGCCGATAACGTGCTGAACCCCAGCTTTGAGCTGGGTAATTTAGGCAGGTTTGATCCTCAGAATGTGACATACTGGACGACTGTCGGCACATACGGCTGGCATCATAGTGATGTTGATTATGGTCCTGATCATGTTAATTGCGTACATAGCGGCGCCAAAGCTGTGAAAATATGGAGCCAGATTACCTATTTATACCAGGATTTCAATGCCATCGCGGGAAAAGAATACAAAGTCAGCGTCTGGGCCCTTAGCGCCTCAGGCGATAATGGCGGTCTTTCTGGCCAGAATGGTATTGTTGAGGTTAATTGGCTTGATAGTACTAAGACGATTTCAGAGGGCAAGCAAGTAATTGGTTACTTTTATGGAGATGGTTTAGATCCTTGTAACACCTGGAAACTTATTTCCGGTGTATGCACTGCCCCTGCACAAACGGCTTATGGCAGGTTATTTTTGAAACTAAAGAATACTGAAACTGAACCTCCAAGAAGCTCTGTTAACTGGGATGATGTATCGGTTACTTGGCGTTACGCTGCGTCGAACCCTAACCCTGCAGATGACGCGAACGGTCTTGTTCCGTCTGAAGTAACTGCGCTGTCGTGGGACAGGCCTGCTCCTCGTCACACCGGCGATACCATTAAGTGTGATGTGTGGTTTGGCACTGACCCCTGTATGCCCGGGACAAACACAAAAATCCTCAACAAGCAGGATGCCAATTCTGTTGCGATTAGTTCGCTTGCCTCACATCAGAATTATTATTGGCGTGTTGACTGCTATGACCCGGACGGTTCAGGTCCGGAGATAAAGTCGGAAGGCGACGAGACGTGGACTTTCAATACGGCCGGTAACTGCGGTCCTTCGTATATCCCTGGCGATATAAATGGAGACTGCTATGTCAACTTAGCTGATGTTAAAGAAATGGTTGCTAATTGGCTCAAATGCAACGATGTGTCTAATCCGCAGTGTCAATAGTTAAAAAATCATTTTGATGACGATTTTTATGAATTGACGATTGGAGTGCTCGGGTGTGAAAAGTCGAGCGCCCTGTCTTGCCATATTAACGAAAGGATATATTATGAAGAAAAAGATTGTCCTGTTAGTGATATTGGTTATAGGTTTTGCTGCCGGCAACGCCTTGGCCGGTAACTTGCTGAGCTCCGGCTTTGAAGAGGGTGATTTAGGCACGTTTGGTGGTCCTCCGATTCCAGGCTGGGCGACTTACGGCACAAACGGTGAGCATCACAGTGATGCTAATGCGGTACATAGCGGCACCAAAGCTGTGAAAGAATGGTTGGATGATACCGGTATGTTCCAGGATTTTCCTGTAGTCGCGGATAATACGTACGATTTCAGCGTCTGGGCCATTGCTCTCTCAAGCGATGGTGGTGGTTTTTCCGGCAGGGACGCTTTTTTCCAGGTCGAGTGGTACGACGCGGACGATTACTGGCTGGAGACCGCAGTAATAGGGTATTTTTATGCCGATCCCAGTCCCCCCATTCCCCCCTTTCCCTATGGTAATCTCGATCCCTGTGATATATGGAAGTTTATTTCCGGTACCGTGACCGCGCCGCCTACGGCTGCTTACGGCAGGGTTTTTATGGGCATGACTGCAGGCAGTATAGGCCCCGATGCTCACAGAGGCTCTATTAACTGGGATGATGTATCAGTTACTTACCTTTACGGTGCGTCGAACCCTGAACCTGCAAATGGCGCGATCGATCTTGTTCCGTTTAAAGTAACTGCGCTGTCGTGGAAAAAGCCTGCTCCTCGTCACACCGGCGATACTATTCGTTGTGATGTGTGGTTTGGCACTGATAGCAACATGCCCGGAACAAACACAAAAATCCTCAACAAGCAGGATGCCAATTCTGTTGCGATTAGTTCGCTTGACCCACATCAGGATTATTATTGGCGTGTTGACTGCTATGACCCGGACGGCTCAGGTCCGGAGATAAAGTCAGAAGGATGGACCGGCTCTCCCAAATCCGTGTGGAAATTCAGTACGGCCGATAACTGCCCTTCGTATATGCCCGGCGATGTAAATAAAGACTGCTATGTCAACTTTGCTGATTTTGCAGAAATGGCTGCTAATTGGCGCAAATGCAACGATGTGTCTAATCCGCAGTGTCAATAGTTAAAAAATCATCGAATAACGATGATTGATACTAATTAGCGATTGGGGTGTCTGGCTCAAATAGTCAGACACCCCGTACTATAAAAATATTCATCCGACGTTAAGTTTTTGGGAAAGCTGACCTTAAAGCAGCTTATTTTGCTGAAATTGGTCGACTTACCTTTGGTTCCGCGATATAATTCCTATGTCGGGAGCGCCTTGGCGGACTTTTGAAGTCATACAGAAGAACGGTCTAATGCTTGAGATGAATATTTTTATAGTACGGGTATGGTACCTCTCGCAAGGATGGCAGTTACGGCCACCGAAGCGCCGATAGCAATCAATTCTTTCATTTTGGCATCGAGCATTTTATTTTCCCTTTTTCAATAAATGTAATCTCTTATCTTATACAGTGGTAGTCTTCTTTTCTCCCTTTAGAAAATACAACCTGCCACAATTTCCCCTTTGATCGGAAAGATCCGGCAGACATTTGTAGCCAATAAGTCCACATCCTGTAAAATCTATCGTCATATTTCGAGTTTCCCTCAGGTCCTTTTATTTCTTTTATCTTGTCCCAATTTTTTACAAAATTATGATTCCAAGCCATACAGGTTGGATCATAGTATCTTCCAAAGCTATGGAAATCTTCAATATCAAAAATACCTTCTGCGGATTCAACGATTTGTTTTACAGAGGGGAGGTCTCCATTTGGGAAAATATATTTAGTGATCCACGGTTCTACGGTGGGCTTGGAACTTATGTCCCCAATGGTATGCAATAGAAATAATCCCCCTTGTTTTAAACACGCATCCATAACAGTCATATACGCTCTATAATTTTTATGGCCAACATGTTCAAACATACCCAGAGAAACAATTCTATCAAATTTTTCCTCTGTTTTAGGCGCAGATCGATAATCTTCAAGTCTGAATTCAACCGGAAGTCCTTCGGAGAGCTTTTTCCCCAATTTAACTTGTTCTTTTGAAACCGTATATCCCTTAACAGTGACCTGATAAGTTTCAGCCGCATATTTCATAAAACTGCCCCAACCGCAGCCGATGTCTAAAACAGTCATCCCTTTTTCTAATCCGAGTTTTTTACACACTAAATCTAATTTTTGTTCCTGTGCTTTAGCTAAATTTTCAGGCGTTTCTTTCAATCCCTTCCAATAAGCACAAGAATAGGTCATTCTTGGATCCAGCATCAAGGAATATAACTCATTTCCGGTATCATAATGTTTCTCTCCAATCTGAAAAGCCCTTCTTTTAGTTTGAAGATTGCAAATTCTGGCAATGGCAGCATCTTTCAAGTAAATCCAGGACCTTTTCGCTGTTTTTTCTAAATCGGCTTCAATCACTTTGCTGAAGAATATATCCAGTCTATCACAGTCCCACCATCCCTCCATGTAGGACTCTCCTAAACCCAGCGAACCTTTTGCGATAACCCTTTGATAAACTTTAGGATTATGAACTTTCATATCCCAAGGTCTATTTCCATTTACAATGATGTCCGCCGTTGCAAACAATGATTTAAATGTTTCTTCATAGCTCATAACAATTCCAAATTTAAAGGTTTTTAAACTGACATTTCCCGTAGGGTACAAAAATATATATGAGTCCTGAATTGTACGGGCAGTCTATCATTTAATCCTTGAAGTATCAACGATTTATGCTAATTTTTTTGAATGGGAAAGACAGATGAAGCAAAATTACAGAATGCAAACTCCCACGCGGAAAGATTTATTTTGAGCATAAAAAATGAATGTCTTAATCATTTACTGATATTTGGCTTGAACAGACTACAATATGTTCTTGATTTGTATGTTGAGTATTTCAATGGTTCACGACCCGTCAACTCCAAAGAGGTCTGACCCGGTCGGCAAAATCCCATTCGGGCGCTGAAAATAGGCCTTTTGTCCCTCTTTGAACGTTACCTGTGCTTGACAATTACCCACCCATAACTGCCCCATTACATCGGATGCAAAAGAACTGGAGCGGGGCTTTCTATTTCACAACTACCGCATTATCAGGCAGTTACGCACGCAATAACGTTCTCAACAAACCTTCTCTTCTGCTTCATCGCCTTAACCATAACCTCCAAAAGACAAACTGGCTTTTTTAAGACTATAAAACCTCTGGGCTATTGAGGTTCAGATAGCCACCAATCAGCAAATGACATCAGGTCAAGAGGCCCGACTTGGCCGTCGCGGTCGCGGTCGGCCCCATTACACCAGGCGTTAGGCTTGGCACAGTCGGTCCGCTGCCAATTAGGGGCGAAAATCGCGTAATCCTTAAAGTTATACAAATAAGGAGATAAATATACGCCATCAATCACCTGCTGCGTTATACCCGGTCCCTCCCAGGCCACCGCGACATGGTCGACGGCGACGCTGCTTTCTTTGTGCAATACCTCGATGTAGTACTTACCGCCGGCGGTCAGCGAAATAGGCGAAGACTTCTGCGATGAATATGTTGTCCACCCGTATATGGCCGGGTAGGGAGGGGGCCCGCTCCCGAACGTCACATTTGCAATCAGAACGGAATTACCCGGGTCACTGTCTGTGCTCAGCCGCAGTTGACTTTCACAAGAACTTTCTATATAGAACGTATAGCTGCCAGTAGCAGGCGGATACAAATACCCGCGAAAACGCGCCCCGTAGTAGCGCCCCCAGTTTGACGGCCCCTGCAACCTTCTCATCAACCCCCTGTCGTTCGGATTGTTGGGATAGTTCACGTCCGCGGTCAGATAGCTTACATATGCGCCGGAGATAGTGGCCCACCATTCCCGAAGAATTGTGCCGGTAGCCCCGCCGTTGGTCACACCGACACTGACTGGTAATGAGACAGTTATCGCGCCACTATTATCAGTCGCCCTTGCGGCCAAGCTATATCGGCCTGCGGGGACATTGGCCCACGTGTAAGAATAAGGCGCATTTGCAGCTTCTCCTAATTTGTTGCCTTGACAATAAAACTCCACTTTGGTCACATTACCGTCACTATCAGATGCGTTGGCCTCAATGACGATATCGTCTCCCTGGTGAAATATATCGCCATCTAACGGTGAGGTGACGGAAACGGTTGGCCAGATGTTGCTGCCTTCGCTGGGCTGGTCATCATTCCTCCTCAAATAGAGCGTATCCTTTACAAAACCGCCCATATGGGTTTCACCGACGCGAAGCGACCAATCCAGATTAAACATTGGCGGTTCCCAGGCCAAACAGGCCTCCCAGGCGCTATTGCCAACTTTTGGAAGAGGGATTCCAAGTCGCTCAACAAAGTTCATTAGCGGTTGACCGTAGCCGGTAATCGTCCCATGAAGATATCCAGCAGTTGTGCTCATGTCGAATCCCCATTCGCTCATAAAGACGGGGTAACCAGCAGCCTGAAGTGTATTTACATCATTCCACCCTGACGTCCCATAACCGGGATACATGTGCCACACATAAACGATGTTATTTCCATCGATGGGATTTGTTGCCTGCGGGGCAAGAACTTGATCGTAAGTTGGTCCACCGACAAGGATGAGATTATAAGGCGCATATTTGCGCACAATATTAACCCATGTCTGCATATCGCTTTTAACGGTGGTCCAATTGCCACCGTTAGTCGGCTCATTGAAAAGCTCAAAAATAACGTGGGAATCGTTGGCAAACCTCGGCGCCATATACTGCCAGAACTCGCTTGTTGTTGCCTGGTGAGTGGAGTAATAGGTATTGTTGATATAGTGCCAGTCAATGATTGCATAAACGTCCTGCGTTTTACAGTAATCAACAACCGGCCGCAGAACTGTGTTATAGTAATCATCATTGCTGGGGTCAAACGTTAAAACACTTGCGAAAGCAGTTTCATCAACCGGATAAATCGGAAGCCGGATGATCCTCGGATACCAGCCGGGGGAGCTACCATTGGTATCGTTTGTATTCGTCACCCGACTAATCAAGGGAATTACACCGCCATAGTATGTCTGAATGGCCCCCAAATCAATAAGATCGACACCCCTCAGCACAACAACATTGCCAGCCGGGTCCTTAATTTGATTGCCTTGTGTATGCAACCAGGGCGTGGCGGCATAAAGAGGCGTGACCAAACAAAGAAGTACGAACACAATAACAACTTCAACAAATCTTCTCTTCGACTTCATCGCCGTAACCTCCAAAAAAAACATAACAGTCCCCGACACGCCATCAAAAATAACTATAGAACCTTCCCGAGAGTGGCCTGAACACGGCACAAAATGAGGTGCGGTTGCATTGGTGATATGAAATGCCTTGCCATCAATTCCTCTTTTCTTCTAAAAATTGTTTACGATAACTATCGCCGTTTTCAAAAGTTAAGTTATTGCAAGGCAGGATAAAAAGGCCGGCAAGCACTTACGCTTGCCGGCCCTAGTCTAGTGCTACTTAATTGCCTAATGCCTTGCGGCGCGAGTTATCGCTTCCTGCGAATCAGGACCAGAGCGCCCAGACCCAGCAGAGTCATTGTTGCCGGCTCAGGAACTATCTTCACATTATCGAAGTAGATATTCTCTTTGCCAGACCACCCGGGGCCAGCATCATCACCCAATATTAGCTGGACATAGCTAATACTTGATGGACTCGCTATCATCCCCGAAATAGCATCCCACTCCGCAGAGAGGTCCATCACAACGTGTTTCGTCTGCACGGATGAGCCGTCCCATGGAGCAAGATGCTCCACCTGCTCATTAGCTTGCCCCCCTGCAGTGGTGCCGATTTGCAAATATGCTTGTATGTCGAACCATTGGTCGCCCGGGTTGGTGTCGCCTGGTGTTTGGGTCATGGCAATAGGATCATAGGTGACATCAAACTGCAGCGTATTACCCGCCGAGAGGGCATTCCACAGATCCGTATGAAAAGCCGCCTTCGACTCGCCGCCGGGGTTATAGCCGGAAACCCAGTCCTGCCATTCAAGGTCCCAACCCCATGTCGTTCCGCCGGTACCAAGATGATTCAAGGTCTTGACCATTTTGGCACAGCCGGTGCCGAGTGTGACACCCTCGCCGTGGTTACCAGAGCTGGCGGCGGTGTCGCCCTGAGTACCCCACTGGGTAATCATCCATCCTTGGGTTGTGTTGCTTGCGCTCGTCCCCCATGTAGAAACGGTTTCAAAGTTGCATAGGGGGTTGAGGTTGGCTGGACTGCCGAAACTGGTAGAAACAAAACAAAGCACTAATACTAAACAAACAATTAAAGTTCTACTCATACTTACTCCTCCTTCTTCGTTGTTATCACTCTCTTGTTCGTTAATCCCAGCAACAAGCCGGGAAGTTTCTGTTGCTCTCTACAACACGAAGGCAATAACAATAAAAGTGGTTATCACTCTCTTCATACTCTTCTCCTCCAGGAAAATAAACAATATAGATTTCAAGATGTTAAGGACGATGTTGCGGGAGATAACAGAGGTATACCTATTCCGACTAGGAGTGCAAAACAAAAGCCCTCTTTCCTTCTTCTCATCACTCTCTTCGTCCTTCTTCTTCGTGCTTGTAAGTCCATAGAATAGACCTACCAGCACTTTATACGCATACCACTATTCATTCTGAATGTCAAGATAAAAATTTGAAAAAACGAAAAAATTTACTATGGCCGCGTCAAGTCCAAAGAGGTCTGACCAGGTCGGCAAAATCCCATTCGGGCGCTGAAAATAGGCCTTTTGTCTCCGTTCTATAAAAATATTCATCCAATGTTAAGTTTTTGGGAAAGCTGGTCTTACAAGCAGCTTATTTTGCTGAAATTGGTCAGCCTCCCTTCGGTTCTGCGCTATAATTCTCCCCAGCTCTCTGTAACGTAGTCTTCTAATACGGCTTAAGCCGCCACGCACCATTTCTCCCAGAAGGCATCTCTCATGTGATACGGCCACGAGCGCGTCCCCGCTATTGAGGTAAAAAGATTGAAGCCGGTCGGTATGGCCGGCTTTTTTTCTGCGTATTTCATACAAATTTACAATCGGGTATGCCGGTTGATTTTTGCTCATTCATCAATTAGAATGCCGGCCAAAAGCTAAAGGCATCGGCGTGTTTACGAACTAAAAACGTACAGGATAGGTGGAAAGTACAGGTATAAAAATGGCAAAACACAAAGAAAATTGTCCGCATAAGGCGCAGTATTTGTCAGGCAAGCGTATCCTTCCGGAGCCGATTTCGAAATCGACGGATATAGCGAAACTGATAGACAATATGGATGCTTACAACGGCGGAAGATTAAGGGCTGCCTGCCAGTTGCTGAAAGAAAAATACTCTCAGGCGGATGTTACCATAGGTATGAGCTTAGCCGGCGCATTAACGCCGGCGGGGCTTGGACCGTCGGCAATAATTCCCCTGATGAATCACGGCTTTGTTGATTGGATTACCGCCACGGGCGCGAATATGTATCACGACATACATTATGCGTTCAATCTGCCGATGTTCCGCGGTAGTCACTCGGTCGATGACGTTGATTTGAGAGACAAGGGCGTAACGCGGATTTACGACATCCTGTTCGATTATGAAGACGTCCTGATGGAAACAGACAGACGGCTCAGAGAGATACTGATAAGGCCTGAATTTCAGAAAGAAATGGGCACGCGGGAATTTTATCATTATCTCGGCAAAATCTTGAGCGACCTCGAAGAAAAGCACAAACTCGGCCAGGTAAGTATTCTCGCGGCGGCTTACAGAAACGGCATACCCGTCTTCACGTCGTCTCCGGGCGATTCGACAATTGGTATGAATATCGCCGGCCTCGAACTTCTGGCGGAGGCATCGGGTTTGCAGGATGCGTTTAAGCTGAAAATAAATCCGAGTATCGATGTTAACGATTCGACGGCGATAATACTAAACGCCAAAAAATATGAAAACGGCAAGACGGGCGTCATATTGATTGGCGGCGGGAGTCCCAAGAATTTTGTGCTCCAGACGGAGCCGCAGATTCAGGAAGTCCTGATGATTCCGGAAGCGGGCCAGGATTATGATATTAACGTAACAGATGCCAGGCCCGATACCGGAGGGTTATCAGGCGCACCGCCAAGTGAGGCGGCAAGCTGGGGCAAAATCGACCCGACAAAATTGGATGAGACCGTAACCGCCTATCTCGACGTTACAGTTGCATTGCCGATTATGGTCGCGTATACCATTGCGACCACCAGGCCCAAGAAACAGAAAAGATTATATTACCGCGGCGAAGAGCTGCATAAAAAGCTGATAAAGTCCTATCTTGAGAACAATAAAGAGGTTGAAAAAATCAGGAAGTTAATCAAGAAGTTGATGGCCTGACAAAAACGGGATTGATATGAAAAAAGAGCTTCTCAAATTGGCCCAAAAGCACGGGACTCCTTTATTTATAATTGACCACGACGTGATAAGGAAGAATTACCGTACCTTCAAGAAGAATCTGCCGAGGGTGCAGGCCTATTACGCGGTCAAAGCCAATTCGGAACAGGAGATAATCAAGACGCTGTTCAATGAAGGCGCCAGCTTCGATGTCGCTTCCTACAATGAGTTTATGCAGATTTACAAATATATCAGGCATTTCGAGGAGAAGGACAAAGATTTTTACATCTGGGACAAGATAATTTTCTCCAACACAATAAAAGACAGGCAAACCTTGAGGGACATAAAGCGATACCGGCCTCTTGTTACCTATGACAGCGTAGATGAGCTGAAGAAGATACGAGAACATTGCGAAACAGCCGGCCTGGTTTTGCGATTGAAGGTCCCCGATACCGGCTCACAGGTGGAGATGAGCTCGAAATTCGGTGCCGAGCCGGGAGACGCTTATAACCTCATAAAACAGGCGTTTGATTTGGGTCTGGTGGTCGAGGGATTGAGTTTTCACGTCGGCAGCCAGTGCACCAATTTCGATAATTACACGGCTGCGCTGACAATAACATCCGGTATTTTCAATGATGCGAGAGAAAAGGGTTACAATCTTAAAATAGTCGATATCGGCGGGGGATTTCCTGTGCCTTACGATTCGCATGTCCCCAAGTTTGAAAAACTCGCGGCGGTAATAAATTCCGAATGCGAACGTCTGTTCCCCCATGACATCGAGATTATAGCCGAACCAGGAAGATTTATGGTGGCCACTTCAGCCGGATTGATTTCGGAGATAATAGGAAAAGCCAGAAGAGACGGGAAGATTTTCTACCACATAAACGACGGCGTATATCATACGTTCTCAGGTGTTGTTTACGACCACTGGATTCCCAATTTCCGCGCATTCAGGCAGGGCAGGAAAGAGGTCTGTGCCGTGGTTGGGCCGACCTGCGATAGTTTTGATAAAATTTCCGTTTCGGAACAACTTCCGGGCAATCTGGAAATAGGCGATTATCTTTACACGGAGAATATAGGCGCATACAGCACCGCTTCCTCGACGAAATTCAACGGCTTTGACGGCGCCAAAATCCTGCATCTTAATAATTAGATTCCCTCGTTCGCTCGCCTACCACTTATATTGCATCCCAAAGGTAAATCTTATAGGACTTTGGGTGCAAGCCGGGGCATATATGGCAATCTGCTGATACCCTCGCGTCTTTGTCTTTAAGTCGCCTGGAGGTGGTGTCGATAAACACTGCTGATTGGGAGAAATTCTGTCAGAATGAAGGGCTATTATGGAAAATCAAGACCCGATAATTTCGCTGATTACCAAAGAGAACATTCTCGATGAGGCCACTTTGCAGACGGCGATTGCGCAGCAGCGGCAAACCGGACAAAGTTTGATAAGTGTGCTGAAGAAGGGCAATCTTGTCGATGAGGAGCAACTCACAAGGGTTATCGCCATTGCCCACAACATCGAGTTTGTCAATCTCTCGCCGGATACGATAGACCCGATGGCGGCCCATTTGCTTTCGTATGAAATGGTGAGCCGTAACAATGTCATTCCAATCAAAAAGGAAGGCAAACGGCTGCTTGTCGCGATGAGTTCTCCGTTGAATCTCTCGGTTCGTGACCAGATAGAGATGAAGACGGGCTATGAGGTATCGCCGGTTGCCGCCTCGCCTAACGCGATAAGGCAGGCGATTAACTATCATTTCAGCGTCCGTGACGTAACCAAACAAACAATCGTCTCGATGCGGCTTAAACAGGAGCCGGGGCAGGGGCCTGAAGATGACAGGACGCTCGAAAGCAGGCTTACCGAGGTTGAACGGGGATCGGCGAATATCGTTGACTCGCCGATTACGCGGCTGGTCGCGTCCATAATAAACGGCGCTATTGACGCTCGTGCCAGTGACATACATCTTGAGCCAAGAGAATCGGATATGAGGGTGCGATATCGCATTGATGGTATCCTGCACGATACGCTAAACGTGCCGGTTTCGGCCCAGCTCGAGGTTATATCGCATATCAAGATTATGTCGGATATGGATATCTCCGAGAAAAGGATGCCGCAGGACGGGCATATGACAATGCAGCATGACGGCAAGGATTATGACCTGCGTGTTTCGTCGCTTCCGGCGACCGGCGGGGAAAAAATTGTGATGAGAATTTTGGATAAGTACTCCCTGAAGTGGTCGCTTGATACGGTTGTGGCTTCGGCAGAGGACAATCAAAAATTCCAACGGCTTGCCGCCAATCCATACGGGATGATTTTGCTGACAGGTCCTACCGGCTGCGGCAAGACGACTACCTTGTATTCGCTGCTGCAGTTGCTCAATATTCCCGAAAGAAACATCGTAACGGTCGAAGACCCCGTTGAATATCGGCTCGAAGGTATAACACAGTTGCAGGTCAGGCCCGTCGCGGGGGTGACGTTTGCGTCGGCGTTGCGCAGTATTGTCAGGCAGGACCCGGACGTGATTCTCATCGGTGAAATACGCGACCCCGAGACCGCTGAAATAGCAATCAGCGCCGCGTTAACGGGGCATCTGGTTCTTAGCACGCTGCATACCAACGATGCGGCAGGGGCGGTTTCGCGTTTAATAAACCTCGGCGTGGCTCCTTTTCTTGTCGCCTCGGCCCTGCTGGGCGCAGTTGCGCAGCGTCTGGTAAGGACTACCTGTGAAAAATGCAAACAGCCATATACGCCATCCGCGGAGGAATTGGCTACTATTTTCGGCAAGTCCCTGCCCGGCAAGGATATACAGATTTACAAAAGCGCCGGCTGCAATAGCTGTAGAAACACCGGCTATCGCGGACGACGTGGCGTTTTTGAGATTTTTAACGTTAGTCCGCAGATTCGCAAAATGATAACCGACGGTTGCAGTGACGGACAATTCAAGCAGCAGGCGATACAGGAGGGGATGAGAACGCTGACGAAAGCCGCGATTGATGAACTGCTCAATGGCGGCACTACAATTGATGAACTGATGCGAGTTGTGGATTTGAGGGTGAATTAATGGCTGTCTATACGTATGTAGCGAAGGACGAAAAAGGAGGTATGTTCACAGGAACTTACACGGATGTGGACAGCGCCTCTATGCTGCGCAGCGAACTTGACAAGATGGGGTATGTCCTTGTCAAGGCCAGGCGGGGAAAACAGGACGTCAAAGGTCGTCGCATTGGTGGAAGAGTAAAACAATCGGAAGTCGCCACTTTTGCGTATAAGTTTGCGGGGATGTACACGGCGGGGCTTCCAATTCTAAGATGTCTTGAAACGCTTGAGCAGCAGGCAGATAACCCGGCCTTCAAGAATATACTGACGGATGTTAGAGAGAACGTGGGGACCGGCTCGAGTTTGAAGGCCGCATTCGCCAAACACAAGGGGGTGTTTTCGGATTTCTTTCTCGGAATGGTCGAGGCGGGCGAGGTAGGCGGCAAACTGGGCGAGACCCTTGAAATGAGCGCAACTTATCTCGAAAAACAGGTCTCGCTGAAGCGGAAGATTAAGGCCGCGTTCGCGTATCCGCTAATTGTTACGGTTATGTGTTTTGGGGTCGTTACCTTCCTGCTTGCTTTCGTTATTCCGGTTTTCTCGAAGTTGTATGCCCAGGTCAAGGCGCCGATGCCTGGTCCGACACTGGTGCTCGTGGCGTTAAGCAATATTGTGCGGCACTGGTGGTGGTTGATGATTATTGTCGTGGGAGTGGCGATACTGGCAGTTCGAAGATTGTCGCGCAACGCGTTATTCAGGGCGAAGTGGGACAATTTCAAACTGGACGTGCCGGTCTTTGGAAAGCTCAACCGTATGCTGGTTTCGTCGCATTTTACGCGGACATTTGCAATGCTCGCTTCGGTCGGCGTGTCGGTGATAAAGTCGCTGGATATGGCCAGTGTAGTTGCCCACAATCACAGAGTGTCTGAGATTACCGTTGAGATACAGAAAGCGATACAGGCGGGCTCCCCGATGTCTGACTCTTTGAAGAAATACGATATCTTCCCGCCCGTGATAATACAGATGGCGTCGTCAGGGGAAGAAGTTGGAATGCTGCCCGAGATGCTTGGCAAAGGTGTCGAGCTTCTCGACAAGGATATTGAGCGTGTAATAAACGCCTTACTTGTGAAGCTGGAGCCGGCTTTGACGCTTACTATGGGCCTGATTGTTGCGCTGATTCTTATGGGTGCGTATCTGCCGATGTTTGATTATATGGGGCATTTGAAGTAAGACGCGGTTGCAAGTTGCCGGACGAAATATCCGGAATCAGGTCTCATAATCAAATGGCAGGGGAGTAATTTGGTTGTTGTGAATATGTTTGTTTGTCGAGAGTTTCGGTTAAGTCCTAAGCATTTTGTGTCGAACACGAGTATGTTGAACCGAATTTGTGTGCTTTATTGTCTGATTTGCGAGATTTAATTAAGGAGAGAAACAGATGCGTAACAGAAAAGGTTTAACGTTAATCGAACTGTTGATTGTGGTCATTATTCTCGGCGCCCTGGCGGCGATAGCGATTCCGAGAATAACCACCAGCGCCACCACGGCCAAGAGGAATGCGTGCACAACCAATATTGACACGCTCAACACGGCCATAGAGATGTACAAGATGGACAGTCCCACTGGTGCCTACCCGACGTACGACGCTCTTACGACCGATCCGAACTATTTTCCGGATGGTGCGCCGGTCTGTCCGTTTGGAATTCCGTATGCGATTGGGACAAACAACAGGATTGTTACGACTACCCACGCTCATCCATAATGCTGGCCGGACGAGTTTTTGTTTAGCCGAGGACTTTAAGCAGAGATTATCTGGGATGGCTGCGAATCGTCAGCAGCCATCCCGTTTGTTTGATTGTGTGGGCAGGCCCTTACTATGACCGGGAAAAGGACAGCATATAGCTTGGCCGAGATGATATTAGTGGTTATGATTCTCGGCGCCCTGGCGTTTATCGCGATCCCTCGTCTTAATTTTGCCGCAATTCATCACAAACAGGCCCACGCAGTTGCCAAAACGATTGTTACCGACCTTCGCCGGACACGCACTCTCGCGATTTCAAAGGCCGCGACCAATACCACCGGGTTTACGCTGAGCATTAGCGGCTCGAAATATCAAATCATAGACGACTCCAATAGTGTGACGGTGGATTCACAGACGATCGACTCGCATATAACCTGCGGAGGCGGTACGGTATTTAGATTTGGACCTTTGGGGAATTTGCGGGCCGGCGCTACTCCGATTACGGTTTCCTCTGAAGGCAAAACCTACACAATCACTGTCATAACGGGCACCGGGATAGCGGAATGCACGGGAGGTTAGGCGAAGCAATGTGCGTCAAATGCTCAAAATCAAATCGACGACACAAAGGGCTTAGCATAATCGAAGTCGCAATGGCTTCAGTGTTGCTGATTGTGGCGATGGTCCCGATACTGAAGAATCTGACCCGTGCCCAGAAGTTAAGCAACGAAATGGAGAGAAAAACATACGCCCTGGTTCTCGCCCAGGGCAAACTCGACGAAATAAAGGTACGCTCCATTTATAATTTCGACTCAATAGTTTCTTTGAATAATGTAGCATTCCCTGGCACTTCGTATCTTTGCAACGTTGTGGTTACCACGGCAAGTACGGATTTGAAGCAGATAACAGTCGAAGTCGGCCATGATGACAACGGTGATGGCACGCTGACCGGCGATAAGATAGAAGTTACCCTGGCCACCTATGTTGCCAGAAGATGGTAAGCCCCTCGACATGCTCGGGGTGGTGAGCTTGTCGAACCACTTATAGGACCTCTTCTCGAAACCTCTAAATTGCATTCCCTTCCCCATTTGACTGTCTTATAAAAACGTTGTTTTATAAGCGGCAAGGGGGGATTCTATATGTTTCATCGTTTTTTTCTTTTGGGTTTACTATCACGTCTTGCGGCAAACGCTGCCCCCTTTTTATGCCGAAAAATACCAATGGCAAACTGGTCTTTATGCGCTAAAAAAGATGACTAAAAGAAACGGCAAAATGCGATTTCGCAGAGCTATGACTTTACTCGAGCTGGTTTTAGCGATGGTTATGGTAACTATAATCTTCGCCGCTGTTTTGCCTCAGTTTGCGGCCATAAGAAACGGTTGGGACAGCAAGCAGGGTTCCTCCGAAGCGCTTCAGAACGGCAGAGTGCTTATGGACCACATCAGCCGGAATCTGTCAAAGGCCAAGAAGATAACTGTCGTAAGCAATTCGTCGGTACCGAGTGGGTATATCCAGTTTGTTGATAACAACGACGTGAATAACAGATACGATATCGCGTCTGCCAACAGCTATGTTGAGTATGGCCCCACAGGCAATCTTTCGGACCTTGCAGGGCCTGTCAGCTTGCTGCGGTTTACCTGCTATGACGCATGTAATCTGGATGCGCCTTTGTCACCGATTACGGATACAAACATCATCCGCGCCGTGAAAGTCGATGCTACGATTACAAATTCGGCTTCGATGGGTCAGGCCAAGACCTTCACCACCTGGGCTTACCTCCGCACAAACGCAAATATCGGTGGGCTCGTGGGTTGTTGGAACTTGGATGAGACCTCCGGCTTAACTGCAGCAGATGGCAGCGGGTCCGGCAACAATGGAACACTGGTCAATGGTCCGACGTGGAATCCAACAGGAGGACAAATCGGTGGGGCGTTAGTTTTTGACGGAATTGATGATTATGTCGATTTAGGGACTGATTCATCGCTTAATTTTGGAAGCTCCAAACCTTTTACAGTAACAGCTTGGGTTAAAACGACAGAGGATTACGGCTTAATCGTCTCTTTCAGAAGTTCAACGGACGGTGGGCCTGTGATGGATCTATCAGTGGGATATGAAGGTGCAGATAGTGATCCTGGTAAAGCAATGATTTTGGTTAGACAGGATGGTGGCGGTGGTGGTTATGCTCATGTAACAGGGGGGTCAGTGAAGGATGGACTGTGGCACCATGTGGCAGCGGTAAGAGGTTCTGGCAGTACAGTAGAATTGTTTGTAGATGGAAATTCCCAGGGAACAAGTTCTGGTTCAGAATCCGGAGGCGCAATAACAACTAATTTAAGAGCAATCGGTTCTGAGAGACGTTGGGTTAGCGATGGTTATGGAACATCGGATCAACGTTATCTCGTCGGCACAATCGACGACGTCCGTATCTACAACCGTGCCCTCAGCGCCTGGGAAATCGCCGAGTTGGCTGATATCCTCAGATACAGGGTGTTCAACGAGGCCAAAGCCGCTGTTGATACTGCTACGTCGCTTTCCATTTTAACGCCTCTTGTGAACACCGGCGATTTGCTTATAGCGGCAGTTGCTACGGATGAAGACACATCGTCAACGCTATCTGCTCCGAGTGGCTGGACTTCAATAAATTCTCCTGGTAGTTATAACGGTGCGGTTACTCTTGGCGCCTGGTGGAGGATTGCAACCGCGACAGAACCGGCATCTCACACGTTTACCTGGACAGGGGGGCAGCAGGCATATGGCTGGATGATGCGATTTACAGGTCATAATTCTACATCTCCAATTAACGCTTCGTCGGCCACAGTCGGTTCCAGCAGCAGCACCCCGACCAGCCCTCCGGTAACAACTACGGTTGACAACTGCCTGATTCTTCGTTTGGGAGCATTTGATGGTAATGATGTCAACACTCTCCCGGAACCCGGTAATCCCGGGCTCTCCGGCCACACCGCAATTACCATGGATACGAGTGGGTCGAGCAGTTCTGTAGGATGGTGGAAGCTGGATGAGACCTCCGGCTTAACTGCAGCAGATGGCAGCGGGTCCGGCAACAATGGAACACTGGTCAATGGTCCGACGTGGAATCCAACAGGAGGACAAATCGGCGGTGCGTTAGCTTTTGATGGAATTGATGATTATGTCAATTTAGGGACTGATTCATCACTTAATTTTGGAAGCTCCAAACCTTTTACAATAGCAGCTTGGGTTAATACGACAGAGGATTACGGCTTAATCGTCTCTTTCAGAAGTTCAACGGACGGTGGGCCTGTGATAGATCTATCAGTGGGATATGAAGGTGCAGCTGACGACCCTGGTAAAGCAATGGTTTTGGTTAGACAGGATGGTGGCGGTGGTGGTTATGCTCAAGTAATAGGAGGGCCAGTGAAGGGTGGAACATGGCACCATGTGGCAGCGGTAAGAGGTTCTGGCAGTACAATAGAATTGTTTTTAGATGGAGTATCCCAGGGAACAGCTTCCGGCGCAGAATCCGGAGGCGCAATAACAACTAATTTAAGAGCAATCGGTTCTGAGAGACGTTGGGTTAGCGATGGTTATGGAACATCGGATCAACGTTATCTCGTTGGCACAATCGACGACGTCCGTGTCTACAACCGTGCCCTCAGCGCTTGGGAAATCGCAGCACTTTATAGCGGTAGTGAGATAGGTGGTAGTAGTGGTGGCACGGTTTCCGGCGGGGCGGGATACATCATGCAGCCGGCCGCAGGCAGCAGCGGAACATCAAACTTTACGCTGGGCTCATCGAAAGATTCGATGATGCTTACAATTGCGATAGCCCCGGCTGATACCAGTGTTCACGGTTGTTGTGGAGACCTGCGACCTTAGAGCAGAACTGTTATGGGAAAACAGACGAAAAATAGCGGTTCCGTATTTTTGGTAGTCGTTTTTGCGATTGCGCTTATGGCGACAATCACGGTAGGAATCTTAGTTATGACCACGGAAGAATTGCAGTTGATGCAAAATCAGTTGTATGCTGCTCAGGCGATGTGCACCGCTGAGGCGGGGCTGAATGATGCCTTTGCACGGATACGAACAAATCCAAGCGCGACCAGCTTTACCAACACGTTTAACGGCGGCACTTATAACGTGACTGTTACAGGAACACCGCCGACTCAGATTACTTCATTTGCGACGACGTCGCAGGGATATGTGACCAGGGTTGTAGCGTATGTTACGGTGAGCGTCAGTTCACCATACATAATCAGAATTGATGATTTGAGGGTCAACGAATGAGATTTGTCGAAAAGACAGTGGCAGGGATAGATATCTCGCAGGAACGCATCAGTATCGTTTTGCTCAAAAACGGCAGAAACGGTCCGAAGCTCGTCAAGTCAATTGTCGCAGCCATTCCCGCAGGTGCGATTAAAGACGGCAACATCGCGGACGTGGCGCTGCTTTCAAAGGCGATAAGAGACCTGAAGGTTCACAACAGGATATGGACAGGCCGGGCAGCCGTTTCGCTGTTCGCCAGACCGGCCGTTATGCAGATGATAGATATGCCAAAGCAGATGCCGCCTAACCTGACTCAGTTTGTCCGCGGCGAGATGAAGCACTGTGCCGCCTTGCCGAGCGGGGATATCGTGCTTGATTATTGCGCACTTGGTTCAAACAGGCGTTCGGCGGATAAAAGGATTTTAGCTGTTGCGGCAGAGATGAAAAAAGTGACCGAGCTTGTCCATGTTTTAGGTCGTGCCGGATTTTCCGCAGAAGTGGTTGAGCCGGCAATGTTGTCTTATTTGAGGGCTATTGGCGCAAAAAAAATCATGGGCAAATCCGGCTGTAACGTTCTTGTTGCCATACTGCGTGAAAGCTCTCTGATTTTGTGCGTGTTGAGGAATGGGGTTATTGACTTCGTTCGCATAAAAGAGGCGGCTCGAAATACGACAGCGGCGGGCGATTTGTGCGGTTGGTTGGCCGACGAACTGACTGAGATTCAAAAGTTTTACAGCGTCGAGGTTGTGGATAATCCGGGCAAATGGGAGGTTACTGTTTTTGCCGATACGGGACGATTGCCGCAGGACGCCGAGGAGCGTCTGAAATCGAAAATACAGGCCGGTTCTTTGCAGGTCAGGGCTAAAAATGACGCGTATTTGGACACCCCCGTTAACGTCCCGGCGGCAGGCCAGAACAGTGAGCAGCCCTCGCCGGTGGCTGTGGGGCTTGCGATGAATCTTCTGGTGGCGCAGCGAGATGACGTAAGATTGAACCTGATGCCGCCTCAGATAGTCCAGCTAAAAGAGGCCAAAAAGGACGTACTGGTTGCCGCCGTCGTGGTTGCGGCATTGCTTTTGCTTATGGTGCTGGCTGTCGCGGCGCCTGCATATATGATTAAAAAAATATCCGGCAATGCCGCCGGAAAGATGGCTCGCGTATCGGTGCGTAGCACGGACAGAATACTTGAGAAGAATCGGTATCTCGATGCCAAGGTGCAGGCATTATCGAATCGTCTCGACAGTATCGCAAAAATATCGGCGTCACACAACGATGTCAACTGGGTACAATTGTTAGAAAATATACGCAAAGCCACACCCAAAGAGGTTCGCATAAACGGGCTGTATTGCAGCGACGGCGCAAGAATGCAGATTGAGGGGCTGGCGATGTCGAACGAAGCGATCAACTCATTCGTCAGTGCGCTGGAAAAGTCGACTGATATCGCGTCGGTAACCCTGTTGGAGACCAGTAAACAGGACGGGCAAAAGGGATTTATCAATTACCAGATTAGTTGCAAACTGAGCATAAAGAAAGGTAAAGCAGACAATGTCAGTTGAAAAAATTATCCAAATCGATCGTTCGCACAGGCGAGTTTTACTGGTTTCACTGGTGGTAATTGCGGCAGTGGCGATGTACAGGTGGATACTCTCCCCGTACACCGTCCAGCTTCTGGCTGCGCAAAAGTACAATTACGCGCTGGATAGTGCGATACACAAAGCCGATGTGATGGGAACGCTGCTGGAGGCGAAGAAAGCCAAGACAGGGGAGTTGACTAAAGAATCCGACCGGTTGCGTAACCAGTTATTTACGCCGCAGGAGGCGCGCCACTTTTTCGCGTCTTTACCGGCTGCTGTTCGCCAGACCGGCTGTATTATTCAATCGGTCAGCGCTGTTCCAGACACGCAGCGGAATCCGCAGGGCGATGATTCGGGCATAGTCGCTAAAAAGGCGACGGTTATCCTTACCGGCGGATATAACAACCTAATCAAATTTCTTGAGGGCTTGCAGACCTCCGAGCACAAGGTATGGATAGAGTCCGTGAGAATAGACGCCGGCGGCGCCGGAAAACTGAAATGTCAGGTGCTCCTGACACTTTATTACATCGAACGTGTGGAGACGAATTGATATGAGTGAGATGATAAAAAAAGTGATGATTTGCGCCTTTATTATTCTGGCAGCGAGCGTTGGCCATAGCGCGGATTCGACAAGTTCCTCGCGGGCCGAACAGACCAATGACGTAGCGTCGGCATCTGGTCGGGACGACCCCTTTGGAGGCAGTTTCGGCAATGCTGCTTCTGAATCGAATACCATTACAGGCGTGGATTCGATGGATGCAAAGCCGCCTTTGTTTGTTCGCACGGTTACTTTGAAGTTTCTCAACGCTGCCAATCTGAAGGTAGCGCTGGCTAAAATGTCCTCCGCAAACGGCAGTATCGGGGTTGATGATAGCACAAACACGATTATTATCTGCGACACAAAGGATAATCTTGAAAAAATACTTGTCGAGATAAGCAAAGCCGACCAGACGCCCAAGCAGGTGATTATTGAGGTTTTCATAATCGACGTTCAGCTTCAAAACGATACGGAAATTGGCGTTGATTGGGATATTTTAAGCAACGATAACAAGGACTTCAGTTATCGCCAGAGTATGGTTTATCCCGACCGCCTGAGTGTGGTAGCGCCTACAACCGAAACAATCGGCAGTATGGCCGCATTTCAGCACACCGGGGTGGGCAGCGAGGTGGCGATTGTTACCGACGACATTCGTAACGTGCTTCATCTGCTGCAGGAAAAAAGAAACGTGGATATTCTCGCCAGTCCTCGCGTGATGGTCGTTAGCGGCCAAAAAGCCAGCATCAAGACCATTGAGGAAATCCCATATCAGGAAGTTACGCAATCAAGCGCAGGCGGCGGTGGTGCCAGTGCCATAACCTCGACGCAGTTTAAAGATGTTGGTGTTACTATGGAGGTCAAGGCGACTGTGACCGATGAGGGAAAGGTTTTATTGACTGTAAGTCCGAGTCAAAGTGTGACCACGGGAACATCGATCGGCGGGGTTCCGGTTATCGATAAACGCGAGGCCACTACGACACTGCTTATGGATGACGGCCAGGTGGTCGTGATGGGCGGACTAAGAAGACAGGATACACAAATTATAAAGCGTCAGGTACCTTTACTTGGTGATCTGCCGATAATTGGTTTTATCTTTTCGGATAACCACAAAGTGGTCCAGAACTCTGAGCTGCTTGTGCTTTTATCGCCGCATATTAATCAAAATGAATCGGTGCCGGCGGAAGCAATGGCAAGATTTAACCAGATGAGAAACAGCCCCGTGCTTTCGCTGCCTCCTGAGCCGAATTCGCGATAGCCGGGAGATGTATCGGGATTGGCGTCACAACTTTTTGCTAATACGACAAGCGTTTTGGGTCGATAAAACAGAGGAAACGAGTTAATTAAGTGGGTGGAGCCGGGAATCCCTAAGGGATAAAAAGGAGAAATTGGAATGTTTGGATTATTTAAGTCGGGCAAAAAATCAGGCAAACCGAAGATACTTATCGTGGATGACGAGCCGGATTACGTCGCAACAATCCAGCAACACCTTGAATGGAGCAACTATCAGACGGCAGTGGCTGTCAACGGCCAGGAAGGGCTGGAAAAGGCGGCAAGCGAGCAACCGGACCTTATCCTGCTTGATACGAATATGCCCATTATGAACGGCCACGAGACGCTTGAACATATGAACAAAGACCCGCAGTTGAAAAACATACCGGTTATTATGGTAACCGCCGCCTGCGAGATGGACGATATTGCCACCGCTTCGTCTTTTGGCGTTGTTGATTACATTGCCAAGCCATTTGATTTTGCCGAACTGAAAGAGAAGATTGCCAGCGCACTTGTGGGCAAAAAAACGCTTAGCGGCGTATAAGTCGGATCGTCGTGGTTTTATTTTTCCCTCCGAAATTGCCGTCCTGGCTTTTCCCGGATTATTTCAACTGTTGCTGTGATTGTAGAACGGGTTCTGGCTCGTGGGCAGTCGTGGTTGATTTGATTGGCAGCAGGAAATGCATAGTTGTTCCCTTGCCGAATTCAGATTCCACCCATATTCTCCCGCCGTGTTTTTCGATGATATCTTTTGATATGGCTAAGCCCAGACCCGTTCCCCCGGTCTTGCGGTTGCTGCTGTTAAGTTGTTGGAACTGCTGGAACAGTTTGGGCAGGTCTTCCGGTTTCATTCCGCAGCCGGTGTCGATGACTGAGATGCGAATCGCGTTTTCTATTTTACGAGTTGAGATTGTAATGCTGCCTTTATCGGTAAATTTCATTGCGTTGCTCACGAGGTTGGTGAGCACCTGAATCATCTTGTCGTTGTCGAAGGTTACCTTGGGCAGGGTATTGTCTATTGCCAGCTGTAACTCCACGCCTTTTTTCTTTACTGCACCTGCCATTGTGCTGTAAACGGTTTCGATGACGTTGTTAATGTTGTTGTCCTGCATATTGAATTTGGCCCTGCCGGACTGGAGTTTCTGGAAATCCAGAACGTCGTTGATGAGCCGGGCGAGGCGGTCTATATTGCGCTGAGCAATCTCCAGTATCTCTTTTTGTTTGCTCTTAACCCGTCCCGCCGCGCCATCCATAATCAGAGCGATATCTTCCTTTATTATGGTTAGCGGTGTTCGCAGTTCGTGGGAGACGGTGGAAATGAACTGTGATTTAAGGTCCATTGCTTCTTTGACTTTCTTGTCGGCCTCTTTGCGATCGGTAATGTCACGAATAACGCCGATTGAACCAGTTATGTGGCCGTCGGGATCTTTCAATACGCTCAGTGATACGTCAACTTCGATTACCTCTCCGTTCTTTTTGAGCATCTGCGTCTCAAGATGGGACTGTATTCCTTTCTGCCTTACCTCGTGCGTTCTGATTTTATCCCACGCATCCTCCGGATAAAGCGACCGGACGGGCTTGAGATGCAGGTCATCTTTGGTCATTCCGAGCAGTTGCTCTGTGAACTTGTTCCAGGAAATGAGTCGTTCCTGGTCATCCGCCATCATAATCGCTACCGCGGAGTTCTCGAAAATGGTTCGATATCTCTCCTCGGCAATTTGCAGCGCACGTTCGGCCTGCCTGCGTTCTGTAACGTCCTCGTAGGTTCCCAGGACTCCGACGACGTTTTCTTCCGAATTGTGCAGAGGAACTTTGTTTGTGTCCAGCCACGCCTGTTTGCCGCCTGCCTGGAGCTGCGACTCGGTGATATGATATTCACCCGTGTTGTTCTCCATAACGCGCTGGTCGCATTGCCTGTAACTCTCAGTTTCTTCTTTTCGCCACGGCATATCATAATCCGTTTTACCGATTACTTTTTCGGGCGAAGACAAACCCGCGTGCCTTGCGAAAACCGGATTACAGCCCAAATAGGCCAAATTACGGTCCTTCCAGAAGATTGCCTGTGGAATACTGTTCATCACGAGCTGCAGCATTTGCTGTGATTCGTGCAGTTTTTCCGCGACTTTCTTTCGTTCGATGGCATAAAGGGCGGTTCTCACCAGCGATGTTTCCATTGCCGGGCCTTTGACAAGATAATCGGAAGCGCCGCTCTTTATCGCCTCAAGTCCTGTCTCTTCGTTTTCGAGGCCCGTGAGCACAACGATGGGTACATTGAAATTGAATTTGCAGACGCTTTGAACCGTCTCGATGCCGTTGCTGTCTGGAAGTCCCAGGTCTAACAGCAAAACGTCATACTGCTTGGTTTTGAGCAGGTTAAGGCCCTCGGACAGGCAGGGGGCGGATTCGACGGTGAATTTAGCGGGCTTGGTGCATTTGCCCAAAACACGCTTGACCAATCGGACATCGATTTCGTCATCGTCTATCTGTAAGACCTTTATTTCGCCGTTCATAGTTTCACCGCAAAGACCGCAGAGGTTGTTTTTCTTCTTTTTCCCCGCGGCCTTTGCGAACTCCGCGGTGAATATAGATGAGCAAGTCCCATAACTAAGGCGTTTTGCTTATAGTCCATTTGTCTTGCCGATGAAATTATCGGCAGATTAAACGCGTGATTTCAGAAGAAAAAGGCGTTTTAGCGAATGAAAAAATACGCCATAGGCCGATAATAACCGGACAATTTGCGGTTTGGAAGACAGGGGCTGTTATTTGGATTTGGCCTTTTTGCGCTGCGACATCAGGTCAGTGAATGTGCGGAAAAGGTATTGTGAATCGTGTGGGCCGGGTGAGGCCTCGGGATGGTACTGCACGCAGAAGGCCGAGAGGTGTTTGCAGCGGAACCCTTCGAGAGTTTTGTCATTGAGGTTGATATGTGTCAGCTCAACTCCCTTGTTTTTGAGTGAGTTTATGTCAACGCAGAAACCATGGTTCTGTGAAGTTATCTCAATCTGTTTGGTTTCGAGATTTTTAACAGGGTGGTTTGCGCCTCTGTGCCCGAATTTTAGTTTGTATGTTTTTCCGCCGAGCGCAAGGCCAAGTATCTGATGGCCTAAGCATATTCCGAAGATGGGAACTTTGCCTAAAAGTTGTCGTGTGCTTTCGACTGCGTAAGTTACTGCTGCCGGGTCACCTGGGCCGTTGCTCAGGAATACGCCGTCCGGCTTTCTTGCCAAAACGTCTTTTGCGGATGTAAACGCGGGCACTACCTGGACATCACAGCCGTGGCTGATAAGCAGTCGAAGTATGTTCTGCTTCATACCGAAATCGTACGCGACCACTTTATATTTCAGTTTTGGTTTGTCGGTCGATGGTTTCAAAACATCGACTACGGGTTTGTCCCATTTATAGGGCTTTTTCGATGTTACATCCTTTACTATGTCTCTGCCTACAAGCCCTGGGTATTCGCCGAGGGTTTTCGCAAGCGACGAAATTTTCAGTTCCGTTGAGGAGATAATGCCTCGCATCGCACCTTGCGTGCGTATGTGCTTGACGAGTTTTCTGGTGTCGATACCCGCGAGTCCCACGACGTTATTGACCTTGAGGTATTCGCTTAATGACTGTTCGTTTCTCCAGTTACTTGGGTATTCGCAGTTTTCTTTAACTATGAAGCCAGCAGCGTAAACCTTTTTGGACTCCGCGTCAAGACCGTTGGTTCCATAGTTGCCGATGAGCGGATACGTCATCGTGATTATCTGCTCATAATATGACGGGTCGGTCGTGATTTCCTGGTAGCCGGTCATACTGGTATTAAAGACCACCTCGCCGCATTTCTGTCCTTTTGCGCCGAAGGATGTCCCTTCGAATACCGTTCCATCTTCAAGTAAAAGAATCGCCTTCATTTTTTGCCTTTTACCTTGTGATGCAGTTGAATACACTTTACGTCGATTCGCCCTTTTTTCATCGCTTCGATAGCTTTAGCGACTGCTATCGCACCTCTGATTGTTGTTACATATGGCACCTGTTTGTCGAGTGCGGTTCTTCTTATCAAAAACGAATCGCTTACCGTATGTTTGCCGACGGTTGTGTTGACGATGAGGTCAACTTGGCGGTTTATGATTGAATCGAGTATGTTTGGTCTTCCCTCGCTTACCTTCAGCACAAACTCCGCCGGGACGTTGTTATTGATAAACGCGATGCACGTCCCCTTGGTTGCGGTGATTTTGAAGCCCATCTGCTGCAGTTTGCGGGCGGCTTCGACGGCTCTCGGTTTGTCGGCGTCCTTGACGCTGAACAGCACCGTTCCGCTGGTGGGTAGCGCGTTACCCGCGGCTATCTGGCTCTTTGCGTATGCGATGCCCGCCTCGTCGGCGATTCCCATCACCTCTCCCGTTGAAAGCATCTCAGGCCCGAGGATGGTGTCAACGCCGGGGAATTTCAGGAATGGGAATACCGCTTCTTTAACCGAAAAATGTTTCGGCCAGACCTCTTTGGTAAACCCAAGCGCTTCGAGCGTCATCCCAGCCATTATTTTCGCCGCTAATTTCGCCAGAGGTACGCCAATGGCCTTGCTGACGAACGGCACCGTCCGCGATGCGCGGGGATTTACCTCAAGCACGTAAATCTCGTTGTCCTTGATGGCGTATTGTATATTTATAAGGCCTAGGACCTTTAGTTCCATCGCCAGCATTTTGGTCTGACGCATCACTTCATTGATGGTTTCCTGGCTAAGAGACACAGGGGGCAGCGTGCAGGCGCTGTCGCCTGAATGCACGCCTGCTTCTTCTATATGCTCCATTATTCCGCCGATGACCACACGTTTGCCGTCGCATATCGCATCGACGTCTAATTCGGTGGCGTCGTCTAAGAATTTGTCTATTAAGACGGGATGCTCACCTGAAACCTCGATGGCCCTTTCGACGCAGCTTTTCAAGGCCTGTTCGTCGTAAACAACTTCCATCGCCCGCCCGCCAAGCACAAACGAAGGCCGAATCAAAAGTGGATAGCCGAGCTTGTCTGCGATTTTTACCGTTTCTTCGTATGACAGCGCGGTGCCCGACATCGGTTGAAGAAGTTTAAGCTTTTCAACAACCTTGTTGAATCGCTTGCGGTCCTCCGCCTTATCGATACTGTCCGGGCTTGTCCCGATGATTTTAACGCCCGCCTGCTCAAGCGGCACCGCCAGTTTCAACGGCGTCTGTCCCCCGAACTGAACGATAACACCGTCCGGGTTTTCTTTTTCGACTATCGACATAATATCTTCGAACGTCAATGGCTCAAAATACAGCCGGTCCGAAGTGTCGTAGTCGGTGCTGACCGTTTCGGGATTGCAGTTGACCATTATCGACTCAACGCCGATTTCTTTCAGCGCAAACGCCGCGTGAACGCAGCAATAATCGAATTCAATACCCTGGCCTATGCGGTTTGGCCCGCCGCCCAGGATAATAATTTTTCGCTTTTCGGTCGGGTTGGCTTCACATTCGCTTTCATAAGTGGAATACAGGTAGGGCGTCGTCGCCTCGAATTCCGCACCGCAGGTATCGACCCGCTTATATACCGGGTTTACACCGGCATCCTGTCTGAGTTTGCGGAATTGGCGTTCCGGCATTTCCGTCAGATACGCCATATACTTGTCGGCGAAACCGTATTCCTTTGCCTGCCGGATGAGTTCGGGAGTCAGTTTGGCGGAACCAGCAGATTTTATCTTCGCCTCAAGCTGCACAATATCTTTTATGTTGTTCAAAAACCACGGGTCTATTTTCGTGATTTTAAAAATTTCCTCGATACCCACTTTTCTGCGAATCGCCTCGGCCACGTACCAGATTCTGTCCCAATAGGGCACCCGCAGCTTTTCTTTCAATTGCGGAAGCGAAATCGTGTTGTCGATGAATTTGTTGTCCAATGAATGACGGTCTATCTCCAGCGACCGGACCGCCTTGCCGAAGGCCTCTTTGAAGGTTCTGCCTATGGCCATCGCCTCGCCCACGGATTTCATCTGCACCGTCAGAGTCGGGTCGGTCCCGCGGAATTTCTCGAATGTAAAGCGAGGCCACTTCACCACGCAGTAGTCAATCGTCGGCTCAAAGCACGCAGGCGTCTTTTTTGTAATGTCGTTTGGTATCTCATCCAGCGTGTAGCCCACCGCCAATAGCGACGCGATTTTCGCTATCGGGAAGCCCGTCGCCTTCGAGGCCAGGGCCGAGCTTCGCGACACACGCGGGTTCATTTCAATCACGTAGAGTTTGCCGTTTTCAGGATTCACCGCGAACTGGATATTCGAGCCGCCCGTCTCGACGCCTATCGCGCGAATAATCTTGATTGAGGCGTCTCGCATTATCTGGTATTCCTTGTCGGTCAGCGTCTGCGCCGGTGCCACTGTGATACTGTCGCCCGTGTGAATGCCCATCGGGTCGAGATTTTCGATGGGGCAGACGATGACGACGTTATCCTTGCGGTCTCGCATCACCTCAAGCTCGAATTCCTTCCACCCGATTACGGATTCTTCGATGAGGATTTCGTGTCTTGGGCTAAAGTTCAATCCCCATTCGACGCACTTGCGGTATTCCTCCTTGTTGTAGGCGATATTGCCGCCCGTGCCGCCTAAGGTAAAGGATGGCCGGATAATCGCGGGTAGCCCGATATCATCGAGCAGCGCCTCTGCCTCCTGCCAGTTGTGGACGTAGCCGCTTTTGGGCACATCAAGACCACAATCTTGAATTGTCTTTTTAAAGAGGTTTCTGTCTTCCGCCCGTTTGATACTTGCCAGGTCCGCGCCAAGCATCCGGACGTTATATTTCTTTAAAATACCGCGTTCCGCCAGCGCGACAGCGGTATTCAATCCGGTTTGCCCGCCGAGTGTCGGCAGCAAGCTGTCGGGCCGCTCACGCTGAATAATTTTTTCGACGATTTCCGGCGTTATCGGCTCAATATATGTCCGGTCGGCAAAATCAGGGTCGGTCATTATCGTCGCGGGGTTGCTGTTGACTAAAACTACCTTGTAGCCCTCGCGCCGCAATACCTTGCACGCCTGTGCGCCGGAGTAATCAAACTCGCACGCCTGACCTATCACTATCGGTCCTGAGCCGATGATTAGTATTTTATGTATGTCTTTACGTTTCGGCACCGCAGTTTCCCTGTCGTTGGTTCGGATAAACAAAAGGTATTGGTGCAGTTTTTTACAGCGCAGCAGACGAATTGTCAATCGTTATTCTTAAGCCAGCGGTCGATTGCTATTGCGGCGGCTCTGCCGCTGTCGATTGCACGCACGACAAGAGATGCGCCGTTGATTGTATCCCCCGCGGCGAATATCCACGGCTGGCTCGTCTGGAAGTTCTTTGACGCCACATTGCCTCGTGAGTCCAGCTCCAGTCCAAGCTCGGTAATTAACCCATCGTGAACTACGTGAACGAATCCCATTGCCAGTAGCACAATATCGGCGTCCAGAACGACCTCTGTGCCGGGTATCTCTTTTACCTTCCAGTTATTGTCCTGTTGTATCCATTCCACCTTGCAGCAGTAAATTTTACTTACCCTGGTTTCCGTTCCCGTAAGCCGGGTAGTCATCACGCTCCAAAGCCGTTCGCAGCCCTCCTGGTGAGAGGAGCTTGTCCGCATTATTCGCGGCCAGTTGGGCCAGGGGGTGTCATCCGGTCTGTCAATTGGCGGCTTGGGCAGAATCTCTAATTGAACAATCTGCTTTGCCCCTTGCCGGCGGGCCGTGCCCACACAGTCGCTGCCGGTGTCTCCGCCTCCTATTACCACAACTTTTTTGTCTTTGGCATTAACTGTTCGATTGTCAATTACTTCGCCTGCGCAAATCTTGTTCTGTGCCGTCAGGTAGTCCATCGCGAATACGACATTTTCATAACCCCTTCCCTGCACCGGCAAATCTCTCGGCTCGCCCGCGCCCATTGTCAGGCAAATACAGTCGAATTGTTTGTGCAGGTAGTGAGCCGATATGTCTTTTCCGACAATTACATCGGTCTGGAACTGCACGCCCTCAGCCGACAACTGGTCCAGCCGGCGGTCGATTATGGATTTGCCGAGCTTGAAGTCAGGGATGCCGTATCGCAGCATTCCGCCGATTTTCCGGTCTTTTTCAAAGACCACAACATCGTGTCCCGCCCGCGCAAGTTGCTGCGCCGCCGCTAACCCGGCGGGGCCTGAGCCGATTATGCCGACGCGCTTCCCCGTCTTTTTGGCAGCCGGCATCGGCTTTATCCAGCCCTCACGGAAGCCGCGTTCGACTATTTGAAACTCGATATGCCTGATGAACACCGGCTGGTCGCTTATCGCAAGCGTACAAGCTGTCTCGCAGGGAGCCGGACAGACCCGACCGGTTATTTCAGGGAAATTGTTTGTCGAATGAAGAAGCTCGCACGCCTCGCGCCAGTTGCCCTGGTAAACAAGCTCATTAAAATCAGGTATGTAATTGTAAAGCGGACAGCCCACGCCGTGACAAAACGGTATGCCGCAGTCCATACACCGTGCCGCCTGCTGCTGTATCTGCTCAGGCGTCAGGGGCAGCTCTAACTCTTTAAAATCATGTATCCGCTCCTCGACCGGGCGATAACCCGTCTGTTGGCGTTTGTATTTCATAAACCCTTTTATTTCACCCATAGAACACCTCCTCTGTGGCAGGCGTCGTGTCTGTGTCACGTTGCTCCGCCGCTCGCATCTTCTCCAGCGCCTTGCGATAATCGAACGGGACGACCTTCACGAATTTGCCGACCATATCCTGCCAGTTGCTTAGGATTTGGTGTGCCCTGGCGCTGCCTGTCCAGTCAAAATGCTTTTGGACGAGGTTTATGAGTATTTTTACGTCCTCTTTCTGCCAGACGTTTTCAAGCTCGACCATATCGAGGTTGCAAAGCGTATCAAAATTGCTTGTTTCATCGAGGACATACGCGATGCCTCCGCTCATCCCCGCGGCGAAATTGCAGCCCGTTTTTCCGAGCACGACTATTATTCCGCCCGTCATATATTCGCAGCAGTGGTCGCCGACGCCCTCGACTACCGCCGTCGCGCCGCTGTTGCGCACCCCGAATCGCTCGCCCGCCATCCCGTTGATAAATATCTCGCCGCTGGTCGCCCCATATAGAATCGTATTTCCCGCGATGATGTTTTCGTGGGCCGCAAACGGTGCGCCTGCGGGCGTGACGACGACGATTCTGCCGCCGCTGAGGCCTTTGCCGAGGTAGTCGTTACTCTCACCTGTGAGCTTAAAAGTAACACCCGGCGACAGGAACGCACCAAAGCTTTGCCCCGCCGAACCATTAAAAAGCACCGCAAGCGTATTATCGGGCAGCCCTTCGGGTCCGTTTTGGGACAGGATGCGGTTGCTCAATATAGCGCCCACCGTCCTGTTTAGATTGCGAATATTCATTTCGATGACGGTGCTTTTTTTCTTTTCGATTGCCTGTTTGGCCTTTTCGATAATCTGCCAGTCAAGATGGTCTGCCAGTTTGTCCGGCTGACTGACAATTTGCCGGGTCGCTCTGCCATCGGAGGTATCCGGTTTGTGGAAAATCGCCGAAAAGTCCAGTCCCTTTGTCTTCCAGTGCTCGATTGCCTTGTGGGTTCCAAGCAGGTCCACGCGACCAATCATATCCTCAAATTTTTTGAAACCCAGTTGCGACATAATCTGCCGTACTTCCTCGGCCACAAAAAACATATATCTTTCAAGGTATTCCGGCTTGCCAGCAAAGCGTTTTCGCAATTCCGGGTCCTGGGTCGCTATCCCGAATGGGCAGGCCCCTTCGTGGCATTTGCGAAGCAGCGTGCAGCCAAGCGTTACCAGCGCAGCCGTTCCAAAGCCGAAACGCTCCGCGCCCAGTAACGCGCCAATGACGATGTCTCGCCCGGTTTTCATTTGCCCGTCCACCTGCACCCTGATTCGGTCCCGCAGCCGGTTCATTACGAGGACCTGCTGTGTTTCCGCCAAACCAAGTTCCCACGGGATGCCCGCGTGCTTTATAGAGGAAAGCGGGCTTGCCCCGGTTCCGCCGTCGTGTCCGCTGATGAGCACTTCATCGGCGTTTGCCTTCGCGACACCCGCGGCGATTGTCCCCACACCAACTTCGGCGACTAATTTTACCGATACCCGCACGCCGGGGTTGCTGCATTTGAGGTCGTAAATAAGCTGCGCCAAATCCTCAATCGAGTAAATATCGTGGTGGGGGGGCGGCGATATTAGTGTAACTCCGACGGTGGAATACCGCAGCCGGGCGATTTCCTCGGTAACTTTATGTCCCGGCAATTGCCCGCCCTCGCCGGGCTTGGCCCCCTGGGCTATTTTTATCTGCAATTCTTTTGCGTGCGCCAGGTAATTTATTGTTACGCCGAATCTTCCGCTTGCCACCTGTTTAATAGCGCAGTTTTTCGAATCGCCGTTTGACTCGGGCGTATAACGGGATGGGTCTTCTCCGCCTTCGCCCGTGTTGCTCATCGCACCGATGCGGTTCATAGCTATCGCCACACACTCGTGTGTTTCTTTGCTTATTGAGCCGTGACTCATCGCGCCGGTGCAGAATCTTTTCACGATTTCACTTGCCGGCTCGACTTCCTCAATCGGCACCGATTTTCCCGGCTCAAACTCGAATAGCCCTCTCAGCGTGCACAATGTCTCCGACTGTTCGTTTACTGCCTCGGCGAATTTTTCGTATGCCTTTGGGTCGTTTCTCCTTACAGCAAGCTGCAGGTTTGTTACTGTTGTCGGGTTCCATGTATGCCTTTCGCCGGTATGTCTTAGGCGGTATTCTCCGCCAAATTCAAGGACAGGCGCCCCGGCGGGATGCGGCTCGAAAGCCGCTTTATGGCGGGATATCGCCTCGCTGGCAATCTCGTCCAGTCCTGCACCAGCGATTCGAGAGCTTGTCCCCGTGAGATATTTATCTATTACGCCGCGGTTTAGCCCGATTGCCTCAAATAACTGGGCACCTGTGTAGCTGCGAAGCGTCGATATTCCCATCTTGCTCATTACCTTGAGAATGCCTTTTTTGACCGCCGCGATATAGTTGTCCGCAATCTGTGTCGGCTCCATTTTTGCCGGCAGATGTCCCTGCCGCTGCATCTCGAACAGCGTCTCAAATGCCAGGTAAGGATTGACCGCATTTGCGCCGTAACCGCATAACAGGCAAAAATGCATTACCTCTCTCGGCTCGCCGGTCTCGATAATAAGCCCCGCTTTGCCTCGCAGTCCCCGGCCAAGCAATCCGTGATGCACCGCCCCGGTCGCCAGCAGCGACGGTATCGCCGCCTTATCCTGCGAGATGTTACGGTCGCTTATGATTATCAGCGATGCCCCATTGCGAATCGCCTTCTCGGCTGCCTCCACAAGCTCATCGAGCGCCTTTCGCAAGCTCTCACCGGCATTCGCCTCATTCGCGTCAAATACGGCGTTTATTGTCGCGACGCGGAAATCCTCTCTCTTAACCGCCCGCAGCCGTTCGATGTCCTCGTTGGTAAGAATCGGATGCGGCAGTTTCAATTGCCGGCAGTGTTCGGGACTTTCTTCCAGAAAGTTTTTCTTGCTGCCCACAAACGACATCAAGCTCATCACAAGCCCCTCGCGCAGGGGGTCTATCGCCGGGTTCGTTACCTGCGCGAATAGCTGCTTGAAATAGTCGAACAACAGTTTCGGTCTGTCAGACAGCACCGCCAGCGGTGTGTCGTCACCCATCGAGCCGACCGGCTCCTGCCCGTTGACCGCCATCGGCGTCAAAATCATCTTCAACTCTTCGCTGGTATAGCCGAACGCCCGCATCTTCCGTATTGTTTGCTCGGGGTCGCTGCTGATAAGCTCAGGCGTATCGAATAGCCCTCGCAGTTCAATCCGATTTTCCTCAAGCCACCGCCGGTATGGTCTTCGGCGGGCGATTTTGCTCTTTATTTCGTTGTCGGTGATTATCCGGCCTTCGACCGTATCGACCAGGAACATATTGCCCGGTCGCAGTCGGCCTTTCCTGATTATCTTTTCCGGCGGGAACTCTACCACGCCCGCTTCACTGGCTATCACCGCCAGGCCGTCGGTTGTAACTAAATACCTGCACGGTCTCAGTCCGTTGCGGTCCAGTGTGCCTCCTATAAACCTGCCGTCGGTAAATACCATTGCCGCGGGGCCGTCCCATGGCTCCATTATCGAGGAGTGATATTCGTAGAACGCCCGTTTATCGGTGCTGATGTGATATTTAGGCCCGAACGCCTCCGGTATCATCATCATCATAGCGTGCGGCATACTTCGCCCGGCACGCACCAGAAGCTCCAGCGCCGCGTCAAAGCACCCGGAATCGCTCGTATCCTCAGGCAGAACAGGCAGCAGGTCGCCTATTTCGTCGCCAAATACCTCACTGGCCATTGTCGTTTCGCGGGCGCGCATATAATTGCGGTTTCCGCTGAGTGTATTGATTTCACCATTGTGCGCTATGCAGCGAAATGGCTGCGCAAGACGCCAGTTCGGGAATGTATTGGTGCTGTATCGCTGGTGAACTATCGCAAGGGCGGATTTGACTCGTTTGTCGGCGAGGTCCGGGTAATACGCGAACAACTGCCTCGCCATAAACATACCCTTGTAACAAATCGTTTTGCAGGATAGCGAAGTAACGTAAAAATCTTCACCGTTTTTGCCTAATTTTTCACGCACAAGTCGTTCAGCTCGACGTCTGGCCATATAAAGCCGACGTTCAAACAGGTCGCTCTGTAAATCTACTCCGTAAACGAATATCTGTCGTATCGATGGTTCCGCGGCAAGCGCTATTTCACCAAGGCAGTCGTTGGCAGTTGGCACGTCACGCCAGCCAATTACCTTCATACAGTGGTGGCTTAGGGCTGATTCGAGAATCTGGTCGCATTGTTTCCGAATTTCGGCGTTTTTTGAACCGAAGACCATTCCCACCGCGTAGAACGCCGGCTCAGGCAAAGTAAACCTAAGCCGGGAGCATTCTTCCACGAAAAATTCGTGCGGAATCTGGAACAGGATACCCGCCCCGTCGCCGGTTATTTCGTCTGCGCCTGCTGCGCCGCGGTGGTGAAGGTTTATCAGTATTTCTTTGCCGTATTCGATTATCGAATGGTCATTTGTACCGTTTATGTTCACGACCGCCCCTATGCCGCAGGCGTCGTGCTCACGCCGGGCTTCGTAAAGCCCCTGGTCTTTTTGTCTCATTGTTTCTTTATGCATCGTTTGTCTTGCCGTATGTTTACCGGCTCACTAATCCTTCTCGCGCAAGTGATGAATGCGCATTTTATTATACGTCCGGCGAGATTGCAATTCTTCTCCATTCGGGTAATATGACCCATAAGCGATATTGATATTGCTTTCAGAATATCTTATGTTGATACGCATAAAATGGGGCGAGGCCCGACTCGTTTGGCCGACCGAAGGTCAGTTACATGAGCGGGCCTCACCCGCAACCCAATGCCCACTGCACGACCATTCGTGCAGCTTCGCCCAAATTAAATACAGCAAACCACGATTGTTTTACGCATCGTAATACAGATGGAACTCATGCGGATGCGGCCGCAGAGCCATCTCGTCTATTTCCTTTTCCCGTTTCCACTGAATCCACGTCTCAATCAGGTCTTCAGTAAAGACATCGCCCTCAGTGAGGAACTTATGGTCCTTCTCGAGCGCATTCATCGCTTCTTCGAGCGAGCCGGGCGCCTGTTTGGTCTTTGACAACTCTTCTGGAGAAAGCTCGTAGACGTCCACGTCCATTGGCTTACCAGGGTCGAGCTTGCGTTTGATGCCGTCGTTGGCTGCCATAAGCATCGCGGCGAAAGTGAGATAACCGTTACAGCTCGGGTCCGGGCAGCGGAACTCAACGCGTTTTGCCTTTGGACTCGGTGAGTACATCGGGATACGGCAGGCGGCTGACCTGTTGCGTGCCGACATACAAAGATTTACCGGCGCCTCGAAGCCCGGAACGAGTCGACGATATGAGTTCGTCGTCGGCGCGGCGAAAGCTATGATGGCCGGCGCATGGGTGATAAGCCCGGCAATCGCATGTAAAGCAAGGTCTGAAAGGCCTGCATAACCCTTTCCTGCGAACAGGTTGACGCCCTTTTTCCACAGCGAAAAATGCGTGTGCATGCCGGAACCGTTGTCCTGGAATATCGGTTTGGGCATAAATGTCGCCGTTTTGCCGTGGCGCTTGGCCACGTTCTTGACGATGTATTTATACCACATAAGCTGGTCAGCTTGTTTGACTAACGGTGCGTAAAGCATGTCAATTTCGGCCTGGCCCCCTGTTGCGACTTCATGGTGGTGTTTCTCGACCACTATACCGACCTTCTGCATTTCCTCGACCATTTCAGTCCGGATATCCTGCTGAGTGTCGGTCGGGCTTACAGGGAAATAGCCGCCTTTATACGACGGTTTGTATCCGAGGTTGGGTTCTTCGAAACGGGCAGTGTTCCAGTTACCTTCCACCGAATCGATTGAATACATACCGGTATGCTGGTTCTGCTCATATCGAACTTCGTCGAAGATAAAGAATTCCGGCTCAGGGCCGTAATATGCGGTATCTGCCAACCCGGTCTTTTTCGCGAATTCAGCCGCCTTTTTGGCAATATTTCGCGGGTCGCGGTTATACTCTTCGCGTGTGATGGGGTCGATGATGTCCGTAAGGACGCTCACCGTCGGCTTTGCGAAAAACGAATCCATCACAACCGTGCTCAGGTCAGGAACCGCCATCATATCCGACTGGTGAATTGGCTTCCAGCCGCGGATTGATGAGCCGTCGAAACCAAGCCCTTCCTCTAAGGACTTTGCGTCGAGGAACTCAATTGGGAACGTGCAGTGCTGCCAGGTGCCGAGAAGATCGACGAACTTCAAGTCCGCCATATTGGCATTGTTCTTTTTTGCGAAATCAAAAAATTCTTTCGGAGTCATTTTTTCCACCTCTCTAATAAAATTGGGTTGCTGATATTTTTTCCGCTACGAGCGGATTATTTTTTATCCTATTGCCAGATTTCCTTTTTCACCCGTTCTGATACGAATACATTCGGGCAGGTCAAGCACAAATATCTTGCCGTCGCCGATTTGCCCTGTTCTTGCGCCTTCAATTACCGCTTTTATCGTCGGCTCGACAAACGCCTCGTTTACTGCTATCTCTAACTTTACCTTTCTCAATAAACTACCCTGTTCCTTATGGCCTCGATAGACCTCTGCTACGCCTTTTTGTCTGCCTCTGCCGACAACATTCGACACCGTCACAAGGTGAATCTCTTTTTCCTCCAATTTTTTGAGCACTTCGTCCAGTCGGTCCGGCTGAATCACAGCGATTATATACTTCATTTGCCCTGCCCTCTTTCACTTAGTCAATAATTGTGTATGCCGCTTCTCGATGCTGCGTCAGGTCCAGCCCTACTCGCTCCTCATGTTCGCTTACCCTCAGTTTAATCACCGCGTCCACAAACTTGAGAAGCACCGCGCCTACAATGAAAGAATATACAACTGTTACAATCACCGCCTTGGTTTGTATCCACAATTGTAACGGATTACCATACAATAAACCATCAGCTCCATCCGGGTTAATCGTTTTTGTTGCCCATATTCCCGTCGCAATCACGCCCCAGATGCCGCCGATTCCGTGAACTCCAAAAGCGTCTAATGAATCATCGTAGCCAAGTTTGGTTTTAAGGCAGGTTACTACCAGCCATGGGAATATTCCTGCTCCTATACCAATCCATATTGCTCCAATGGGCGTAACATATCCGGATGCCGGCGTAACCGCTGCCAGGCCCGCCACCGCGCCGGTAATCATTCCCAAAGTCGTCGGCTTCTTATATTTGAGCCAGTCAAGGATTGACCACGTTACGCCTGCAATTGCGCCTGCTATATGCGTAACTGCGAAAGCGTTGCCCGCAAGTCCCGATGCCTTCAGGGCGCTGCCGGCGTTAAAGCCGAACCACCCAAACCACAAAAGACCTGCGCCCAGCGCCGCAAATGGCAAATTATGTGGAGGCGAGATACCATTTGGATAACCTTGCCGTTTTCCCAGTATCAGGGCAGCCGCCAAGGCCGTCATACCTGCGTTAATGTGAACCACCGCACCCCCGGCGAAGTCCAGCACGCCCATATTTTTAAGGAAACCGCCGTTGCCCCAGAGCCAGTGCGTAATCGGGTCATACACGATTGTCGCCCACAGCAGGATGAAAATCACAAACGCCGAGAATTTCATCCGTTCGGCGAATGCTCCTATGATTAACGCAGGCGTTATAACTGCGAACATCATCTGGAACATCATAAAAACCTCGTGCGGGATCGTTGGGGCATAGGCGGGATTTGGCGTCATACCGACGTTTGTCAAAAATGTCCAGTCCAGTCCGCCGATTATGCCGTGCTTGTCAGGCCCGAATGACAAACTGTATCCGCACACGACCCATTGGATACTGATTATGCACAGGGCCATAAAGCACTGCATCAGGACCGACAGCATATTTTTGCGTCGAACCAGCCCGCCGTAGAAAAACGCCAGGCCGGGCGTCATAAGCATAACAAGCGCTGCGCTCATCAATACCCACGCCGTATCACCTGCGTTGATTGTCGAATTTTGACTTGTCAAAGAACCTGCTTCAACCAGTTGCTGCGTTTCACAAATTCCTGTTCCGGCGGTCAATAAAATAACCACCGCTATAGCCAGAGTTATTCTCATTTTTCTGTGCTCCTCGGCTGTTTATTGGAACGAACTTTCTCGTGTTTACATAAAACGGCTGTACTGCATAAGCTTTGCAAACCTTATGCCAGGATGCTTAATTCATGGCCGTTTTAATGTAATGCCTTGTCTATGCTGAAGTTACGTTCAATAAACCCTCAGAGCAAGCAAAGAAATAATCTACATTATTGTATATCTTTCAAAAAATTTTTACGTTTTTGTTACTTTTCGTGTTAAAATGGGGGCTCTGCCAGCCGTGGCACAGAGCCCGCCCTGACTTAGGGCCGCAAAGCCCCGTCATTTCATTCAAACTCAGTTACCCGATGGCTTCGTTGCCCTTTTCACCCGTTCTAATGCGGATACATTCGGGCAGGTCGAGCACGAATATCTTGCCGTCGCCAATCTGGCCTGTTCTTGCGCCATCAATAATTGCTTTAATGGCCGGCTCAACGAACGCCTCATTTACTGCTATCTCTAAGTGCACTTTTCTCAACAAGCTGCCCTGTTCCTTGTGGCCTCGATAAACTTCGGCTATACCTTTTTGTCTGCCCCGGCCGACAACGTTCGATACTGTTACCAGGTGAATCTCTTTTTCCGTAAGCCGTTTGAGCACTTCATCGAGTCGGTCTGGCTGAATTACTGCGATTATGTATTTCATTGGTATATTCCTTTCTCTTAGTCAATAATGGTATATGCAGCTTCACGGTGTTGCGTTAAGTCAAGACCGACGCGTTCTTCGTGCTCGGTTACCCGTAATTTCATTACTATATCCACAGCTTTAAGCAGCACTATTCCAACAACGAAAGAATAAACTGCTGTAACAAGCACGGCTTTGACTTGTATCAGGAATTGAGCGGGATTGCCGTAGAGCAGGCCGTCGGCTCCTGCGGGGTTTACCGTTTTTGTGGCAAAGATGCCGGTTGCAATCGCACCCCACATGCCGCCGACGCCGTGGACGCCGAAGGCATCGAGCGTATCGTCATAGCCAAGCAGGTTTTTGAAATACGTCACGGCAAACCATGGAATTACCCCGGCGCCTATGCCAATCCATATTGCGCCCATTGGATTGACATATCCCGATGCGGGGGTTATTGCTACCAGGCCGGCCACTGCGCCGGTAATCAGACCAAGCGTCGTGGGCTTTTTGTGTTTAAGCCAGTCAAGGATTGCCCAGGACACACCTGCTGCCGCAGTGGCAACATGGGTCGCGGTAAATGCGCTGCAAGCCAAACCGCCCGCACCCAATGCGCTGCCGGCATTGAAGCCGAACCAGCCAAACCACAGTAACGCCGCTCCCAGCACTGCAAACGGCAGATTATGAGGTGGAGATATACCATTTGGATACCCCTGCCTGCGCCCAAGCATCAACGCGGCAGCCAGAGCTGTCATACCTGCGTTGATATGCACCACGGTTCCGCCGGCGAAATCCAAAGCGCCCCAGTTTCTTATAAATCCGCCCACTCCCCATACCCAGTGTGCAACGGGGTCATACACGACGGTCGCCCACAACAGGATAAAGACGCAGAACGCCGAAAATTTCATTCGCTCGGCAAATGCCCCCAGGATCAACGCGGGCGTTATCACCGCGAACATCATTTGGAACATCATAAATAGTTGATGCGGAATTGTCGGCGCGTAATCGGCGTTTGGAGTAAGTCCCACGTTTCTCAAGAAGGACCAGTCAAGCCCGCCTATAAGTGAACGGTGGTCGGGTCCGAAGGATAAGCTGTACCCGAACAATACCCATTGCAAGCTTATCAGGCACAGAATCATCATACATTGCATCAGCACTGACAGCATATTTTTGCGACGAACCAGCCCGCCGTAGAAAAATGCCAGGCCGGGCGTCATAAGCATTACAAGTGCAGTGCTTATAAGCACCCACGATGTGTCTCCCGTGTCAATTTTCGGCGCCGGGGCCGCAACTGCCGCAGCCGGCGTCACACTCGACGCGGGTGCCGCGGTATCACAAAATGCGGTTCCCGCACTCAGCAGGATGAGTATTGTTGAAATAAGTATTCTTTTCACGGCTTTGTACTCCTTGTAAAAATTGATAATTAGTTGTCCACCAATACCGGCTGTCTATAGTATTCTTCGCAAACCTTGTGCCAGGATGCCGTATTGATGGCGTTTTTTACATAAGGCCTTATAAAAGCCGCAGTTACGCTTGCTGAAAGTATTAAATTACCAAAGAGCATAGTTACATTTTTGTATATCTAACTCGATACTTTTACATTTATGTCGTTTTTAGCGTTTTTAATATGGGCTCTGCCAGCCGTGGAACAGAGCCCATTAATACCAGGACGATCCTTAATGGGGTCCTGTTATTTTATCGCGGAATCACCACGTTCTCCCGTGCGGATTCTCACGGCATCATCAACAGGGGAGATAAATATCTTGCCGTCGCCGACCTTGCCGGTAAAAGCGGTCTCTTGTATGGCCTTGACAATTTTATCTGCGTCGCTGTCTTTGACCACAACTTCAATCCTTGCCTTGGTCATTAGCCCGACTTTATAAGTTTTGCCCCGGACCTCCTGTTGGAGGCCTTTTTGTTTTCCATGACCTTCGATTTCAGTAATCATAAGGCCCGGATAGTCAACTTTTTCCAGGACGGCACATATATCAGCGACCTTGGCGTGTCGAACAATAGCTTCAATCCTCTTCATTTTTAGGTTCCTTTCTTAATGGCTCTATACAAAAACCTTCAGTATTTAGAGCGGTATCAATCTTTGCTAAATCGCAGACACGCCTTTTTCCCCGGTTCGAATTCGCATTGCTTCCGACGCGTCCATCACAAAGATTTTCCCATCGCCTGCTTCGCCGGTATATAAAACTTCTCTTATTATTTTCATTACGTACGGGACATCCCACTTTTTGACTAATATATCAACCCGGTCTTTCGGAACAAAATACGTCATATCCAGGTCAGAGTCCTCATTATCCGTATCTATATGACCTCTTTGTCTGCCAAAACCTTTGACTTTAGTTACCGTCATTCCCATAAGAAGCTCTTCGTCTTTAAGGACCTCGGCCAGGATGTGAAGCCGTTCAGGACGGATGACGACCGATATCATCTTCAGGTCGTAGGTTTTGCTCACTGTGCCGACGGCGACATACAAAAAGCTCGCAATGGCCCAGGCGCCGCACATATAGAAGCAAATCTTTGCCTCCGTTTTCGAATCGGCGTTGCCGATGGCATACAGGTAAATTATCGCCGCCAGCATAATTACGTTTGCAATCACGCCGAAGACGGGAATAATCCCGTGTTTCAGGAGTTTGAAGTCGGCCCTCTTTTTGAAAGCGACAATTGTCCATACACAGGTCAAGCCATAGAGGACAAAGGTGCCGAAGTTCGAGGCGAGCGTAATTCCCGTAAGACCGACTACGGAGCGAACCCCTATGGCGGCGATTATGCAGGAAACAATTACCAGCGTCCACAAAGCCGTATGAGGGGTGCCGTGCTTGCTTATGAAGCTGAGGTATTTCGGTAATTCAAGGTCTTCTCCCATACCGCAGGTGACGCGGACGGCCGTGTTCATACAGCTTAAAGTCGTGCCGATTACGGCGATTGCCACCGTTACGGCCATAGTAATCATCAGGCCAAAGCCGAGACCATGAAACAAACTGTTGCCGAGTATTTGCGCGAGGTCTCCGATAGGAGCGCTCGAGCCGGCGGCGGCAGCCATTCCGGTTACTGCCGCTGTTTGTCCGGCGGCGGTAAACGTCAGCTTTTCATTTATCATATAACCTGCGCCGAAATACTCCAGCAGGTACGCAAACAATCCCTGAATTACCAAAGACAGGATAATGGCCTTGGGAATCGTGGATTTAGGGTTCTTTACCTCAGCGGCCAGGGCGGTGCAGCTTTCAAAACCGACCAGTATCAAAATGGCGAGGGTCGATTGAATCAGGACGCCGTTAAGCGTATGTGGACGGATGACGTCCAAGGCGCCGCTGAAAGACCAGGTTGTTGCCCCCTGGGGATTTGAGAAACGGTAATAAACGGCCAGGGCGGTGAAAACAACCAGGGTAACGAGCTGTATAATGTTAATCCAGATTGCGGTTATCGTTGAGCCGGTTACGCCGCGATATGCTATGTATCCCGTTATGAAAGCAAATACCGTGGCAATCATAACCAGTTCCTCTATTGACAGTGTTTTTCCGGTGAAAGACGTGTAAAGATAACCAATCAGGTTGGCCATCATAGCCACCATAACGCCGGGATATACCCAGTAGAAAAGGTGGGCGGCCCACCCGGTAACTATCTTTGACATACGGGCCAGGGAGGTAGGCGTTCCTCTTTTTAGGTTCTGGCTGTCAAGAAATGCCTTCTCCGCGAAATAGGTGACGCTTACAAAACCCGCCTCTGGATATATCTTGGCAAGCTCCGAGTAGGAAATCGCGGTAAGAAAGCAAAGGGCCAATGCAACTACTATCCCCGACCAGATATCGCTTGCAACCGAAGCCCCGCTTGGGGAAGTGGCTGCGGCCTGGAGTTGATATGTAATCCACAGGAACGCTCCCGGGGCAATTAGCGCCATAGCGTTTGCGGTGGCGCCAAACAAGCCCAGCGTGGCTTTTACTTGGGGTTCGGGTATTACTTTCCCGGCCCCGGCGATCACAGTAACCGCACCAGTTTCAATCCCATTTTCAATCGCTATGCTTGTAGACATAATTTATTTCTCCTTTACTAAACACTACGGATAGCCAATATTCAAAACTCATCAGTAGTTTTCACAAAAAGCATTTTTGCCTTTAATAAATCAATTTGTTTTATTCCGTCTTAATCAGAATTTGAAATTAATATCCAACTGGATGGTCCATAACATATCGCCGTTTAGGGTTTTGTCATTAAACCAGACAGGACCCACAAGAAGGCTGATATCCGGCGTAAAATAGGTATAAATTCCCGCGCCGCCGCCGCCAAGGGCGTTT